>Ga0114964_10000092_pt1 | contig 63461 bp, 81 predicted proteins | sample C_131016_MF_Meta_FD_92638 | JGI IMG/M metagenome (GOLD analysis project Ga0114964, IMG submission 92638) | Freshwater microbial communities from Lake Croche, Canada to study carbon cycling - C_131016_MF_MetaG | ecosystem: Environmental > Aquatic > Freshwater > Lake | place: Lake Croche, Canada... | reverse complement strand
CTATGTTCGTATTTCTTTATTGATCAGTAACATCAATTACTCCATCAAGATTTCCTTTTTCAGTTGAACCTAATGTACTAATTTTTTTAGTCAAACATTCTAAAATTAACAAATTTATTATTTCTTCTAGTTTTACTAAATTATTTTTCGAATTAATAATTTTTTCTAATTGACCTAATTTGTAATATTGTTTAATACGTTTAAATAAAAAGTTTAGAAGTCGGGCTGAAGATAAAGTTGATAAAGATAAAGAATTTATTTTTTCTAAAGATGTTTCAAGTTTAAAAAATAAGTTATCTAATTCATATGTAATACTTACAAAAGATTTTTTTGCTTTATCTAAAGCAGCATTTTCTTCTGCTTCTTTTACCATTTTAGAAACCTCCTCTCGACCTAAAACTGAAGCACCTTCAATTTTGATAGATTGTTCTTGACCTGTTTTTTCTTCCCTAGCAGAAACAGCTAATAAACCATTTACATCAAGTTGAAAAGTAACACTAATTTTTGGAACACCACGTGGAGCTAAAGGAATTCCTTTTAGTTTAAAAATACCTAAACTTTTATTATCTTTAGCAAAAGGTCGTTCACCTTGTAATACATGAATTTCAACAGTATCCTGTGAATCTGCACCAGTAGAAAACATTTCGGATTGTTTTGTTGGAATTGAAGCATTACGAGTAATAATCGTTGTCATTAAACCACCCATTGTTTCCACACCTAAAGATAAAGGTGTTACATCTAATAAAATTAAATCAGTAATTTCACCAGCAATAATTCCAGCCTGAACCGCTGCTCCCATAGCAACAACTTCATCAGGGTTAACTGTTTCATTTAACGGTTTACCTAAAAGATCTACTAATAGGTTACGAACTGCAGGAATACGAGTTGATCCTCCTACTAAAATTACTTGATCAATATTTGCTTTTGTTAATTTTGCATCTTGTAAAGCTTTTTGAACTGGACTTTTACATCTTTCAATTAATTTTTTACTTAATTCTTCAAATTTTGAACGATCAATTTCTAAATCAATATTTTTTGGAATTTGTCCATCAATGTAAATAAAAGGTAAGCTTATACGAGTTGATTGTAAACTAGATAATTCAATTTTTGCTTTTTCAGCACCTTCAATAATTCTTTGTAATGCTTGCTTTTCATTATATAAATCAACTCCTTCTGTTTTTTTAAAGGCGTCTACAATATAAGAAACTAAAATTTGATCAAAATCATCTCCACCTAAATGAGTGTCTCCTGCAGTTGCTAATACTTCAAAAACTTCTTCTCCAACCTCTAGAATAGAAACATCAAAAGTTCCACCTCCTAAATCAAAGATTAATACCATTTCATTTTTTTTTTTATTTAAACCATAAGCAAGTGCAGCTGCTGTAGGTTCATTTAAAATTCTTAAAACATCTAAACCAGCAATTGTACCAGCATCTTTTGTTGCAAGACGTTGAGAGTCATTAAAATAAGCTGGAACTGTAATAATTGCTTGAGTAATAGTTTCTTTTAAAAATTTACTTGCATCATTTACTAATTTTTTTAAAATTGAAGCAGAAATTTCTTCTGGACTAAAATCTTTCTTTAAAATAGGAGAAAAAATCTTAATATTTCCATTTTCATCTTTTTTTACTTTATAAGGAATACGATTTATTTCTTCTTTTACTTCTTCATACTTACAACCAATAAAACGTTTTACAGAGAAAAAAGTATTTTCAGGATTAACAACTGATTGTCTTTTTGCAATTTGGCCAACAAGAACTTCCCCATTTGGAGTGTAAGCAACAACAGATGGAGTTGTTCTACCTCCTTCTGCATTTGCAATAACTTTAGGGTTAGCTCCTTCTAAAACAGAAATAACAGAATTTGTTGTTCCTAAGTCAATTCCAACAACTTTCTTATTTGTAGGTTTTCCTTCATTCATAATTTTATAAATATTTTTTCTTATTAAACCTATATATTATAGCACAAATTTATAATTAAAATAAATTGCTGTTATTTAATATAATTAGTAATCTAGTTTTGTATTTCTTTATATTATAAATTAAAAACAAATTTAAGCAAAAAAAGGTAAATTGTGTCTATAGGTATTTTAGGAAATAAAATCGGAATGACTCAAATTTTCACTCCCAAAGGCGATAAAATTCCAGTAACAATTATTAAAGGTGGTCCTTGCTTTGTTACTCAAATTAAATCGACTGAAAATTGTGGTTATAATGCTATTCAAATTGGGTATTTAGAACTTTCTCCAACTTCAAGAAAATTAACAAAACCTCAATTAGGTCATTTTACAAAAGTAAATTTACCACCATTTCGTTTTTTAAAAGAATATCGAATTAATGAATCAATTCAATATTCAATTGGAGAAAAATTTAGTGTAGAAATGTTTCAAATTGGAGATTATGTAAATATAACTGGTTTAACGATTGGAAAAGGTTTTACTGGAAATGTTAAACGTCATAATTTTAGCCGTGGAGCAATGACTCATGGATCAAAACATCATCGTGCACAAGGTTCGTTAGGATCAGGTACAACACCTGGTCGTGTTTTTCCTGGAAAAAAAATGTCCGGTCATTCTGGAATGGAAAAAAGAACGGTTTGCGGATTAGAAATTATCGATATCGATAAACAAGAAAATCTTATCATTGTTAAAGGTTGTATTCCAGGAAAATCTGGAAATTTAGTAAGTATTACTACAAAAAATTAATCAAAATGACTACCTCTTTAGAAACAAAATTATTTTCCATTAAATCTGAACAAGAGAAAAAACAAGCAATTGGATTAATTCATCGTGTTTATTTAAATTTATTAAAAAATAAAAGAAAATATTTAGCTTCAACTAAAACAAAATCAGAAGTTCGTGGTGGAGGAAGAAAACCTTGGCGACAAAAAGGAACTGGAAGAGCTAGAGCTGGTTCCATTAGATCTCCTTTATGGGTTGGAGGAGGAGTTATTTTCGGTCCAAAACCAAGAAAAGTTTATAAAAAAATTAACAAAAAAGAAAAAAAACTTGCAACTTCTTTAGCTCTTTTCTTTAAACAAAAACAAATTGTTTCTGTTCCTGAAACAGATTTTTCTTCAATTTCAGAAATTAAAACAAAAACAATTAATGATTATCTTGTTAAATTAAATATTGAAAAAAATAAAAAAATTTTATTTGTTTTAAAACAACCAAATAAGTTTTTTTGGTTATCGACACGAAATATAAAAAACATTGAAGTAACAACAATTTCTTCTTTAAATTTAATTCAATTATTAAAAGTCGATTACGTCATTTTATCAAAGGAATCGTTAAAATTAATTGACCTAGAATAAGTTAAAAAATTCAAAAATAAACAAAAGATATGAAAAAAACAAACTTCAATCTTGTTGAACTCCTAAATTTAATTAAATATCCTTCTTTAACTGAAAAGTCAATTAGTTTATATGGAAATCGACAATATACTTTTATTGTAGATAGAAATTTAACAAAAACACAAATTAAATTTATTCTTCAAAAATTATTTGATGTTACAATTTTAAAAGTAAATACATGTCTTTTACCTGTTCGAATACGAAGAGTAGGGAAATTTACAGGAAAATGTTCTATTTATAAAAAAGCATATATTAAATTGCAAAAAGGTCAAACAATTTCTAATCTTTTCAACTAATTAAATTATATAAATTTTATGGGTATTAAAGTATATAAACCATATACTGCTTCAAATAGAAGTAGAACAGTTTTGGATTTTTCAATTTTATCGAAAAAAAAACCTGAAAAGTCCCTTCTTAGTTTAATCCAAAGGGCTAAAGGAAGAAATAATCAGGGTCGAATTACTATTAGACACAAAGGTGGTGGACATAAAAGAAGATATCGAATTATCGATTTCAAAAGAAATAAGCAAGATATTGTAGGTCGAGTAACATCAATTGAATATGATCCGAATCGTAATGCACATCTAGCTCTGATTACCTATTTAGATGGTGAAAAACGTTATATATTACATCCAGAAACTTTAAAAATAGGTGATTCTATCATTTCTAGTAAAGAATGTGAAATAAAAGTTGGTAATTCTTTACCATTAGATAAAATTCCTTTAGGAACTGAAATTCATAATGTAGAATTTTTTCCAGGAAAGGGTGGTCAGTTAATTAGATCTGCAGGAACTTGTGCAAAACTAATTGCAAAAGAAAATAATTTTGTTGTTTTACGATTATCTTCAAAAGAAATTCGTTTGTTTAAAAAAGAATGTTTTGCAACTGTTGGTCGTATAAGTAATTCAGATTTTTATAATGTTGTTTCAGGAAAAGCTGGACGAAGCAGATGGTTAGGAAAACGTCCAACTGTTCGTGGTTCAGTAATGAATCCTGTAGATCATCCTCATGGTGGAGGAGAAGGAAGATGTCCAATCGGGAAACCACAACCTCGTACTCCTTGGGGAAAACCTGCATTAGGTGTAAAAACTAGAAAAAAACGAAAAAAAAGTGATCTTTATATTCTTCGATCACGCTAATACTTTAGTTGAGAGTAAAAAAAATTAAACAAAAATTTTAATATGTCACGATCTATTACAAAAGGACCTTTTATTGCTTACCACCTTTTAAAAAAAGTAGAAATTTTAAACCAAAAAAAAAAAAAAGAAGTTGTTAAAACTTGGTCTCGTGCTTCTACCATCTTACCTCTAATGATTGGTCATACTATTAGTGTTTATAATGGACAAAAACATGTACCAATTTTTATTACAGATCAGTTAGTTGGTCATAAATTAGGAGAGTTTGTTCCTACACGTACTTTCCGTTCGCATAAAAAAACTGATCGTAAAGTAAAAAGATGATTATGAATGAAAAAAAAAAAATTGTTTCAGCAACAACTAAATATATTCGTATTTCACCCGCAAAAATTGATGTTATTATCTCAAAAATTCGAGGGAAAAGTTACAAAGAATCATTAAAAATTTTAAAATTTCTTCCTCAGAAAGCTGGATCTATAGTATGGCAAACTTTATATTCTGCTGTTTCTAATGGAATAAAAAATTGTAATTTTTCAAAAGAAAATTTAATTGTAGAAGAAGCTTATGTAAATCAAGGGCCTATTTTAAAAAGAATGCGCCCGCGTGCACAAGGTCGATCATTTGCAATTCATAAAAAAATGTCTCATTTAACAATTTGTATTTCTGAAGGATCCAACTTTTTAAAACTTAAAGATGAAATCTAAAAATAAAGATCCAAAAAAATTTCTTTTAGTATTAAATTAATGAAAGAAATTATTAAAAAAAAAGAAATATTATTAACTAACTTAAGAAAAAATTATTATGGGTCAAAAAACACATCCCAAAGGTTTTCGTTTAATTACAACACAAAACCATTTGTCAACTTGGTATAGTTCAAAATTACAATATCCAACCCTAATTGAGGAAGATTATTTTTTACGTTCCAAAATTCATGAGGTTTTAGGAGAAATTTTATCGATTTCAAAAATAGAAATCGAAAGAATAATTCAAGAAAGTAATACGAATGAATTTGTTATTTTAAAAATTCATGCGTTATTTCCAAGAGCTAAAGATATTAGCCGAAAAATCCCAACTTACTTTAATAATAATCAAGAAAAAAAAGAAGAAGAAACTACAAAAAATTTATTAAATTTCAGTTCTTTAAGAGGAAATTTAAAAGGATTAACAACGCTGGTCTTAAAAAAAACCATTAGAAATTTAGTTCGTTTATTTCAAATAAAAACAAAAAAAAATTATTATATCAATATTAATTTTATTAAAAATCCTTTTGAAGATGCAACTTTAATTGCAAAATATATTGCTGATCAATTAGAAAAACGTATTCCGTTTAGACGAGCTGTAAAACAAACTATTAAAAAAGTTCAACGTACAGCAATGAAAGGAATAAAAGTTCAAGTTTCTGGTCGGTTAAACGGTATTGAAATTGCAAGAAGTGAATGGAAAAGGGATGGTCGTGTACCTTTACATACTTTAAAAGCAAAAATTGATTATACTTACCAACAAGCTGAAACCATTTATGGAATCATTGGAATTAAAGTGTGGCTTTTTGTAGGTGAATAAAAAAAAAGAGAGGAAAAATGTTAAGTCCAAAAAGAACAAAATATCGAAAACAACATCGAGGTCGTTTAAGAGGAAAAGCTTGTCGTAATAATAAGCTTGATCGTGGAGATTATGGTATTCAAGCGTTAGAACCTGTTTGGTTAACTTCTCGTCAAATTGAAGCGGTAAGAAGAACAATTTCTCGTTATACAAAACGAACAGGAAAATTGTGGATCAAAGTTTTTCCAGATAAGTCAGTTACAGCAAGAGCTGAAGAATCTAGAATGGGATCAGGAAAAGGTGCTGTTGAATATTGGGTAGTTGTTATTCGTCCAGGTAATATTTTATTTGAAGTTAATGGAGTCTCAAAAGAAATAGCAATGGAAGCTTTAAAAGTAGCCTGTTATAAATTACCTATTAAAACTAGAATTTTGACACGAGAGGGATTAGAATGAGTTTACCAAAATATAAAGAATTAAATGAATTAAAAAGCCTTGAAGAAATTGAAAAAGAAATTTTTTTATTAACAAAAAATTTTTTTGATTTACGTCTAAAAAAATCAACAAATCAAGCAATTAAACCTCATCTTTTTGTTCATACAAAAAGAAGAATAGCACAATTAAATTTTAAAAAAGCTTATTTAGAAAAAATTAAAGATTAGAAAAAATTAATTATCTTTATGGCAAAAAAAGAAAGAATTGGAATTGTTGTAAGCAGTAAACCAGAAAAAACCATTGTTGTAGCAATTCAAACAAAATATCAACATCCAAAATATGGAAAAACTTTACTTCAAACTAAACGATATATGGCTCATGATGAAGAAAATTTATCTAAAGCTGGAGATATAGTTTTATTAGAAGAAAGTCCTCCTTTTAGTCGTCATAAGAAGTGGATTTTAAAAAAAATTTTACAAATATACGAAGCTTAAAAGTTTTTTTACAAAAAATTTAGTATAATCATATTACGATTATGATACAACCTCAAACCTATTTAACAAGTGCTGACAATACGGGAGCTAAAAAACTAATGTGTATTCGTGTTTTAGGAAATAATCGAAAATATGCCAAAGTTGGGGATATTATTATTGGTGTAGTTAAAGATGCTATTCCTAATATGGCTATTAAACGTTCAAATATTGTTCGAGCAGTCGTTATTCGAACTAAAAATACTATTCGTCGAGCAGATGGTATGGCAATCAGATTTGATGATAATGCTGCCGTTATTATTAATAATGAAAATAATCCAAAAGGAACTCGCGTTTTTGGACCTGTTGCCAGAGAAATTCGTGAAAAAAATTTTACAAAAATTATTTCGTTAGCTACTGAAGTTGTATGAAAAAAAAATTTCAAGCACATGTAAAAGTTGGAGACAAAGTCCAGGTAATTGCTGGAAAAGAAAAAGGAACTATTGGGACTATTGATGTAGTTTTTTTAAAAACATCTTTAGTTTATTTAAATGGTATTGCACCTCGTACAAAATATAAAAAAAGTTCTAAAGATTCTGAATCAAAGAAAATTGAAGTGCCTATTCCAATTCATTTATCTAATGTAATGTTATGGGATGAAAAAGCAAACCAAAGAAGTCGAATTGGGTGGAAATTTTTTTCAGAAAAAAAAATTCGTTATTTTAAAAAATCCGGAAATTTAATTGAAGAAAAAAAATAAAGAAGAATGGGGAATTTAAAAAAATTATATCTTGAAAACGTTAGAACAAAATTACAAGAAGAATTCATTTATAAAAATAAACATCAAATTCCTAAAATTGAAAAAATTCAAGTTAGTTGTGGATTAGGATTAAATGCACAAAATCGTGTTTTTTTACAAAAAGCTACAGAAGAAATTCGTTTAATTACAGGACAACAACCAATTCTAACTTCTGCTAAAAATTCGGTAGCTGGTTTTAAAATTCGTGAAGGAATGCCGTTAGGTTTAACAGTTACTTTAAGAAGAGAAAAAATGTATAGTTTTTTAGAAAAATTTATTCATTTAGTTTTACCAAGAATTCGAGATTTTCGAGGATTAAATGCTTTAAATTTTGATCAACGTGGAAATTATAATTTAGGAATTTCAGAACAACTAGTATTTCCAGAAATTGATTATGATAATGTTGAACAAAGAAGAGGATTTAATATTACTATTGTTACAACAGCAAACACTCCAAAGGAAGGTTTTTTTCTATTAAAAGAACTTGGCTTACCTTTTGCTAAAAAAGAAGGAGATGGAAAAAATTAGGAGGTAAAAATGACAAATGATTTAGTTTCTGACATGTTAACACGTATTCGTAATGCTTCATTAGCCCGACATAATTTTGCTGAAGTTCGATCTAGTAAATTAATTCTTGCAATTCTCCAAGTTCTTCAAAATGAAAGTTATATTCGAAGTTTTGAAGTAAAAAAAGAAGAAAATTTAATAAAAATTTTTTTAAAATACAAAGGATGGTGGATTAAAAAACCTCTTTTTTCTACTTTAAAAAGAATAAGTAAACCTGGGCAAAGAGTTTTTTGTGGTTATAAAAATTTTCAAAAAGTCATTGATGTTTTAAATTATCAACAAGGAACAGCAATAATTTCAACTTCTATTGGAATTATGAACCATAAAAAAGCTCAAAAATTAAAAAAAGGTGGAGAAATTTTGTGTTATATAGGTTAGATTAAAAGATAAATTATTGGATTATGTCAAGGATAGGTAAAAAAGCAATCGTTATTCCTAAAGATGTATCAGTTACTTTAAATGAAAAACAAATAATAGTGAAAGGAAAATATGGAACTTTGTACCATAATATTTCACAAAATATTAACGTTTTATTAGAGAACGAAAAAGTAATTATTAGTAGGGAAAATGACGAAAAAAAATCCAGAGAATCTCATGGATTAAATCGTGCCTTAATTCAAAATATGATTACAGGTGTAGAGAAACAATTTTCAAAAACTCTAATTGCCGAAGGTGTTGGTTATCGATTTCAAGTAGAAAAAAAAAATTTAATATTAAATTTAGGATTTACTCATCCAATCCAATTTGAAATACCTGAAGATTTAATGGTTAAAGTTGAATCAAATACAAAAATTCAACTTTTGGGTGTTGATCGCGAAAAAGTTGGTTTTTTTGCAGCTAAAATTCGAGATATGCGACCTCCTGAACCTTACAAAGGGAAAGGAATTTTATATGAAGGAGAGAAGATTTTAAGAAAAGCAGGGAAAACAGGGAAATAATTATGAAAAAAAAAACTAAAAAAATTTTTTTACAAAAAAAAAAACGTTATTTAAAAAAAATCGTTGGAACAAGTAAAAAACCACGTCTTTCTGTTTTTCGATCACATAAGCATATTTATGCTCAATTAATTGATGATCAAAGTTCAGAAACTTTAGCTTTTTCTTCAACATTAGAAAAAAATATCAAAGAAACTATTTTATCCACCGCAACAAAAGAAGCTTCTTTATTAGTAGGACAAAGTCTAGCAAAAAAAGCAATTCAAAAACAAATTTTTTCTGTTGTTTTTGATCGTGGAAATCGTCCCTATCATGGACGTATTCAAAGCCTAGCTGAAGGAGCACGTCAAGAAGGTTTACTCTTTTAAAATGATTAAAACTAGGAATTTTTTTCTAGTTTTTTATAAAAAAAAATAATAATATGGAAAAAACAACTGGAGACGAAAATAAAAATATTAATGGAAATTAAAGTACATTTGAAAGTGGAAAAAATTTATTAAAAAGAAAAAAAAAAAATGTCCCTTTAAAACTTTCAAAAATTAAGTATGAAGAAAAAGTTATTCAAGTAAAAAGAGTAACAAAAGTTGTTAAAGGAGGTAAAAAATTAACATTTCGAGCTGTTGTAATTATAGGTGACAATAAACGTAAAGTAGGAGTTGGGATAGGACGAGCTGATGATGTGAATATGGCTATAAGTAAAGCTACTCTTCATGGAAAAAAAAATTTGATTAATGTTCCTTTAACACTTCCCTCTTCTATTCCTCATGTAATAAAAGCATCTTATGGTGCATGTAAAATTATGCTACGTCCTGCATCAGAAGGAACAGGTGTTATTGCTGGTGGATCAGTTCGAACTGTTTTAGAATTAGCTGGAATTAAAAATATTTTAGCAAAACAATTTGGTTCCAGTAATATTTTAAATAATGCAAAAGCTACTATTTTAGCCTTAACTCTATTAAATGAAAAAGTAGAATTAGGAAAATATCAATCGGTATCCAAACAAATTTTTTATAACAAAACGATGAAACGTTATCAAAATGTCACAATCTAGTAAGCTTATTTTTCCTTCAGAAACAAAAAATTCTCCTATTACTAAAGTGTTATTTACTATTCTTATTCTTTTTTTTTATCGATTTTGTAATACTATTCCTTTAACAGAAATCGATCAGAGTTCTCTTCAACAATCTTTTTCTGGGATTGATAAGAATAATGCTTTAACACAAATTTTATCTATGTATTCTGGTGGAGGAACTAGATTAAGTGCATTTTCTTTGGGAATTATTCCTTATATTAATGCATCAATTCTTATCGATTTAGTAATAGCAATAGTTCCAAATTTAGAAAAATTACAAAGTGAAGAAGGTGAATTGGGTCGTCGAAAAATTAATTTTTTCAAAAAAATAGCAACTTTTTTTTTTTCCATAGCTCAAAGTTTTTTTTTATTGCAATATTTAAAATCTTATCTCTATCAGACAGACAGTTTTCATCAAATTCTTTTAACTTGTGAACTAAGTGTTGGAGCTATGATTTTAGTATGGTTAAGCAATTTAATCGATAATAGAGGAATTGGAAATGGGACTTCCTTAATCATTTTTGTTAATATTATTACAAGTTTATTTCAAAGAAGTAATTTCCAATTTCAACTTATAGATTCAACTTTTCCAATTCAACTATTAGTTTTTTTAACATTATTATTTTGTATTTGCCTTTCTCAAACTGCTAGAATGAGAATTGATGTTGTTTCTGCAAGACAATTAGCTTTTTTAGAAAACTTGGATGAGGACGAAATAAAGACATCTAAAGGAGGTCAAAATGCTTTATCTATTAAATTTAATCAAGCAGGAATTTTTCCATTGATTATTGCTTCTAATATTATTCCATTTATTTCGTTTTTAATTCCAAAGATTTTTCTTTCTCAAATAACGACAACTCTTTACTACTTTTTAATAGTAGCTTTTAACTACTTTTATACAAATCTTTTTTGGGATCCTGAAAAAATATCAGAACAATTAAGAAAAGCTTCCGTTTCAATTGTTAACGTAAGTCCTGGAAAAGATACTATTGTTTATTTAGAGAGAGTTGTTAGATCAACTTCAATTCTTGGAGGCCTTTTTTTATGCACAATTTTGTTTTTTTTTGATTTTATAAAACAATTTTTAAATAGTCCTTTTTTAAATCAATTAAATATTTCTTCATTAATTATTATTGTTGGTGTTTCTTATGATATTCAAAAAACATTAAGAGCATTATTTAAAACTGTTATTTAATTACAAAATCTTTTATGAAAGTACGTCCTTCTGTTAAAAAAATGTGTGGAAATTGTCGAATTATTAAACGACATGGTAGAATTATGGTAATATGTATTAATCCAAAACATAAACAACGTCAAGGTTAAAATAAGTATGGCACGAATTTTAGGAAATAATTTACCTAATAAAAAAAAGATCTATGTTGCATTAACATGTATTTACGGAATTGGAATTCCTACTTCAAAAAAAATTTTAAACTTATTAAAAATTGATCCAGATTTGAAAGTCACTGATTTAAAAGAAGAAAATATTTCAGCTATTCGTGACTTTTTAGAAACTGAACAATTAAAATTAGAAGGAGATTTAAAACGTATTATCAGCCTTAACATTAAACGTTTAATAGATATCAATTCTTTTCGTGGGCGAAGACATTTAAAAGGTTTACCTGTCCGTGGTCAAAGAACTCGTACTAATAATCGAACATCTCGCCGACAAAGTTTGTACACAAAAAAAAAATAATCATTTATTAAAAATTTACTAATGTCAAAAATAAAAAAAAAACAAAAAAAAGCTGTTTTAACAGGAATTGCTAACATTAAAACAACTTTTAATAATACAATCATTACAATTAATGATTTATTAGGTAATACTTTATGTTGGGCTTCTTCTGGTAGTTCAGGGTTTAAAGGAGCTAGAAAAAATACTCCATTTGCTGCTCAAAGTGCAGCAAAAAATGTTGCTTTAAAAGCAATTGAATTAGGCATGGAAAAAATAGAAATTGTTATTAAAGGAAGAGGAAATGGTAGAGAAACTTCCGTAAGAGCTTTTAAGTCTGCAGGTTTAACAATTTTATCTATCGAAGATAGAACAGGTGTTGCTCATAATGGGTGTCGACCTCCAAAAAAAAGAAGATTATAAATTTTATTAATTTTAAAATTATGAGTACATTACAATGTATAGAAACTTATATTGATAAGGAAAAGAATCATTATGGTTGTTTTTTAATTGAACCCTTAGAAGCAGGCCAAGGGATTACTTTAGGAAATGCTCTTAGAAGAACCTTATTATCTGATTTAACAGGTTATTCAATTGTTGGAGTTAGAATTAATAATTTAGAACATGAATTTACAAATCTTCCAGGGTTACGAGAAGATCCTTTAGAAATTTTACTAAATTTAAAAGAAATTATTTTTCGAACTTCTTTTTCTTTTCAAAAAAATTTTCCTCAACCAAAACTTATTGGTCTCTTAAAAACAAAAGGACCTATCATTTTAACTGCAGGAATGTTTCAACTACCTTCTCACCATATTCAAATTGTAAATCCTGATCAATACATTGGAACAATTGTTGATACAAGTCAAATTTACATGGAAATTGATATTGAAAATGGAAAAGGATATCAATTAGTTGATGAATCTCGAAAAAAAAAAGTAGAATATAAAGATAATTCCACTCTTTTAATTGATGCTCTTTTTATGCCTATAAAAAGAGTTAGTTACAAAATCCAATTAATTCACGATACACAAGGAAACATTAAAGAATCTTTACTGTTTGAAATTTGGACAAATGGAAGTATTACACCGAAACGTAGTCTTCAAGAAGGATTAAAAATATTAATGGATTTAATTTATCCACTTTATATTACACCACCTTTTTGTTCAATTTCTTCAGATTTTTCTAAAAACTATTTTTCACAAGAAAATTAAAATATAAATTTATGAAAACTGTTTTTCCAAAACAAGAATGTCATTTACCAAAATGGTTTGTCTTAGATGCGACTGGTAAAACCTTAGGACGTTTGTCCACTGAAGTCAGTAAACTTCTTCGTGGAAAAGAAAATTCTTTTTTTACGCCATCAGTAAATCAAGGAAATTTTGTTATTATTTTGAATGCAAGTAAAATTGAAGTTACTGGAAAAAAAAAAAATGAAAAATATTATTATCGTAATTCAGATCGTCCTGGAGGATTAAAACGTGAAACTTTTCTTCAATTAAAAAATAGAATTCCTAAACGTATTTTAGAACATTCAATAAGAGGAATGTTACCAAAAGGAGTTTTAGGACGCGAATATTATAAACGTTTATATATTTATTCTGATAATCAAATTCATTCTAAAAAAAGCAAAAACAAAGAAGAAAATGTTATTTTCGATTTAACAGATTCATCTTTATGGAAAAAAATTGAAATTTAAATTTAAAAAGAAAACATGGAACAAACAAATATTTTTAAAGGAATCGGGAAAAGAAAAACATCAGTTGCTAAAGTTTTATTAACTGAAGGATCTGGTCTTTGTACGGTAAATAATAAAATTTTTGAAACTTTTTTTTCTGGTATTGGAACTGATGAAAAAGAATTTGTAAAAATACCTTTTCTTCTAGTAAACTTAAGTAATAAGTATAATATTAATGTTAAAGTTAAAGGAGGAGGGATTACTTCTCAATTAGAAGCAATTCGTCTAGCTATAGCAAAAGCTATTTCATTAATAAATTCTGAATATCGTCAAATTTTTAGTCAAAAACTTTTTCTTCGACGTGATTCACGAATTAAAGAAAGACGAAAATATGGGTTAAAGAAAGCTCGTAAAGCTTCTCAATATTCAAAACGATAAAAATAATTATGGCAAAAAAAGGTTTACATCCAGAATGGTTTGAAACAAAAGTATTCTGTGACGGAAAATTAGTTCTTGAAGTTGGAACTACAAAAAAAGAATTATTGGTTGATATTTGGTCAGGAAACCATCCTTTTTATACAGGATCACAAAAAATTATTGACACAGAAGGAAGAGTTGAAAAATTTGAGAAAAAATATAATTCAAGTTCTAAAGAAACAGACAAAAAAAAATTATAATTTCTTTTAGGTTTTCATCTAAAATTTTATCTTTTCAAAATTTTCAAAAAAAAATATATTTTTAACATTATATGCCTACAATTCAACAACTTGTTCGAATTCAACGAAAAAAAAATATCTTCTTCACAAAAACACCAGCTTTAGTCTCATGTCCTCAAAGAAGAGGAATTTGTACTCGCGTTTATACTACAACGCCAAAGAAACCAAATTCTGCAATAAGAAAAGTAGCTAGAGTTAAATTGACAACAGGATTTGAAATTACTGCATATATTCCAGGAGAAGGACATTCTTTACAAGAACATTCAATTGTTCTTATTCGTGGAGGCCGTGTTAAAGATCTTCCTGGAGTTCGTTATAAAATTATTCGAGGTGCTTTAGATTGTACTGGTGTTAAAGATCGTCAACAAGGTCGATCAAAATATGGAGTAAGAAAACCGGTTCCTGGGGTTGTAAAAGCAAAAAAAAAATAAAATAAAAAATTATGTCGCGTAGAATCTCAACAAAAAAGCGTTTTCCTGAAAAAGATTTAAAATATGAAAATTTATTAGTTAGTTTATTAGTTAATAGAATTTTGAAAAACGGAAAAAAACGATTAGCAAAACGAATTGTTTATAAAGCTTTTGAATTAGTTGAATTTCGAACTAATCAAAATCCTATTTTAATTTTAGAAAAAGCTATTAGAAATTTAAGTCCGAGAGTTCAATTAAAGGCTAAACGAGTTGGTGGAGCAACCTATCAAGTTCCTACGCTTTTAAGTCGTTATAGATCAACTAATATTGCTGTACGATGGATTGTAGAATTTTCAAGAAAACGTTCGGGAAAAGGTATGTCTGTAAAATTAGCTAATGAATTATTAGAAGCGGCAAAAGGTTTAGGAAACGCCATTAAGAAAAAAGAAGAAACACATAAAATGGCTGAAGCTAATAAAGCATTTGCTCAATTTCGTTAAATCTTTTTTAAAAGTTATAGAAAATTCGCTAAAAGTATATCAAATGTAGAAAATTATTTATTAAGGTAAAAAAAAATGGCAAGAGATAAATTTGAAAGAACAAAACCTCATATTAATATTGGAACAATTGGTCATGTTGATCATGGAAAAACAACATTAACGGCAGCAATTACAGCTACTTTATCTACAATCGGAAATGCAGTTTTAAAGAAATATGAAGATATTGATGCAGCTCCAGAAGAAAGAGCGCGTGGTATTACAATTAATACAGCTCATGTTGAATATGAAACAGAAGTTCGACATTATGCTCATGTAGATTGCCCAGGACATGCCGATTATGTTAAAAATATGATTACCGGAGCGGCTCAAATGGATGGAGCTATTTTAGTTGTTTCTGCAGCTGATGGAGCAATGCCACAAACACGTGAACATATTTTATTAGCCCGTCAAGTTGGTGTTCAAAAATTAGTTGTTTTTTTAAATAAAGCAGATCAAGTAGATGATCCTGAATTACTTGAACTTGTTGAATTAGAATTACGTGAATTATTACAAAGTTATGATTATCCTGGAGAAGAAATTCCTTTTGTTTCAGGTTCTGCTCTTTTAGCTTTACAAGCTATCACAGAGAATCCTACTATTCCAAGAGGAGAAAATATATGGGTAGATAAAATATTTAATTTAATGGATGCAGTAGATACCTATATACCTACTCCAGAACGTGAAATAGATAAGCCTTTTCTAATGGCAATCGAAGATGTTTTTTCTATTACAGGACGAGGAACAGTTGCTACAGGTAGAATAGAAAGAGGAATAGTTGCAGTTACTGATGTCGTTGAACTAGTTGGTTTAGGTGAAACAAAACAAACAACTGTTACTGGTTTAGAAATGTTTCAAAAAACTTTAGATCGTGGATTAGCTGGTGATAATATAGGAATTCTTTTACGTGGTGTTCAAAAAGCAGAAGTATTACGAGGAATGGTTTTAGCAAAACCTGGATCTATTCTTCCATTTACAAAATTTGAAGCTGAAGTTTATATTCTTACTAAAGAAGAAGGAGGTAGACATACTTCAATTTTCGAAGGTTATCGTCCTCAATTTTATGTAAGAACAACAGATGTTACAGGTCAAATTGTTGAGTTTCGTTCAGAAGGTGAAAAAATCGAAATGGTTATGCCTGGAGATAATGTAACAATGCGAATTGAATTAATTGCCCCTATTGCTATTGAACATGGTATGCGATTAGCAATTCGTGAAGGTGGTCGTACTGTTGGATCTGGGTTAGTTACTAAAATTATTGGATAAAAAAAGAAAATTTTTATGAAATTTCGTATACTTTTTAAATCATTTGATAATGACTTAATTGATTATGCTTGTCAGCAATTACGTTTAGTTTTATTGCCTACAGAATGTCAATTAAAAGGAGTTGTTTCCTTACCTATGAAAATTAAACGTTTTTGTGTCTTACGTTCTCCACATATTGATAAAGATTCACGAGAACATTTTGAATTACGTCTTTTTAAACGTTTTATTGATTTAGAAACAAACTCTTCTACCGTTATAGATACACTTTTAAAAATGGAATTACCCGCAGGTATTTGCTGTACTTTAAAAATTATTAAAAATAATTAAGAAGAATTCAAAAAGAAAAGAAAGTAATTTATATTAAAATAAACTACTTTCTTGATGTGTTAAAACTGTAACATCACTTAAAGGATAACTAACACAAGTTAAAATATAACCTTTTGCTATTAAGTCGTCATCTAAAAAACTTTGATCTTTTTGATCAATTTTTCCTGCTTGTAGAATTCCTACACAAGTTGAACAAGATCCTGCACGACAAGAATAAGGTAATTGAATATGTGCTTCTTCTGCAGCATCTAAGATATACACGTTTTCTTTGCATTGAATAACTTTTTCTACACCTTCGTCAAGTAATGTTACTTTATATACTGCTACATCTTCATCTGCCATGATAAGTTTTTTTATTTTTATATATTATTTATAGTTTCTCGTAAAAATAGAGTCTAACAAAAAGAAAATTACAAAGCAATCCGGGAAAGAAATTAAAAGAAAAAAAATGTTTGTAGAAAAAAAAGATTTTTTTTTAGGTACGAAATTTATTTTATTAACGTTTTTAAAAATTTTAATTGCTACTAATTTAATCAAAAATATTTTTTTTGGACCTGTCATTCATCTTCTTTGGGAAAAAGCAAATTTTCCTGTTTTTTTAAATATTTCACATAAAGAAAAAGCGATTAAAGAATTTTCTAATTCTAAGAGGAAGTTTGTTTTTGATTTATTTTGTGAATCAAGTAAAAATAAAAAAAAGACTTCAATTCTTTTAAATAATTTCAACCATTTTCAAGAAAAAAATATTGATTTAAAAAAAAAAATTTATAAAAATTTATTATTAAAAACAAGGAAATTAATTAATAAATATTATCAAGAAACTATTTTTACAATTAGTAATGTTTTTGGTGATATACTTTTAATCTTTTTTTTTACGCTAATTCTTTTTAAAAATAAATATCAATTTCAGTTACTTTTAATCAATTTCAAATTTAAATTTTTTGAATTAACGGATGATAATAAAGCTTTCTTGTTAATTTTGTTTAGTGATACATTTGTAGGATTTCACTCTTCTTATGGTTGGGAAATATTATTAGAAAATATATTAAAACATTTTGGATTACCTCAAGAAAGAAGTTTTATTTTTTCTTTTGTAGCAACTCTTCCAGTATTGTTAGATACGCTTTTTAAATATTGGATATTTAAACATTTAAATGGAATTTCACCATCTATAGTTTCTACTTACCATAAAATGAATGAATAAAGTTCTATAAAAAATTGCTAGTTTTATAGAACTTTATAAATCAAATATTGCTTAACTTAAAAATTTTAGTAAAAGATAGGCAACACTTGCTCCACCAAATCCACCGACAATAAATCCAGAAGTAAATTGTTGCCAACCTTTTGAATTTAAAAAATCAATTGGATTCTCTTCTTTATCATTTTCTGAAAAACGTACATACCCATAAATTAAAAGACACGCCGTTAAAATAATAATCAAACTAATAGTTGAAACTAATCCAACAAATTGAGCTACTTCACTATCGCGTAATGGGCCTAATTTTACAAAAGGTCCTAATAAAAAATAACCATGAACGTAACCAATGTTAATACCTCTTAATAAAGGGGATAATCCTACTTTATAGGCTGGTAATAAACTTAAATAACTTCTCGTTAAATTTGAAGTTGTAATTGGAGTAGAAAGATGGCCAACAAATGGGTCATTTTGATAAGGGGCAACAACGTCAAAGGGTTTTGTAGCACTTTCGAAATCAGTTTTGTTTACCATAAGAAATAGTTTTACTTGTCAATCGATTCTACAATCTTATTATACGAAATTCAAATTTTTTCTTTTAAAGAAAAAATTAACAAAAAATTATATTTTTATAATAGATTTTACAATTAAAAGATGTGGTTCGAAAAAAAAAATAACCAAATGAAACTTTCCAATGACTTTATTTTTAGATTATTTTATTTTATGTAGTTTTACTTTTGGTTTAGTCACTGCTTTATATATTGCATTAAAAACAATTAAATTAATTTAATTGTTTTTTATTATTGATTTGTTTTTTATGAAAAATCAAGAAGTTCTACGAGAAACTATTATTGGAGCACGAAACTTTCGAAGTTTTTTGCTTATGTTTATTCTTTTTTTTGCTGGAATTGGTTTTTTTTTAGCGGGATTTTCTAGTTATTTTCACAAGAACTTTTTACCAATAACTGATACTTCTGAAATTGTTTTTTTACCTCAAGGAATTGCAATGCTTTTTTATGGAACAGGAGCAATTGGGTTATCTCTTTATCTTTTTCTTACCATTCTTTGGAACGTAGGAAGTGGATATAATGAATTTTCCAAAATAGAAAATCTTGTTCGTATTCTTCGCGTAGGTTTTCCTGGAAAAAACCAAACAGTTTTTCTTTCTTATGAATTTAAAAATATTCGAAATTTAAAATTTGTTATCAAACAAGGTTTAAACCCACGTTGTAATATTTTTTTAGTTTTAAAAGATAAGCGAGAAATTCCCTTATTTCCAGCTCAATTTCTTTTAAATCCAAATGAAACTGAAAAAAAAGCTATTCAGTTATCTAATTTTTTAGAAGTTCCATTAGAAAATTTAATAATCTAAATTTTTAGTTTTCCATACAAAAAAAAAGAATTTGTAGTAAGCTATTATATAGCGGGCATAGTTTAGTGGTAAAACTTCAGCCTTCCAAGCTGATTATGAGGGTTCGATTCCCTCTGCCCGCTTTATATTGAAAAGCAGGAGTGACAAAAGAAGATTTTTTTTACTTTTTTAGTAAAAATATGTCAGGTGGATCTACAGGAGAACGTCCTTTTACCGATATTATTACAAGTATTCGCTATTGGATTATTCATAGTATTACAATTCCAACTCTTTTTCTTTCTGGTTGGTTATTTATTAGTACAGGATTAGCTTATGATGTTTTTGGAACACCTCGTCCAGATGAGTATTTTACTCAAGATAGACAGCAAGTTCCATTAGCTAATGAACGTTTTAATGTTAATCAAGAATTAGAAGATTTAAAATAAAAATTAAGTTTACTTTTAACCTGCTAGAATATATACTTATATGAATCGTAATTTTAATCGATCTGTCGCTTATCCAATTTTTACATTTCGTTGGTTAGCTATCCACGCTTTAGCAGTACCTACAGTTTTCTTCCTTGGAGCTATTACATCAATGCAATTTATTCAAAGATAATAAGGAGGGAGAAAAAAATGACTGGTCCAAATCCAAATAAACAACCTGTTGAATTAAATCGAACATCTTTATATTGGGGATTACTTCTAATTTTTGTTTTAGCTGTTTTATTTTCAAGTTACTTCTTTAATTAAATTTTTTACAATTTTAAAATGAATTAAAAATTATGGCAGATACTAATCGACGTGTTCCTCTTTGGGCAGTTGCTGTAGTAGGTGGAATGGCTGTACTTACTATGCTTGGATTGTTCCTATTTGGATCTTACTCTGGACTAGGTTCTTCTTTATAAAGAACTTTCTCCTTTTTTGGAAGAAACAATTTTTATTAAAAAAATCTTTAAGTAAAAAGCTTTTTACTTAAAGATTTTTTTGCTTTGGAAGTTCGCTTATTCTACACTTTCTTTTTCTATATAAAGAAATAAAGCAGCCATAGCTAAACCAGGTAAAAAAATACCAACTATGGGGACAAGGATCGGTGGGAAATAAGGAGCAATCATTTTTTTACCTCTTTTTCGTAATTCTGCTAATATAGTATATGACCACATATTATAATAGAATTAGATCTTAAACGAGAAAAATTAAAAAAGAATTTGATTTCTTTATCAAATATTTTTGATGATTATAAAAAATGACTTTTATGGTAAATCCAAATATGAATTCAAAAATTGTAGATTCCATGAAACTATTTGCAGAAAATTATGCAAAAACTACTAATACTTTTTTTTGTATTGATCCTGAAGTAACAGAATCTGTGTTAATTGGATTAATAAAAAATAAAGAACTATTAGGCGCTCCTCTTTGTCCTTGTCGTTATTATGATGATAAAGAAGAAGAAGTTAGTTTAGCTTATTGGAATTGTCCTTGTGTTCCAATGCGAGAAAGAAAAGAATGTCATTGTATGCTTTTTTTAACACCCAACAATGAATTTTCTTCAGATCGACAAACTATTGTATAAGGAAAAAAAAAAAATTTTTTAGCGTTATTATTCAACTTATTTAATTTAACTTTATGACAACATCATTAGCAAGTTTTTTAGGAAGTCTTTTTTGGGGAAGTATTTTAGTTGTTTTACCGATTACAGCAGCTGTTATTATTGTAAGCCGTTTAGATCCTATCTCTCGCGAAGAGGTTTAACATGATGAATTTAATTGTTGAACCCGCACTCCTTTTAGGAGTTGTTTTTGCTATTGCAATGATTAGTTTTTATTCGTTACGTTTTTTAAGTCCTGAATTAACTAGTGAGTGGGATATTTTTTTAGTAACCTTAGGAATTGTCTATAGTGCTATCCTTGTTATTCATGGGTGGAGATTAGATCCTATTCTTCTCTTTAGTCAACTTTTACTTATTTTTATTACTTTCTCTTTTTGTTGGATTTTAATTCGACAACGAGAAATAATTCGACGTTTAATTGACCGTTTTTAACTATTTTTCTTTCTTTTTAAATAGAATCGTAACTTTTAGTAAAAAACTTTCCTTTTTTTTCATGTTAACATTAAAATTATTTGTTTATGCCACTGCTTTTTTCTTTATTACAATTGCAGTTTTTGGACTTCTTTCTAGTGATAGTTCTCGTAATCCTAGTAATATCTAAAAAGAAAAATTCTTTTGTGCTCAATTGTGAAAAAATAATAAAAAAATTTGCCTTATGGGAAAGATTTATAATTGGTTTGAAGAACGCTTAGAAATTCAAGCAATTGCTGATGATATTTCAAGTAAATATGTACCACCTCATGTTAATATTTTTTATTGCTTAGGAGGGATTACTTTTGTTTGTTTCTTAGTTCAAGTTGCTACTGGATTTGCAATGACATTTTATTATCGTCCTTCTGTTGCAGATGCTTTTGCTTCTATTGAATTTATGATGACACAAGTAAACTTTGGTTGGTTAATTAGATCCATTCATCGCTGGTCTGCTAGTATGATGGTTTTAATGATGATTCTTCATGTTTTTCGTGTTTATTTAACTGGAGGTTTTAAAAAACCACGTGAATTAACTTGGGTTACTGGAGTTATTTTAGCTAGTGTTACGGTATCTTTTGGAGTTACTGGATATTCTTTACCTTGGGATCAAGTTGGATATTGGGCTTGTAAAATTGTAACTGGAGTTCCAGATGCTATTCCTTTCGTTGGAAGTAGTTTAGTGGAATTATTACGTGGTGGTGTTAGTGTAGGTCAAGGAACATTAACACGTTTTTATAGTTTACATACCTTTGTTCTTCCATTAATTACAGCTGTCTTAATGTTAGCACACTTCTTAATGATTCGAAAACAAGGAATTTCTGGTCCATTATAAAATTATAAAAAATAGAAACAATTTTTAGTAAATATAAAAGAATTTCGTATTTCTTGAAAAAATAATAAAATTATGTCTGTAATAAAAAAACCTGACTTATCTGATCCAAAATTAAGAGCAAAATTAGCTAAAGGAATGGGTCATAATTATTATGGTGAACCTGCGTGGCCAAATGATTTGCTTTATATTTTCCCTGTAGTTATTTTTGGAACTTTTGCTTGTGTCATTGGTCTTTCTGTTTTAGAGCCTTCTGGATTAGGGGAAAAAGCTAATCCTTTTGCCACGCCATTAGAAATTTTACCAGAATGGTACTTATTCCCTACATTTAATTTATTACGTGTTTTACCTAATAAATTAGTAGGTCTTGCATCTATGGCCGCAGTTCCTCTTGGTTTATTAACAGTTCCATTTATTGAAAATGTTAACAAGTTTCAAAATCCTTTCCGCCGACCTATTGCTTCAATTGTTTTTTTAGTAGGTACATTTGTAGCTATTTGGTTAGGTTTTGGTGCAGCAATGCCTATTGATAAAGCAATTACATTAGGTTTTTTTTAAATATCCCATAGAAATATTAAAAATGAAAAATATTTATATTTTTCATTTTTAATATTTTTACAACTTTAAAAAAAAATATCAAGGAAAAAATTAAAAATTTCTACTTTATTATCTACATAAATTGAGAAAATAACTATTGGTTATAGTGGATGCGTTTAAATTATAACCAAAGAGATATTAAAAACTGATAAATTCATTAAAATTTAAATATTCTTTAATAATATATTGAAAACTTTAGAAAAAGAATAAAAATGAAAAAATAAAGTTAAAAGTTTTTTCTGTTCAACATAAATCAAATAAAAAAATTCATTACTAATAAATGCTATTTTATTAATAACTTAAAATTTATTTTAAAGAAAGTTTGATTAACAATTAAATTATTAATTATAATTAGAATTGATTAGAAATGGCTCTGTAGCTCAGTTGGTTAGAGTGGGGGACTCATAAGCCCTAGGTCGCAGGTTCAACTCCAGCCAGAGCCATTTTCCTTTTTTTATTACTAGGAGAGATGGCAGAGTGGTCGATCGCGTAAGATTGCTAATCTTTTGTAGAAAAATTTCTACCGAGGGTTCGAATCCCTCTCTCTCCTTTTATAGAAAAATAGTTTTTAGTATCTTCTAAATAAGGGACCGTAGTTCAATGGTTAGAGCACTGCCCTGTCACGGCAGAAGTTGCGGGTTCGAATCCCGTCGATCCCGTAAATTAAATAATAATCTATTAGCCATTCAAATTATTATAAATTCCTTTTATGATTGAAAAATCAGTTTCCTTTGTCTTTACAAAAGCAAAAACAAATATATTTTTTCTGTTTGCTTCACTTTATTTTCTAATTAGTCCTATTCAAGAAGCTAATGCTGCTTTTCAAAATTTAGTTCCATGTCAAGAATCACCTACTTTCCAAAAACGTTTAAATACTTCTGTCAAAAAATTAGAAAATAGATTAAAATTATATACACCTGATAGTAAAGAAGCTAAATTTTTAAATCGCGAAATTGAAGCAACAAAAAATCGTTTTGCTCGTTATGGAAGTACTAATCTTCTTTGTGGAAAAGAAGGATTACCGAGAATTATTGCTAGTGGTCAATGGGATCATGCAAATGAATTTGTAATTCCAGGAATTTTATTTCTGTATATTACTGGTTGGATTGGTTGGGTAGGAAGAAAATATGTTCGTTATGCTAGTCAAACTGAAAATCCATTTGAAAATGAAATTATAATTAATGTACCTATTGCGCTTTCAATTATGAATTCTGGATTTTTATGGCCAGTAGAAGCGTGGAAAGAATTTACAAATGGTGATTTATTGGCTTCTGACGATGATGTAACTGTTTCACCTCGTTAAACATAATTTTCTAAATTTAAAATAAATTAATAATATGAATAATTTTTTAAAATATTTATCAACAGCTCCCGTTCTTTTAACAGCTTGGTTGGGTTTAACATCAACTTTTATTATGTTTATTAATTTTGTTTATCCAGATCCTCTTACTTTTCCAGTTTTGTAAATTTCTTAAAAAGAAATTTACAAAAATATATTAACGCTCTTTTTCTTCTTCAATTTCAGATAAAGAACGTTTTAATTCTGGTGTTAGAAAGTCAAATAATGAAGATTGTCGGCTATCATAAAGAATATCAAGAGAACTTAAATTTGAAATATATTCTCTAGCAATGGTTCTTAAATCTTTTCCTGTTAATTCTTCAGAAATTAATAATTCATCAACAAGACGCTCACCCCCAGGACGAATTACTTTTAAAAAAGAACTAATTTCTTGATAAGTAATATCCATAAAGTTTGTAGTAAAATTATCAATAATATTATTTAATTCCTTTTTAACATCACTTCCTAAAAAATATAGATTTCTTTGTTGTACTTGTTGTTTAAATTCTTGTAATCTTGCCATAGCGTAACGTAAAACCATTGTTCGAACAGTTCTTGTCATTTGAACTAAATCATTTTCTGCTCCTACACTACATTCGCTCGTTCCATTTAATACTTCTTCTGCAGCTCTACCACCAATTCCAACTAAAATTTGGTTTAAAAAAATATTTCGAGAATTATATTGACTCGGTGAAGGAAGAGTCCAAGTTGTTCCTTGTGTTTCACCGCGTGGAACAAGGGTTAATTTTTCAATACTATCTTCTTCATTTAACAAACTACCTGCAAAAGCATGACCCATTTCATGAAAGGCTGTCAACTGTCTAGATTTCAAACGTAATAATTGTTTTCCTTCCAAGCCAATAACTAATCTATCAATACTTAAATTTATCTCTTCAATGGTAATAAATTCTTTTCGTCTTCTAGTCGCTAAAATTGCAGCTTCATTTAGAACATTGGCTAAATCTGCACCAGAAAAACCTATGGTACGTTGAGCAATTTGAATTAATGAAACAAAAGGATCTAATTTTTTTCCTCGAGCATGAACTTTCAAAATATCTTGTCTTTCTTTCAAATTCGGATAATTAATAGTTATTTGACGATCAAATCGACCGGCACGTTTAATAGCAGGATCTAAAATATCAATTCGATTGGAAGCAGCCATGACAACGATTCCACTTTCAGATTCAAAACCATCCATTTCAGTTAAAATCTGATTTAATGTTTGTTCTCTTTCATCATTCCCACCTCCCATACTACTATTTGTCGAACGAGTTCTTGCAATAGAATCAATTTCATCAATGAAAATGATTGAAGGTTGCATAGATCTTGCTTTATCAAATAATTCTCGAACTCTTGCTGCTCCAACACCTACTAATAATTCAACAAATTGAGATCCTGACACTTTTAAAAAAGGTGTTCCAGCCTCTCCAGCAACCGCTTTAGCTAATAAAGTTTTTCCTGTACCAGGTGGTCCACCTAATAAAACTCCTTTTGGCACTCCTGCTCCTAATTTAGTAAATTGAGAAGGATCCGTTAAAAATCTAATTACTTCTTTTAATTCTTCTTTTGCTTCATCATTTCCTGCTACATCTGCAAAAGTTATTTTAGTATCAGTAATTACTTGAATAATATTATCATCTAAACCAATGAATTCTCCAAATGGATCTTCAAAATAAAAATCAAAAGTAGAATCATCGAAATCATCAGACATTGTTTCCCATGTAGATTCTAACGAAGTAATAATTCTGTCTGAAAAAAAAAGGGCAAAAATTAATAAAAAAATACTTTGTTCAACAAAAATTGAATTTTCCTGAAGAAAAGTAAGGAAGTTAAAATCATTTATATCAGTTAACAAAAAAGAATTTTCCATAGTTTTTCTAATTTTTTTTAGAATTCTTAGGGTTATTAATAGCCTTCAGAAACCGATTAAAGAAAAGATATTCTTTAATCTCAAGAAGATAAAAACTTCTTCTTTGATATATTAGGTATAGCATATTCCTTTTCTTTTTTCTATCTTTTTAAAATTTTAACTCGAAAGTTTCTTATAATTCTAAGAATAGAATATAATAGAAATGAAAGATATAAAAATAAGAAAAAATTAAAACAGAAATTTTATGGTAAAAAAAGGATCAAAAGTGCGTATTTTAAGAAAAGAATCTTATTGGTTCAATAAAGTTGGAACTGTGATTAGTGTTGAAACATCTCAAGTTATTCGTTACCCAGTAATTGTGCGTTTTGAGTCAGTAAATTATAGCGGAACAAATACAAATAATTTCTCATTAAGTGAATTAAATGTAGATTAATTTATTTAAAAAAGATTTCATGTTCTAACTAGAACATGAAATCTTTTTTTAAATAATAGGAATGTTAACTTTCTAAAGCACTCCAATCTACATCTACATTTTCTAAAATTAAAGAAGAGTTATAAATTTGAAGAATTATTAATAAAAAAACTAAAAAAAGTCCCATGAAAAATCCCATAATTGGTGTTGTTCCCCAATTAGGTGCTACTTTTCCATATTCGATATTTAAAGGCTTAAGAATTTCTCCCAAACGAGTTTTTAATGCCATAAGATTAACAAATAGTAATAAATAATAAATAATTGAATTGTTTTGATTGAATTGGCAAAGAAACTAATATGAATTTGGATACTGCTTTTCTTGCATTCGGAATTGCTTCATTAGCTATAGGAGTAACTTTATTAACAATCTATAGTTCTTTTGGACCAGGTTCTGAAAACTTAATTGATCCGTTTGAAGAAGACGATGAATAAAGAAAAATCAAAATTTTTAACGAATAATTTTTGGTGTATCACGGAAAAATACAGCAAAAAATAACACCATCAATGTACCAATTAATAAAAAAGTATAAACTAAAGCTTCCATAAATTTATTTCATTGCATTTTATATTCAAGTGCAAAGAACGAAATTTCATTCTTTGGATTTTCTATGTAAAAAATATTTTAAATTCCAAAGAATAAATCTTTGGAATTTTTATTTTAAGATTTAAAAAAAATGTTGCTATAAATTATATTAAACACTACCTTTACGAGGAGTACTTTTATCACCAATTTTCTTAAATGCACCAAATTCAACTTGTTCTGTAACTTCTGGACCAATACCAGTAAATACATCACGGAAAATTGTTCTAGCACCATGCCATAAATGACCGAAGAAGAATAGAAGAGCAAAATTTGCATGACCAAATGTATACCAACCACGTGGACTACTTCTAAAAACTCCATCTGATTCTAAACTTGTTCTATCAAATTCAAAAACTTCACCTAATTGAGCTTTTCTAGCAAATTTTTTAACTGTTGGAGCATCTTTAAATGTTTGACCATTTAATTTTCCACCATAAAAACTAACTGTAACTCCTACTTGTTCAATACTGTATTTAGATTCAGCTCTTCTAAATGGAATATCCGCACGAATAATTCCATCTTTATCAACTAAAATTACAGGAAACGTTTCAAAGAAAGCAGGCATTCTACGTACTGTTAATTCACGTCCTTCACGATCACGGAAAACAGGATGTCCTAACCAAGCTTCAGCAATTCCATCTCCTTTGTTCATAGGACCTGAACGGAAAAGACCTCCTTTTGCTGGATTGTTTCCAATATAATCATAAAAAGCTAGTTTGTCAGGTATTTGTGACCAAGCTTCTGTTTCAGAAATTCCTTGAGCTAAAGATGTTTCAACACGTCTTTCGATCTCTTGTTGGAAATATCCACTATCCCATTGGTAACGTGTAGGTCCAAACAATTCAATAGGTGTTGTTGCAGATCCATACCACATTGTTCCTGAAGTAACAAAAGCAGCGAAGAATACAGCTGAAATACTACTAGATAAAACAGTTTCAATATTCCCCATACGTAAAGCACGATATAGTCTTTGAGGAGGTCTTACTGTTAAATGGAAAATTCCAGCAAGAATTCCTAAAGTACCTGCAGCAATATGATGAGAAGCAACCCCTCCTGGATTAAAAGGATTAAAGCCTTCTGGACCCCATGACGGAGAAACAGGTTGAACATGACCAGTTAAACCAAAGGCATCAGAAACCCAAATTCCTGGACCAAAAAGACCTGTTACATGGAAAGCTCCAAATCCAAAACAAAGGAATCCAGAAAGAAATAAATGAATTCCAAAAATTTTTGGTAAATCTAATGCTGGTTCTCCAGTACGTGGATCTTGGAATAAATCTAAATCCCAGTAAACCCAGTGCCAAATTGCAGCTAAAAATAAAAGTCCTGAAAGAACAATATGTGTTAAAGCGACCCCTTCAAAACTCCAAATCCCTGGAGTTGTCGAACTTTCACCAGTAATTGTCCAACCTCCCCAAGATTCTGTAATTCCTAATCTTGCCATAAAAGGCATTACGAACATTCCTTGACGCCACATAGGATTTAAAACAGGATCTGAAGGATCAAAAACAGATAGCTCATAAAGAGCCATTGAACCTGCCCAACCAGAAACAAGAGCGGTATGCATTAAATGAACTGCAATTAATCTTCCTGGGTCATTCAATACAACTGTATGAACACGGTACCAAGGTAAAGCCATATTTTTTTTTTTATGAAACTAACTAATTCCTTTCTTAACTCTCTTTTTAAACTAACTATTTTTAGAAATACTTCAAATTTTTAAATAGATCAATTTTATAAATTATTATTGATATTTATTATAAGAAATAATAAAGTTTTTATAAAATTTTTCTAGCAGCTAAAATTGCGATTACTGCAGGTCCAATTGAGATAATTATGAAAGTAGATAATAATTGACTAATAACGTTTAAACTCATTTGATAATTTGCTTTTTTCATCATTTAATACACTCGAAGAATTTATTATTATGCTTTATAATTCATTTTCATAAAGGGGTCACTAACTCAATGGTAGAGTACTCGGCTTTTAACTGATAAGTTCTGGGTTCGATTCCCAGGTGACCCATAAATATAAAATTCTTCCTAAACTTTATTTTAAAATTTTTTATTTTGATAAATATTGATTTTCTATTAATTGATAATAAAACTTTTCTTTGTTTAATTTAGAATTTAAACTTAATGTTTTTGCAATATTTCCTAAAATAAGAATATCTTTTCCAGAATAAGAGTTTATTAGTTCTTTTTTTCGAAAATTAGGGAAAAAAAAGCTTTGTTTTGCGGGTAAGAGAAAAACGCTAAAAAAATATTTTTTCTTTTCTTGAGAAAGACGAAAAAGGTATTGAAGATGAAAAAAAAAAAAGAAGTCTTTGAAATAACTTTTTATTAATTGAAACAAAAGGAAATTTACAAAAAATAAAATAATAAAATAAAGTGCAGCTAATAAAAATTCTGTACACATATTTTTCTTTTTGTTTATATCGAATTTTTATTAATAGTTGACAATCAACTAAAACTATTCTATACTAATAGACGTTAAGCAAAAAGCCCCCATCGTCTAGTGGCCTAGGACACTTCCCTTTCACGGAGGTAACAGGGATTCGAATTCCCTTGGGGGTAAAAACTCGAAAAATATTAATTTTTATATTTATTCGGGATGACAGGATTTGAACCTGTGACTTTCTGCTCCCAAAGCAGACACGCTACCAAACTGCGTTACATCCCGTGAATTACTTATTCAAATAATAAAAGAAGAGAAGAAAAATGTCAAACGTTTTCTTCCAGAACATAGATCGAGTGTATTAAATGAAGATGAAGAAATAAAAAACGAAAATTTATGGCTTTTGCGAAAAAATGGAAAGTAAGTTGGGATTTATTTTCTTTAACTTTTGATCAACTTTTTGATGTAATAGTTCAAGTAATAACTAAACAGCTTGATGATCTTGAGCCTGAAGAAGTAAAATTGGATGATAATCTTGTTTTAGATTATGATGCTGATTCTGTTGATATTGTTGCAATGCTTTTGTATCTTGAAGATATTTTTAAAAATGCTTCTACAACTACACGTACGGTTGTTCCAACAGATAAATTAAGCCAAATTGTGTTAGTAGAAGATATTTTTGACATTATTTATGAAGTCTTACTTGGAATAGAAAAAACTATGCATACAAGAAGTCCAATTATTCCAGATATGAGTGCATTAGAAAAACGTCAAAAAATTGGAGAATAAGAAAAAGTTAAAATTTTCGTATTATTTATTTCTAATAATACGAAAATTTTATTAAGTTATTTTAAAAGAATTTTTCCACCAGCAGCTTCAATTTCTTTTTTAATTGTTTCACTTTCTTCTTTTGAAATACTTTCTTTTAATACTTTTGGAACGTTATCTACAATATCTTTAGATTCCTTTAATCCTAAACCAGTAACATTTCTAACAATTTTTAAAATAGCAATTTTTTTATCAGCAGGAACACTATCAAGAACAACGTCAAATTGAGTTTTTTCTTCTACAACTTCTGCAGCAACTGCTACTGGAGCAGAAACTACAGCTCCTACACTAGCAACAGAAACAGAAGTATCTACTCCAAATACTCTTTCAATTTCTGAAACAAGTTCTGCAGCTTCTAACAGAGTTAATGTTTTAAATTCTGCAATCAAATTATCAATTTTTGTGCTCATATCTTTTGTATTTATCTATTATTTAATTTAATTTGTCTTTCCTCAATTCTTTATCTTCAACTATAACAAACTCTATGAAAAAAAGAAATTTTCATCGTTTTAAGCTTGATAATTCTAAAGGTATAGTAGGACTCATAGTTGTACAAATATGGAAAGATTTAAAATATTTTCCACGAACACCACTAGGTTTATTTTTTTCTAGTGAATTATAAACAGCTAATAAATTTTCTTTTAATTCTTCTTCTAAAAACGATACTTTTCCAAAACTTAAATGAACAATTCCTGTTTTATCAGCTCTATATTCTAGTTTTCCTTTTTTAAATTCATTAATAGCCTCTTTTAAATTTGAAGTCACTGTTCCGGATTTTGGTGAAGGCATTAATCCTTTTGGACCTAAAATTCTTCCAAGTTTTGCTAATTTTGGCATTAATTGGGGAGTTGTTATAAGTAAATCAAAATTGATATTTCCACTTGTTATTTCTTCAATTAAATCATCAGAACCTGCAATAGTGGCACCACTTTGGAGAAGTTCAGAGACATAATCAGTTTCCGTTAAAACAGCAATTCTAATACTTTTTCCTGTACCATTAGGAAGAACTAAACTTGTACGTAGTTGTTGGTTAGCATACTTTGGATCAATATTTAGAGAAATATGAGCTTCAACAGATTCAAGAAATTTTGCTGTTCCTAATTGTTTTAAAAGAGGAATAGCTTCATCCAAAGAATAAATTGGTTTTGTCAATAAAGAATTTAATTGTTGAATACGTTTTGATTTTTGTTTCATAATATTTTTTCTTCTTGCCAATAAAATATTAAACTTAAGGAAATTAATTTTCTACTTTTATCCCCATACTTTTTGCTGTTCCTTGAATAATTAGAATAGCTTTTTCAATATTGGATGTATTTAAATCATTCATTTTAATTGTTGCAATTTCTTTTACTTGTTCTAAAGTAACTACACCAACAGCTTGTTTATTTGGTTCCGCCGCACCTTTTTTAACAGAAGCATATTTTGCTAAAAGAACAGAAGCGGGTGGAGATTTTAATATAAAACTATAAGAACGATCTTCATAAATTGTAATTTTAACTGGAATTACTAATCCTAATTTTTCAGCTGTTTTTGCATTGTATTCTTTACAAAAAGCTGCAATATTAACCCCATGTTGCCCTAAAGCTGGACCAACAGGAGGAGCAGGAGTAGCTTTTCCTGCAGGTAAAGCGAGTTTTACAAAAGCTTTAATTTTTTTGGCCATCTCTTTGTTTTTAAAGACTCTTTTTTTTTCAAACCACCTTCTAAAATTTTCTAAAATATAACGCGCCCTGAAGGACTTGAACCCTCGACACCAGATTTTGGAGACCTGCGTTCTACCAACTGAACTAAGGACGCTTATTACTAAGCTTATTATTAAAACCAGTATAATAATTTATAAAAGAAATAGCAAGCTTTTTTTAGTTAAAACTTTATCTACTAAATTAATAATATATGAATCAAGAACAAGAAATTTCCTCTCTTCTACCTAAAAACCTAGAAGCAGAGCATGCAATAATAAATCAGCTTTTAAATGACTGCTCTTTAATTCCTTATGTTTTATCTCAATTAAAAAATGAATGTTTTTCTAATCCAATTTATTTTACAATTTTTCAAACTTTTCGAGAATTATTTGAAGGTAATCAAACTATAAATATTACTACTTTAATAGAGAAACTTCAAGAAAATAATAATTTAAAAAAAATTGGAGGACTTAAAAAAATTTTAGATTTATCAAAAGAGTTTGGAATATATAGTAGATTAGAAGATTATATTGAAATAGTAAAAAAAAATTACTTACGAAGAATCTTAATTCAATTTGGAGAAAAATGCAGTACTTTAGGATATTCAAAAGACTTAAATTTAGAAACTATTTTTTCTAAATTAGAAACTGAATTTTTACAAGTAATTGGAGAAAAAAATTTTGAAAAACTAAATAGTTCTGCGGAAATTCTAAATGAAATGTACGAAGAAATATTTATTAAAAAAATTGATCAACAAAATCGGTATGAAAGTTGTTATCCAGATTTAGATTCCATCCTTCATGGTTTTCAAAAAGCTGATTTAATTATAATTGCTGGAAGACCTTCCATGGGAAAAACTGCTTTTTCCTTAAATTTAGCCAAAAATATTTTAGAAAAATATCAAGTTCCTACGGTTATTTTTACTTTAGAAATGTCAAAACAACAAATTATTTATCGCTTTCTTTCAAATGATTCAAAAATAGAACAAGAACGCTTAGAATCAAGACAACTCACAAAAAATCAAATAGAAAATCTACAAAAATCTTATAAAAAATTGGCTCAATTTCCTCTTTATATTGAAGATAATCCAAATCTTACAATTAATGATATTCGAGCAAAATTACAAAAAGTTTTTTCTTTGAGAAAAAAAACAGGAATAGTCATCATTGATTATTTACAATTAATGAAAGTTTCTTCTCGTAACGAAAATAGAGTTCAAGAAATATCATATTTAACAAGAAATTTAAAACTGCTTGCAAAAGAATTTAATATTCCTATTTTTCTATTATCTCAATTAAGTCGAAATGTAGAATCAAGAGTTAATAAAAGACCTATGTTATCTGATTTAAGAGAAAGTGGTTGTATTGGAAAAAATTCAGAACTAGATTTTTTACCTTCTTACTCATGGAATCAATTGAATGTAATTTCTCAATCTTCTTCTTTTTTTTTTAAAGGAATTAAACCAATTTATTTTTTTTATTTTGGAAATAATAAAAAAATTCAAATAACAGGAAATCATAAAATTCTAACTAAAACTGGTTGGAAAAGAGTTTCTGAATTTGAAAAAAATACTGAAATTATTTGTTTTTTTGAAAAAGAGATATTTTTTGAAAACCCAACAAAAAAATTTTGGAATTATGAAAAAATTCACAATTATAAATATTTAGGTGTCTCTCCTGTTTATGATAAAACTATACCAACTTTTCATAATTATATTATGGAAAATCTAGTGATTCATAATTCTATTGAACAAGATGCGGATATCGTAATGATGCTTTATCGAGAAGATTACTATAGTCCTAAATCTTCATCTTCTTCTCAACTAACAGAAGTTATCATCGCAAAACATAGAACAGGTCCAATTGGTAGTGCACAATTAAATTTTTCCCCTTATACTGCAACATTTAAAAGTCTATAGAAAGAATGACTATGATTGCCAAGAACCAGATTTGAACTGGTGACACGAGGATCTTCAATCCACTGCTCTACCAACTGAGCTATCTCGGCTGAAAAAGAGTCATAGACTCTTTTTCTACTACACATTTATACTAAAGAAATAGATTTTTTGTCAATTTTTTTTATTTTCAACTAATAGCTATTGAAACTTGTCTTAATGGAACTTCAGGTTGAAGTTCAGGCTGAGTTTTAGGGGTTGCTGTATTCGTAGATTCTTTTGGTTCACTCCAAGTATCACTTAGAGGTAATCCAGCTTCATCTCCTTCATCATCTAATTCTTCTTGAGTAAAATAACGATCATCATCTGTAAGGACTATTTGATCTTCAATATTTAAAATGGCTTTTAAAAATCTTGGTTCATCATTTGCATTTGATATTGGATGACGTAAAATTGCATCAGAAATTTGGTCTTCAAGATATTTTGTAACAAGTCGTCGTAAAGGTCGGGCTCCAAAAGCTGGATTATAACCTTCACGTGTTAATTTTGCTTTTACTTTATCATCGGCAAAAAAACGAATTTGTTTTTCTTTTACTCTTTTTGCTACTTCCCTTACCATCATATCACAAATTTTACGTAATTCTTCTAATTTTAATGGTTGGAAAATGATAATATCATCTAATCGATTTAGGAACTCAGGTAAGAATAAAGTACTTAATCGTTCAAAAACTGCTTCTTTTAAAGCAACCATTCTTTTTTTTGTTTCACTTTCATCGTCATTTTTAAGTTGAGCTAAAAGTTGTTTTTTCTCCTCAGCAAGTGCTTTCGAAAATCTTTCAAAATTTCCTTCTTCTAAAGATAAAACAGAGTTATCAAATAGAGTCGTAATTTCTTTTTGAATATCTACAAAAAAATTCTCCTGAATTGAAGATTTTAAGAACCTAACAATACCTACATATTTTTCAGGAATACTTACTTTTTCTTCTTTTAATCTTTTTTCCTGAATTTCAATTAACGAAATTTCTTTTTGAATTTTTTCTTTTCTTTCAATTTCTTTTTTTTCTGATTCTATTTCTTCAGGTCGGTTTAAAATTTGTTGAATTTCTTCTGCTGCGGCATTTGATGTCATAATGATTAATGTATTATCAAAAGGAACTAATCTTTTTTGACTATCTGTTAATCGACCATCTTCTAAAATTTGTAAGAGAATATTTAAAATATCTGGGTGAGCTTTTTCTATTTCATCAAATAAAACAACTGAATAAGCTTTTCTACGAACAGCATCAGTCAATTGACCACCTTCATCATATCCAACATATCCTGGTGGAGATCCTATTAAACGTGAAACTGTAAATTTCTCCATAAACTCAGACATATCAAAACGAATTAAATCATTTTCCGAACCAAACATTGAAACGGCTAATGCTTTTGTAACTTCAGTTTTTCCTACTCCAGTTGGACCACAAAAGAAAAAACTTGCGATTGGTCGATTAGGGTTTTGAATTCCTAAACGAGATCTTCGAATTGCTTTAGCAATTGCAGTAATTGCTTCTTCTTGCCCAACCACACGTTTATGCAATTCTGACTCAATCATTAATAATTTTTGAGATTCTCCTGTTGTAATTGTTTGTAATGGAATTCCTGTCATTTTTGATAATAACTGGTTCACATCATTTTGAGTAATACGTGTTTTTAAAAAAGAAAAATCTCCCAAACTTCTAGCTCTTTGAATAAGTTCTGGTTCAGCTAAATTCTTAATTAGTTCTCTATTTGTTGCCTCATTAAAATGACCTAATAAACTATAAATAGTCCTTACATCATCTTCTGAAATCGAAAATTTATTTGTACCAAGTAAACTTTCGATTACACTTCTTCGAAGAAGAGGTTGTAAATTTTCAACATATTCTTTATATACAGTTAATTTTTTTTCTTCTGATTCAGAAGCATAAGCCTGAAGAAAAACTTCTTCTTTTGCACCATCTATTTCAATAAAATCATAATTTCCTAAAGTATACGGAACACCAAGATTTGGATTTTTTTCTCGACTAAAATATGCAACAGAAAATGGATTTAAAACTTTCAGTCGATTCATTTGAAACTTTAATTTTTCAAAATCAGGAACTAACGCAAGTTTTTCTTTTTTTTTCACAACTAAAACATTAGTTTCTTCATCTTCTTCGGAAGATCCTTCAATATCTTTTAGTTCTTCCCATATATTAAATAAATAAACTGAAGCTCTATAACAATTAATTTCCGGTTTAGAATCAGATTCTTGCCTTAAATATGCTAGCATATCATCTAAGATTCTAAAATTTGTATTAAATGAAATATTAAGAGATTTATGTTTTAACTCGAAAACACGTGATTCACTAGAAGCAAAAAGTAATTCATCGACTCGAGTTAAAACTGAAGCACGCATACCTTCAAACATTGTTTGTGCTAAAGGAGAAACTATGCCTTGAGACTTTGCTTGAGAGGATTGTTTTGTAAAACTTTTTTCTATGTCTTGTTCTTGATTTTCCTTACTTTTTTGATCAGAATCCGGATCTATACTAGTAATTACTTCATTTTCTCCCATCAAATAAAGTTGTGGATTAGCATTAGCACTTGGAGTCAAAGAAGATTGATCAATTAATTTTAAAGCAAAGTCTTCTGACTCATCAAAAAATGCTCGTTTCGGACGTACTGGTATTGGTATAATCTCTTTTTTTTTAATTTCTAATTTTGGTTGAATTTCTAGTTCAAAACTTTGACCCCCCCCTTGTGTTATAGGAAAAAGTAAATTTTTTTGGGGTTGAAATGGATAAATAGAAGATTCTGGAATTATAGAAGGATCTTCAATCCATGTGATTAAGAAATTACGGTATGAATTTTCAATTTCTTGTAAAATATATTCAGCAGCAATATCTCCACGTCGAAAAGCTTCTAATTTTAATCTTCCAACCCCAGTTAATGCGGAATTCATTAATGATCCTAAGATAGAATTATCTACTAGGTTTGTCATTTGGATAACTTGTTTAGCAGCTGCTCGATCAATTAAATCAATTGCCTTATCAGGAAGGAAACGATCATAAATATAACGAGCTGATAATTGACTTGCTAATTGAATAGCACCAGGAAGAATGACTACATTATGGAAAGATTCTAGACTTGGACGTAATCCATAAAGAATTGAAACCGTTTCCATAATAGACGGTTCTTTAACCTTTATTGGTTGAAAACGTCGATTTAATGCAGGATCTTTTTCAATTCGTTGATATTCTTTTGTTGTAGTAGCACCTATGCATTGAAAACCACTTCTTGAAAGAACAGGTTTTAAAATATTAGCTGCATCTAATGAACCTTCTGCAGATCCTGTTCCACCAATATTATGAATTTCATCGATGAAAATAATAATATGGGGTTGAGCCATAACTTCATCTAAAACTCTTTGGAATCGTAATTCAAATTCACCTCTATAACGTGAACCAGCAACAATTCTAGCCAAATCTAAACTAACAATACTACGTCCTTCTAAAATAAATGGAACTAAATTATTCACTATTTTATTTGCAAATAATTCAACAATAGCTGTTTTTCCTACTCCAGCATCACCAACTAAGACAGGATTATTTTTTTGACGTCGAACTAAAATTTCCATTAATTCCATTAACTCTGCTTCTCGACCATAGCATTCCTCAAGCAAACCTTGACGTGCAAGAGCAGTTAAATCTGTTCCATAAATTTCTAAAGCAGGGCCTTTTTCCTCTTCTTCTGGTTCAGCAAAAGGATCTGGATTTTCATCATCAGAAAAAAACATAAAGTAAAAAAAACTAACCTTAAAAGGAAAACCGCTTATTTACGACTTCTTTCTTTTTCTTAAAAATTTTTTTTAATCTCGGAATTCTGCTTTACAAGACTCACAAAGAAATTTTTTTATTTTTTCTATTTCTTTTTCGATTATTTCTTTGGTTAAAGTAAAAGAATTAGATTGAAATTCTAAATGAATTCCTATTGTAACTAAATCGGGAGATTCATTTTGAAAAAAAAGATCAAAAAAAGTTGTTTTTTTCAAAAATTTTGAATAAGAAAATAAGGATTCTTTTAAAGTAAAGAAATTAGTAGTCTTTGAAATAATAAAAGAAAGATCTTTTTTTATAGTAGGATATTTAGAATATTCTTCATAAAAAGAACTCCATGAGTAGAAATTTGACTCAAAAAAGGTATTAAAATTTAATTCTAATAAAAAAACAGATAATTTTGAAAAATTGGATAATTTTGGGTTAATTTGTCCGAAAATCCCAAGAATCTTATTATCCTCTTTTATTAATATAGAGCGATTTGGGTGAAAAATTTTTATTGAAGGATTAACTTTTTCTTTCAGGATAATTTTTTTTCCAAAATGAAAAAAAAGATTTTCAAGAAAACCTATTGCAAAAAACCAATCTAACTCTGGTCTTCCTGAATTAAAACATTGAGAAAAACTAAATAAAGCAGAAATTTTTTCTTCTTCAATTAATTTATGTTTTTTTTTTTGAAAAACACGTCCAATTTCAAAATATTTAGGAATATGTGCAAATGAACGAAAATTTTCTTTAGCTAACTGAATTAAAGCTGGCAAAAGACTAGGTCTTAACAAAGAAAATTCTTTTTTTAATGGATTTTCAATTTGGATAAAAAGTTCATTATTTTCTAAAGAACTACGCAAAGGATTTGTTATTAATTCTTCAAATCCGTAATGTAAAAAAAAGTTTTCAAATCTTTTTTTAATTTCTTTCTTTTTTCTTTCTTTTGATTTTTTTCCTTGTATAGGAAGAATTTCAAAAAAATTTTCATAACCAATAAAACGACTATATTCTTCTATTAAATCTATTTCACGAGTTAAATCTTTTCTATAAGAAGGTATTTGAAAAAAAATATCAGTCGGAGTTTGACATACAATTTTTAATCCTGCTTTTTTAAAAATATTTTCTTGAAGTGAATCAATTTTAAGGAAATTAAAAAAAGAAATTTTTCTTACTTTTAGAATTTTTTTAAAAGATAAAAATTGTTGTTGTCTTTTAGAACTATATATTTTCGAAGAAAAAGAACCTACTGAACATAATTCTAATAAAGTTAAACATCTTTGAAATGACCAACGTAAATTTTCAAGAAATCTTTTTTTAAAAATTTTTACAAAAGCAGGTGAAAAAGACAAATTAACTTTCTCAGTATTTTGAAAAAGACTAGCTTCAATTCGAATTTTTTCCGTATCAAAATTGAAATTCTGATAATTAATTTCACCTATGATAGAATAAATTTCTTCAGATGGTTGTCGTAAAACAATCGCTCCTTCTGATAGAAGAGAGAATTCTTCGTTAGTAAAATTATTTTTTTTTTTTTTTACAAAATCGAATTTCCATAATGAAAAATCTTCTTGAAAGGAAGGAAATTTTTTTTGAATTTGGATTCCTTGACCCCATTCAATAGAAATAAGTTGGAAAAAATCTTGAAAATTATTAACAGGTACTAGACCAAAACTTTTTAATTTTTCTTGAAGCCACAAGGGAGAAGAGTTTGTTTTCAAATTTTCGATCTCTATTCCATAAACTAAAAAATTGGGATTGGATGAATTCAAAAAAATAATCGAAGGATTTTTATATTTTTGATACGTTTGTTTAAGAAGAAAAAAATAGTTTTTTTTTAATCTTTCCCAAAATTCTTTTTTCTTTTCAGGAAAAAGACAAGCAATTTCTTTTTCAAAAAAAATTTGGTTTGTTAAATCATCCCTATTAGAAGGTATTTTTAATTGAAGATTAATTTTTTCAAAAAAATCATCTTTCTTGTTCTTTTCTATTGAAATTAAATCAACTTCTAATCCAATTAAATTAAAAGTATTAACAATTTCATTTAATTTAATTTCTTCCCACGAAGATTCATTAAGTAAATTTATTAAAGAATATTCCATGTTGTAATATTAATAGTTTTGATAATTTTTTATTGTAAGGATTAATTTTTTTCAAACCCATCAAATGATAATCCACTTTCTTTTGAATAATTAGACATAAAATAAAAAAAATTATACCAATCAAGAGAATTCTGTAATATCAATGTAGCTTTAACAAGAAAAGGCTTTCCTTCTCGAAAAAAAACAGTAATATCCTTTGTTTTAAGCGGCTCTTGATCTGAAACTAATGAAAGACTTTCGAGTGAGGAAGAAGATAAACAAAAATTTTTTTTTTCAAGAAAAGTAGGATAAAAAAAAAGAAAAGTTACTGTTCCAGTTTCACCATTTACTGATTTTGTTACTCGAATGAAGGGTGAAATAAGTTCTTGAATTCCTTCAACAAACTGAAATTGAAATTTTTGATTATTTTTTTTAAGCATAGATTAAAGAAAAAATCATTGAAATAGGAAAAAATTAAATTCCTATTCAAAAAGAAAAACTGGAGTGGGAGGATTCGAACCTACGGGTGACGGAGTCAAAGTCCATTGCCTTACCACTTGGCTACACTCCAGATAAAATTTGATTTGGGCAAGGAGGGATTCGAACCCCCGACACCGTAGTTCGTAGCCACGTGCTCTAGTCCACTGAGCTACACGCCCTAAAACGAAATAAACATTACCAAAAAAAGAAAAAGATTGCAGCAAAAAAAGAATATTCATTATAATTAATTTATCCAGAACGATCAAAGAAATCTTTATGAAAAAAAATTTTTCTCTTTTTAAAGAATTAGAAAAAAATATTCAAGTAATCGATAATATTAATGATTCCATTAAAATAACTTTAGGACCTACAGGAAAAAATGGCATTCTTTCCAATCAAAAAGGAAATTTAAAAATCATTACTACAGGTTCAATTCTTTTAAACGCTTTAGAGTTTTCTTCTAATAGTTCTAATATTCTTTTAAAATTATTTCAACAATCTAGTGTTAAAACAACTACTATTTCTGGAGATGGTTCTACAACAACAACACTTTTTGCTTGTAATTTGTTAAAAAATTGTCTTCGTCTCCTAGAAAATGGCTCAAATCGAATACTTTTAAGCAACGGTTTAAAAAGGTTATCTTACTATTTTTTAGAAAAAATTCTTGAATTATCTATTCCTATTTCAACAGAAATACAATTAGAAGGCTTATTAAAAACAACATTAGGACAAAAATTAAATGCTGATTTTTTTAATATTTTGCGAAAATCTATTTCAAATCTTGCAAGAGATGGTCTTATATTATTAGAAGAAAATATTTCTGAAAAAAATGAAATTGAAAAAATTCAAGGAATTGAATTAGAAAAAGGATTTGCGTCTTCGTATTTTGTTACAGACTTAAAAAATTTTCAGACTATTTTTGAAAAACCGTATATTTTAATTACAAATGTTCCTTTAGAATCTATTTACCAAATTCGAGATATAATTGAATATGTAAAAAGTATTAATCGTCCTCTTGTTATTGTTGCAGAACAAATTAATCAAGAAATAATATCTACATTGGTATTAAATAACTTGCAAAAAAAAATTAAAGTTGCTGTTATTAAATATACAGGAATTCAATTTCAAAAAACAGGAATTTTAGAAGATTTAGCATTATTAACCCATTCACAATATATATCTTCTAATAAAAAATTAACGCAAGAAATTTTAACTAGAAAAGATTTAGGTCAAGCAGAAAAAGTTGTTATAGGGAAAAATAAAAGTACATTTCTTCTTTCAAAATTTTCTAAATTAGTTGGAGAAAGAAGAATTAATGAATTAAATCGTGAATTACTTAATAGTGAATCAGAATATGAAAAAACAATTTTTAAAACAAGAATTGCCCGCTTATCTGGACAAATTACAAAAATTAAACTTGGTTTCTCAAATCAATATTTAATGGAAGAACAAAGATCAAAAATTGAACATGTTATTCAAACTATTAAATCTTCTTTAGAAGAGGGTATTCTTCCTGGAGGCGGATCTTTTTATTTTTTTCTTCGAGAAGAACTATTAAATTGGGCTTCTCTAAATTTAGTTGGCGAAGAAATTTTAGCTAGTTTAGTAATAAGTCAATCGCTTCTTACGCCTTTTCAACAACTTTGTTTAAATACAAACCAAGAAAATCTTGTTTTTTTATTAAATGAAAAAATAGAAAAATTAGGATATCCATATGGTTACGATGTTCAAGAAAAGAAAATAGTACAGACTTTTGAAACAGGATTAGTTGATTCATCAAAATCCATTAGAGCTATTCTTTGGAATTCTTTATCTATTGTTTCAACAATTATTACAAGTGAATAAAAAAAAATTTAAATCTTTTTTAAATTCCCAAAAGAAAAAATAAATCTTTTAGGAATTTTTAGGAAAGAATTGTTTAAAGAGATTCTTCAATCATTTTTGTAATTAAATGACGAACAGTATCTGTTGGATATGCTCCAAAGTTTATATATTTATGTAAGTTTTTTTTATCAAAGTTTAATATTTTACTAATTGGATCATAATATCCCAGTTCTAAAATACTTTTCCCATCCCTTTTCGATAAATTTTCCATTAAAACAATTCTATAAAAAGGTTTTTTTTTTCTACCTAATCTCTTTAATCTAATTTTCAACATAATTTTTATTTTTAAAAATTTTAAAGAAGCTTTTTATTTCTTTATAACTATCTTTATTATAAAGGAAATTTTCAATTTTTGAAAAGATTTATTGACCAAGAGTTATTGATTCTTCTGCTTCAATTAAAAGAATAAGTAAAAGACTGCAGCCTTTTAATATAAAATATAAAATAGAGTTTAAAGCTTCTAATCCAACAATAGAAGAAATTTCTAAAGATCGTTTTCCTGTTCTAATTGGAGGTAAAATTCGTGACCATAATTTAAAATATGGTTGTGTCATGATTCGAAAAAATGAGAAAGGCCAACAATATGGATTAAATACAGGAAGCCAATCTAATGTAATTTTTGTATAGCAAAGAACTTTATAAAATTTAAGAAATAAGTAAGAATATAGAAGAATGTTAAGGAGAATAATAGATAAAATATGAATAAAAAACAAACTTCTTTCTTCTGGATTTTTTAAAATTTCTAAAATAGAATTACTAACTAAAATAGAGGAACTAAAATTCATATTTCTTTTTTTATATTTTTTAATCAAATAATAAAATCATTTTTATAGTAAAATATACTATTAAATTAATTTAATAGTATATTTTCCCACCACCCCATTTTTCTGCTACAATTTTTGGTTGAATTAGAATATGTCCTGCAATTGAATATAAATCATCTTCAGTTAAACTACGCATTTTTGGGAAAATATCAGCACTTTTAATACTAGGATGAATTTCTGCAATAGATTCTAAACCATCAAAAGTAGTAGGATTTTTTAAATAATCAACTAATCCTTCAATAGTATTTCTTGCTGGAGTAGCTAAACTTAAAGCTTCTGTATCTAATCCAACATTTGGATTTGTTTTTGTAATTCCACCTGTATGACAAATACTACAAGTAGCATTAAAAAGACGTTTTCCACGTTTGACTTGTTCCGGTGTTAAAACAACAGTTTTTGTTGCTGTTAAAGCTACAGTACGAGTTGCATCATCTAATTCAATAGCTTTTGAACTTGAAGTTAAAGCAAAAAATGTTAAACAAAGAGCACAAAAACGAGAAAAAATTTTTAAAAAAGTTTTCATAAAAGTAAAAAATATCTAATTACGTACCACAACAAATTATTATAAAAATTTTTTTTTTTAAAGAATAATTTTTAATTTTTTTGGGTAAAAAGGGAATTGAACCCTTAAGATTGTTATCGTCACATTTTGAGTGTGATGCGTTTACCAGTTTCGCCATTTACCCGAGAAGTATAGATAATATTGTAATAGATATTATATTAAAATAAAAATGACTTTTAAGTGTATAATATTTCTTATTAAAATATTATTTATCTTTAAATAAATTTTCTATCTATTTATGAATGAATCAAAAAATCAAACAAGTATAGAAATTACTCAAGTATTAAATCAACCATATAAATATGGATTTGAAACGAAAGTTGAAACAGAACGCTTTCCGCCAGGTATTACATTAGATATATTAAAAGCTATTAGTAAAGAAAAACAAGAACCTTTGTTTATTTCTGAATTTCGCCAAAATTCTTTTCAAAAATGGCAAAAAATGAAACTTCCTGATTGGGCGAATCTTTCTATTCAACCAATCGATTTTACTAAAATTACTTACTTTTCACGTCCAAAAAAAAAGAAACAATTAAATTCTTTAAATGAAGTAGATCCAGAAATCTTAAAAACATTTGAAAAATTGGGAATTTCATTAGATGAACAAAAAAAATTATCTAATGTAGCAATTGATGCTGTATTTGATAGTATTTCAATTGCAACAACTTTTCAAGAAAAATTAGCAAAATCTGGTGTTATTTTTTGCTCTATTTCAGAAGCTATTCAATTTTATCCAAATTTAATTAAAAAATTTTTGGGAACTGTTATTCCACCAGGTGATAACTTTTATGCAGCTTTAAATTCAGCTGTCTTTAGTGACGGCTCTTTTTGTTATATTCCCCAAAATATTTCTTGTCCTTTAGATTTATCTACCTATTTTCGAATTAATGATAAAGAATCTGGTCAATTTGAACGAACATTAATTATTGCAGAAAAAAATAGTTCTGTTAATTATTTAGAAGGTTGTACAGCCCCTCAATTTAGTGAAAATCAATTACATGCAGCTATAGTTGAATTAATTACATTTGAAAATGCAAAAATTAAATATTCAACTGTTCAAAATTGGTATAGTGGCAATGAATTTGGCAAAGGTGGAATTTATAATTTTGTTACTAAACGAGGTCTTTGCTTAGGAAATAATTCTAGTATTCTTTGGACTCAAGTTGAAACAGGATCATCGATTACTTGGAAATACCCTAGTTGTTATTTAATGGGAACAAGTTCTTCAGGAGAATTTTATTCTGTTGCTTTAACCAATAACTACCAACAGGCAGATACCGGTACAAAAATGATGCATTTTGGAAAAAAAACAAAAAGTAAAATTCTATCCAAAGGAATTTCATGTGGGAATTCTAAAAATTCCTATCGAGGATTAGTGAAAATAAGTTCAAATGCTTCATCTTCACGCAATTTTTCTCAATGTGATTCTTTTTTATTAGGTAGTTCTTCTTTAGCATCAACTTATCCTTATCTTGACATTTGGAACTCTACTTCGATTGTTGAACATGAAGCAACAATTTCTAAAATTAGTGAAGAACAACTATTTTATCTTATGCAACGAGGAATTAGTATTGAACAATCTATTAGTCTACTTTTAAGTGGTTTTTGTCGAGAAGTTTTTACAACATTACCTATGGAATTTGCATTAGAAGCCGATAAATTATTAGCATTAAAATTAGAAGGAACTGTTGGTTAAAAATAAAATGGAAAATATATTAAAAATTGAAAATTTAGACGTTTTAATTGAAAAAAAAAAAATTTTAAATAATTTTGAATTAACCATAGGAAAAAATGAAATTCATATTCTTTTAGGTCCAAATGGATCTGGAAAAAGTACATTTTTAAAGGTCTTAACTGGTCATCCATCTTATATCGTTGAAAAAGGAAAAATTGATTTTAAGAATAAAAACTTATTAACTATGTCTCCTGAAATAAGATCACATGAAGGTTTATTTCTTGCTTTTCAATCTCCAATTGAAATTTCTGGAGTAAGTAATTATGACTTTTTAAGAATTGCTTATAATGAAAAACAAAAATATATTAAACAAAAAGAACTTGATCCTTTGGAATTTATGGAACTTATTCAAATATTTTTAAATATGTTAAAAATGAAAGGAGAGTTTTTAAATAGAAATTTAAATGAAGGTTTTTCGGGAGGCGAAAAAAAAAGAAATGAAATTTTACAAATGTTAATTTTAAACCCGAGTTTAATTCTTTTAGATGAAATTGATTCTGGTTTAGATATTGATGCTATTAAGATTATTTATCAAGTTTTAGCTATGAATCGTAAAAAAGATTCTTCCCTAATTGTAGTTACTCATAATCCAAGAATTTTAAACTATTTAGAACCAACACATATTCATATTCTTATGAATGGAAAAATAATTAAAAGTGGGAAAACTGAAATTCTAGAGGAATTAGAAAAAAATGGTTATGATAGTTTTGTTAAAAAGGGAAATTTTTAATTTCCCTTTTTATTAAATAAAAAAAAGTTTATTAGTTAGATGTAATTTCTTTATCTACTTTAGCAATTGCTTCTTTTAAAAGAGTTTCTGTTTCAGGTGTTAATTTTTTAGATCCTTTTACTGCATCTACAAATCTTAAATCTTTACTAAATAAATATTCTTTTAATGCAAGAGCAAATTTACTAATAACTGGAACAGGATAAGAATCTAAATACCCATTAGTTCCTGCATAAATTAATGCTACTTGTTCTTCAACAGATTTTGGAGAATTTTGTGGTTGTTTTAATAATTCACGTAATCTTTGCCCACGAGCAAGTTGTTGTAAAGTAGCTTTATCTAAATCAGATGAAAATTGAGAGAATGCTTCTAATTCTGCAAATTGTGCTAATTCTAGTTTTAATTTTCCTGCTACTTGCTTCATAGCTTTAATTTGAGCAGCTGATCCGACACGTGAAACTGAAATTCCGACATCAATTGCTGGTTTAATTCCAGAGTTAAATAAATCTTTTGATAAAAAGATTTGTCCATCAGTAATAGAAATTACATTTGTTGGAATATAAGCAGAAACATCTCCTGCTTCTGTTTCAACAATTGGAAGAGCAGTCATACTACCACTTCCTAATTCATTATTTAATTTTGCAGCTCTTTCTAATAAACGGGAATGTAAATAGAAAACATCTCCAGGATAAGCTTCACGTCCTGGTGGACGACGAAGTAAAAGAGACATTTGACGATAAGATTGTGCTTGTTTTGTTAAATCATCATAAATAACAAGAGTATGTTTCCCTTTATACATAAAATATTCTGCAATACTTGCACCACTATATGGCGCTAAATATTGTAAAGTAGCAGGATCACTTGCATTTGCTGCAACAACTACCGTGTAAGATAAAGCTCCTCTAGATTCTAAAATATCTACTGCTTGAGCTACTGTAGAGGCTTTTTGGCCAATAGCAACATAAACACAAATAACATTTTCTTGTTTTTGATTTAAAATTGTATCTAATGCAATCGATGTTTTTCCTGTTTGACGATCACCAATAATAAGTTCTCGTTGTCCTCTTCCAATAGGAATCATAGCATCAATTGATACAATTCCAGTTTGTAAAGGTTCACAAACAGATTGTCTAGAAATAATACCAGGAGCTAATGATTCAATTAATCTTGTTTCTGTTGTAGTAATATTTCCTTTTCCATCAATTGGATTTACTAAAGCATCTACAACTCTTCCTAAAAGATCTTCTCCTACAGGAATTTGAGCAATTTTTCCTGTTGCACGAACACTACTTCCTTGCATGATAGAACGCCCATTTGTCATTAGAACAGCTCCAACATTACTTGTTTCTAAATTTAAAGCAATTCCTAAAGATAAATCTTCAAATTCTAAGAGTTCTCCTGAAGAAACATTTTCTAATCCATAAATACGAGCAATTCCATCTCCAATTTGTAAAACAACTCCAACATCAGCAGTTCTTGCAGTTGTTTGAGTATATTCATTTAATTTATTTTGAACAAAATTTGTTAATTGGTTAACTGTTTTCATAAATCTTCGTCGGGTTAATAATAATAATAATTCCAAAAAATTTTTTTGGATTTAAAAGAAAAAATAAGAATCTTTTCAATCTTTCGAACAAATCTTTTTTCTTAGGTTTTAGAAGATATTAAATTTCATTTAATAAAAGACCAAATTCTTTTAAAAGACTAAGATCAATTAAATTTGATTGATATTCAATAATTAAACCACCTAAAATTTTCGGAGTATAAGAAACTTGGAGAAGAATCGAAGTAGAATTTGTCAATTTTTTTAAAGTTTTTAAAACAAGAGATCCAAAATTTTCCTCTAAAATACTTGCAACAACTAATTTAACTTTTCGACATTTTTTAAATTCTAAAATGATTTTTGAATATTCATTACTAATTTCTGGAATTAAAGACAACATAGATCTTTCTGTTAAAACCTTTAAAAAAGATTTTGTAGGAATTGTTAAACCAGGAAAAATTGTTAATAAAAAGTTAAATTTTTGTTTTTCAGAATATGTAGGGTTTTGAAAAAACTCTTTCATTTTTTTAGAACTCGTAATTACAGAACGAAGTAAAATTAATTCCTCCCCAATAATAAAAATATCAGGAGTAAATTTCATTTCATCTGTAACATAGAGATTTGAAACATCAAAAACAACTCTTTTTTCTTCTTTAGGTTGGAAAGTTTGAACATTTAAAAACAAAGACTTAGCATAAGTTTGAACGATTCTTTTTGGCAAACTCATTTTTTCAATCCTCCAACTTTTGTAAGAATGCCTTCAATTAATTGAGATTGTTGAGAATCTGTTAACACAAGAAATTTACGTAAAATTTTGCTAACAGTTATAAAAATTACATAACGTTGAAGAGAAAGAAATGCCTTTTTTTCAAAATTTGTAATTAACTTTTCTGTTGTTTCAAAAGTTTCTAATAAACCATCTTTTACTACTTGATATTTTTTATTAACAATATCAATTTTTTCTTTTTGGTAAAAAACTTTCCATGTTTGTAACCAAAAAAAACTCTGTGTTAATCCTTTTTCTGTTTGATAATAATAGTTTGAAGCACTAACAACATCTTTTTGAGCATTTTCTATAGTATTAAAAATCTCTAATTGTCTGTCACTTAAACTTTTACTAAAAGAAACCTTATTTGCATAGACTAAAATACCTAATAAAATTAAAATATTAAATACATTAGTTTCTAAAAGATTGGAATTAAATTCTAAAAAAGCTTCCTCATGATTAAGGAAAAATGAAAAAAAATGCCAACTCATAAATTTATTTAAAATTGAAAGTTAATAATTAGAGTTTAAATTTTTTTGTAAAAAAAGTGTCACTAACAACTCCTAATTGGGGAAGAAGAGAAGCAAAAACATAAGCAGATTGAATAATAAGATCTCCTTTTAATTTACTTAAAAGTTTTCCATTTTCTTTTTGAACAAATAGAATTTCTTGTTCAAAGTTTTCTGTTGAAAAAGTTTTAATTAATTTAACTTGACGTGTCATTTCCGCAATTTGTGAAGTCAAAACACCAACACAGAAAGTTAATCTTTCATATCCAAAAGCAACCAAAATAATAGATTTTCGTAAATTTGTATTAATAAATTCAGCACGCTTATCTAAGTGTGTTGAAATAGGTGTAATAAACAGAAAAGTAACAACTAAAGAAAAAAGAACAAATTCTAAAGTTTCTGCAAGAAAAGTTAAATCAAAATCAAATAAACCACCTTTAGTAAGAAAAAATGTTTCAAAAAGAATCATAAAAATATTATTGTTTCTTATCAATAAATGATTTAGCTAAAAGCTAAATCATTTTTTAACCTGCAAAAGGATTTGCGAATAATAAAGAAAGGGCAACTACTAATCCATAGATAGTTAAAGATTCCATGAAAGCTAAACTTAATAAAAGAGTTCCACGAATTTTTCCTTCAGCTTCCGGTTGACGAGCGATTCCTTCTACAGCTTGACCAGCAGCATTTCCTTGACCAATTCCAGGTCCAATCCCAGCAAATCCTACAGCAAGAGCAGCAGCAATAACAGAAGCAGCAGCAACAATTGAATCCATAATCTTAATATTAATGATACTTTTTAAGAATTAACAAATTTCATAAAAATTTTTTGAACTATTCAATAACTTCGCCTATATATGCAGAAGCTAAAGTTGCAAAAATTAACGCTTGAATTGTACTTGCAAAAAGTCCAAGAACCATAATTGGAACCGGGATAAAAAGAGGAACAACAGAACATATTACAGTTACTGTTAATTCATCTGCAACAATATTTCCAAATAATCGGAAATTTAATGATAAAGGTTTCGTAAAATCTTCAATAATATTGATTGGCAAAAGTAAAGGAGTAGGTTTAATATATCGAGCAAAATAACCAATTCCTTTGATTTTAAAACCAGCTCCAAAATATGTTAAAGAAGTTAATATTGCTAAACAAGCAGTTGTATTAATATCATTCGTAGGAGCAGCAAATTCTCCTTCTGGTAATTCAAGTAATTTCCAAGGAATTAAAGCTCCTGCCCAATTACATCCTAAAATAAAAAGAAAAATTGTGGCAATAAAAGGTAAAAATTGGGAATAATAAGAAGGTCCCATTTGTGTAATGGCAACACTCTTAATTAAATCATACAAAATTTCTACAATATTTTGTAAATTTCCAGGTGTTTTTTTCAAATCATTTGTGCCAAAGAAAAGAAAAGAAGTTAAGACAAGAACAACTAATGTAGATACAATTAATGTTTCAGCATGAAGATGTAAATCTTCTGAAAAATTAACATATAAATGAGATCCAACTTCAATATTGGCTAAAAGAAAACTATCCATAATATTTTTTCAAGTTTTTTTTGTTAAAAATTACAAAAAATTTTTAACAAGAGAAAAGACTTTTTTTTGTCCAAAGAATAAACAAATTTCTTAGGAAAACTTTCTCCTATTCTTTTTTCACGAATTTTATTTTATTTCTACTTCTTATTATATCCAAGTAATATACGATTGACTAGATAATTAAGTAAAAAATTTATTGAAGAGCTTGAATCATCATTTGCAGGAATTGGGTAAGGAATTAAATCTGGATTACAATTACTATCTACAATACAAATGGTAGGAATTCCTAGTCTTAAACATTCTTGTATAGCAAGACTATCTTTTAATTGATTTGTAAAGATAACTACATCAGGTAATGTACTCATATTTTTAATTCCTATGAATAAACGACGTAGTTTTTCAATTTCTTTTCTTTTTTTGCTAAGATCTTTTTTCGAAAAGCTTTCAAAAATTCCTTCTTTTTCTTCTTGTTCTAAAACTTTTAATCTTTCAATTTGTTTTTGAACAGTAGACCAATTTGTTAGCATTCCTCCTAACCAACGATAATTAATATAAAAACTTCCTGATCTTATTGCTTGTTTTGCAATAATTGAAGCTGAAAGTCTTGTAGTTCCTACAAAAAGAAATTTTCCTCCTTTTTCAGCTTTCTTTTCTAAAACATTTCCAGCTAATTTTAATAGTTTAGAAGTTTTAACTAAATCAAAAATATGATAACCATATTTTGCATATAAAATATAAGGAGCCATCTTTGGGTTCCATTCTTTAGGAGGATGGCCATAATGAACAGATGCTTTTACATACTGTTTAGCAATTTCTTTTCTATCAACTTGTTCTACCATTTTTTCCTTTTTTGTCTTTGAATAAATATACACTATCAAGATAATTCTTATAATTTAAGAATGCAGAACCTGCTGGAATAAGTCTACCAAGAATAATACATTCTTTCAATCCTCTTAACCAATCAGACGAACCTTCCAAAGCAGCTTTTGTTAAAACTCTTTTAGTTTCTTGAAACCCTGCAGCAGATAAAAAACCATCTTTTGTTAATGAAGAGTTTGTAGAAGAAATAAATGTAGGTTCATAAATAGGACTTCGAAGTAAAATTTTATCTTCTTGTAAAGATGCTGAGACTTCTGTTAAAAGTGAAAGGCGTAAAAATTCACCAGGTAAAAAAGGAGTATCTCCACTTTTAACGATTAATACTTTTGAAGTCATTTGTCGAATAATTATTTCAATATGTTTATTTGAAATAGTTACTCCTTGAGAATGATAGATTGATTGAATTGAATTTACAAAAACAAGTTGAAATTTTGTTAAACTTCTAGAAACTCCTTGAAAATTTCCATCGTAAATTGAATGATATTGATAAAATATATCTAATAAATCATGAGCATCTAAAATACCTTCGGTTAATGGTTCTCCTAAGTCTAAATAATTAGATGGTTTCGAAAGAACAGTTGATGTTAAAGGTAGTTGATATTCTTGAAAAGGTACTAAAGATTCTAGAAAAATATAACTTCCATCTTTTTCTCGAAGAAGATAATCTCCTTTAATATTTTTATAACTAACATATTGAAGATCTTTTTTTTCTAAGCAAGGAATTGAATGGAAAAAATTTTGTTTAGAATAAAAAAAAGAAGGAAGTTTTATTTCTTCCCAATAAGAAAATTTCTCTTTATTATGAAAAATTAATATTTGTTGTTTTTCTGTTCCTAGATTTAATTTTCCATAATGTGTTCGACCATCTCTTCTCTCAAGAACAAATACTTTTTTTGTTTTTAAAGGTGGATTTTTTTCAACCAATTTATAAAAAGAATCAGAAAGAAAACGTAAAGGAGTAATTTTAAAAAATTTATTATTACTAAAAATAATCCCTTCCTTAAAAAAAAAACTTTGGCCTAAATACACCTTTTTTTTTTTTTGTTTGATTACTTTAGAATCTTTTGAAAAATTAAAATTTTGTAAAAAACAATTGAAAATTCCATTTTTTAGTTGAGCTTTAATACTAAATTCTTCTGGTAACTCTAAAAAAATACCAGGTCTTTTTGAAAGTTCAGCTTTCTTTTTTGGTCGACGAGCCTCAATTAATTCTTCTATTTTAGGTAATCCTTGAACAATATCTTCTGTTTGTTGAGTAGTAATTCTTAAAGTTGCAAATAAACTTTTTTCTAAAACAAAATCTCCTTGTTTATAATTAAGAATAGTTCCTTGAGTTAAAAAAATAGGCAATGCATTTTGAAAAATAAATTGACAACCTTCTTTTTTTAAAAAAAAACCAGACTTATTAAATTTTTGTGTTAAGTCAAAAAAAGTTCCTGGTCGAATATAAGGTTTTTTCTCATCAGTTAAATTTGGAACTTCAATTTGGTCAGAAAATAATTTCCAAATATCACTTTCAGTAATAAAAAGAAAACTATTTATATGATCCGATTCTTTTACACGAATTGAATAAATATTTCCTTCTTCTAAAGGAAAAATTTGAAGATAAGCTAAAACAGTATGTGCATCTACATATTGATAATTTTTTATTAAATTTGAAATTTTAATAAGACAATTAGGTATTTTTATAAAAATAGAATCAAGATCAAAAATAATTTTTTTTTTTTGATTTGTTAAAACAATTTTATTTTCAAAAGTAGTTACAACTCCACTAATAGGAGTAATAATTTTGATTGTTCCTAATACTTTTGTTTTTTTTAATTCTTTCGAAAAGTAAAAAAAAACTTCTTTGGGTAATGAAAAAATTTTACCTGATGTAATCCAAATTACACCATCATCTTGATTGATTTTTAAAATACGGTTGTCGTGAAGAATTTTTCGAACAATAATATTTTCATATTTGATTTCACCTGTCAAAGAAGTATAAATAGGTTTTAAACGTCTTCGACCTAAATTTAAAGATTGGTTAGTAGATTCTGCAATTACTTGACCTTTTCGAACGAATGTTTTATTTGAAACATATAAACATGAACCTAAATCTAAAAATATATTTTTTTCCTCTCCTCTCCAATCTCGAAGAATTAAAATAGATTCTTGTTGTAATCTTAAAACTAAAATTCCACGGTTTGTTCTAAAAGGAATAGTTTTTAAAGAACTTGGGAAAATTAAAGTTCCTGAAAAAGGTGCAAAAATTTGTTTTCCAGTATCACCGGTAAAAATTCCTCCGGTATGGAAAGTTCTCATTGTTAATTGTGTTCCTGGTTCCCCAATAGATTGACCCGCTATAATTCCAACTGCCTCTCCAAGGGAAATTAATTTTCCTTGAGCTAAATCCCATCCATAGCATTTTTGACAAATAGAATTGTTAGATTGGCAAGTCAAAGAAGAACGAAGATTAATTGGAATTGGAAAAGTAGTTTGTTTCTTTAAGTTTTCAAGAAAATTATCATCAATTGTTTCATTTTTTTTTGAAAAAGAACTAATTGATGATAAAATTGTTCGTCCTATCATAGTTTTCCAATTGCCCTTTTCTTGAGCTAAAAAAATTAATCCTTTAGTTGTCTTACAATCAAATTCTCGGATAACAAGATCTTGAGCAACATAAATTAAACGTCTTGTTAAATAACCCGAATCTGCTGTTTTTAAAGCTGTATCAACAATTCCTTTTCTAGCTCCATAAGATGAAATAATATAATCAAGAGAACTTAGACCTTCTCGAAAATTTGTTTGAATTGGTAAATCAATAATTTTTCCTTCTTGGTCAGACATTAATCCTCGCATTCCAACTAATTGTCGAACTTGCGACATATTTCCTCGAGCTCCAGAAAAAGCCATAATATATAAATTATTTGCAGGATCAAAAAATTGATAGTAATCAAGAATTTTATTTTTTAAAGATTCAGTTACCATATTCCAAGTATCAATAATACTTTGGAATCGTTCAGTATCTGAAATTAAACCTTGATACCATTGCTGACTTACAAAACTAATATCTTGATTAGCATCTTCTAAAAATTTTTTTTTTATGTCAGGAGTTTTTAAATCTTCAATATTAATTGAAATACCTGCATTAGTTGCATAATAAAAACCAAGGAATTTCAAAGAGTCAAGCAAAGAAGAAGATGATAGTGGACCAAATTGAATAAAAGTTTCATGAACTATTTTTTCAAGAATTTTTTTTGTAATTGTACGAGTTAAAAGCATAGGTTTTCTTTAATAAATTCTTTCATCAATAAAATTTAATTTTTTATATTTTTGTTTCCAAAGAATTTTGAAAAGTAGAACTAAAAATTAATCGACCTGCTGTAGTTTCTAAAAAAAGATCGGTAATTTTATATTGATTGTCGCCAGAAAAAAAACCAAGAAAAATACCTAAATTTGTAATTAAAAAAACTTTTTTTTCTTTTTCAGAAAGTGGCGAGAAAAAACTTTTTAAAACAAAAATTTCTTCTTTTTCGTAATCTAATTTTGTTTGGGAATTTAAATATTTAAACTTTTTATTGGTTATTTCAATATTAAAATGATTTAATGAATATCGAACTAAAATTGGTGTATGAAGTGTAATTTTTTTTTGATAATAGGCTGATAAAGCATTCGTTGGATTTGAAAAACTTTGTTGAATTTGGAAAAAATTTTTTGTAACCATAAGAGTTAAATAGTAATTTCCTATTACCATATCTTGCGTAGGTTTTAAAATAACTTCTCCATTAGAAGGCGATAAAACGTTTGAGGATGGTCTCATCATTGTACGTGCTTCTAATTGACTTGCTTCATAAAGAGGTAAATGAACAGCCATTTGATCTCCATCAAAATCAGCATTAAAACCTGTACAAACGAGAGGATGAAGATGAATAGCTTGTCCAAGTACCATTACGGGATCAAAAGCTTGAATCCCAAATCGATGTAAAGTTGGTGCTCGATTCAGTAGAACACAATGTTTTGAAGATAAAATACCTAATAAAGTCCAAATTAAAGGTTTATTTTTTTTAATAATATTTTGAGCTAATTTTGAAGTTTGTTGTGGTGTTTTTAATTTAATTTTAAGTAATTCATTGATAAGAAAAGGTTGGTACAATTCTTTTGCCATTTCATAAGGTAATCCACATTGATTTAATCTTAAATTAGGTCCTACAATAATGACTGAGCGTGCAGAATAATCTACTCTTTTTCCAAGAAGAGTTTGACGAAAACGACCTTGTTTTCCTTCTAAAATTTCCGTTAGACTTTTTAAAGGTTTTGTATTTAAACACAAAGTTTTTTCTTTACTTAGTCTTGCATTATCAATTAATGAATCCACTGCCTCTTGTAATAATTTTTTTCCATGAATTGTTATTAGATCAGGAGGCATAAAGACATAAAGAAAATCATAAAGTCTTTCATTTCTTGTTAAAATTAATCGATAGATTTCATTAACATCTGCAGCAACTAATCTTCCATTTTCAAGTTCTACTAAAGGACGTAAATTGGGTGGTAAAACAGGTAAAGTAGTTAAAATCATCCAACTCGGATTTGTTTTTGTCGCTAAAAAACTTTCTAAAATTCTTATTCGTCGAATTAATGTTTTATCTTCGGAAATATTTTTTTTATTTAATTTTCTAACAGAAAAACTACTAATAAAAGATCTTGCTGATGCAATTTCAGAAGGAATATCTAATGCTTCTAAAGCTGCTTTTAATATTTCAGCTCCCCGTCTTTTTTTTGATGTTTTTTTCTTTTTTGGTGTCAAAAAAGATGAAGGAAAACTATTCCTTTCTGTTGAAAAAAAGTTTCGAAATTCATTTACAGATTCAGAATTTTGGGCTCTAGTAAAACGTAATAAAGCATTCGAACGTTTTTTTCCTTCCAATTTTTCACCTTTTTCTTTATAATAAACGATCTCTTCAATTTCAAAACTTTTTATTTCAGGATCATAGCATTTTAGTAATAATGTTAAATAATTAGGAGTTCCTTTTAAATACCAAAGATGGGTAACTGGACATGTTAATTCAATATATCCCATACGATAACGTCGTATACGACAATCCATAACTTCAACTTGACATTCTTCGCATATTTTATCACGAAGAAATCCATTATATTGTCCACATTTACATTTCCAATTTTTGATGGGGCCAAAAATTTGTTCACAAAAAAGACCTCTTACTTCTGGTTCATGAGATCGAAAATTAATCGTTTCTGGACGTAAAACTTCTCCAATAATTTCTCCTGTAGGTAAAATACGTTGAGCCCAAGATCGAATTCTTTCGGGAGATGCTAAACTAATTTGTAAATAATCAAAGGAAGCATTTAAACTTTCTAATTTTAATAAAATTTTTTCTACTTCGTTTTTTTCTCTTTTTTGTTCCATATTTTTTATTAATTAAGGAAAAATAAAAAATTTCTATTTTTCCTTCTTTCTAATTTTTTTAATTTTTTCAAGAATTTGTTTTTTTTCTTTTTTACGATCAAAATTTATAATTTCAGTTTCTTTCATTTTTGACAAAGTTTGAACAAATTGTTCAGATTTTTGTCTTTCTAATAAACCTCTTAATTTTAATCTTGTTTCTAAATCATGAAAAATATTTTTTTCTTTTTCTTGAATATCAGATGTTGAAGAAAAACCGGATTGAAATTGTTTAAATGATAAATCTAAACCTAAAGCATTTAATTCTCTTACTAGTGCTAAAAAAGATTCAGGAAAAGACGGAGTAGGTTTTTCTACTTCATTATAAGTTAAAATAGCTTCATACATATCATTTCTACCATCAATATCATCAGATTTAATGGTCAATAATTCTTGTAAAATATTAGAACAACCATATGCTTCAAGTGCCCAGACTTCCATTTCTCCAAATCGTTGGCCTCCCTTTTGAGATTTTCCTGCTAATGGTTGTTCAGTAATCATAGCATAGGGACCTGTAGATCGAGCATGAATTTTATCTTCCACTAAATGAATTAACTTCAAAATATATGTTTTTCCTACAGTGATAGGATTATCAAAAAACTCTCCTGTTCTTCCATCTCTTAAAAGAATTTTTCCAGGATAATATTCATTAAATAACCAGTCACAATTTTTAAAAACAGAAGATTCTTTTAATTTTTGATTAACTAAAATTCGTGAAGCTTCTTCTCCATAAATTTCGTCAAAAGGAGAAACTTTATAACGTTTTCCTAATTTTTCCCCCGCTAAACCTAATAAACATTCAAAAATTTGCCCAACATTCATTCTTGATGGAACTCCCAGCGGATTAAATAAAATATCAATTGGTGTTCCATCAGGTAAATAAGGCATATCTTGTCGAGCTAAAATACGAGAAATAATTCCTTTATTTCCATGACGACCAGCTAGTTTATCTCCAATTTGAACTTTTCTTATTTGAGCAATATAAATACGAATAGTTTCAGAAGATGTCGCTGAAGAAGATTCATCCTTTGTTAAAAGAGTTGTTGAAAGAATACGTATATCTACCACTCTTCCTTCTGTTCCTAAACCAACTTTTAAAGAAGTATCTTGAAATTTTTTTTCAGCTTTTTTTCCAAAAATTGCTCTCATTAAATTGGCTTCTGGAGAGGTATCTTCAACACACGGTGTTAATTTTCCTACTAAAATATCATGTTCTTTTACATAAGAACCAATTTTAATAATTCCATTATTATCTAAATTACGTTGAACATATTTTGTTTGATATGGTAATTTATTACTTAATTTTTCAGTCCCTTCCAGACCGTAGAGAATACTTGTTTCATATTCTTCGAAATGAACAGATGTTAGACAATCTTCTAAAAGAATTCGTTCACTGATTACAATAGCATCTTCATAATTATATCCTTCCCAAGGCATATAAGCAATTGTTAAGTTATGGCCTAATGATAATTCTCCATCATTAGTACTAGGTCCATCAGCTATAATTTGACCGGAAAAAACAGTTTCTCCATTCCAAACAATCGGTCGATGGTTTAATGAAGTTTCTTGATTTGAACGATAATATTTTCTAAGAAGATAAGTAATTTTTTGCTCATAAATATCTGAAATTATAATTGATTCAGAAGATGCTAAAAAGACTTTTCCTTCACAAAATGTTTTAATCACCATTCCAGAATCTAAAATAGCCACTGTTTCAAAACCAGTACCTACTATAGGTTTTTGAGTATATAATAATGGTACGGCTTGACGTTGCATATTTGAACCCATTAAAGCTCTATTAGCATCATCATGTTCTAAAAAAGGAATTAAAGAAGTAGCCAAAGAAATAACTTGAAGAGTAGAAGTTGTAAGAAAATTTAATTGATTAGATTCTAAAACTGAAAAAATATAATTATCTTTACAAGAAAGATATTTTTTTTTAATTTTTCTTTCTTTATCTAAAGCAATATCTCCAAAAGCAACTTTAATTTCAGATTCTTGTTCAGGATTAAAATATAAAGGACTCTTTTCTGAAAATACTCTTCCATCTTCCATAAAAAAATAAGGTGTTTCAATAGATCCTAAAGAATTTACTCTACCATATAAAGCCATAGACATAATTAAACCAGCGTTTTGACCTTCAGAGGTTTCAATAGGGCATAATCGTCCATATTGGCTAGGATGAATATCTCGAATTACAGTACTAATATGGTCTCTCTTTAAACCATTAGGTCCAAAAACACTAATTTTTCTTTTGTGGGTTAATTCAGCTAATGGGTTAATTTGATCCATATATTGGGATAATTGGCTTGTTTTAAAAAATTCTTTAACTGAATTTGTTAAAGGTCGAGGATCGATTATCCAATCTTCTGGTTCCCAAGATGCTTCTAATTCAAATGTTAATTTTTGAGAATTTGTAAAAGATCTTCCTTTCTTTACACTTCTTTTTAAACGATAAAGACCGGTACGAATTTGAAGTTGTAATAATTCGCCAACAGAACGAACTTGTTTATTTTTAATATGATCAATATCATCGCTAGGACGATCATAATATTTTAGTTCTATTAAACCATCAAGAATTCCAAGAAAATCATGAGCAGTTAAATGAGTAATTTCTTTAGGTAAGTTTAAATTTAATTTTTTATTAATTTTATATCGGCCAATTTCTCCAATGGAAAAACAACCTGCTCGTTGATTTAAAAATAATCTTTTTAAAATTGAATTATTTTCTAATTTTTTAGAACTTAATTTTTTAGCTAAATTTTGATTTGTAGGAACTGGAAAAGAAGCAAAAGCATTTGGCATTAATTGTAAATCAATGATTCTTAAAGGATATTTTAAGCTATCTGTAATTTCTTCCAAATTTAAACCAAAAAAACTTAAAATTTTAGTTACAAAAAGTTTATTATTATCATCAAATGGTTCATTTCTTTTATTTAAAGTAATTCCTTTTGATTTATAATCATTAATTTTCATATAAATTCGATCCAGTTCTATGGATAATTTTTTTTTAGGATTTTTTTTTGATAAAAATTTTCGTTGATCTAAAATAAATTTTGTCCATAATCCTTTATTAGAAATAACAGTGGCAGTATAAATAGTTTTTCTATTAATACCAAATTCTTTCCTAAAATAAATTCCCGGACTACGTATAATTTGACTAATAACAATTCTTTCACATCCTGTAATTAAAAATGTTCCTTCTTCAGTCATTAAAGGAATTTCTCCAAAAAAAATATTTTGTTTCATACGAATTTTTTCGTATTTTTCAAATTTGGAAGAATTAATTGTTCGAAGTTCTAAGTATTTTTCATGACTAAGAATATTCTTTTTTTCATCTTGAAAAAAAGAATATTCACCTGGAATATATAAATTAATCGAATAAGTTAAATTTCTACGACTACAAGTTTTTAAACTAAAATTAGGACCTTTTACCTTAATCTCATTTGGATAAAGAAAAATAGAACATTGAATTTTTTTTCGTCCTAATATTTTTATTTTTGTTGAAAATGGATTTGGAAAATTTAGAAATTCCTCTTTAATTCCTTTCATTATAAAACGATAGAAACTTGCTCGTTGTGTCTCAGCTAAATCACCAATATTATTAACAAATAAATTTTTCATATTTTTTAAAAATTTTAATAAACTAGGAACTAATTAATATAAAAAAAAAGAAAGAATCAATAATGATTCGTTCTTTTTTAAATTGAAATCTTTTGATAAGCTTTTGCAAGTTTTGTTTTTTTGCGTGAAGCATTATTTTTGTGAAGAACACCTTTCTTAACAGCTTTATCTAAAATACTTGAAAGGTTTTGTAAGATATATTTGATTTCTTTTGTTTTTTCATTTTTTTCATCTTCATTAGACAATTTAGAAGAGATTTCTTTTACTTTAAGGCGAAATAATTTTAATAATGTTTTAATGGTCGAAGTATATCGACGATTAATCATTTTATTTCGTTTATTTTGAGCAACAATTTTTCTATTTTTTTGTTTTTTATTCATAAAAAAAATTTTCTTATTAAATCAAGATAACATAAGTAATAAAAATGTTCTAGTTTTTGTAAAAGAGAAAAGATTCATGGTATAATAGTTATTTATTCTAAAAGAAAATTTCTTAAATTTTTAGAACATTTTATCTTTTTTACTATGGCAAAAAATAAAGGACCACGTATTCTTATTACTTTGGAATGTACGGAATGTCGAAAAAATGAAACGAAACGTTCCCCTGGTGTTTCAAGATATTCTACCACAAAAAATAGACGAAATACATCTGAAAAATTAGAGTTATCAAAACATTGTCGTTATTGTAATAAACATACAATTCATAAAGAAACAAAATAAAAAAATGAATTCTTGGAATCAAAAACGAATTTCATCAAATATAGATAAAAAACGTACTAATTGGAATCAAAGTTTACGTACACCAGGAACATCTGGAAAAGTTACAAAACCTAAAAAAATTAAAAAAAGCTTACAGTACTTATTAGTATTACGAAAATTTAATAATATTATTAACTATAAAAATGTGAAACTATTAAGAGCATTTTTAACAAAATATGGAAAAATACGTTCACGACGTAAAACAAGATTAACACTTCAAAATCAACATCGAATTGCTAAAGCAATTAGAAAATCAAGAGCTTTAGGTATTTTACCATTTACTTGTGATGTTAAAATCTAATGTGTTTTTAATACTAAGTATTTTTTAATAAAAGAATGAGAAAAGCGAGAAGTAACAATAATTTTATTGATAAAACTTTCACTATTATTGCAGATATAATTTTGAGAGTTTTTCCTGCAAGTCAACAAGAAAAAAAAGCTTTTTCCTTTTATCTAAATGGGCTTTCAGCGCAAGATGAAGGAGAATATGCAGAAGCTCTTAACAATTATTATCAAGCTCTTCAAATTGAAGAAGATTTATATGATCGTAGTATAATATTGTATAACATTGGATTAATTTATTCTAAAAACGGAGATTATTTAAAAGCTTTAAAATATTACTATTTTTCAATTTTTATTAATCCAAAATTTTCTTCAGCTTTAAATAATATTGCTGTTATTTATCATTACCAAGGAATTAAAGCAGCAGAAAAACAATGTTTTGAATTATCTGAATCTCTTTTACAAAAAGCAACTTTTTATTGGATTAAAGTTGTAAAAATAGATCCTAACTCGTATATTGAAGCTTGGAATTGGTTAAAAACAACACGTCGTATTAAGTTTTAAACTTTTATTAGCAAAAACTTTTTCAAAATTGAAAAAACAGTAGAAATCCGGTAGATTGTTCTTAATTTTATTTTGTTAATTATTTCTATTATACTTTTTTAAAAAAAAGTATTTTTATAAAATATATAAAAAATATGGTAACTAATGTAGTTAAAGGTTTTGTTAGTCAAATTATTGGTCCAGTAATTGATGTTGAATTTCCAGAAGGGGCAGTTCCTAAAATTTACAATGCATTAAAAGTTATTAATGAAAAAACAGGAGAAATTTTAGTTGCAGAAGTTCAATATTTAATAGGAGAAAATAAAGCTCGTGCAATTTGCATGACTTCAACAGATGGTTTAAAACGTGGTGATACTGTAACAGATACAGGTTCTGCTATTAAAGTACCCGTAGGAAAACAAACGTTAGGTCGTATTTTTAATGTTTTAGGAGAACCTGTTGATGAATGTGGTCCAATTAAAAGTACAGAGTATTTATCTATTCATCGTTCTGCACCAGCTTTTGTTGAATTAGAAACTAAACCTAGTATTTTTGAAACAGGAATTAAGGTAGTAGATTTATTAGCTCCATATCGACGCGGTGGAAAAATTGGTCTTTTTGGAGGAGCAGGTGTAGGAAAAACAGTTTTAATCATGGAATTAATTAACAATATTGCCAAAGAACATGGTGGTGTTTCTGTTTTTGCTGGAGTAGGAGAACGTACACGTGAAGGAAATGATTTATATGCTGAAATGAAAGAATCTAAAGTTATTGATGCAGATAATTTTGAAAATTCTAAAGTTGCTTTAGTATATGGTCAAATGAATGAGCCTCCTGGAGCTAGAATGCGTGTTGCTTTAACTGCATTGACAATTGCTGAATATTTCCGTGATAAAAATAAACAAGACGTTTTATTATTTGTAGATAATATTTTCCGTTTTGTTCAAGCAGGTTCTGAAGTTTCTACTTTATTAGGAAGAATGCCTTCTGCTGTAGGATATCAACCAACTTTATCTACCGAAGTTGGAGAATTACAAGAAAGAATTACTTCTACAAAAGAAGGTTCAATTACTTCTATTCAAGCAGTTTATGTTCCTGCTGATGATTTAACAGATCCTGCACCTTCTACAGTTTTCCGTCATTTAGATGCTACAACGGTATTATCTCGTGAATTAGCAGCAAAAGGTATTTATCCTGCGGTAGATCCTTTACAATCAAATTCAACGATGTTACAACCAGGAATTGTAAGTGAAACTCATTATGAAGTGGCTCAAAAAGTCAGACAAACATTACAAAAATATAAAGAATTACAAGAAATTATTGCGATTCTAGGACTTGATGAGTTATCTGAAGAAGATCGATTAATCGTTAGTCGTGCACGTCGTGTTGAAAGATTTTTATCTCAACCTTTTGCTGTTGCTGAAGTTTTCACAGGAT
>Ga0114964_10000091_pt1 | contig 63533 bp, 88 predicted proteins | sample C_131016_MF_Meta_FD_92638 | JGI IMG/M metagenome (GOLD analysis project Ga0114964, IMG submission 92638) | Freshwater microbial communities from Lake Croche, Canada to study carbon cycling - C_131016_MF_MetaG | ecosystem: Environmental > Aquatic > Freshwater > Lake | place: Lake Croche, Canada... | reverse complement strand
ATTAAAAAACCTACCTAAGACTTGTGTGATTGTGAACAACACTTGCGCTGGCTTTGTCTACTTAACTAATAGTAATATGTGTTGGATAGAATTTATAGTTAGCAATCCTGAAGAGAAAGATAAAGAGGTTAGGAAGAATGATATTTCAGAGTGTATAAATCAGTTGTGTTATATAGCAAAAGAGATGGGATATGAGGTTGCATACACATCTTTAAAGAATGAGAATTTACAGAACAAATATTTAGAAGAGGGATTTGTTTTAGGGAGTAAGAATTGTAACGAATATATAAAATTATTATAAAAATATGGCAGCAGCAACATCAGTAGCCCTTGGAATAGGAGGTATCTCTGCATTAGGAGGGGCTTTTCAAGCAATAACAGGAGCGAAACAAGCTAGAGATGCTCAAAACGCTTTAAATGATTTACCTATCCCAGAATTACAGAATGTATATGCAGGTATGCAAGTTAGTAAACTAGGAAATGAATTATTATCAGAACAAAACCAAAAAAGGTTTGCAACTAATGTAGATGCTTTAAGAAGCGGTGGTGTTAGAGGAATTATTGGAGGGTTAGGAGAAGCTAATGCTCAAGCTAAACAAACTGACTTACAGATTAAAGCTGATTACGATAAGCAAGAGAATGATATAGCAATGGCTCAAGCAGGAGATGAAGCTAGAATGCAAGCTATGAAAGAGCAAAGATATATGGGTAATGTAGCTGCTTTGTCTTCTCAAATTAGTGCTGGAAACGCACAACAGATGCAAGGTCTTCATGGAGCTGTTCAGGGATTTGCTAGTGCAGCTCAAATTTATGCAGCAGGTAAAAAATGAGAAGATACAAAAGGAGAAGATACAAAAACTAAATAACAAATGGCGATAGGTAAAGTAAATGCATACGCAACAGTACAAGCACCAAATGTAGATTTTGGGGATATAGCTTTAAATGCACAGAAGTTTCAACAGGCAGATTTAGAAAGAAAGAAGGATTTAAAATTAGCTCAATTAAAAGCTGAGAAAGTTAAACCTATAGAGTATACTGCTAATGGTGAAGTAATACCATCTGGTATTAAAGTATATGATTTAGCTATTAGCAAATTAGCTCAAACTGCTATACAAAGAAAAAATGAATTGTATAATAAAGCTACTGAAAAAGGCGGAGTAAATTTCTTGACTCCAGAAGAGCAAGCTGAATATTATAGAGTTCCAGATTTAATAAAAACACTTACTGAAACAAATAAACAAGTAGGTGCAAATGCTAAATTATTATTAGAAAATGTAGGTAAGAAAAGCGGTGTAATGCAAAGCAAGTTAGATTTGTTAGGTCATGGATTTGATAATCAAGAAGATGCTGAACCTATATATTCAAATGGCTCTTATGTTTTTAAATTCCCTGAAATAGAAGTATCTAATAATCCTACAACTGGAGAAGTAGACAGAAAATTTGTGCTTGATAAAAATGGACAAAAGGTTTATAAAAAATTTTATAATAGAGATGGAACTCAAGCAGATTCTATATCTCAAAGTGAAATGCAAAATGCAAAGGCTTACGATATAATGGATTCATACGACCCTAATGAAGATGCTAAAAAAATTCAAGCTGCAATAGTTGGAAATGAAGTAGGTACTGACAATGGATATAAAAAAGCTTCTAATTTATATTATGAAGACGAAAGAGTAAAAAAAGCTATAGATTCTAGTATTGATTCATTAGTAGGAAATAGAGATAAGAGAATAAATGTTTTATATAATTATTATCAAGCTCATAAAAATGACAAGAATTTAAGTGAAGAAGATAAAGCTAATTTAGAAAGATATTCTCATCCTATGTTAGAGAAAGAATATACAGATAAAGACAATGATATTGTTAGAGGCGAATATGAAAATATTATATTTGGTAAATTTGGGAAAAAACATACTGAAGATGTTAATTTAGCTGAAGTAAGAGCTCAGAAAGAAGAGGATTTAAAGAAATATAGATTATCATTAGTTCCTGTTACCATATCAAAAAGAGTATCTCCTGATGTAGTTCGTAAAGGTTTTGTAACTATTCCTGACGCTTCTCCTACAACAAATAGCGGATACAGCGTAATTTCAGATAGTGGAAAATCAATTCAACTCCCAGCAGGAAGTACATTGACAGGAGTAACTAAAGGTAAAGGCGGAAGCGCATTAATAAGAGTTGCTGAGCCTGTGTCTAAAACTGAGTTATACAAAGTAGCTAAAAATAATGGATGGTCAGGATACAATCAAAGCAAATCTCCTGAAGATAATGAGGCTGAATTAGCTTCTTACACAAAAGGAAAAGAAACAAAAGAGGCTTACTATACAGCTCCAGAAGTAACTGTAAACTCTATGTTACAAGGAAATTCTAGTGTTAAAGATTATTCTCAAGTATTAAATATAGTTGTAGATAAGAAATGGAGAGCTCCTAAAAAAACTACACCAACAACAAATCAAGTAAAAAGTAGATAATGGAAGAAATAGAAGGAGTATTACAAGAGTATGTAGCAACTGCAAATAACCCTAAATATAAAGGAGATTATTCTATTATAAATTCTAAATTTCCTGAATTAAAAAATTATGATGAAGGAGTGTTGCAAGAATATGTTGCAACTGCTAATAATAAAAAATATGGAGGGGATTATAAAGTTATAAATTCTAAGTTCCCTGAGTTTTTTGAAGTAAAAAAAAAAGACGATTCTCAACCAGTTGGGGAAACTCCTCAAAAGGTTTCTTCTATACAACCACCAGTAAGAAAATCTTTATTGGATGGAGGAGGTCCAAAGAAGCCATCGGTTTCGGCATCTTTATCTGGAGGAGTTAAGCCTGTAAACTTTGATAATATGTCTGTTGATGAATTATCTTCTTTTAATAAGGGAGAGGAAACATCAACTCAACCCACTACTTTACCTTCTGCTTTAACTAATGCACTTTCTTTTGTAGCTCCTGTAAAAGGGTATAAAGATTTCTCAACCACAGTTAAAAAGACTCCTGAATTAAAACCACAATTTGATAATTTTGTAAAGAAGAATTATGAATCTGCCATCACAAAAATGAAGGGAGCTTCTGTAAATGCAAATGATTTAAAAGATATTGAGAAAGATTATCAAGACGCTTTGCACCCTGAAAAAGGAACTTGGAATGGTATTAAACAAGGGGTAACTGATGTTATGAATGCTGCAATGTCTGGTATGAATAAACTAGGTCTTGTAGATGAGACTGGCGATTTAAAAGTTCCAAATGTATTAGAAGATTTAAGGAAAGAAGTTAAGGCTGATGCTTTAAAACATAAAGAGGTTCTTCTTCCTGGTCAAATAGAATATAGAGTTAAACAAAAATTTATAGAGAAAAAAACTCATGATATATACCAAAGTAAACTTAATTTAGCTAAAGAAAATCTTTCAACAGGAGAGCAATACGCATTTGGTAAACATAAAGCAGATCAATACGCTAACCTATCTAAAGAGAATAAAAAAGTTGCTGAAAACTTTCACGAAACAGCAGCGGTTAATAAAGGTTTAATATCTGATAAAGCAAGTATAGAATCTCAAATGAAAGAGATTACATCCAAAGGAGGTCAGATACCACAAGAAATTATTGATCAACACGAAGATATTTTACACAGCATAAATGTAAACTTAGGTTTGATGAAAAACTATCAAGGTACGCTAAATAGTAATAATAAAAACTTAGGTACTTTTAAGCAAGAGGCAGAAGCGGTTTCTTCTCAAAACAATGAATTTAAAGATATAGCTCAAGGCGTAAAAGGATGGTTTTATGGAGCTGTTGGAAACATATCTGAAATTGTAGGGAAGTATGCTCCGTATGTAATAGCTAATGGTCCTGCTCCACTTCAAGCAATACCATTTCAAGAAGGGGCGAGAAAAGTCAGTGAGGTATTAAGTAAAAAAGCAGAGGATGTAAAAGAGGGAGTTGAAGTTACTCCAGGAGTTAGATTAGGAGGGAGAACTAAAGTAGGAGATTTAACATCTGATTTATCTTTAAAAAACGTAAATGAATGGACTAACCAAATAACTACTATGACAGGAGATAATCTTGGGATGGTGGCTGCTATTGTTTCAGGAGGAGAAATTGCTGTAGGATTAACAGCCTTAGAATCTGCTGGAGGTAAATCAAAAGAGATGAGACATGAGGATGAATCATTCAATCAATTAAAACAAGAGGCTATAAAAAATAAAGAAAAGTCTTTTGAGTTTGATGGGAAACAATATAATGTAAGTGATTATAAAGATAAAGAGTTTCATTCTGAATTAGCTGATGCTGCTGTGCCTTTATTATGGGGTGCTGCTATGTATCTTCCTGCTGCAAAACAATTAAAGATTTTTAAGAATGAAGCTAGGATGATTGCTGCTTTAGAAAAAGAATCTCCTGATATTTTATTAAACTCTCAAAAGAAAAGTGTTGGAGCTTTCTTAGCTAAAAACGGAGGAGACTATTTAAAACATACACTAGAATTTGCTGGTGATTTAAAGGTAATGGCTTTGTCTCAAGCAACTCTTGATAACGCAATGGGTAAAGATGTTGATTGGTTTAAAGTAGCTACAGATATAAGACCATTAGCTGATGCTGCTTTTCTTACGGTAATGAATAAAGGATTTGCACACGCATTAGGACAAACAGCTAAGCCTTGGATGACAAATGAAGAGGCTAAAACCATAGATGAAAATGCAAAGTTAATTTCATACATGACTGAGAGAATGAATGATGAGTCATTGATACCTGAAGAAAAAGCCTTAATTAAAAAACAACTTGATAGAGTGTCCTCAGAAAGCAAAGGTCATATAGATGATGTTTTGGATAGAATGGGAAATATGAGTGAGGGAGATTATAACAAAGTGGTTTCATTAGCTAAAAAATCTTCAGAACTAAGACAAGAAGCTTCAGACATTCAAAACTCTAATTTAATTAAAGAAGAGAAACGAGTTTCATTAGACAAAGTAAAGAGAGAGTATGTAGAAAACGAGAAGAACTTAAAGAATGTTAGAGAAAACTATTCTCCTAGAAAAGAAGGTTTTTATAGCCTCCCTGAAAGAGAACAAAACAAACTTAAAGATGAGGCTGGAAAGAAATTAGTTTCTGAGGCTAGAGAAAGAGGGGAGGAAAACTTTAACTTTAGCAATAGAGATATAGTTGTTGAAGCAGTTAAACTACATGAAGCTAATATTAACAATGAGAAGCAAAAAGCTGTTGAGGCAGAAAATAAACCTAAAGGCACACAAGATGAAATATCTCAGCCTATAGAGTTACAAGTACTTCCTAAACCTACAGAAACTACTATACCTGAAAAAGAAGCTGAGGTAAAAAGATTAAGAGAGGAAGAACAGAAAGAATACAAAGATGTAAGTCCTGATGATAAAGTTAAACTTGGTGAAATCTATAATAAGTACGATAAATTAATCTCTCCTATATTAAGAGAGATAGAAGCTGCCAAACCTGTAAAAGAAGTATTTGAGCCAAATTTAGCTAAATCATTACAAGATGTAAATGATAAAGAATATAATACATTTATAAATAAAAATATTGATTTATTTAATGAAAAATTAGGTTCAAATGCTGATATTTTAACTGAAGATGTTGCAAAGATATATTTTGACACAAAAGCAGACGGAAGTAATCCTGAATTTGTAAAGGCAGTAGAGGATTTGTTAGGAAAACCTACAGAAGTTAAGACAGAACCTAAATCAAGAAGTACAAGAAATGCTAAACCTACAGAAGAAGTAAAGGTAGAGGAAGCAAAACAAAAAGAAGTGGTATCTTTGCCTAAAGTTATAGACGACAGTAACTTTCAAGATGTAGTTGATAAATTAATGAAAGACGGTAAATTAACTAAGCCTTGCGAATAAAAAAATAAAAATATATGAATAATAGTAAAATTGAGAAACCAGAGAAGTTAAGTCAAGAAGTAGTAAACTTATTACTTGAGAGATTACCTGATGAATTTAAAGCATTCTACTTTTATAGAAGCGCTACTAATTGGTGTCAAAACAAAGGATTTTTTAAAGCCGCAGCATTCTTTAAAGCAGAGAGTGATGATGAATTAACTCACGCTAAAAAGATTGAGGATTACTTAGTAGATTGGAATATTACTCCAGACCTCTCAAACATTTTAAAACCAGTGTTAGAGTTCACAGACTTGGTAGATGTTATAGAGAAAGCATACGATATGGAGTTTGCTTTATACGAGGGTTATGAAGATACATCTATAAAGGTATTTAAAATAGGAGATTTGTGCGTATTTGATTTCTTACAATTCTTTAGAACTACACAGAAAGAAGCTGTTGCTGAGTACAGCGATAAACTAAATGTAGTAGAAGGTACTAATAGAGATAGTAAATTTGAGATGTTATTATTAGAGAAAGTTTTATTTAAAGGGTAAATTATGGCGAATCCTTGCGATGGTTGGAATTATAATGGTAAATTTTTCAAAAGTGATGCTGCTTTCAAAAAATACCTAAACAAAGAAGAGGGTAGAAGGGTATTAGAAGCTGACTACAAAGAAGATTTAAAGCAACAAGTTAAAGACCTAAAGGGTCAAGTTTTAGACGTTTTTAAGGCTAGTACAGAAGCATTAAAAGCATCTGACAAAGCATATGGAGAAAAGGCTAAGGAAACCAAGAGAACCATTAAAGATGGAGTAACAAACGCTATAAAAATATTCAAAGAAAGTCTTGGTAAGAAAGAAATAACCAATGCTCAATACAAGTCTATAATATCTAAACTAGGAAGGATTAGTTCAGAAAGAGACGTGAACAAAGCTATCTCAGAATTTGTTGAACACGTTGATAAAGTATTTGATACTGCTGACTACAAAGAAAAGGTAGCCAATTCTAATAAGGCTAGAAGTAAAGCAATAACCAGGTTGTCAAAAGCAGGTGTTGTCAAAGACACTTATAGTGTAAACTCTTTTAAAAGAATGTTATCTCTTAACCCAGATAGAATACCTTCTGAATACCTACCAAAATACGAGGAGATAGTAGATAAGTTATCTAGCGGAAAAATGTCAGGAGAAGGCGTTAACGCTCTTGTAGCTGATGCTAATAACGTAATTGCATCTTATGAGAATAGAAATGTTAAAGATGTTGATTTAAAACAAAGGGTAGACCAATTCTTAAATGACTTTGAGGAATTAAAAGCAGAGGGTTTTGATAGTGTTGTAGATAAGATGCGTTCAGAGGGAAATATATCTAAAGAAGAGGAGAGTTACTTGTTAGACAATGAGGATTTCTTTAAAAACTCTGTAGATGTGAAGAACAATAGAGCTACTAAAGAACCATTTACTAAAGAAGAAAAAGACGAGAGAAAAGAAACCATTAAAAACTCTTTGAACGATATACGAGATTTAAAGAATATAGGTGTTTTAGATAAATCAACAAAGTCAAGGATTGATAATGTTTTAGATAATGTATCTGATGAATACTTAGATAGTTTATCTGATAAAGATTTGGATAATATGAAGGACCACTTACTAAACATAGGAGATGGTTTCATAAATAAAAACTTGAATACAATAGATGCTTCTATAGAATTATTTAATAGCTCTAAAGAGGTAAAGAATGCGCTAGAGCAATCTAAACTAAAACTTAAAGACTTAGCTCCATCTTCAAGAATGAAAGCTATTTTCAACTCTTTAATTAAAAGTAAGAACTCTTTAAAAAGAAGCGGTTTAAGCAATCAATTATTGAGATACCACAAATACGCAGTAGATACCGTTTTAGGGTCTAAGGATACAGATTTAGCAGGTACATTCTTTGGTAAAGGCTCTCAACAAGTTGGAGCAAATGATATATACATATTAACCACTAGACAGAAATTAATAAATCCGATAGAAAAATATCTTCAAGATGTTCACGGTAGTGATACTGATGCTATATTTAAAGCAAAAGTTAGAGCTAAATTATATGTAATACAAAGACTTCACGAAACTTCAGGGGCTAAAGAAGATTTATCGGTAGATCAGTATTTTTCTGATAGGTTTTTTTCTGATAAAGGAGAGAATAATAAGTACTCTAAAGAGACTAGAAAAGTAATTAAAGAATTGGTGGATGAATTTAAAGATTTAAACTTTAATTCTGAAGATTTTTTTAACTCTAAAAACTTTGGAGATTCAGAGAAGGCTATAGTAGAAGCACATGATAAGTTCTACAATAGCGATATAAAAGATAAGGCTTACGATACTGCTTTTTATGATGATGGTAATGTACTTAAAGTAAAAGAGAACTATACACCAATATCTCTTAGTAGTACTATAAGTAAAGGAGAGAGTTTAGAGAGAGAGATAAACAATAAGGTATTAGAGTTTACTAAGCCTAGCTTTAAGGCTGGAAATATTCTTGAGAAAACTGGAGGAACAGGTGGAGGCAACAAAGCTATATCTTTAGATATAACAGAGGAGATGCACAAGTACTTAGAGGATGTTTCTACAAGATACCATTTACTAGATAGAACTAGGAGAGACCAAGCATTAATAAAATCACTACTTAAAGACCCTACACTTACCGAAGAACAAAAGATAGTTGTTCAAACCATAGAGTCTTTACAACATAAATCCATAGCTGGTATACATTCTAAAGGTATGGGATTAGGTCTCTTGGGTTTTTTCTCTGGTAAAGTTACTAAGGTAAAATTGGTTGGTATTACTAAAGCTATTCCCGAATTATTTGGAAACGTAGTCAATTCACTTCCTCACGCTGAAAAGTATTTCTATGGAGTTAAGACTTACAACGACATATTAAAGAGTGGAGCAGACCACAACAAAATAATGTATGAATTAAAAGTTCCACAAGCTGCTCGTTTTGCCAATAATATATTTGAACTTCCTAAGATAGGAGGACAAGGTGGTGCAGATGTTCCTTTTGAAACAAGAATACAAGGAAGTAGTAATTTAGATGGTCCTGCAAAGAAGTTGTTATTGAAGCTATATAGAGACTCAATGTTGGAAGGTACTCAAAAAACTGTAGAAGAACTTGGGGATTTTTTATTAGCTACTCCAGATAAAGCAGTTGCAGTTCCTTTGTTTTATGGATTGTTTGAAAGCAGGTTTACTGAGCTTGCTGGAGAGAAGCCTAATTACAAGAAAATATCAGATGGAGATGTAGAATATATTGACAAGTTTAGAAAGCAATTAGATAAAGCTACTAGACAAGCAGACGTTGATATTAGTCAAATAGTTTCGTCAAAGAATCCTTATGTAGTAGCTGGTAAGTACCAAACTAAACCTAGCGCTGGACAATCAGAAGTGATTTTAAACCACTTTAACTCCAACCTTAGAGCACATAATTCTGGACAGCAAACAGGAATATATATGGCTTTGGATAATATGGTTTCAAATGGTAAGATAAACAGAAAAGATGTGGGTATTTTAGGGTCTAAGTTTGCAAGTCAATACGCATACACAGCTTCTAAAAGGTTTGTTCAAGCAGGTTTGTTCTCAGGAATAGCGTCTGCACTAGGATACTCTGTATTTAAAGATAATGAGAAAGAAGAGAAACAAGGAGTTAGGGATTTAATAGGAGCTGCTATAAACTTTGTTACAGGAGCATCAGGTAACTTCGCATCTAACGCTGTTAATATTGGTGCTGAGTTCCTTAATGACAAGTATATGCAAGGAGTAACATACGAAGGAGCATACGATAAAAATGCAAGTTCATTTGGTTTTACTTCTTACGACCCAAATGCAGGAGGTTTTAAAAATGGTTTTGATTACTTAATGAGTAACACAGGTTCTTTAGGAATAGCAAGTGAAGAAGTTAGGAAAGATATTGAAGCAGGTGAAGGAGATGTTAAGTCAGGAATAATTAAAACTGCTCAAGGCACAGGTATATTACCTTTTGCTAAAGACGTTAATGCAATGAAGTCTCAAGAGAAGTTTTCATCAATACCTACTATTGAAGACCAAAAAGAGATTTATCGCACTGGATCTCCTAAAGAAATATCTGATTTGGAAGGAAAGATGTATAGATATGTAAAGACTAGGATGTATAATGAGTACTTGAGTCTATTTAAAGAGTACGGATCGAAAACAACTGAAGGTCAAGAAAATAAAATTGATAGTCAAATGCGTAAAATATACCCTTCATTAACTAAGGAGTTTGGAACTAAATTGAGGGTAAGTAATGACGAGTTAAATGGTTTAATGAATAAAGCAGCAGAAGCAGCTATACTAAGAAGAAAGATTAGAAATAAGATATTTAGTGAAGATGCCTCTAAATATATGAAGATGAAAAAAGATGATGTTGAGCCAGCTATTTTAACAAAACTTAGAGACGCTAAGAATAGTGGAGATAATAAAGAGTTTGAAAGACTTGTGAGTGTAGCCATAGAACTTAATGAAAACAAAATATTATCTGATTCAAGTGTAGCATCATTCTTCAAGTTAATGGCTAAAGGAAATAAATAAAACTAAAAATAAAGCCACCTAAGTCATTTGGTGGCTTTTAATTTGCGTTCTATTGAAAAGGGAAGAAGTTTTGCGCCTATACCACCTTAATTAATTTCATTACCTCATCAAACACCCATTTATTCTGTGCTTGGTTTCTTGGAACATATATAACATAGTTTAGATTATTGTCTGCTATATACTTTTTAAATAGTTTCATTCTCATTGCGTACACGTCAGTTACTAATCCTTTTGTTTCTATAACTACCTTTAAATCACCAATATCCAATGTAAAATCAGGAGTGTATTTGATTGCTAAGTGAGTTTTCTCACCTTTGTTTATAAGAGTACCTTTACTATTAATGGTTTTCTCATAAGAAGCATTAGGGAAATGAAATTTATCTATGATTGTGAACACTTCTTCCTCATACTTAATCTTTACCCCAGCATCATCAAACAACTGAAATAGGTGTTGTTCTAATCTGCTTTGGAATTTCTTTCCTTTGTATGTGGTCTTAATTGCTCTTGATATATTCTTTCCCATAAGGCAAAGTTACAACAAAATAGTTACCTTTCTTGTTTCACAGCTCATCTTGTGTTCTCCATCTATCTTATGACATTTAGGGCAGTAACTATCTTGAACACATTTTGGGTAAGTACAGTAATCTAAATTACATATCTCCCCATCGCGTTTAACGCCTCTTAGTTTACACTTGTTAGAGTCTTTTCCATTAGGATAAAAGTGGCTGCAATTAATCTCATCTTCTTCAAGAGTAAATACTCCATAAGACTGTCTGAACTCATTTGGAGTTGCTGTGTATCTATAACAATATTCTTTTGAAGGGCAAGTGATGTTTTCACACATTGAAATATCAGCCATTGTATTTATCTTTTAAAATTAATTCATAATAATCTATGGTTTCTTTTGTGCCTATAGGATTTGTCATTCTACTCCAAGTCTGTGGTGCTTCTTTCCGACATTGAGCTATTCTTTCAGCTATAGGGGCGGATTTATCCGTCTCTCTTGTATAGTATAACCAGGATTCCCAATAGTGCATATCGTGTTCAGGAATAAACATTAAAGCTATCTGCCACTTAAAGAATACAAAACTAATTAAGGGATTCCATTCGTGTCTATAGCTATCGTATTTGGTTTTCCATCCAAGACTTACAAAATCAAAACCTATCTTTTTAGGGATTGCCTTAGAATATCCTTTATAGTGTTCGTACCATTCATTAAAACTCTTCACTACTTTTTTAGGGTCATTTATATTTTTTATTGCAGCTTCTACTCTATCTACTTGGGTGAATTTAACCCACTTTCTAGGGAAGAATATTGGAGTTCCTATAGCTACCTTCCCAAAATACAACTTAATCTTTGGTGGTTTAAAAGGAGAGTTATATACTCTTAGGTAATCAAAACCTTTAATAAAATATTTTACTTTATTTTTCATAATTATTCTATAGTTACATTAATTTTGTTTTCCATTGTTACACTAATTCATCTAAGTTAATATTATATTTGTCTAGGATTTCTAAGACCTCATCAGCAAAACCATCTATTCCATCAAACACATCATTATTTGAATTGTTTTCAACCTCGTATCTTGTCGCTAACTTCTTTCTTAGGTGCATTACATCCCATAATGCTAATGACATATCGAGTGATTTGCTACATCTTAAAAACTCTTGTCTGTCGTCTGGGTCTGTCGTGTCAAATATTAATTTTGCTTTCATTACTCTCCTCCTCCTTTTTTAATTAAATAATACCAAAGCCATATTGCCTTATCCCTTATCATCTCATAAGCTACTATTAACAATAAATATTTCATAACCTATCCTTGTTTACATATTAAGTTATTTAATTTCTCTGTAGGACTCCAGTACATATCACTCTTTAAAACCTTACCTATAGGCTTTCTACCATCATAAGTTTGGTCTCCATTAATAATTGGTCTCCCATCTTTATCTAGCTTACTCATATTAGAAGAATGAATAATTCTAAAAGCTTCCTCAACTATATTCTGCATACCGTGTTGAACTGCTGTACCTATCACTATATAAAGCATATCTCCAATAGCATCTAATACCTCAGTAATATCTCCCCTAGTATTTGCTACTCTATACTCTTCCAATTCCTCTAACAATAGATTAACTCTTAACTCTTGTGTCTTAGCATCTACTAACAAAGGAGACGATGGAAACTTAATTTCAAACGCCTCGTTAAATTCAATTAAATTATTTATTTCTTTCCTCATTTTTTTTTCTTATGTTATATTTAATGTTACTACTTTACCATCTAAAGAATACTCAAGACAAACCTGATTGAAGTTTCTATGAATAGAGTGTCCGAAATTAGATTTAATATTAACCTCCTCTACTTTTAGTAAATGGTAAGAGGTTTTACTTTCACTATCCTCAGCCAAATCCCCCTTTAACTTCTCCGCATAAAGGATAGCATCTTGTAATTCTTGTTGGAGGTGAGAGATCCATTCTAAAGGACTTAAATCTTCTCTGTCTAGCGTTACACCATATTTCTTAATTCCTACGTTAGAACGCTCCCTAAAGCTTTGTATTACATTATCTACTATAGAATCTGAGATAACTTTTGGTTCATTAACCTCAATATCATTTATAAACTCATCTAAAAACCTTTTTTTTATGTGTGTCATATTACTTCTTTTATAACTTTAAACTCTTCTTTTTTGTGTATTCCTAGTATTCCGCTTTCTAAGTAGATATTTTTTTTACGCTCAGGCTTTGATAGTTTTTTAAAATTTCCTATTACTCCAGATGTAAATATAAAATCTCCTTCTTGGTCTTTATATTTTATTTTATCTAGGATTAAATCAAGGTACATATCAGTATTCATATAAGCATAGGTGGTTATGCAATCAGAAACATTACTGTGTCTGTATAAATCTCCACTTAGAATAACGTAGTCTTTAAAATTATTTATTGGAGGGTTTGACATATATAAGGTAAATACCAAGTTTTCTTTACCTCTATTATCCCCATCTATATATTTTTCTATAGCTATCCCCATGTTACTCTAGTTTGAATACTATTAATTAATTCTCTCTCTTGTCCTCCTTTAAATTGAATGTAATCATTGGTGTGAGTGAATACTTTTAGATCTTCTACATCAATCCTTAGCATATCATAGTCATCAGCATTTCTGTACACATTCTCAACACAAGCTACTCTTAGATTAAAATCAGCTTTAAGACCATTTGAAAGAGGGAAGTTAGATACCAATCCATTGTAGTATCCCTTGTTATTATCCCAGCTCATGTTTACTTGTAAATCTTTTTTTAATTTCATAATTTCTTTTCTTTTCTTTTCTTTTGTTTTATTTAATTTTTACCTTCCCTTTATTTAATTCGTACACTGCTTGTAATTTAAACCTTAACAGAACTTGCTCATCGTAATCTAAGTTTTGTAATAATCCTTTTAGACAATTTATTTCTTCAAATCCAGAATCATTACTTTTATTTTTTAAAAAATCTACTTCATTATTTAATCTATTGACTTCCTCTTCTTTTTTGTTAATCTCTTTAAGTATCTTTGAGAAACTCATATCCCCATAATTCTTATATTTATTAAGTAATACCTCATAAGCTTTCTTCATATTAGAGTCATACCTTAGATTGTTATCCCAATTTCTCATAGAGTGAATAACGGTTGAATGGTCTCTATTTACAGCTTCTCCTACTGCTTGATAGGTTGGGTTATAGTATAAATTAAAACATAGCTTATAGAAAACTGAGCGAGCTCTGAAATGTTTAGCGTCTCTTGTTTTAGAAGACAAATCTAAATTAAAAAACTCAGATACATCTTCTTTTATTTGATTAATTGTGTACATTTTTTTTATTTAATCTGTTTATAATTATATTTCTGTAGACTTTATTAACTCTCTCTGAGTTGTGCCCTTGCTTGTAATAGTAGTCCATCACTCTCTTTATTCTTTGTAATGGACTTTGTGTGTGTGTTTTCATAGTTTTTCTTTTTTATTTTTTCTTCCATTATCCACCCTACTCTTTAATATTAAGTATTTTAAATGTTTTCTTTTTAGTCCTATATTGTCTTTATCTATACCTTTGTAGATATAATCTCCAAACAATAACCCATTAACACCGTTCATTTCTAAAGCAGAGTATTTATTTTTTCCACTAATAATTCTATATATATAGCTTTTTATTTTCAACTCGTCAGCTACATTAGTTACGTAACTCCAATCTTGTATGTAGTTAGAACTTATAGACAAACCTCTTTCTCTTATATAACCATCACCATCAATAAGCCCTCTAAAAAAATAGTGTTTTATAGAATCATTTATTTTACTTAATATTTTATCTGCTGAAGCACCTGACTTTATTTTAAAATCATTATCCTTTAAAAAATCAACTAATTTTCTATTATTAGTAATGGCTGTGCATATTGGTTTTCTATTCTCTCTTTGTCTTTCATTATAGTTCCACTTACCAATTCTATTAAGTACAGGTTTAATTACATCCATATCTGAAGTCAAGATACTTAATCTAATTTCTTGTCTTACTATATATCCATCAGCCCATAAGTAACCTAAAAAATAAGCCACATCTGGAGATTCAATATTTAAGAACTGATCTATGTTTACATTAAAATCTGAATTAGGTCTTTTATCGTTTATCTTTTTCTGAGTTTCTTTGTTAGATAAAAACAAACATTCTTTACTTAAACCTATTCTTAATAAACTACACTTAGAGTGAATTGAGCTTACTTTTCTGTTTAAATACGTTGAACAATAATTACTTCCTTTATTAGGATAATTATCCCTTAAAAACTGTATTTCTTCTTGTGTCCAAATTTTACCCATAATATTTTAAAACCAATAAGGTATTGATATTTTAATGTTACTATCTTTACTTATGTTAAAGAAATTAAACCCTGATTTGCTATTCTTAAAGTTTGTCTTAACCCAGTTTGATGGAGGTGAAAATGCAGGGTAATTATAATAACTAAAATCATTACTTGTGGTATCATCATAAATTGCTTGATGACTATCTCCTTTAGAGAACTCTATAAAGTTTCCATTGTATAACTTATGTTCTTTGCAGTATTGATCAATTTTTTCAGCTTGTATAGCGTCTAGTTTTGGTTTAAATCCAAACTTGTTTTCTCCTATGTCTTTACCATGAGAAATTACAAACGTATGATTGTGAACAGAATAATGGTGCATGAATTTTTTAACAGAATTAACCTTAACTTTTCCAGGATACCTTTGCTCTAAAATACCCTTAACAGCAGAAGAAACAAAATAAGAGAATACACCACTATGATTATCATTAGTAATATTATTACATATTATTTCATCATACTCTAAAACCAATGCATCTACTAATGCTATTTTAAATTTTAATGCCAAATCAAATGCTTCTTTATCATTCATATTTTGAGGAAGCTCGTGTCCTTTTCTTGTTGTCTGTCCTCCTAGACCATCCATGAAATCTCCTAAATCATCAATGATTAAAAAATTAGATGACTTAAATGTTTTGATGTGAGCTATCATACTTGAAAGCCTACCTAAAACTTCTTCTTCATCCCATTTTCCATCATATAAAGGATCTCCGTCTTTACCTTGAACATTCATAGCTATATGTGTATCTGTATAAACAAGTCTATCAAAGTATTCTGACACTCCAATAGATGATGTTTCAACTTCAATTGGATTTATATACTTCCGTATAATCTCCTCTAAATTTTCACCTACCTCTATAACTGCTTCTTCCTCATCTGTAAAGAAAGCTATGTTGTAAACCATGTGTGAAGCATTATGACTAACTAATTTAGAACTCTTAACTGAGTTTTTATCTAATCCATATACATCACAATATTCTTCAATAGAATAAAATCTTTTATTTTCTGAAGACCATGCTGATGGCATACTAGATAAATCTGACTTGTACTGACTTGTATCAGTAGTTGTTTCATTCTCTAAATCATTATCTACTTTATTTCTTTGTAATGTTTTTGATATAGATCTTCTAACAGTATCATTATATTTAATCTCAAACTCTTCACATACTATTTCAGATGCTTTTGTAATATTAAAACCTTCTTTTAAAAGTTCTGTTGCTCTGCTTACTAACTCTTTGGAATACTTTTTAGTTTTCTTATCGCTCATAATCCTGCTTTAATTGTTTCAAAATCTCTGTCAAATCATCTACTGCATCAGGAAGTACATCACTCTCGTCTTCGTATAGTTCCTCGATAATTACATCAGTTAAATCATTGATTTGTTTTGTAACGTGGTTAATAAAATTGTTTTGGTTTCTCATGGTGTTTTAAATTATTTCTCCAAAAGTATATAGAAATAACTAATAACACAATTAAATTGTTAATTATTTTTATTATAAAACATTTCATACATCTCAAAGCACTTTGCTTGCCCATCATATTCGTTGAATACCATTCTATTTGCAGGGGTATCTTTCTTAGATTGGTCCACCCTTAAAAACTGTACTTCTTTGTATTCCTCTATTAAGTGTTTCTCTACCCAGTAACTACCACTTCTATCAGGTATAGGTTGAATACATATTGCTATACCTTTACTGTTTGAGAATCTAGCGTGAGACAATTGTTCTGGTTTTGGAGAGAATACTTTTACAACTCTTTTAGCCATTACAACCACTCTATTTCTTGTTTAACTTCTTCCCAATACTTTGTAAATACATTTGTATGTGAATTTTCTAGTACCTCATCAACTGTTATTAATGCGCATTTTTTGGCTAAACTATCTGAAAAATAATCATCAATAGTTGATGGTATAATATAAAAATACTTTTCATATAGCTCTACTGCTTTTTCTTTTGGACTACTCATAATATTATTCTTTAGTGTTATCGTAAATTGCTGCTAAACCTATGATTATTACAATGAAATAAAAGTGTATCATAATCCTTTTTCTTTTTTATAGATTTCTAATTCTCCTTCATATAAAGTAAATTTATTTACACCCATATTTTTAGTAATAGCCCACTCTGCAAATCCAATAGCAAATTCATCTGCTATTTTTACAGCAATTCTAACATCAATCTCTGTTTTCTCATCGGATAAATGTCCTTGTAACTTCTCTCTAAATTCTTCTTCTAAACTTCTCATAATTAAAATTCTCTAAAAATTATTATTCCTTTTTTATTCAAGTAATCTATATGCTTTTTTTTAGTATCTAAAATATTATTAAATTCATCTTTAAATAAATACTCTCCCTTATTTCTAATTAAAAAAGTATGCGCTTTTCTATGTTCCTTTAATTCTAAAACAATAAAGTCTTCTTCGTGTCCAAAATTATAATTCCAATGATGTACTTCATACGGTTTTAAAATCTTATATTTTCTCCTTGCATTTTTATATTTAGAATAATCAAGTAAAGAATCTAAAAAATATTTTTTATTATAATTTAATCTTTTGTTTCTTTCAACACACCTTTTTCTTTCTTTAATAACCCATTCTTTATCTAAGTAATTTTTACTGTAAATTTTTTTACTTTCTTTTTTAGAACATTCTTTACATTTATTTAAATGTCCATCTTTCATTTTACTATGCTTATAAAAATCATCAATAATTTTTACTTCATTACACTTAAAACATTTTTTCTCTAATAACATAATTTATTTTTTTTACAAATATACTAATTTAAAATGGTATATTTTATTTAAAACGGAATACTATCTAATGGGTTATCAAACGCATCAGATGGGTTAATAAATGGGAGGGGTTTATCCTCTGTAATAAATTCTTTTTTTGTCGATGATGGTATGTAGTTATTGTCTAAAGAATTGTCTCCAATAATAAAAGGTAGACCAGTTTCTTTTTGTACATCATAAGAGAAACTCTCTATTGGAAAACCTCTTGTATGTGTAAATGTAGCAGTAACAATACCATCTGTATTAACTACTGAGCAAACTGTCTCGGCTTTCTTTAGCATACTACTTCCAATATGTCCAACAGCTTTAGCACTTCCGTAGTTAGAGTGAAGGATAGTTGTAAGGTGAAATTGTTTGTCATCGGTCCACTTCATTACTTTCTGTATAGCTTTCTGACTCTCCTTTAAATCATTAAAATCATCAACTAAATCTGCAAGACCATCTATACCTACAAGACCAATGTTATCACGCATATCGCTTTCATAAATCAACCACTCTATAAACTCTAGTCTTTGCTTAGGGTCGTATGGTCTTAAAGCAAAAGGTTTGTAGAACTCATAGTCTTCACACCCTACCATCTTCATAGTCCTTTTAAATACATTCTGTGCGTGCCAGGCTGATTGCTCAGTATCCAAGTCTATTACAAACATATCCCTTTCTCTGTGGCTTTTAATACTACTAGCGTACATAGAAGAGTTCCCTCCAATGTATGATGCCATAATCAAACTCTTTAAGAAAGTCTTTTTAGATTTAGATGCACCAACTATGCAAGAGAAGTTACCGTATGTTCCAAAGGGTATAGGGAATTGTTTACCATTGTAGTTGTATGTTCCCATACTTATTGCTACTGGAGGGAACTCTATCTTCTTCTTTACATCTACAAATGCACTCTCATAAATGTTATGGAAGTTTACCCTTGTCTTTTCATAGGTTTCTACTGATGAAGGTGAGTAGTTATCAAACCTCTCATCATCGGTAAATGATTTGGTATTAAACAAATGTGATTTTCTATATGCACTCTCTACACACGCCTTTATTTCTTCCTCGTCAAAACCTTGATGTGCAAACTGCATACATACACTCTTGGCTTCCATTTCAGAGATACCAAACTCATTGAGTGCCATAGATAGAATGAAAACATTTCTGTTTCTTTCCCCTTCTACCATTCCGTACTTATCTTCCCACCACTTTAAAAGACCTTTGATAACTCTGTCATCATCTTTAATTGCGATATGCGATATACTTTGTTTCTGTACATACTCTCTTGGTTTTGCTTTAGTAGAGAATACCTCGCTATCTTTCTGTATGTGGATGTCTTTGTCAGATGACATATAACATATCCTACTCTCATTAACACAACTCTCATCGAAGTATGGACTATTGTAGTATTCTTTAAGACCATTGAAGTAAGACCTATGGTTTTCAAAGTCGTCTGGTATTTTGACAATTACTTTAAGACCATCACCACTAGGAGAAGTAAATACAGAGTAAGTGTACTTATCTTTTATTAAATAGTCTTTGGAAAATGTAAGGACTTCTTGATCCTCAAACCCATCGAAGTCTAAGCATATAAAACCGCTGTGCTGAACTAAGGCGTTATCTGCTCTACTGCTAAACTCTCCAGAGAATAACACACAAGGCAACTTCTTTTTAAGGATGTTACGACTGCTCTTGTCTTTCTCTTGTCTAATCTTATTGACCAACTCACTACATACTTCCTCTTGTATTCTTTGTAGGACATAATCTATGTCTACATACATTGGGGTGTTTAAAGAGAAGAGGTCTTTGAATACTGTTACTTTACTATTACTCATCTCCAAACATATCTAATTGTCCATAATTAATCTCTTTCTCAGTTTCAGTTCTCTCTGATAAATCATTTACACCACAGAAACCATTACACTCAAATAAAGGTTTAACTTCTCTACCTTTAATCATAGATATATCTTTTATAGCAGGATAATCAGGATGTGGTTTTAAAAATATTAACTGATTTTTAGATTGTTTTGCTTCATTGCTTTGGTCTTTAAGCATAGTAACAGGCTCACCTTTAAGTTCTGTTAGTTTATGTTCCATCTCTGCCATAGCATTAAACTTGTCAGGATATTCATCTCTTATCTTTTGCCAATAACCAATACCTCCCTGAACGCATCCAGTGTTAAAACAATTATTATTATGGAAACCTAAGTAATACATTCTTGGAACTTGAACTCCATAGTCCTCCATTATTTTAATACAATCTTTTTTTGAATAGCCATATAACAATAAAGGGAATATAGGTTTAGCTTTTGAATGGTTTAACTTCATAGACTTTGCTCTATTAATCTCTTCTATTTCAAAACCAAATGCTTGTAGGTCATACTCATTATTCTTTTGCCATTTCTCTCTAACACTTCTTTTAAGTTCAGAAGAACATACAGCACCTTTAGCTACGTTTAATGACTTGTGTTTTATCCATACATCTTGAATAGATTTATATTTTTTACCTATCAATGTTATGGTCTCTATTTCTTTACCATATAAAACCTCACAATCTTTTTTAAATCTGTAGGTATCTTCATCTTCATTGAATGTATCAATAAAAATAACCCTTACATTTTCAACTCCGTATGTATCTATACATATCTTACAAGTTACTGCTGATGTAATACCACCAGACCACCACGCTATTACTTTTTTCATATCTTATCTTTCTATTGGTTTTAAATATCCACCCTCAACACCTAACCTAACCTTATTTTCTTTCCATCTTTTTAATTGCTCAGGTGATAGTAGTGATTGTTGTTCTGTAGTTAGTTCTCTTGAATACCAGTCATCAGGTAGTTTAGCTTGTTTAGCTTTAAGTTTTGATGCTTTAATTAATAAATCACCCATTTTTTCTCTTAGTTTAGATGTAGACATAATGTTCTTCATCCAAAACTCATCTGACTGAAGAAATATAAATATCTTAGCAAAGTCATCTCTGGTTCTTTTATCTTTTTCAAATGCTAATCTAATAGGCTCGACATAACTTTTAAATGTAGCATTATTTTGATCTTCAAAATTAGTAAGTCCTAAAGATTTTTTATTAAGAATAAATACTCTTTGAAAGCCAATTGCAATATCGTAGTATGTTTTTGTGGCATCATCAAGACCATTTCTATCAACTTCTACTAAAAGATTATCTTTCTTTATTTCTTTTCTTTCTTTAATTGGTGTCAAATGCGTTTCACTTGCGTTTCGTTTGCGTTTCATTTGCGTTTCACTTGCGTTTTCTTTATCTTGGTAATCATCGTAATTACAGATAGTTATACGTGTCGTTTGCGTTTCGTTTTTAATCTCTATCATTGAGTCATTTTGTAACAGATTTAAAAACCTTCTAACCTTACTTTTATTGGTATTCCATCTACTTGCCCAAGTATCTAAAGAGTATAGTTTTTCACCTCTTCCGCACTCATAAATAGTTCCTTTTATAACTACCTTACTAGGAAGATAATTAGCTTCCAATAAAATATCCATCCACCATTTAAAGTATTCTGTATTATTCCAAATCCAATGATTTTTTATTTCTCTATGTATTTTTATCCATCCACTCATAATTAAAAAGGTATATTAAAAAACCAGTCTATAGTATTTAAGTCAGAATCATCTAATTCAAACCATTCTCCATCTATTCTTTTATCAGCAAATAAATTATGCAATTTTTTTTCTTCAGAATATATATCTGTAATTCCTGAATAATATTTAACTAAACTTATACTTGGATTTGCAGTTTTCAAAGATTTAAGTCTTGAATCTATTTTTGTAGAGGTTAATCCTATTTTATATAGTTTTGTTCTCTCGCATTTTAATATGTATATAATTCCACTAATAGTTTTTTTAGGTTCATTGATATATTTACGTTTAATAGTAGGAAATAAATCTTCGTAAATACATTCGTTGTAATATTTTATATTTGAAGATACAGAATCATAATTTTTTATATTTGACTCTATTAATTTTTTTATATTCTTTAATTCTTCAAGAGAAGGTTCTTCATATTGAATACCATTAAAAAAAAATAATGATTTTTCATGCTCAATAAGTCTTAGGCATTTTGATTGGTTGTCAATGATAGTATTTTCCATACATAAATAATTTGTAACAAAAAACCCTGAGGCTTTGCACTAAAGTAAGAGGATGCATTGCCACAAGGTTTAAGTTGTGTTTTATTTATTATGTCGTTTAGATTATATGCCTCTTACCTCATATTAATCTCTGCAAAGATACGAATATTATTTTTGACAAATCTAATAAATAACTTTTGACAATCAAAACTATTCTTCATTTATTTTTAAAACAATGTATTGTTCCTCGTTTAAAGTCTTAACTTCTTTATTCTGATCTCTCTCTATTACATCCCATACTTCACTAGATAATAAAGGGAATGTTCGTTGCATATATATTATTTTCATAAGTTTAATGTTTAAATAAAAAACCACCCTATGTTTCAAGAGTGGTTTTGTTGTAGTTGTGTGTTCAATGAAAAGCTTAAAAAGGGAGATCCGAATCTTCTACTGGAATAGATTTCTTTACACTTGCTGGTTTTGATGATTGTGAACCTTTGTCCTCACCTTTCCATACAACCTTCCCATTCCCTAGAAAATTACGATCAGCCTTAGCTTCTCTCTCTTCTTGACTTTGACCTTCCCAAATAGAAACATTGTTTCCAAATTGATCGTCTGTGTCATTTACGCTAATTGTAAGGTTTGCGTAAGTTCCTTTTTTTCCTGTAACGAATTTACTTTTGTCAAGTTTTGTTACATCAATACTGATAGCTAATAGCTGTCCCATAATAAAATAATTTAGTGTCGCCTACCTTTTTACTGCTGTTGTCGGCTATTCAGCTATACAAATATACAAATTAATATCCAAGCGTTTTGATATGTACCCTGCAATTTTCTACCCTATCTTTAATCTCGGATATGATACTCTCATCTCTCTCAACTTTAAACACCTTACATCTATCTTTAATAGGGATATGATCGTAAGTATGGTTTGCTCTAACCTCCTCAACTAATATATCCAACCACTCTTGTCCTAATGCTTCTTTGTACATAATACTTTTAGCTTCACTAAGGATAATGTTCTCTGGAGAGTTAAGAAGGAAATAAGCTATTTCAGCATCTGTTTTTCCTGTGAGGTACATATACCCTTGTAACTGATATTCGTAAGCCTTGTTGTCTAATTTGGTGTCAAACATAGGGAAGCTGAATAAAGAGAAGCTACACTTAATATCTACAATCTTATTGTCAAGTATTAAATCTGGAGTACCAGTTATATAATCATTCTCAAACCACTCATCATTCTTAAAGCATTCTACATTGAATAACTTTGAGTACTCTTGAATAGCGGTGTCTTCCATTTGTAAACCTTTATCAAGATACTTTGATGTAATCTCTTTCTTGATTCCGTACTTTGCTTCTAATACCCATTCTTCTAGGTATGTTTTGGTGGTCTCTGAGATAGTCTCTGCCTTGCTACGAGGGTTAGTGAATATCTTTCCTAGAGATGAGCACCTGGCTTTAAATTGTTGTGTTTTCATTGTTTTTATTTTTAAATGTTTCGTTGTAGTATTCTTCTATTGTTTTATTTTCTTGAACTCTGCTATCATAATCTCCAAAAGTATGTTTATTAATAAATTCATTAGTAAAATTAATAATCTGTTGCTTTTCTATTTCTTTAGCTTGTTCAAATACATTTATGTTGTATATAATATCTTCATTTGATAAAGGATTGTCTAAATAATTTTCGTATAAATATTCTACAGCTGTCTTCATAGAGTTATTTAATTTTAATTGTTGTAAATACATCTCCATTATCACTTAATATAATACTATATGTATGCAAAGTATCTGCTACAATATATTGACTTCCTCTTACTCTCATAATACCAGCTTTAGGGTATTTTTTCTGTAGCATTTGCAAATCTTGAGATTCAGTTGTACAATAACAACTAGACAAACTAAATAACATTATAGCTACTAATAGTATTTTTTTCATAGGTCTTGTTTTTTGTTATAAGCTATCATTATTATTCCTAGTACAAGGAGTGTTATACCCACTCCCATACTATCCTAATTGTTTTATTTGTTCAGGTGTAAGTTCAAAACCATTAAGTAATTGTTCTTTAGTGAATGTACCTCCAGCTATAGCTTTAAGTGCTGCTTGAAACCTTGCATCAGGGATTGGTTGTTTAGTGTGGTCGTTATTAGCATCAGCATCTTGAGTATCATCTATAAGTAATAGATTCCCTAATGAATACTTTTTACCGTAAGAAGAAGAACTACCAAAACATTGTGCAGCTTGCATCCCCTTCTGCATCAAGTCAATACCTACTATTGCTTTAGCTTCTATGGTTTCTCCTGTAGAACAATCTACAATAGATGCAACACTCTCTAATATAAGAGGATCTGTATTAATTAAACTCTCTGTTATTTTAAAGTACACATCGTGTTCTTTATTGAATGGTTTTAATCCTTCTAATATATCCTCAGCACTTCTGAAGTTATACTTACCAAAAGAATTAAACCTACTCTTCTTTGCTTTAAAACCAACTTGTATCTCGCTTAGTTTTTGAGATAATGATTTTACTTCTACCGATTCTTTTTTTGCTGTTGTTCCCATTTTTAATTTAATTTACTTGATTTTAATTATTAACAAATTTACTAATTACTTTATACTTAAACAAATAATTCTGTGTGTTTTTTATGTAGAGAGATTAAATTATTACACAATTTTTCATAGTGTTCAGCCATCTTATTAGACTTCTCTATTACTTTGTATCCGTTCTTTGGATTATTTATTGCCAACCTACTAACCTCTACTAACCTTTTATAGTTTTTAAAAGACAATACATCAGATGATACTATCACTCCAAAGTCTAAGAGCATTCTCATCTCTTCATTGGTTAATCTCTTGTAATTAACATACCTTACATTGTAACAGTTGTATGATAAATCACCATTAACATCGGTTACTTCTTCAAACTTAAATCCCTTGTAAAATATACACCTTGTATTGTTAGTGAACTTATGCACTTGCATACCTCTTGTCGTGCACATTTCAAATATTTCTTTTTCCATAGTTTTATTTTTTTTATAGTTTATGATTGTGAATCATTAATTATTTTTCTTATTTCTTGTGCGTAATACTCGCTACTTCCGAAGTAAAACTCTAGGTCTTCCATAACCTTTTTAACTTTATTAAATAGAAATGTATTCTCGCTTTGTTCTAGGCAATCTAAAACTAAATTTAGTTCTTGCATTATTTGTGTTTCCATCATATTGTTTCTTTATTTCTTTTTAAATTGTTTCAGTATATTATCTCTGGTCTCTTTAAAATTATTGCCGTCATTACCTACACATTTTATCCAAGTTTCAGCAATAATATTTTCAATATCTAAATCACTATAACTTTGTTGTTGTTGGCATTCATTCCAAACTTGAAGTAATGCTTGTTGAACACTTATACTATCTGGATATGCTGTTTCTTTTTGAATTTCTTTTATTCTTTCTATTGTCATTTTTATTTCTTTTTAAATTGTTCAAGAGCTTTTTCATAATCAAAATCTTCCATACCAAAAACTGATTTTAGAAAATTAATCATATCTTCTTCATTATAACATTGTTGTTTTATTTTATCAACTGGATAATCAATTTCTTCATCAGAATCGATATGAATTAAAAAACTGATTTTCATTTTTATAGTAGGATAATTTTCAATTAACCATAATGATAGTTCATCTTTTTCTGATTCATCAATATGAAACTCTGCATAAGTATGTAATTTATGACCTTTGAAAATTTCATTTTTTTGTAATCTTATTGGTAATTCTGAAAGCTTAATTACTGATTTTGTTATTTTTTTCATTTTTATTTGTTTTTAAATTTTTTTATTTATTTTCTATGAGTTTTAATAGTTCTTTCCAATAATCTCTTGTAGCCATTGCTTTGTAAGTGAATTTTCTATTGTTGTGTTGGTCATCAATATAATGTTCTGCTAAAGTCTCGTAATTTATTTGTTGTTGTTGCCATTTATTTACTAATAACTTAATACTATTTTCAAGTATTTCTTGTTTAGGTTTTTCTTTTTGGATGATGATTTTGTATTTGTACGTTAAAATCATATCATTTAAAGAATTGGCTGAAATAAAACTTGGAGGGTCTTGTAAAGCATTAAATCTTATTTTTGGATTTTTAGGAGAAATAAGTTCATCTTCTATTTGTCTTACCTCAACCCCCGTACAACTTGGATTCTTAACAAACCATTTTAAAAACTCATCATCAATAGCTTGTACATTATCTTTGATTAAGTCTTGGTCTGTTGTTAGGATGATTTTTTTAAATCCTACATAATGATACTGTGGCATTGAACCTTGATAATAAATCAAATCATCATCCCAAGTATTTTTAATAGTGTTAATACACCAACAAGGTTCAGTTTGTTGATTAATTTCTTCTGAATTAGTGATGTAGATGTTTTGATATTCTCTATTACATTCAGAAACATCCATAAATGAATTTTCTAAAATAAATAACTTATCAGTAAGTAAATTTTTATAAACCCTACTTGGTTTATCTGTTGGTAATATGTGTATGTTTTTCATAGTATTAATCATTATGTATTTCTTCAATTAATTTCTCCTCAATATCTGAGAAGTTATCCTCTAGTAATTCCGTAACATCTTCCCCACGATGTCCGATAGAATAAATCTCTATTTCTTCACCGCATCCAGGATAACCACTACCATCTGCGTAATACCTAACTTCAGGTTCAGCAGGAGAGAAGTAGAACTCGATGTCAAGCTCTACTCCTTTGTACTGTATTGTTTTATTTACTACTCCCATAGTTACATACCTAATACTATTCTAACTCCATCGTTTTCCGCTCTAAAAAATTTAGTTGACTTGTCAAATTCTAGGTCGAAGCCTTTACTATCTAAATTGTCGAATAGTTCATTAGAGAACTTTGCGTGTAGCGATATTTCATTTTCTCCCCATAAACTTATACAGAAGAAATCATCTAGGTTAAGTTCTAATCCGTTTAATTTTTCTGCTGCTTTTGTCATTTTGTTTTCCATAGTTTTATGATTGTGAATTTTTAAATAATTTGTGTTCTAGCATTGCTATTGGATTTCTCCTCATTTGGTATAGTCTCTTTGCTTCACCATACTTTAAGTTATCTTCTTTTTGTATCTTTCTAATACCATTAATCTCCTCTTGGTGTTCAGCCTCAAGGAGATTACTAACTAATTCTATACAAACTCTATTTGTTCTTGGTCTCATTTATTCTTTCTCTCCTTCTTTACTTTTTCTTATGTAATCAATTAGTCTTTCTTCATTCTCTTCCATAGATAGGTCATCATCAAAATCGTCAATGATATAGTTGTCTACATCATCCACATCGTAATCCTTCCCTTCCATATACCCTCTGAATAAATCCTCGTTATCTTCTAACTCTTCAAAGAAGTCTTCTATCTCACTTCTATACTCTTCAAACTCATCACGACAATTTTTTGAGGCTAATAGACTAGCTAATAACTCGCTGTTGATTTTTTTAGGGGTGTAACCATACTCCTCAGCAATCTCCATACTTTCACTAAGGGATGGATCGTTTTCTCTTAGATAGTCCATAGCACTTGCGTAGTAGATTATCTCTACCTCAAACCCTCTGTTATCTTCAATGGTCTCAAACATCTCTTCAAAGCTATTAACCTCACTTGCATCCACATAATAAGGGATGTCTAAATTCTCTACTTTAATCGTAGCTAAAAAATCTTCAATCAATTCTACTCTTGTTTTCATAGGTTTTTCTTGTTTTATATTATATTTATAACTCTGCTTCAAATGTACATTCTCCATTCTCTTTTATACAATCTCTAATCTTTATACCTAACTTTAAATCGGCATACTCGCTCAGGTCGTCTCTTGATATTCCAAGTTCTTCTAACTGCTTGTCATTGTAACCGTTTACACTATTAAAAAACTTCTCCATAACCCCTATCTTATCTCCTAAACTATCCTCAATAACTTTTATCTCGTTTTCAACCCCTTCAAGGTCTTCTGTATTGTAGTAATACTCTACATAATTTGGCTCAGTGTATGATACCCCAAACCTATCAGCAGCTGTACTGTTTTGTACTCCAAACCAAAACTTTCCTTCGATCATTCCTGTAAAATAGCGCCCCATAACTAATTGATTTTTAATTGTTTATATTATTTGTAATTTTAATTCATTTACTACCATCCACTGACAATCACTCACTTTAGAAATACTGCCGTCTTGCTCAAGCTGGTACATATATTCTTCTGCATCTCCAAAATCAGGAGAGTAGTTGAATATAAGAACTTCTTCTGTTTGAAAGTCTAATACTATTATTTTCATAGATTCTTTATTTTTTAGGTTTATATTTATATTCTCCGAATGATACCACATAATTCTCTACAATAGAATGTATATTTTTAGTGGATTGATTACAACTCTTTGCTAGTCTTCCTATCATTTGCCTATATGTTAAGCAACCATTATTAAATAACTCAAGAGTGTGGCTTGTTTTGTGGTAGTTAGGATTCTGTGTACATCCGTGATTCTCTTCTTTAAAAAACTTTCCTCTTAATTTTGTTGCGACTTTATTATAAAAGTCTTGCGTTGTGTGTATCATACTATATCTCCGTTAATGTTAAATTCGTAATCGCTTACTTCTAATGTATCTGATACACTTTGATCGCTTTGTAGGTAGTTATAGCTCTCGTCTAAAGAAGAATAAATCTCTCTATTAAGGTTTTTGTGGTGCAGATAAATATCGCTCTCTAAATCGTTTAAAATCATCTCTATATTTATGTAGTCTTGACAAGCTCCGTATTGGTAGTCGGTTGAGAAGTGAAATGTAGTTGTATTCTCGTGTACATAGCTGTGCCACCTATCTCTTACTATTCTGTCATCGTTAATGTCTATAATACCATCACTCATTAGCTTTGCAATACGTTTATACTTCCCTTCTTTATCATTGGTTTTAATCCATTCCAATACATCTACATTGCCAGTAAAACTTGCTCCATCGCCTTGAGAATAGAAACCACTAAAACAAATATCTATGTTTCTGTAGCCAAACTCCTCCAACTTCTCGGTCCAGTCTTCATATACCATATCCCACCACTCCATACCGTGATCGATGTTGATGTCTCTATTTTTATCTAAGACCACCTCTAATAATTCCGCATTGTTTTTTACGTCTTCCCAAGAGTAAATAACTTCTTCTGTTATAACTGTTCTCATAGCTTTATATGTTTTGTGATTGTGAACAAACTATTCTTACCTCGTGCATTCCATTAGGATATACTTGCACGTTATTCCATTTCTCGTAAAGCCTTTCTCTTTTCTGTGAGGCTTTTTTAATATCCGATTCGGTGGTGTACGGCATTGTATACACCACCTCTTTTTTAATTACTTGTGTTTTCATAGGTCTAAATGTTCTAATATAGAGTCTTCCTCTTTATCTGTTAATATTAATTCGCCACATCTGTAAAGGTTTATAACTTCACTGTCTGTCGGCATGTATCCAAATTCTTTTGATAATCTTTCTTTAATTGTTTTCATAGGTTATGAGTTTTTAATTTTTGTACATTCATCCATAAGTTCTTGCATAACTTTTTTGTTATGTTCCTCATCTTTAATCTCTTGCATTCTATCTAATATTTGTTGTGAGGTGTATATAATGGTTTTGTCTCCATCATCTACCACCTCATCTAAATACCCATCATTTAAGTCATCCATAATCTCACTACTATCTCTATACTCTTGCAAGTATTCGTGTATGCCTCCTGAATAATGACTTCTTTTAAATAACTTTGCATCAGTGTAACCTCCACGAGCATCTGCCCCTCCGTGTACTTGAATTAAGTAGTAAGTATCTCCATCAATTTCCATTATACTGCCTTGCAATATCTGTGATAGGTCGCTATCTCCATTGTATGTATTAAAGGTGTACTCTACTTCTACTTCGTGGTTATCTTTTAGCCAGTTGCCTGCACGTTCACTAACTCCGTATGTATCTTCTAGAACTCCTGTGTTCCCATCGTGATCGGCTGGATTAGTGTTTCTCCTATTGAATTTCTCGCACACCTCGTCTAATTCAAGACCACATAAGTAATGAAATACAGATACGGTCCGCTCTATGTAGCCGTAGGTATTGTCAAAGGTGTATGACTCTTCAGGCTCTCTAATAAAGTCTTGTATTGTTTTCTTTGCGTTGCGTTGCCACATACGACCATTTGAGAAACCACTATCTAAGAAGTGAATCCCTGTATTTTCTGTAACCATTCTAAATACTAATCTTTGTACGTCTGTTGTTTTGTTTTTTGCTTTCATCTTTTTTTTATATTATTTTATTGATTGTTCTATTTTATTTAATTTGTCTTCTTGAATTTCTTGTAATTCTAATACCATTTTTAGTTTATGTTCTATTAATTCAACTACTGATAGATACATTTCAATAGTACTTTCTTGAAGTTCTATTATATCATCTTTTGCTTCTAAATGTGCGATTAATTGCTCTTTTGTTAAATTTGAATACATTTTTGATTTAGTGGTAAGGCACAACCTATTTGATTATATTATTTTACTTTACTTGTTTATATTATTTTATTATACATACCTTAAACTGGTATTGTTTGGTCCAAATCTATTATTTAATTTAGCTCTCAGTGTATGCTCATTTATTCCTGAATATTTAGATGCGTCTTTTAATCCGAAGTAAAACACTCCGTTATTTGTATCTAATATTATTTTACATCTATTCTTTAAATGTTCTTCTGTCCTAATCCTTCCTTTTGCAGCTATAGATAATTTTTCTCTAGTTTCTTTACTAAACAATTTACCTTTATTTGCTTTAGATACTTTTTCTCTAGTTTCCTTACTTTGAGTTTTACCTGTTCTTGATATTGACATTTTTTCTCTAGTTTCCTTACTAAAAACTTTACTTTTAGTTTCAGTTGCGGTCAATAAACAATTTAATCCGTTTTTGGGACAAATAGCATTATATAAATCTTGATAATATCTTTCTTTTTTATTTAGTTCTTCAATATTACATTCTTCTATAATTTCAAAAATATGTTTTTCTACGCCATATTTAATGAATGATCTATATAGTTTTATTTGTCCTTTGCATTTAGCATATCTATAAGCATTAAATCTTTTTCTAATGTTTACGGACTGACCTATGTACACTTTATTACTAGGGCTGATTATTTTGTATATTCCTATCATAATTTAAAATACAAAACCCCTACTGAGCCACTACACTCAATAAGGGTTTGTATATGTTTTTATAAATAAGTATGCAGCAAGTAGTGGATTGCTCACTGCAAATATACAAAATTTAATTAATAATATAGTTTTCTGTATGTAAAATATTAATACTTCTTTTAATACACTGCCATTTAAGCTCACTTTTAAGCGTCTTTTTTGCCTCGCCTATACGAATATTATCTCTCTCACAAACGTCTCTTAAAGCCTCTCTAAATAAAGACCTTTTTCTGTCTTGATTATTTTTTATCTCTAAGCCTATTGCGTTAATGTCTATTTTTATTGATATACGTTTTCTCATGTTTTCTTTATATTATTTTACTTTACTGCATTATTATATATGTTTTGGTATGCCCTTGACATCCTCTCGTTGTCGGCTAGGTGTATGCTCTTTATTTTTAGCATCCAAGAGTAAAACCCTTCCATTTGTTTAACGGCATCACTCGATTTTGCCTTGCTTTCCGTATACCTTTTATTATTCCTCATGTGATTGTGAATTAAGACCAACATAAATACACGCTACTAAATTAAGGATTACAGGCCCGAACATCCACCAGAATAAAGGGAAGAAGACCACACTGCCTGGCAACGCCCCGATAAAAAACATTGCTAAAAATACCGTTACTGATGTAATAAACCACATCTCCCAAGTTGATTGACTTAAATTTTTCATTTTCTTTTTTTTATATTATTTTATTGTTTGGCTGCACTATTGCAGTTGTTGGTATGATGGGAATCGAACCCATAAGACAAAATAATTTTGCCCTTTGCACCTTGCAACATACCATATAATAAAGGCACACCTATTTTATAAGGTGTGCCTAAAATATATAATTATCTTTATTTTTTGCCCTATATTTCAAATATGGTATTGACTAAAATAATACATTCTAAATGTATTTAAAAAGCCCTATAAATTTCCTCGCAGTTCAAACCTGACTACTTTTATAGCCTTACACCCTTGACGGTTCAGTGTAGTTGTTTCTTGTATTCCGTGTCAAATTTAGTAGGCAAGACCTTTGCCAGTCCCTCATATTAAAGGTTACTAAATATTTCCAGAATTTTTGCACGTTATAACAAACATAGCGTTTCGCCTTTTTTGAAGTCCTCGCATTTCGCCAGTTAACGACCTCAAAACGTTTGTTTTTGGTGTATTCCTTACATTTATTAGTGGTGTATCGGGCAAATTGAACCCGATAAAAAAGCCAAGTCTTTTACACCTATTTAAAGGCTATTTTTTAGCCTCTTTTTTGTTTTGTCTTTTCACCTTTGCAGCTGTGTTATTTTTTACGTTAAATTTAGCCAGTGCTTTGTATCCGTCCCAGTTTGAATAAGTTTCTTTTACTGACATTTTAGCTTTGAAGTCCTCAAAAGTAGGTGTTTTAGTTAGTCCCGTTATATTTTTTAAATAAACGTTTTTTATACAATTTTTGTAAACCTTTGAAATAGTTTTGTCCTCTATTTTATCGGTTACATTTGCCAGTTTTACCCAGTCAAAAGTAGTTTTGTCCTCTTTATTTATAAGGTCGTTTTGTCTCTCTAAATTTGTTTTTTTAGGGGTTGCGATTTTTTCGGTAGTTGCTTTTAATAATTCAGTAACGCTCAATTTTGTAGCTACTTTTTTTGTACTGGTGTTTTTTACTGTTGTATTCATTTTTTTAGTCGGTTTTAAAAAGCTCCGAAAACTAATTTAGTTATAATATGTTTTTTGTTGCTTCATTGCAACGGTACAAATATACGGCGGTTAAAATGTTATTTCCAAATTTTTAACAAAACTTTAACATAATTAAATAAAAGTATTTTGTAAGTTGTTGAGTATCAAGGATATAATTTTTTAATCCAATTTAAAATAATTAACATATAAAACTATTAAAACACGTATATATATAAGGACAACGAAAACATATATATAATGTAATATAAACACTATTTAAACTATTGCAGCATAATATATAAACTATGAAAACATAATAATGTAAATTGATTATTTAAACAAATTAACTGTTTTTAGAATTTAGAGCTGGTTTAACACAACCTTTTGGACCATCTAAAAAAACTTTTTTCAAGGTATCGCAAAATGGACCTACTAAAAAAAACCTATAAAATTAAAACAGGGTTATTTATTTACGGTTACATATATAGGAGGAAAAAAGGCAAAAAGTTTAAAATCAAAATGTAATTATAATTATGGGGGGGGTGAAATATATTCGGTTATGGGGAGAGGTGAGAGGGTGGAGAATGGGGTATAACCTAAAACTTACTGATATGTGGTATTCTAAAAAAACATACAACATAGGTCTCAACCATTCTATAAGGCTAACTTATATGATGAGTGATACCACTCTTGTATACTTTTTATTTATTAGTAACTTATGTATATAATGTGGAAAATATGTTGTATATTTGTACCTATGAAAACAGAAGAATTAAAAACTAGTGGAGATTATTTATCTAAATACAAATTGGTATTAAGATGGGATGGGATAGATTTAGAGGAAGCTAAAAGAGTTGGTAAAGAAGTAATACATAATGGCACTCTGGTCTCTTATTACATAGAAGATGGGTATGATTCATTTTCTGCTCACACATCATTATCAAGGGGTAATTTCTCTAATGCTTTTAGAATAGCTGGTGTATTGTCTTATTTGAATCCAGACATAGAACAATCTATTCTTTTTAAGTATATGAATTTGTTGTGTGTGGAGTTTTTTGATACCAAAGAATTGATAGCTGATAGAGGAGTAATACTAGACAACATAAATACGGTTAGAGAAGGTTTATATGAAATATCTCCTGTAACAAAAAAATTCTTTTGGGTTAAACCTTATGATAAGATTGGTAAGAAAGATAGGGAGATTGAGGGAAAGATATATGATGGAAAATCAAAAGTAGTAATGTCTCATTACAATAAGTCTAAAAGAATAGAATCAATACACAATATAGAGAGAGCTATTGATTTATTAATTGAATTAGGTAATGATGATAATACTTTCTTAACTATAAAAGATATATCTAAAGTTAGTATGGTTTCTGAATCAACAGTTAAAAGATTGTACTTTATGTTTAAAAAAGATATAGACAACTACAACTACTCTATGTTTTCAACGCACTCATACCAAGAATTTATAAAGGGATGTAACGTAATGAAAATAACTCACGCTATATCATCATTCAAAGAAGTTTTAGAAAGTAGATTAACTAAAAGAAGTGTATCTAAAAAATCAGAGTTGCACATCAATACGGTTTACAATTTATGGGATGAAGATGATGTACAAAATGCTTTAGACGAATATAACAAATGGTTAAAACAATTAAATAAATAAATTATGAATATAGAAGAGCACGAAAAACATTTTATAGAAACTCACAACGCAAGAGTGAAAGAATGGAGAGAAAAAAACAATTTGAATAATATTGATGAAAAATACGAGTCAATATTTACTAACGCAGTATATCTACAAGATATGTTTAATTATAAAATAAAAGCTTTTAAAAAAGAAAATAATTGCGATTTAATAATTAATATTGTTGATGGAGAAATAAAAATGGGAGCATTAATAGACGTAGATAAAATAGAAAACCTATGAATAAAGACAAAGAAGAGTTTATTAAAGCTCACGAAATAAGACTTGAAAAAGCAAGAGAGAAAGCAAAAGAAAAAGCACAAGAGTTATTTGATAAAATGACTATGGAAATAGGTAGATTTAATTCTAAACAATGTGCTTTAATTTGTGTTAATGAAATAATAAAATCATTAATAAATGGTTTGCCTGAAGTTGGATTGGGTAAAGGGTTTTGGTATAACGTTAGAGAAGAAATAGAAAAACTATGAAAACACAAGAAATAGAAAAATACATTGAGATGCGTAACACAGGTAATTACGACCTTATGTGGTTTTACAAACACTATATGGATAACTCTCAAGACCCAGATATGAATGTAAACAAGTTTCAGATGTTGTTTCAAACAATTAACCTAGATAATATCATAGAACACATTGATGATAAGTTTAAACTAGATAAACTGTATGATAAAGATGGGAAGTTTATAAAGTGTTATTTGAGTTCCAATTAAAATGTGAGGCAGGTACTGAATGAGTGGTATTAGAGTCATTGATTTCATCTAAGTAATCATCTACAGCGTAATCTAAGAAGTTTGATAAATATGATTCTAAGAGTAATAATGATTCAATCTCTCCTGTTTCTTTGAAGTTTAAAAGTAATTCTTCACACTTATCTATGAATTGTTGGTACATTTTTATTTGGTTTGATATTAAAACACAAATATATTGAAATAAATTATATATATTTGCAAGGTTAAATTAAATTAAATATAAATATGGAAATAGAATTAGAAATCTCCCCACAACTTTGCCTATTTGGTTTTGACTTTTACTACAAAGACCAAGAATATGATTACAACGAAGTAGGAGTTTACTTCTTTATTTTTAAATTAAAACTTACTTGGGAATAAAACAAATTAAATTAAATTAAAACTATGATTGAAAAAGAAATCCTCTTTGGAGATGATGCCAAAGAAAAATTAATTAACGGTGTAAACATTGTTGCAAACGCAGTAAAAGTTACATTAGGTGCAGCAGGAAGAAATGTTGCAATAGAAGATGAGAGAGGTCTTCCTCACCTTTCAAAAGATGGTGTTACAGTAGCAAAGTCTATTAATCTATCTGATCCCACAGAAAATCTAGGAGCAAGTATTATCAAGCAAGCATCTATAAGAAGTGCTGATAACGCAGGCGATGGAACTACAACCACAGCAGTATTAACACAAAGCATTGTAAACAAAGCAATTACATTAATTGATGAAAAGACAAATATCTCTCAGTTTAAAAAGGGTATGCAGATGGCTTCAAACGACATTGTTGAAGCGTTGAAAAAACAAAGTAAGAAGGTAAACAACAAGACCCTTAAAAGCGTAGCTAGAATCTCAGCTAATAATGATAGTGAGCTGGGTGATATTATTGCAAGTGCTTACTTAAAAGTTGGTGTTGATGGTGTTGTAACTATGGAGGAAAGTATGTCTTCTAAAACATACGTTGAAGTTATTGATGGAACTAAAATTAAGAAGGGGTATAACTCTCCTTATTTAATAACAAACCAACAGAAACAAGAGTGTGTGTTAGAAAACCCATTAGTATTTATCTCAGACCAAGAAATTAAAAGTCTTGAGGATATTCTTCCAATATGTGAGGCTGCTATGCAAAACAAAAGAAGCCTCTTGATTATCTCTGATGTTGAAGATGGTGTTATGAATACTTTGAACGTAAACAAAGCTAAAGGAGTAATTAAAGTTAATGTGGTTTCACCTGAAGGATTTGGTATCAAAAGGTTTGAATTACTAGAGGACCTATGTGCATTAACAGGAGCTACACTTGCATCTGATGAAACAGGGAATGATTTATCTACTATTGACGCATCTTACTTAGGAGAGGCTTTTAAATGTATTTCTGATGTACACCAAACTATTCTTATTACAGATAGAGAGAAGTACATAGATGATATTGAGGCTCGTGTTTCTAACGTAAGAGAATCTATCTCACTCTCTGAAAACAAACTAGACCTATGGCACTACGAAGACAGACTTGGCAGATTATGTGGTGGGATTGCTGTAGTAAAAGTAGGGGCTAATAGCGAGGTTGAAATGAAGGAGAAGAAAGATAGAGTTGATGATGCGATTAAAGCTACAAAGGCTGCGTTAGAAGAAGGAATTTTGCCTGGAGGAGGAATAGCATTGATTGATGTTTTTAATGGCTTAAAAATGTTTAAAGACCCATTTGAATTAAATTCTCAAAGCGATTTCAATAAAGGATACTTTTCAATAATGTCTGCTTTACATTCTCCATTTGACCAAATATTAAAAAATGCTGGTGTTGGTGTAGATGAAATATTAGCAGATATATTTAAAGAGGATACCAAAGGATATGGATATAACGTAATTACAGAAGAATGTGGGGATATGTTTAAAATGGGTGTTATTGATGCGACTAAGGTTGTTCGTAATGCTGTTGAGAATGCAGTATCTGTTTCCTCTATTTTATTGACTACAGAGGCTACAATAACTAATAAAAGACAAGGGTAATGGCAAAAGCATTTGGAAGAACAATAGTTATCTCCCCAATTAAAGAGGAGGTTAAAAACAAAGTTGGTTTAGTAATAACTGAAGCAAACGATAGAGAGATACGGTATAAACTTGCCGATGTATTTCTAACAGGTGATTTGGTTAAAGGTATTCAACCTGGAGATAAAATTTACTACGATAAAACTAATGCTAGTGAATTAAGAATAGAAGGCGGAAAATACCTAGTCATTAGCGAGAATGACATTAGAATAGTACTTTAATTAATAAATAAATAAATAAAAATGAATTTAGATCAAGCAATTACAGTTATCGAGCAAGCATTAAATATATCTGCTCAAAAAGGAGTTTTTAATTTAAAAGACTCTGCGGTGGTTAATGACGCATTGAATGTTTTGTTAGCTATGAAAACACAACCTACAGAAGAGGTGTTAGAAGATAAATAGTTTCTTCTGAAGTTGGTATCATTAAGAGAGGTCTGGATTCTTTTTTCCTTCCTCTCTTTTTCTATTCATCTGTTTTATTAACCTTGCATACAATTTATCACTATAAGATGCAGACACTTTAAACAAAGGGTTTTGATTTACATTAGTAGGTATAGGCTCTCCTTCAAGGTGTTTATATAGTTTATTACAAGCAATCTTATATTTGTGAGTTAATGTATATAATCTTTTATATCCAGGCTCATCTCTCCACTTCTTCACTATCCCTCTTTCTTTCAAACGGTGTAACCAATCTATAGTTGAGAAACCTAGTATAGAAGAATACTCTACAAAAGTTTTATTATCAAATATACTCTCATCATAAAGATATAAGACCAACTCTAATTCAGATATGCTAAGCTCATATTTTTTCTGTATGTACTTTCTTACAACACGAATATACTTTAGGTATGTAGATGCCTTCTCTGAGTATAAGTAATTAGGTTTTCTTGCTACTGTTTTTAATTTTTGAACGGTGTACTTTCTCTCTCCTTTTTTGTACATTCTTCTTCTTCCTGCTATTCTTCCCATACTATTGAATTAAATTTATATGCAAATGTAAAATAAAAAAATATGTAACTTTGCACAGATTAAAAAAACATATTTATGCCAATAGATAAAAAGAATATGCCTTGCAACAAACCTAGACCTGCTAACGATGGTAAGCACAAAAGAGTAGTTAAGGCTTGTTCTGGAGGAGAAGAAAAAATAGTTAGATATGGAGCTAAAGGATATAGTTCAAACTATAGTTCTGAAGCAAGAAAGCAATATAGAAAGAGACACGCTGGAGAAGGAGAGCAATCTAAATTGACAGCTGGATATTGGTCTATGCACGACTTGTGGAGTCCTAAATCTAAAGTATATAGAGAAGGAAGGACTTCTGGAGTTGGAGAAAGATTTAAAAATAAAAAATAATTATGGCAAAAAAAAGTAAAGGATTGGGTGATACTGTAGAAAAACTAACTAAATTCACTGGAATTAAACCATTGGTTAAAAAAATGAATGGAGGAAAAGATTGTGGAGATTGCGAAAAAAGAAAAAAAGTTTTAAATAAAAAGTTCCCATATAAAAAATAAAAAATGAAGATACAAAACTATTTATTAGATACTGAATTAAATGATGCCGATACATTGATTGGAACAGATGGATCAATAGGTAATGATTTGAATAAAACTAAAAACTTTACTTTAGGAGATCTTAGAAACTATGTTAGAAGTGGAGAATTAAAGTATAAAGTATTTACAGCTTTATTAACACAGAGTGGAACAAGTTCTTTACAACCTTTATATCAAACCAATTTAACTATTGGTACTACATATCAAATTATAGATGATGGAGGAGGAGCTAATCACGACTTTACAAATGTTGGTGCTCCAAGTAATGCTTTTGGAACTTATTTTGTAGCAACAGGAGAAGTTCCTAGTAGTTGGGGAATAAATGTATATTTACGATATGATACAGGATCTCCAACTGTAAAAGTATTAGAAAATACTATTGGTAATGTATGGTGGATATATAATAATGTTGGAGATTATGTTTTAAATTCCAATAATTTATTTACAATTGGAAAAACAATTGTATTTATAGGTCCTGAAAACTATAACATTACAGAATCACCACAAATAGCACAATTAACAGTCTATGGAGAAGAACAATTTGTTGATTACATAGAATTTCTTTTATGTGACAAAAATGGAAGAACAAATGGTTTAGTAAATAAATCTATAGAAATTAGAGTTTACAATTAAAAAATATAAAAATAAAAATTATGCCACTATTAAAAGGAAGAGAAAACGTAGGGAAAAACATCAAGACTGAAATGTCTCATGGAAAGTCTAAAGCTCAAGCTATTGCTATTGCATTATCAGTAGCTGGTAAATCAAAGGTAAAAGGAAAAGGACCAAAAGAACTTCCTAAAAAATCAATGCCTCAAAACAAAAAAAAATAATGGATGTAGGATTATCCTTAAACCATAGAGTAATGAGATTCAATGAAACTCAAGTTAATATATTAAAAAACCTAGACAAAAACAAAAAAATGAAAACAACAAGTACAAAAAAAACAGCAATGATTGTTGAGAAAAAAACAGGAGAGAAATATCCTTCTAAAGCAGTTATGATGAAACACGAGAAAGGTGAGAGCAAAACTGTAAAGAAAAATGAAGAGGCTAAATTTATGGCTAAAAAAGTTGCTGCTAAAAAAATGCAAGGTAAAGTTGCAATAGTTGTAGCTAAAAAGAAAATGAAGTAATAATGCCTTTAGGAAGAACAGCTAAGTATTATAGAGATAATCCAGAGGCTAAAAAAAAACATAGAGATACCTCAAGAGAAGCTGCTTCAAAACCATCTGCTATAAAAAAAAGAGAGGAAGCTAATGCTTATAATAGAAAAAAAGGAACTTACGGAAATGGCGATGGATTAGACGCATCTCATTTTGGTGGTAAGGTAACTAAACTAGAGAGTGCTAAAGCTAATAGAGCAAGAGGTGGAGGAAAGAAAAAGTAAATAATACTAAAAACAAAAAATAAAAAAATGGCAGCACAATATTCAATAGCAAAAACAAATAATTATATAGTAGTAACAGATCTTGTAACATCACAAGAAGTATTATGCCTTCCAGCAAAATACATATACTATAGAATAGAAAATGTAGATGGAGACCCTTCTCCAAATTTATATTTTTATGTTTTAGGAGGAATGGGAGGTATTATTAAAACTGGGGGTTTTGATATTTATGATTCAGCTGGAGGAGATAATTTTGATACTCTAACTTATGCTCAGCTTCTTACTTTTTTAAGAACTAATACTGGTGCATAAAATAATGAATATACAAGATTTAAGGATATACTCGGTCAATTTGTTAGCATTTACATTGTCATTTTCTAAGTTAGAAACATTTTTAAGAATTTTTCTTTTAGTAGCATCTATAATATATACTTTGTTAAAGTTAATTGATTGGAAAAACGGAAAAAAAGATGATTGAATTTTTAAAATCATTATTGAACACACAAGACCCTAATAGTTCAAAGAGATTTATTGGGGTCATAAGTTCATTGTCTTTAATAGTTGCTATGTTTATATTTCACACAGATATATTAGTAGAGGCTGTTACGGCATTAGCAGGTACGGCTTTAACCGCTACAGCATTTGAAAAAATATTTAAGAAATAAAAAAATATATGACTCCAGAAGAATTTGTTAAAACATATTTACCAGAAGCAAAAAAAGTAGAGAACGAAACAGGGTTTAATTATTTAATAACCCTTACTCAAGGAGCGCTTGAAAGTGGTTGGGGTAAGAAAGCTTTGGGAAATAATTTCTTTGGTATTAAATGGAGTGAAGGAAATAAACAAGACAAGCAATTAATTACGACAACAGAGTATCATTCAAAAGACTCTGTTAAATATCCTGAAGTTATAAGCATAGTAAAACAAACTAACGGCACTTTTAAATACACAGTCAAAGATTGGTTTAGAAAATACAAAACACCAGCTGAAGGATTTGAGGACCACATAAGTTTTTTTTTAAAAAATCCTAGATACTCTAAAGCTTTATTGGTTAAAAATAATCCAGTTAAATTTTTTGAAGAGATAAGTAAAGCTGGATATGCAACAGCTCCAGATTATGCAGACCAATTAAAATCAGTTATGAACTCAGTAATTAAAAGACTTCCAAAATGAAAAAAATAATGTTTGCAGTAATTTTATGTGTAAGTCTTATATCTTGTGGTTCAAGAAAAGTACATAAAACAGAAGTTGAAGAAATAAAAAAAGAAGTTGTTGAAATAAAAAAAGTAGATTCTTCTAAAGCAATTAAAAATACCAATATAGAAACAAAAGTAATTGATAGTTCTGAAGGTTCTGAAATAGAAATATCCCCTATAGATAAAACAAAACCATTTATCTATAAAGGAGACACTGTAAAAAATGCTATTTTAAGGATTAAAAAACACAAGAACAATATTGCTATAGACAAGATAGAAAAAGTGTCTGAAATCAATCAAAAACATATTGTATTTGCAAAAAAAGAAAGGAAAGATTCTTCAAAAAAAACATCTATAAAAAAATCTGAGAGAATAGAAAGTATTTTGTCTTATTGGTGGATACTTGTTTTAATTATTGTAGGTTATGTTTTATATAAAAAATACATTAAATGAGGATAAATAATTATATTAAAGATACCAATGTAACTGCTACTGATAAGTGGATAGGAACTGACTCTAATAATAATAACGAAACAAAAAATTTTACACCTACTTCTTTAGCTGAATATTATAATCATTCTCAAGTTATAGACTCTCCATTTTTAAAATTTACTTATCAAACATTAAACATAGGAGAACAAAGAAGTGATGGAACTATATCTTTTGTTACAGAAAGAGGACCTTCAGTTTTATTTTCTTCTATCTCTACATTTTTAATGAGTAATAAAAGTTTAAAAGGAAATTCTATTTCTCAATATTTAAACTTCATAAATGGTGATAAAATAATACTTTCAAGAGGTGAGAATATAAATGAATTTGGTGTTTACAAAATAACAAATATCACTCCTTATATTCCTGATAATAATTTTTTTGTTGTTGATTTAGAATTTATTCAAGGAAATGGAAGTATATTAGAAGATAAAGATTATTTAATATCTCTTTATTCTTCTCCTTCTTCATCTTCAATTCCTACTTTACAAAGTGTAGTTAATAGTGGAAATGGCATATCTAATTATCGTGGTACTGGTACAGCGTTTATACAATCAACAAATTTTGTAAATAATAGACAATTATATTTAAACAAAGACGAATTTCCAACAATAAAAATTATTGATAATTTTGATTCAAGTCATAATTTAACAATAGACCTTGACGCAATTACATTAAACGATGTTTCTTATTCATGGTCAACAATAACTTCTCCTGTTCCCTCTGTAACAACAGCTGCTGTAACTGCGGATGTCGAAGTTGGTGGTGTAGCAGCCCAACAAGTAATACCTATTGGAACTACTTTACAAACATTTGTAGAAGACTTACTAACTAAAACTTTTAATCCTACTTTAACTCCTCCAAGTTTTTCATTGACTAATAATGCAGGTGTCAGAGAAATTGGAAGTTCATCAGCTATTACATTAACATTTAATTTTAATCAAGGCAACATATTAGGAAACATAGTATCTGGCATTTGGCAACCTACAGTTACTCAAGGATATAGAGCTGGCACTGCGTCAAGTTATTCATTTGATGGAGTTGCACAAGGTAGCAATACAAAATCAATAACACCTACGCTTTTAGAAACTGGCAATACATTTAATGCAACTGTTACTTACGCAACAGGTATTCAACCATTAAATAGTAAAGGAGGGAATTTTGATATTCCTTTAGCAGGAGCAACTTCAACAACGCAATCAACAACAGTGCAAGGTATATATCCATATTTTTGGTATAAATCATCATCACCAATTACTGCTGCAAATATGCAATCTGCAATTAACTCAGGAACAGCAAATAAAGTTGTGAGTGATTCAACAGGTACAATTAGTATTCCTTTTGCTGCTACTGGACAATATTTAGCTGTAGCATATCCAAGTACATCAACAACTAAAACAGTATGGTATGTAACAGCTTTAAGTAATGGTAGTATTCCTGGAGGAGTATTTGGCTCTGCTACAATTTTAGCTTGTACAACTAGTTTATGGTCAAATGTAAATTACAAAATACACGTTAGTCCAGGATTAATAACAGAATCAACTAATATACAATTAAGAAATTCATAAAAAATGGCAATTAATTTAACAGACAGTATAAGAGTTGGACAACAAAAACCTCTTGACGATAAATATTTTAATGGATTATCTCCTTATGCAACTGTTAGTGAAGCTAACACTTCAATATTATCTTCTGTAAGGCATAGAGGACTTACTGTAAATATTGCAGGAAAAGAATATTGGTATAAAACAGGAATTGGAGATGGAGATTTAGTAGAAAAAACATTTATAACTGATTGGACTAAAGTAGCTGACGATATTTATAATAACAACTCTGGAAAAGTTTTATTATTTGGAACAAGTGCAACAAACACAAATGCTGGATTAAATATATTTGGAAGAAATTCTACTAAATATGGTTGTAATAATTCAGAAAATCCTGCTATAATAAATTTTATACCAAACCCAACACCTGACAATTATCCAGTTGAAGGATCAGTATCAGGAATACAAAGTCAAGATTATAACGCTGGTAATGTTAGAGCAGGTATATATTTTATATCAAATAGTGAAGGAAGACCTGATATTGTTTTTGCAACAAATCAACCAAATGGGTTGTCTCCATACGAAAGACTTAGAATACAGCAAGATGGCATTATCTTAGGTACAACATTGTTTAAATATAAAACAGATTTATCAGGCACTTTTGATGCAAGAACTCTTATAGACAAAGGATATGCAGATGCTACTTATTTAAGTACAGGAAGTGCATACACTTTACCTGTAGCAACATCATCAGTATTAGGAGGTGTTAAAAAAGGAGATGGAGTTTCAATAGCATCAGATGGAACAATATCAGTATCCACAAATTATCAAGCTCCTTTATCAGGAAGTGGAATAGTAAAATCAACTTCAGGAACTATATCCTATATATCAGGAACATCCTCTCAATTTGTTAAAGCTGATGGTAGTTTAGATAGCAATACATATTTAACTACAGCCGTTACAAGTGTTACAGCAACAAGTCCTATAACTTCAAGTGGAGGAACTACACCTGTAATATCTACATCTATGGCAACTAACAAGTTGATAGGTAGAAGTACGGCTGGTACAGGAGTAATGGAACAAATAACTATTGGTTCAGGTCTTACGCTATCAGGTGGAATATTAACTAATACAGCAACTCCTACACCAACAGGTTATTATGGAGCATTTGAAGATAGAACTATACAAACTGCTGCTGCTATAAATACACCTTATGCAATAAAGTTTGGTATGACTGATTTAAACAACGGAGTAACAGTTGTAAGTGATGGCAGTAATTTAACAAGAATTACTATTGCTAATACAGGAGTTTATAATATTCAGTTTTCAGCACAATTTGATAGAACAAATAGTGGTACTGATTCTATTGATATATGGTTAAGAGAAAACGGAGTAGATGTTCCAGGAAGTGGTGGTAAAATAGTAATGACTGGTGGCGCAACTGCTTCACAAACAATAGCTTCTTGGAATTATGTATTAAATGTAGTTGGTGGGTATTATTATCAATTAATGTGGAGTACACCAGATACACACGTTAGATTGTTATATGAGGCAGCACAAACTTCTCCATTTGCTCATCCAATAATACCATCAGTTATATTAACAGTTACACAACAAAGTGGTATAATGGCAGGTACAGGATTAACAGCCATAAATTCTTTAACAGGAGCTACTCAAACATTAACTACAGGAACTACTGGAAATGACTTTGCAATAGTTGATTCAGGAACTGACCATAAATTTAATCTTCCAGATGCTTCTGCTACAGCAAGAGGAGTAATAACGACAGGTAGTCAAACAATAGCAGGAGCTAAAACATTTTCTACAGCACCAATATTAAATTCATTAACTGCATCTCAAATATTAGCTTTAGATGCAAGCAAAAACATTCAATCATTAGATACTGCAACATATCCTTCACTCTCTGAATTAACTTGGCTAAAAGGTGCAACAAGTAGTATACAAACACAATTAAATGGCAAACAAGCAACATTATCATTAACATCAGGATATATACCTAAAGCAACAGGAACTTCTACTTTAGGAGATAGTTTAATTCAAGATAATGGAACAACTCTTGGAGTAGGAGGAATTTCTACAACAAGTAAAGTAACATTAATAGATACCACTTTAGCAGGAACAGGATTACAAGGTTCTTTGTTAGATTTGCAACAAACTTGGAACAACGCTTCAGGAAATCCTATTACATTAAAAATAAATGTTACAAATACCGCAAGTTTATATAATGCAGTACCTTTTCAATTTCAAGTTTCTGGAACACCTAAATTTTCAATTTCAAAGGATGGTTTTATTGCATTTGGGCTTCCAGTATATTCTCCAACAATAGGTCTATCAGGAGGAATAACATCAGGAACTTCAACAAGTGGAAAAGCAATAGGATTATTTCATAATCTTACAACTGAGCAAGGTTATGGTATATTCGCAAGTAGCGTTACAGGATCAAGAACAGCTACAAGTAATGAATGTGGTGTATTTAAAACTATTGAAACTTTTAACCCTACAACTGGATTAGCAACTTACAATGGTATAACACTTGCAAATATAATAAATCAAACAGCAGGAGTCGCCACAGGTATAACAAGAGGTTTATATATAAATCCTACTTTAACATCTGCTCAAGATTTTAGAGGAATAGAAATTGTATCAGGTAGTGTTGTGTTACCTTATTTAGCAATTACAAGTAGTTATTCAATAAAAACATCTGATTATTTGATTCATGTAACAACTGGAGTAGTTACTGCAACATTACCAACAGCTGTTGGATGTGCTGGAAAAAATTATATAATAAAAAATACTGGAGCATCACTTGTAACAGTAGCAACTACATCTTCTCAAACCATAGATGGACTTACAACAGTAGCTTTAGGTGCTACATTGAATAAATATATAAATGTTGTATCTACAGGAGCAAACTGGATAATAATAGCAAATAACTAAAATTATGGAATTAAAAATATTAAATGTTTATTATGTTGAGCTATTTGAAGGATTAACCAATGTAATAAAATCTATTGAGTGGATTTGTGGAGATACTTCTGGAACTTTAGAACTTGAAAACCCTATAGAGAGTAGTTTTATTGATTTTGAATTGATAACAACTGACATTTTAAAGACTTGGTTAAATAAAAAAATTGATTTTAAAGAGTTATTTAAAAACAATATTCCTATTGAAGAAGAAAAAGAAATTATTTTAGTAAAAAGTTTTGTTTAATATAAAAAGCATAAATTTGCAAGGAATTAAATAAAATAAAATAAAATGAATAAAAATGAAATAAGAAAGATAACTATTGGTCTTGATTATAAAAACTCAATGCACTATATAGTTGGACAAGAAGTATTAGGAGGGTCTAATGTCATACACGCTATTACAGATATTGGTGATGGATACTATGTATGGATAGAGAATGCGAGTAAAGAAATAGTGGTATGGAAAAATCCAAATAAAAACCTACCAATCCTTGTTGAATTTAATATAAATTACTAATGAGGAGTCCATACAATTTTATAATTTCTCCTTATGGGGAAAAATACAACAATTTTAAAATAGTTGATGGTTTACAGTTTACAGTAAACACTTCTTTAGAATCATCAAAACACGTTAATAGGTTTGGTAAAGTAAAAGAACTTCCTATAAATTATCAAGGAAATATTGAGGTTGGAGATATAGTAGTGTTACACCACAATGTATTTAGAACTTACTACGACATGAAGGGAAGACAAACGCAAAGTCCAGAGTATTTTAGAGATGGTGATTATGTGGTTAGTCCTGAAAGAATATATTTAAAAAGAAAAGATGAGGAGGGCAGTGAATGGTCTTCAAACTTAAATTATTGTTTCGTGAGACCAATAGAAAACAAACAAGGAGAAATGCTTTACGACACAGAAAAAGAAGAGAAACATTCTGGAGAATTGATATATGGATGTCCTGCTTTAATAGCGTTAGGTTTTAAACCTGGAGATATAGTCGGTTTTAAAAAGAATAGTGAGTATGCTTTCGAGATAGATGATGAGAAGCTATATAGAATGACAGACAATGATATAGTAATTAAATTAAATTAAATGTATAATCATAAAGAATTAAAAGAGCAGATTATTCAAGCTGCTTATAAATCTGTTACAGAACTTATAAAAGTTCTTGCTGATGAAATTATATCCGACAATGACGATGTAGATATAACAGCTGACAAAATGCGTAATGCTGTACTTGCAAAGAAAACAGCTCTTGATGATGCTTTTTATATTTTAGATAAGATACAAAGAGAACAAGACATTCTTGAAGATAATCCTAATTCAACTAAAGATGAGCCAAAATTTGAAAGCTTTGCTGAAAAACGAAGCAACAAAGGAAAGTAGTCTTTACACTGTAATAGATTTAATTCCTCAAAAAGAAATAGATAAAAGAAATAAAAAGAAGGGGTGGGAATATGGATATAATCAAGAGTTTGATGTAGTTGTAATATCCAAAGATGGAACTATAGGAGAGATATATAACATACAAGGTCTTAAAGTTGCATTACCTTCTGTCCCAAATAAAGTAAAAATTAGAGACAAAAAACCTGAAGAGCAATATTGGGAAGCTGATGAATACCCTAAAGAACTATCAAAAATCAAGACTATCTTTCAATGGAATAGTATGCCTAAAGAATTTAAAGGTAAATGGGTAGATTACATAGAAGAAGAATTTAATAAGAGAGATGAAGGAATGTTTTTTATGAATAATGGAAAACCCTCTTACATTACAGGTTCTCACTATATGTACCTTCAATGGACAAAGATTGATATTGGTCTTCCTGAATTTAGAGAGAGCAATAGAATTTATTGGATATTTTGGGAGGCTTGTAAAGCAGATGATAGGAGTTTTGGTATTTGTTACTTAAAGAATAGACGTTCTGGATTTTCTTTTATGGGTAGTTCTGAACTTGTAAATGTAGCTACAATATCTAAAGATAGTAGGCTTGGTATCCTTTCTAAAACAGGAGGTGATGCTAAGAAAATGTTTACTGATAAAGTAGTTCCAATCTCAAGTAATTACCCTTTTTTCTTTAAACCGATTATGGATGGTATGGATAAACCTAAAACAGAAATATCTTACCGTGTTCCAGCGTCTAAAATCACAAAGAATAATATGTCTGATGCTCAAGATGAGATGGAAGGATTAGATACTTCTATTGACTGGGCTAACACAGGAGATAACTCTTATGATGGGGAAAAATTAAAACTACTTGTGCACGATGAAAGTGGGAAATGGTTAAGACCAAATAACATTTCAAATAACTGGAAAGTAACACAAACTTGTTTAAGAGTTGGTCGTAAACTTATAGGGAAGTGTATGATGGGAAGTACTTGTAATTCTCAAGCAAATGGAGGTGATAACTTTAAAAAATTATACTACAATAGTGATGTAACCAAGAGAGATAAGAACGGAAGGACTATGAGTGGTCTTTATGCTTTATTCATACCTATGGAGTGGAACTTTGAGGGGTACATTGATATTTATGGTTTCCCTGTATTTAGAACTCCTGAGAAACCTATTAAAGATATTCAAGGAGGTTATATTCTTGATGGAGTATTAGATTATTTTGAGAATAGCGTAGAGAGTTTAAAAAAAGATTCTGATGCGTTAAATGAGTTTTACAGACAAAATCCTAGAACAGAAGGACACGCATTTCGTGATGAAGCTAAGAATAGTTTGTTTGACCTTTCAAAGATATACGAACAGATAGATTATAATGATGGTTTAGAACACTCAAGAGTAATTACAACAGGTAAGTTTTCTTGGAAGAATGGTATAAAAGATACAGAGGTTATATGGACACCTTGTAATGATGGAGATTTTAAAACCACTTGGCTACCTAAGCCTGGAATGCGTAATAACATAGAGATAAAAAATGGGAGGAAATATGCAGGTAACGCACACGTTGGGAGCTTTGGTTGTGATACTTATGACATATCAGGTGTAGTTGGAGGAGGAGGATCTAAAGGTTCTTTTCACGGACTAACAAAATTTAATATGGATGACGCACCTAGTAATCATTTTTTTTTAGAATACATTGCAAGACCAAGAACTTCAGAGGAGTTTTATGAGAATTGTTTAATGGCTTGTGTGTTTTATGGTATGCCAATTTTAATTGAGAATAACAAAGTAGGTCAGTTAAAGTATTTTTCCAATAGAGGGTATCGTGGTTTCTCTTTGAATAGACCAGACAAACATAAGAATGATTTGTCTTCCTCAGAAAAAGAATTAGGAGGGATTCCATCATCTACGCAAACTATTGAGTTACAAGCAAATGCTATTGAGGCATATATAAATCAATATGTAGGAGTAGATTATAGTGGCGAGTTTAGAGAAGAAGGTAGTGTTGGTAATATGTATTTTAATAGAACTCTTTTAGATTGGGCTAATTTTGATATTGCTAACCGTACAAAATTTGATGCAACCATCAGTAGTGGTCTTGCTATTATGGCTAATCAAACATACGTTACAAAACCCATACGAAATAATACCGAAATAATGTTTAATTTTGCAAGATATTCTAATAAAGGAATGCACAGCGAATTACTAAAATAAAGAAAAACATATATGAATCAAGATTTAACTATGCCTAACATATATTTTCCTGATCAACTAGCTACTGATGAGATAAAGAAAAGTGAGGATTATGGTAGGAGCGTGGGGCAAGCAATTACAGCGGAATGGTTCAGAAAAACATCATTAAACGGTTCAAGGTTTTATACTACAAGAGACCACTTCCATAAATTGCGATTATACGCAAGAGGAGAACAATCAGTTCAAAAATATAAGAAAGAGATGTCTGTTAATGGAGATATTTCTTACCTTAATTTAGATTGGACACCACTTCCAATTATACCTAAGTTTGTTGATATAGTTGTTAATGGAATGTCTACTAGGCAATATGAAGTTAAAGCAGAGGCAGTAGATAACATATCTTCAGATAAAAAGAATAGATATAAGACAGAGGTAGAGAAAGCTATGGTAGCTGCTCCTCTATTGAAAGATGCTAAGAATTTATTAGGTATTGATATGTATCCAATTCCTGAAGAAGAAATGCCACAGAACAAGCAAGAGCTTGATTTGCACATGGAGTTCTACAAGGATGAGATTGAGATTGCTGAGGAAAAAGCTATTGAGAATGTTTTAAATATAAATAACTACGATTTAATTAAAAGAAGAACAGATGAAGACCAAGTTATATTAGGTGTTTCAGCAGTTAGACATTCTTTTGATACACACAATGGAGTTAGAATAGAATATTGCGATCCTGCAAATATGGTATTTAGTCCAACTGAAGACCCTACTTTTCAAGATTGTTATTATTTTGGAGAGGTTAAAAATGTGCCTATTACAGAGCTAAAAAAATTAAATCCTAATTTAACTCAAGAAGAGATTAAAGAAATTTCTAAGTTAGCTTCTAAATGGGATGCTTACCAAAACATTCAAGGAGGTACAATATTAGGAGGAAACATTAGAAACAATTCAGCAACACTATTGTTCTTCTCATACAAAAGTGATTTGAATGTAGTTTATAAGAAAAAAAGAAATGCTAACGGTGGAGATAAAGTAATTGAGAGAGATGATAGCTTTCAAGGACCTAAAACTGATGATGCTCAATTTGAAAAAATATCTAAAAGAATAGATGTTTGGTTTGAGGGAATATTGGTTATGGGTACAAATTACTTGCTAAAGTGGGAGGTAATGAAAAATATGGTTAGACCTAAATCTGCTATATCTAAAGTTTACCCTCCATACGTTATGTCAGCTCCAAGAATGTACAGAGGAGCAATAGATTCATTAGTTAAAAGAATGATTCCTTTTGCAGACCAAATACAACTTACACACTTAAAGCTACAGCAAGTTATCTCTGGAATGAAACCTGATGGTGTATTCTTAGATATAGATGGATTAAATGGTGTGAATTTAGGAAATGGTCAAACATATAGTCCAGAACAAGCATTAAATTTATATTTTCAAACAGGGTCAGTTGTAGGAAGAAGTTACACAGAAGATGGAGAGTTTAATAATGCTCGTATGCCAATTCAAGAGCTTACAGCTTCAGGAGCTAACGCTAAGCTACAAAGTCTTCTTGGTATGTATAATCACTACCTAGATATGATTCGTCAAAGCACAGGTCTTAATGAGGCTCGTGATGGAAGTATGCCAGATGAGAATAGTTTAGTAGGTCTTCAAAAACTAGCAGCTTTAAACTCTAACACAGCTACAAGACATATTCTTCAAAGTGGTTTATTTATGACTAGAAGGATTGCTGAATGTATATGTTATAGAATGTCAGACCTTCTTGAGTACTCTGATATGCGTGATGATTTTGCATTAATGATTGGAGGAGGAAGTATAGATGTAATTAATAAAATTAAAGACCTACACTTGTACAACTTTGGTATATACATTAATTTAATGCCAGACGAAGAAGAAACTCAGTTGTTAAATCAAAACATTCAAGCAGCATTAGCAGCAGGTAAAATTGATATAGATGATGCAATAGATATTCGTAATGTGAAGAATATTAAAATAGCATCTCAGTTACTAAAAGTTAAGAAGAAACGTAAAGAGGAAAGAGACCAAGAGTTACAAGCTAAGACAATGCAAAGCCAGGCTCAAAGTCAAGCTCAACTTGCTCAAGCTACATCTCAAGGTAAACTTCAAGTTATACAAGCAACTTCTCAAGGTGATGCACAATTAGAACAAATGAAACATCAAATGGATATGGAAAAAATGCAGATGGAGTTTCAATATAAATCAGAACTTATCAAGTTACAACAAGGTTTTCAAGGTCAAGTAAAACAAGCTGAGATGGATTTAATTCATAAAAAAGATATGGATAAAGAGGATAGGAAAGATACCAGAACTAAACTACAAGCTACTCAGCAAAGTAAGATGATAAATCAAAGACAACAAGATTTAAGTCCTATAGATTTTAATGAGGAAGATAGTCTAGGTGGTATGGATGACTTGTTTAAAGTTGAATAAAAATAATTTATATACCTTTGCAAAAAATTTAATTTAATACAAATACATTATGGGAATGACATTTAAAGTAGTTGATGCTGAAGAACCAGCTTCAATTCAAGAGCAAGAAGCACAGATTCAAGCAGATTTTGAAAATGGTTTAAAAGATGAGAGTACGAATGAAGATGTAGTTGAACCTGTAGTAAATGATATTGACGATGCTAGAGTCCTTAATTATTTAAAAGATAGGTATCAAAAAGAATACCAGTCATTAGACGAAGTTCTTACACAGAATGAAAAACAAGCTGAGCTTCCAGAGGATGTAAAAAAGTTAATGGAGTATGGTGTAGACAACTACATTAAAATTAACAAAGACTGGGATAAAGCAAATAGTACTGAAACATTAAAAGAGTACTACAAACAAACAAAGCCACATCTTGACGATGCTGATATTGATTACTTACTAGAAGAAGAATATTCTTTTGATGAAGAAATTGATGACGACAGAGAAATTAAAAAAAAGCAGGTGGCTTTAAAAGAAGAATTGTTTAGAGCTAAAGAGTATCTAAATGGTCTGAAGGAACAATATAAGGTTGATTTAGGGTCTAAAGCAGCTGAAGTTACAGAAGATTATAAAAAAGCATTTAGTTTCTATCAAGAATATGAAACACAATCAAAACAAGCGGAGCAAATTGCTCAAGCTAAAGCAAAAGTGTTTGATGATAAAACTTCGCAGTTATTTTCTAACGAGTTCAAAGGATTTGAATTTAACTTAGGAGATAAAAAACAAGTTTATAAACCTAAAGATGTAAATGAAACCAAAACGGTTCAATCAGATATATCTTCGGTGATTCAAAAACATTTAGATGAGAATGGAGTGTTGAAAGACGCTCATAGTTATCACAAAGCTTTGGCTATGTTTAGAGACCCAGATGGTTTTGCTAAGTTTTTTTATGAACAAGGTAAAGCAGATTCTACTAATAATGTGATTAAAGGAATGAAAAACATTGATATGAATGTTAGAGATTCTAAAGAAGTTACAAATAATAGTGATGGTCCTAAAATGAGAGTAATGAGTAATGATGATTTTGATGGTGGTTTACGAATTAGGAAAAAATAAAACAAACAAACATTAAAACAAATTTAAAATGGCATTAAATACTGCAAATTTTACATCGAACACAATTACAGGAGCACCATTATTGACTCCTGCGCCAGTCAAAACAACACTAAATACAAACTATGTAGGTACATTTGACTTCTTATCACACGAACTTCCAGATCTTTATGAAAAAGAATTTGAAAGATTTGGTAATCGTTCTGTTGCATCATTCTTGAGAATGGTAGGAGCTGAAATGCCTTCTACTTCAGATATGATTAAATGGAGTGAGCAAGGTCGTCTTCACATATTTGGAACAGGTACTAAAACAGGTACAAACCAAATTACTTTTGATTCTAACCAAAGCATAGTTCAACCTTCAACAGGTTCAGGTTCTCAAACTAAATACCCTGCCGTAAGAGCTAATCAAACTATTATTATTAGAGACACTGCTGGCGTTACTATTAAAGCTATAGTTAGAAGCGTAAATGCTGGAGGTGATGTTATTACTGTAGATGCTTACTCTGCTGCTAACATATCTGCTTTGTCCGCTACTGCATCTGCATTAAGATTTTTTGTGTATGGTTCTGAGTTTATAAAAGGATCTGCTGGTATGGTTGGTTCAAACGAAGCTGAATCTCAAATCTTAGATACCACTCCAATTATTATCAAAGATAAATACGAGGTTAGTGGTTCAGATATGGCTCAAATCGGATGGATTGAAGTTACAACTGAAAATGGTGCTACAGGTTACTTGTGGTATTTAAAATCAGAGCACGAAACTCGTTTACGTTTTGAAGATTACTTAGAAACTTCTATGATTGAAGGTGAGCCTGCTGTAGCTAGTTCTGCTGCTTTAGGACAAGGTTACAAAGGTACTAAAGGTTTATTCTACGAAATCAGAAACAGAGGTAATATCGGAACAGGTACAATTACTGAGAGAGAAGACCTTGAAAACATTATCAAAATCTTAGACAAAGAGGGAGCTATTCAAGAGAATGTTCTTTTTGTTAATCGTCAATTATCTTTTGATATTGATAAAGTATTAGCTTCTATCTCTAACTCTTCTGTAATGCAAGCTTCTTACGGTCTTTTTGACAACGAGCAAGATATGGCATTAAATTTAGGATTTAAAGGATTTAACTTAGGTTACGATTTCTACAAAACAGATTGGAAATATCTTAATGATGCTACAACTGGTGGATTGATTAACTCAGTAAATGGAGTTTTAGTTCCTGCTGGTACTTTAACCGTATACGACCAAGTATTAGGTAAAAATGCTAAGAGACCATTCTTACACACTCGTTACAGAAAATCTGAAACTGAAGACCGTAAATACAAATCTTGGATTATTGGTTCTGCTGGTGGAGCAACTAATAGTGAAGTAGATAGCATGAGCGTAAACTTCTTATCTGAAAGATGTTTAGTAGTTCTTGGAGCAAATAACTTTATGTTGTTATAGTCTTACAAGACTTTTAATAATAAGGGGAGGATTAATTTCTTCCCCTTTTTTTATTGTTTAAAAACCATATAATTATTTTATGTAATTTTGCAAAGAATTTAAAATTTAATTTAATATGGCTACTAAAGCAATCCCTAAAAAACCTACTGTGGTTTCTAAACCATCAGTAAACGACTTTGAAGTTAAAGATAGACTATATCTTTTAAAAGGTAATGAGACTCCAATCACTTTTATGCTACAAACAAAGCATACTCAAAACAGACCCCTCTTGTACTTTGATGGGAAAAGCAATAGAGCTTTAAGATGGAGTGATAACCAACAATCCCCATTTGTAGATGAGCAAGATGGATATGCTATTTGTCCTCCAATTACTTTTGAAGATGGAAAGTTATATGTAACTAAAGAAAATGTAGAGTTGCAAAAGTTCCTTTCATTTTATCATCCTGCAAGAAATGTTAAGTATTATGAGTTTGATGCGGAAGAAGTAGCAAACGAAGAGTATGATATTTTAACAACTCAATTAGATGCTCAGGTTACGGTTAAAGAAATGCCTATTGGAGACCTTGAAGCTGTAGCAAGAGTGGTATTGAAAGGTAAAGTAGATAGAATGACATCATCTGAAATCAGAAGAGATATGTTGTTATATGCAAGAAACAATCCTAAAGAGTTGATGTCATTAGTTAATGATGAGTCTTTGAAATTAAGAAATATTGCTATTAGAGCGGTTGATATGGGTATTATAGCTTTAAGTAATGATGGAAGAAACGTATCGTGGAGTGAGAGTCAAGGAGGTGGTAAAATAATTACTGTTCCTTTTGGTGAAAATGCTTATAGCGCATTGGCTTCTTTTTTTATGACTGACGAAGGAATGGATGTATTAAGCAACATCTCAAATAGTTTATACTAAGAACTATCAAGTATTATATACAAAGCACCTCTACAATAGGGGTGCTTTTTTTTTAGTAACTTTGCACAAAATACATAAAAAATGATAAACGATATTTACAATATAACTAGGTTTATTCTTAACAAAGAAAGTCGTGGTTATATAACTCCTTTACAGTTTAATACATTTGCAAAGCAAGCACAGCAAGAAATTGTAGATGGTTACTTTTATGAATATAACAAAGCATCTGTATCTAGGGTAGCTAGAGCAAATGACAAGCAGATATTGAGAAAGACCAGAGAGAATATGGATGTGTTTATTAGCCAACCTACTCAGTTATCTTATGATGGAATGGCTCAAGTATTCAATCAACCTTCCGATATGTACACCACTATTAATTTTACATATAATGGAAGAGAGATAGAGTTGTTAGATAGAGATAAATTAAACTATCATTTACAAGATGACTTCTCAGGGAATAGTGTATTTTACCCAACATACATAAAATATGCAAATACTTATAAAGTATTCCCTTCAACTATAATTAGTGGTGTATTCTTAACTTATTTTAGAACACCTAAAGACCCTAACTGGACATACACAGTGATAAACGATAACCCTGTATTTAATCAGTCTCTTCCAGGATACCAAGATTTAGAAATTGGTTTTGATGATAAATTTGAGATTATAATGAAGATTTTAAAATACGCAGGATTAAACATAAGAGAAGCTGATATAGTTCAAGCAGCAACAGCATTTGAGGCAGAAGATAAACAACAGCAACAATAATATATATGAGTAATAACTTAACAGATTATCAATACTATGAGAATGCAGGTACTTCACCTAGAGATGAAAATTGGGGGAACTATCAATATGTACTTTTAAAAGACATTATAAATAAGTTTTATTTAATGTATGTAGGAGATGACAAAGTAATAAGCGATTGTAAAAGATATGAGGTTATATTCCACGCTAAGAGAGGTTTGCAAGAATTAAACTATGATGTAGCAAAAGAAGTTAAAGCTTTAGAGTTAGACCTTCCTGATAACCTTACAATGATACTTCCTAAAGATTATATTAACTATGTTAGGATTAGTTGGGTAGATGATGATGGTAATTTAAGACCAATGGTTACAAACAATCAAAGCACAATAGCCACTGCTTACTTACAAGACAATAACTACAACGTAATGTTTGATCAAAATGGAGATGCTTTAGAAGGTACTTCTATGACAGAAATTAATAGTGCTAATCCTAAATCAAATAATTTATACGATAGCGGTAGTTTGTATCAGTATGGAAGTAGATTTGGTATTGATGGTAAAATAGCAAATCAAAATGGAAAATTTATTATAGATAAAAACTTAGGGGTTATAAGATTTAGTAGTGATGTTAAAACAAAAACTATCGTAATAGAATATGTATCTGATGGTCTCTCTGATTTAGCTGAGGATGAAATTAAAGTAAATAAATTATGTGAGAAGTTTTTATATCAGTACATTAAATATGAGATACTCTCAAACAAATATGGAGTTCAAGAGTATATAGTTCAAAGAGCTAAGACAGAATTTAGAGCAATAAGAAATAATACCAAGATAAGAATGATGAATATTCGTTATGATGAAATATTACAATCTCTTCGTGGTCAAACAAATTGGATTAAATAATGAGTGAATTAAAAAAGAATTTTGTACAAGGTAAAATGAACAAGGACTTTGATGTCCGTTTAATACCTGAAGGTGAATATATAGATGCTTTTAATGTATTGGTTTCAAATTCTGAGGGTTCTCAAGTTGGAAGTGTACAAAACTCTTTTGGTCTTGATAAAATAAGTAATGTATTTATACCTTCTGATTCTGAAACAATAGGTAGTGTTACTGATGAGGGTAATGAATGTATTTATTGGTTTGTAACATCATCTACAGGAAATTATATATTTGAGTACGACCAATTAAACAATGCAGGAACTGTGTCTACTGTTTTAGAAGATACCAGAGGTTATACAAATGTATTAAATTTTAAAAAAAATTATAAAATAACAGGAGCTAATGTAATATACAATTCATTTAATAAAGAAAAGCTATTAGTTTGGACTGATGATTTAAACCCTATTAGATGTATAAATATTAATAGAGCAAAAGGATATGGACCTGCATCTCCTTCAGCAGATACATTTTCTAGTAAAGACATAAACTTATATAAAGTACAACCTCATTTCCCTCCTGTATGCACACCAACAATATACGGAAGTGGTCTTGAAAATAATATTAAAGAGAGATTCCTTTCTTTTGGTTATAGATGGAAATATTTAGATGGAGAATATTCAGCTATCTCTACTTTTTCAAACCCACAATTTTACCCTGGTAAGTTTAGAATAGATTTTCAAACTAATGAAAACCTTGGGATGGTAAATAAATTTAATGCAGTAAATATAAAATTCGATACAGGAGATAAAAATGTTACAGATGTTCAACTATTATTTAAAGAGAGTAATAGTAATACTATTTGGATAATTGACACTTTTAATAAATGGAAATCTGGATGGACAAATAATGTAAATCAATCATACACATTCTCTAACAATCAAATATACTCAGTGCTTCCAGAAGATGAGGTTAATAGATTATTTGATAATGTACCTATTAAAGCAAAATCTCAAGACTTCATTGGGAATAGATTAATATATGGAAACTATGTAGAAGGTAGAGATTTAATAGATAACTCTGGAGCTTTTATAAAAATAGATTATAATTTATCATCAGTAAACAATCCATTAAGTTCAGCTACACTTCCTTCTAATAGAATATCTAATTCAGTAACTACTACCGACACAACTCCAATTACAAGTACTATTTTTAACGTAATAGAGTTAGATTTTACAAATTTACCCATTAAATCAGGAGAGGTATTAGGATTAAACTTTAGAGCCACAAGTCCAATAACTCCTTATAATTATGGAGGAAATTATGTATTTTCTTTATTTACATATATAGACTCTAATTATACAAATGCAGAAGCATTACAAGTATCTCCAGAGTTTGCTAATTTCATAAACATAGCTTCAAATAACTTTAAAAATTACTTAACAGGAAGTAACGCTCCTTTAGGGGAAGACCCTTTATATGCAGGTAAATACAAACCATTTGAAGTGTTACCATCTGCATCAGTTAATAAAATAAAAATTAAAATACCATACATAGAGTATAAGGTCGGAACTATTTATCGTCAAGAATATTTCTCTATATTTGATGGAAGTCTTTATGCGAATTTATCAAATGGGAATGCTTATTCTAGTGTTAAAAGTAATAGGAGTTATGAGGTTGGCATTGTTTATTTAGATATTGAAGGTAGATATTCTACGGTTATAACTAATGCAAAACAAACAGGAACAAACAATCATTTTATTCCTATAACATATTCAAAAACAAAGAATACTTTAAAATTACAAATAAATCATAAAGCTCCTATTTGGGCTACTAAATATAAAATTTTTGTAAAAGATAATAAACTAGATTATCAAACCATATATGGACTTGTGCAATATAAGGAAGAAAATAATGTATGGATAAAACTAGAAGGGCAAGACAAAAATAAAGTAGCGCAAGGTGATTTCTTAATTCTTAAAAGAAACTTAAACGGTCCTTTAGATGTTTTAGAGAAGATAGAAGTGTTAGAATATAAACAACAACTCTCAAATTTTATCGAGGGAACACCTACTGAAATAGCTGGAAATTATATAAAACTTAAAGATGTTGGAGGAATAATTAACGAAAGTTCAGCCAGTAACACTCTTTATTTTCAACAAATAAGCGATGGTGAAACTAGCGGAATACCAGGAGTTAGATTAACTCCATCATTTAGTAAATTAAATGCAACAACTGGATTGTATGAAGATTTTCCTATAACGGCTGGAAGTAAGATAGATATATATGTTCTTAATGCTGTTGGAGATAATGCTGAGCGGACTACTCATTCTAAAAGTTATACGGTAGGAGATGATTACCTTAATTTTCAAAGTTGGTTTCAAAGTGAAGCAAATGGATTAGGTCCTTTTGGTTATGGTTTTTTAAGACTTACTGCTCAAGTTCAGTATTTTGCTGGTCAGCCATATACTGTTTATACCCCAAACCCTAATGGGGCATTGTATATGGAAGGGTATGGAATACACGCTGGTAATGGACAGACTTTTTCTAGGATGTGGTTTAATATAACAATAACAAATGCAGCAAAACTTCTTATATTTGAAACAGAACCTAAAGATAAAGTATCTCAAGTTTACTATGAGACACCTGATACTTACCTAATAGACCTTAATGGTAATCATTTATCAAATGGAATTGATAATGGAGACCAAGACCAAACGTCTAGCACTCCTGCCAAATTAAATCTATCTTTTTTTAATTGTTATACTCAAGGAAATGGTGCGGAGAGTTATAGAGTTAGGGATTTATTCTCTTCAAACTTCCTATCTACAAATACAAGACCTAATGCGGTTTTATTAGATGAGTATAAAGAAAGAAGGAATATATCTTCTTTGACTTATAGTGGAGGTTATGATAAAACCACAGTTTATAACTCTTTAAATGAGTTTAATCTATCAAGAGCAAACTATAAAGACTTAGATGATAAATACGGAAGCATTCAAAAGATATTTTCAAGGGATACGGATTTAATAGTTTTTCAAGAAGATAAGGTGCATAAAGTTCTTTATAATAAAAACTTACTTTCTGATGCTGTTGGAGGAGGTCAAATAACATCTGTTGAAAATGTTTTAGGTCAAGAGATTCCTTTCTCTGGAGAATATGGAATAGGATTAGACCCTGAGAGTTTCTCTAATTTTGCTAATAACATTTATTTTGCAGACCAAAGAAGGGGGGCTATTTTAAGATTAGGTCCTGATGGCTTAGAGCCTATCTCAAGATACGGAATGAGAGATTGGTTTAGAGATAATTTAAGAATAAATAAAGGAAAGTTTTTCTCTGGAGGTTACGACCCTTCTTATGACAACTATATTTTTTCAATTACAGGAGAGTCTCGTACTTTAGCTATTCCAAGAGTTAAACCTAATCAAAGACTAAGTAATTTACCTATATTAAAAAATAATACATATACTTATGAAATAAATGCAGGTAAAAAAGTAGGAGATTTTATAATAGATTACGATTGCGATAATGATTTAGATATAGAAGTATTGTTTGATGGAGATACTTATAATGGTATAGCTAGGGCTGGAATAGGAAACTTTAGCTTTACTAAAAATACTACAGCAGAAATAATTACAGTGAATATCACAAACAATTCATTATCTGATGTAGTTAATATTTCATTATATAATACTATTCCTGAGACACCTCAATTAGAAATAGTTTCATTAGTTGTAAATGATTTATCTGATGCCAACAAGTCTATGAGAAATAGATACACTTGGACTGATTCTGTTTATGGATTTAGTGGGGAATATTCTAATGATGATACATTTGAGTCTTCTGGTCTTACTAGATTTGAAACCATTGTAGGAAATGAATCCGATGGTGGTATCCCATTTCAAGGTTCTACAATTAGAGTTTATTCTAGTAAAATAAGTGGAGTATTTACTTCTTGTAACAAAATAGGTTATATAGTAACTAGAGATATTTTAGATGCTCAACAAATAAGAGATAGAGCTTCTTATCCTGCTATAACAACAGATGGAGATGACAACTACATTGAGTTTCTATTTGATAGAGATGGAGATTTAAACGCAAAATTATATATTGTATGGGATTACATAGATGATGTGTATGCAACCATTAAAAACAAATTATATTACATAAATCAAAAAGAAAGTTTTACCTTCAATGCGTTAGATAATATTTTTGTAAACTCACCATATACTATAACTATTGATACATATCCTCCTCTTGGAGAAGTTGAAGTTATAGGAGACCTTATTACTTACCTAAGCACTGGCAATGATTATCTACCTGACTATTTTGAATATATTGTAGCTAGTGGAAGTTGCTCTGAATTAATAAGAGTCGATATAAATATGAGAGACTTTGTAGACTGTAGAAGTTTTAGAGCAAATTGGGTAGATTATGGAGACCCAGATCAAGTAGAAACCATAGACTATATAGATTGTGATGGGATTAAATCTTTTAGGTCTTTAACTCTAGCATTATCTACATCTAACTTTTGTGGAACTTCTATAATACCTAGTTCAACTCCTTCTGCAACAATTACAGATTTAGGAAGTTGTAATCAAGCATACTACAAGCAATATAAAATATATAGTAGCGAAGGTGTTAATTCTTGTCTATATGTAGATACTTCAAATAATGTACAATCAATAAGTGTAGATGGAACTTCAGGTTATGTGGAAGATTTCTTCTGCGCTAGAACAATAATAGAGCCTACAATAAATGTAGTTAAAGTTGGGAATTGTCCTTAATAAATAAAGAAAAAGAAAAAGAAAAAAAGAAATAAAAATGGCAGAGACATTATCATTTGATGAAAAAACAAATACTTGGACATCTCGTTGGGGATACAACCCTGAGTGTATGACTAGACTTAACCGTAGTTTCTTTTCTTTTAAAAAAGGACAACTATATGTACACCACTCAGAAACAGCACCTAGAAATTATTTCTATAATGATTTTGGAAGTATGGGAGTTCAAGAATCATCAGTAACAGTTTCATTTAATCAAACTCCTAGTGATATAAAACATTTTAAAACAATATCATTAGAGAGCAATACTAATAAATGGGATGTAGAAGTTGAGACCAATCTTGATAGCGGACATATATATTGGGGTAATTTTGATACTAGAGAGGGAGAACATTACGCAACGATAAGTAGGAATGATTCTTCAATATTAGACTTCACTCACCTATCAATACAAGGTGTTGGAAATTCTATTAACGTAGATGGAAGTTTGTATGAATTTGATGAAGTACCTTCTTTCTTATCTACAGACGATACATTATTTACTTTAGATGGAAATGGAGAACCTCTTGAAATTGGGAGGGTACAAAACTTTAGTGCAACAACTATAGAAGTAGTTTATCCATTCACAAATCAAGGAGATGCTAATACTTTTTATTTTGTAGCTAAAAGTCCTACTGCCGAAAGCAATGGTCTTAAAGGAAACCACGCAACAATAAAGCTAACAACTATAGATAGCGGTAATGAAGCCACTCTATTTACGGTTAATACAGAGGTATTCAAGTCGTTTCAATAATTTCATTATCTTTGCATAGTTAATTTTAATTTAATATATGACAAGATATTTTACTGAGGAAGATTATCCGATGTTATTAGAGTGGTGGAAGTTTTGGAGGTTTCCTGCTCCAGGATTAAAAAACCTACCTAAGACTGGTGTGAT
>Ga0114964_10000090_pt1 | contig 63556 bp, 74 predicted proteins | sample C_131016_MF_Meta_FD_92638 | JGI IMG/M metagenome (GOLD analysis project Ga0114964, IMG submission 92638) | Freshwater microbial communities from Lake Croche, Canada to study carbon cycling - C_131016_MF_MetaG | ecosystem: Environmental > Aquatic > Freshwater > Lake | place: Lake Croche, Canada... | reverse complement strand
TTTGCTCATTTTATTTAGCAATTGTTTTCTTTTTAATTCTTTTTCATTTTGCGGACTGGATTTACCGCAACCACACCCTTTCTTTTCTTCCATATCTTATATATTTCAAAAATACAAATTTTACACTATATTATTTTTGACAATTATTTAAAGAGGCATTATGAATAAAGAAATAACAGAAAAAAATCTCGCTTATCAGAGCGAAATAAACGAAATAGCAAAAATGATATTTCATGCATTTTATTTCGACGAACAAATTAGTCTAAGCTATCCACCGGACTCAGATCATTACGAAAAAGACTCACTGCAGGAATTGCTACCAAAAGCAGAAAAGATCCATAAGTTTTTCAATTCTTTAGAAGAATCAAAAAACTGCTTGAAGTTCATGCACGAAATAAATCAAATAAAGGGTGCAGAATTCATTAGCTCTTTGTGACAGTGGCTTTTGTTTCGTCGGACAATTCGATATCTGTAAAGCCTAGGGACTTAGCAATGTTTCTAGCCGCACCACCTATAGAAGACTTTGTAGGGAAATCTGTTCTGCCATCTAATTTTCTTGCTAATTTAGTTGGTTTTAGTCCGGCAATACTTACAGTTCCTTCGAATCCGCCATTTTTTGCATTTGTAATTTTTACTGAAAGTGTGTTTTTCATGTTTTCCCCTTTAATTGCACGGTTGATTTAAAATAGTAATCAAATCACTATATTATTTTTTGATTGTAGATTTTTGTAAAAAATAATACACACATACATACATATAATTAAGCTAGTAACTTTAAACTCAGGAATTTAAAATATGAAAACGTTTATGCAATGGGCTGAAGTGGAGAAAAAAGAACTTCCAATGATATCTGAGAAAACACATCGTGCTGGCATTGCTCACTGGGCCTATCCAGATGCTTATGCTCGCCAACAGTATCCAGATCTTTATTTTGTTCCATCTGCTGCTGATGCTCTACAAAAGATGGGCAATCACAAACCTGACAGAAAAGGCTAAAAAAATGATCAGTTTTTACAGATTCTTAGAGTCAAAGTCGATGAATGAAGCCTTCGCATCAAATCCCGTGGCATTTAGGAATTTCGAATATCTGCTTGGTGCAGGTATTTTCTTGAATCCCGGTAGATCAATGCGGGGGCAGAACCTCGAAGGACTCTTAATCGTTGACAGAACTCAAGCAGACCACTATATTTTTTCTACCGTAGACGAATTGAAAAAAGTTTTGGAAGCAAGCAAACAAGACAAAAGAAATAATTCGGGGATCAACCTTTGGAGAGAGAGATTGCAGAAATCAGTGTTGGACTTTAACTCTGCAGCAAATCAAACAAAAGAAAATCTACAGAAAATCAACAATGGAAAAAAAGAACAGGAAAAGATCCTGAACGGCGATCTAATGATCGGAACGAACCTTGAAGAGCTACTGACTTCTCTCAATATTGACTTAAGTAAAAGACTGGCAGGCGGGCCCTACGGCGGCATGGGCGGCACCGCAGGATACGTCGATCCAATCAAAAGATCGTACGACGAACTTCGATAAAATGAATCTTTTTCGTGCAAGCTTAAAATTTTCATGGTTTAAGTTTTTCTATTCTGCTGTTTTGGTCTTCTTTTGTTATTGACTTAGTTGTTTTAGGAACCATATCTGGCACTCGCTCCCAATATGCCCACTGATCTTCATTAGAAGAATTCTGAATAACCATGCCCCGCCTCCAGTATTTATTCAATATTTCTTCTACTCTTTCTTTGGTCAAATTTGTTTCTTTTGCGATTTGAGCTACTGATCTGTAAGTCCATTTTGGATGTCTTGCTAAACATTTAAACAAATCTTGTTCTTCGTCTCCTTCTTTTGTTCCCTGTGGATAAACATCTGTCCATTTCGGTAAAACTTTTTGATTATTCATATTTTTCCCTTAATTTGTGTGCCTACATGACTATAATAGTAATGCAGAGTTTAGTAAAGTTATATAAGGAAATAAAATGAGACAAAGATTTACAAAGCAAGAAAAAAAGACTCACCATCAAAATAAAATCATAAATAATATGACTGGGACCGGCATTTATATTTATGAGAACAACACAGATGGGGATCTAAACCTTCCCAAGCCCACAGTTAGTGGGAGTCGTACAATAGGTCCTAGAAAAAGATTTCAAGGAGATAGCTATTATATGAAATGGGTCGGACATCCAATGAATTTGTTGAAATTTATTGAAGAAGTAGTACCCCAAGATAAAAAGGAGCGAAACAATATGAATGAAAATAAATTGGTACTAGACCAGCCTGATACTATCACGGTTCAAGGAAAAGTAGAACATGTAGTTGTAAACGAAAGCCCAACCGAACAGTTTAACGACTCAACAGGTGATCTTTCTGCCACAAAACCCGATGTTCTCTTGAATGAGTCCCCAATAGATGGTGTGGAAATTATTAAAGGCTAAAAAATAAAAATATTGCCATATATAATTTCATCTTACTTATTTTTGGAGAAAAAATGCAGACATTCACAGGATTTGTTGGAAAGAAAAAATCAGATTTTCTAGTTGAAGAAATTGCCCGTTTAATGGTAGAGATGAACGTTGAGCCTTGGGCTTATTTAATAGAAAACTATAAAAATGATTCTGATATGGTGATTCGTCTAGAAGATAGACGCCAACAAGTTCTTCAAGAAGGATTTTGGGATAATCTAGGACATGCAGCAAGAAAAGCAGGCGGTGCAATAGGCGGTTGGCTTGGACAAACAGCAAATTCAGGTATGCAAACACTAGGAACAGCAGGAAAAGTAGTTAGGGCTGAATTATTTGGCCCTGAAGCAAGATACAGAAGTGCCCTTTCAGCTTTAGAGGCTCTTTCCAATGAACTTCAATCAAACCAAGGAGTTCAAGCTGCTGCAACAAGAGATCCAGAAGCTAAAAATTTAGTAGGCGAACTACAAAATATAATGTCTCAGCTCAAGAAACAACAAGAAAAGGTTTCTATGTTTAACACAAATGTTGAACCAGCCACGGCCACAGGAGCATCTACCTATATGGGATCTAAAAACCAAACACAACAGGGTCAACAGCAACAACAGGGCCAGCAGGCACCTCCTCAGCAACAAGCCCCACAACAAGCCCCACAACAAGCCCCACAACAAGCCCCACAACAAGCCCCACAACAGGGTCAACAGGCATCACAACAGCAGATAGATAATTCTACTGATCAACTAAAAAGACGATCAGCACAAAGAGCAGGATTAAATCCAAATTGGAGACCACAAACCCCAGCACCAGGCACCAGATGGGCAGGCGGAGCAGAAAGATTAGGAGACTGGACCGAATACAAATGATAAGATTTATTTCTGGTGTTGTTTTAGGAATCGTTTTGGTTTTGATCGGTATGTCGTTTAGTGCCTCCGACTTTTTCGGCTTGATAGGATTATCGATAGGTGCATGGATTGCCCGCCGACAATAGTAAAGATAAAAATAGCTAGCATTTCACGTAGTCATTTTTTGGGTGTTTTCTGACAACCACTTTTCCATCTCTTGCTTGCGTGAATCAATGCTCTCCTTCGGTCTAGTTTTACTAGGAAAATTTATAACAGTTGTATGCTTTGAATTTGTCGAAAGGCAATCGGGGTGGGAAACTAGTTTTTTCCACATATAATGATCGGTACAATATTTTTCTGGTGTCTCCGTCCATCCTTCTTGAAGTTTAGAGTATAGATCTCTACTATGTGCTCCACAAGAAAGCGGAATGAAGTTTTGTTTCATTAATAGCTTCTTGTCTTTTGGCAACAAGTGTTCATGGTGAGCTTTTCCCATGACTTCAATGTATTTTGAGTGACAAAAGTTTCCAGTCTGGAGAGCTTGCAACATTGTTTCAAGGTGTCGTTTAGTCCAAATATCATCGTCGCTTAAATAAAAAATGTATTTGCCAGTTGTTTTTTGAGTGATTATCTGATGACGGTGTGGTTCGCCGGTTCGCCCTGCTTTGGGGAATTCTTCGTATTTAATCCTCTCGTCCACAAGAGCCTGAGCAGCGATACGTGTTTCTTTTGTTGGACCGTCTCCAATAATAAACAATTCAAAGTCTTGTACAGTTTGTTCTAGAACTGAACGTACAGCGAAATTGATGAGTTCACCGTGGTTATGAGTCGGAATTAGGATAGATGCAATTACCATGCTTATTCTCTTTAATTTAGCACGAACATTCTTCGTGTTGCATTTGTTGGATAGGAAAATATTTTCTTAGATCAATTGGTATTTCGGGTGAATTCCAAGGCAAAAGCAACCTATCTGGGGCCTCGTGTTTGTAAACTTTGGTAGGATGATTCACCAACAGGGTTTCGGTATCAGAAATATTTATATTACAATGCCAAACTCCTGTTGGTATTTTTAACGAACGGTTTCCCTGTTCACTGAGGTATACATTTTGTGTCTTTAGGTAGGTGGGCGAATCAAAACGAGCATCAAAAAGCACATTAAGCACTTCTCCTTTGATTAAAGTATAGCGGTCATCTTTATGCTCGTGTAAACCCCATCCTTTAATTTGGTTTGCCCGAATACTAAACATGTAGCAATAGACTACAGGTTTTTCCCAAAAAATATCTGTGGTGTTAGTGCCGGGAAATACTTCAAATAGCCGACCACGGTGATCGTTGTGGACTGTTGGTCTTCGTACTTCAACGCCATGAATGTTGTTGACAATAGGCATTGAATCCAAATTGGTTGTTTGTATATCTTTGAGTGCTTTTTCTAAAGAGCTGTGTTGCATTATTTCCTTTCTATATATCATCATATTAAGTTTAGTAATTCGCGCCAATCTTTTTTGAAATCCGGATGTAGTTTGTATTTTTCTACGTCTTTTATATCAACCCATTTTGCTTCTGAGTGTTCGCTTGATATTTTAGGTTTAAAAGTTTTGTTTAAACGAACTACAAATGTATAAAATCCATTTCTTGATTTAAACTTTACAAGTGCTTTTCCTTTGTTGAATCCGCATTCTTCTTTGGATTCTCTTCTAGCCGTTTCTATTGGAATTTCATTTTCTTCCGGCCCACCTCCCGGCGGAACCCATGTTCCTCTATGGCTACTTAGTCTTTTTAAAAGAAGTACCTTTTTGCCGTCTGTAAACAAAATTCCTGCACCTTTTTCGTGTGCTTTTTGTGTCATCCATTCTGAGAATTTCATTTTTTGGGACCACGTTTTAAAGGAACCGGTTTAAGTTTTTCTGTGTGATTATTAGGCTCGTTCCTTAGAGAGTACATCATGTTGTGAAGTTCACGGGTAATATCTGAAGCAGACTTGCCTGTGCATTTTGTAGATTTTTGTATGGATATGGTTTTACGATTTTTATTGTAAAACCCTTTGCTAACAACAAAACAAGAATGATCAGGATTCCAAGTTACTAGGCCTGCCCACTCGCCATCGTCCCAGTTTCTAGATGAAACTAATATTCTCAAAGGCTTCTCTGTAAACACGTGCTTTGTATGATATCCATACTTCTTAAGAGCTGCACTTACGTATCCTAAACAAATCTTTGCAAAACCCTCAAGAGACTCATCAGCCGTTGTGCGATAATTAACTTCTACAGAATATCTCGAAGTCTCTACAGCTTCTATTATGGGCTTAATTACATGTTCTGAATATGTTGGTAAAGAATTTTTTAAGTTACAATCGAAGTACCCTTTGCATATATTAACAAAGTCTTCTTTGCTGATATTAATTTCTGTTAAATTGTTACCCTGTCGCCAGTTTTGAAAGCTTCTCATAAACTTATTTAGTATTTTTGTTCACAATTCAAAAACAGCCTTCTTGAATATTTTATCATAAACATAGTTGCCCCAAGCATCATAACCAGGTGTGGAATTCACTATAACTTCGTGAACATAGCCACCAAACTCATTATAAGCACGCTCATTATTATTTATAGCATTTTTATCGAACTCGTATTTTTTAAACAATCTGTTAAAATCATTCCAATAATGATTAAAAGAGGCCTTGAACTTAAATGGTATCTCTTCAAATCTCTCCTGCATAATTAATCCAGTCAGTTCTCCCTCCAACAACTCATGGGGAATAACGCCAAAGTCAGGATGAAAAAAATTCTTATGAAATTCTTGCGTAGTTAGATTTTTATGCGAGTTTTCTAAATAGTCCTTGTATATTATTATTTTAACTTCTAACCGTGAATTAAGATAATCCCAAGTAGCCTCTTCGCCATGAAACTTCGGATCTTTTTCTATGTAGACATTAGGGTAATTCAATACACTACGCAGTATAATATTCGATTCTTCATTTTCAATTAACAAAGCTAGTTCGTAAAAGTTCATGAGATATATATGTAACAGACTATAATTCAAAAACCCAACGTTTTTTGCCACAATCCCAGATTCTTGAAAAGCCTCTTTCTAGACACCACTCTTTTTCTGTTTTGCCCTCTGGGCAGCTTGTTCTTTTTTTGGATTGGGACTGTTTGCTAATACGAATTTTATTGGGATTTTTTGTATTAACATAACTATAATCAGGGATCAATTCTTCTTCGAGTTTAAATCCCAAAACCTTATAAACATTCCCATCGCTCCATCTATTGTCGCTCCAAGAAATTATTTTTGAGTATCCTGTTTGCTTTGCCCAACCCACACACGCTTTGAATAATTTGCTGGCTCCACCAACAACACATAATCCTTCTTTAATGCAAAATCTATCCAAGGTAATTTTTGAAGAATCTCTGTGGTGGCGACCTAAAGACATTACGCCTAACAATTCTTCTTGATTAAACAAACCATATGCCGCTAACAATCCTTTGGATGGACCTTGAATGTGATTTTCTTCATAAAATTCTTTTGCTTCTTTTTTGGATACTTGTTGTATCTTGCATTTTCTTGCAAATACTTTTTTATCAAAAATTTTAAGTTTTGATTTTATAAAGTTTTTACATTGCGTCTTTCTTTGGAGCCACTCATCTTCGAAAATAGTGATCAGGTTTATTCCAGCATCCAAACAGTCTTTATATTTTTTAAAGTGGTAGTTTTTATCTCTTGACTGTGGAGAGTTTTCGTTGTGCCAAAATAAACCGCAATACTCAATCGCTAATGATAAGTTTTTATCAAGCATGTCTAGTTCTTTTCCATCCAAAACATTGACATCAGATTCAAAATTAAAACCAAAACCATTTAGCCAATCTTTTATTTCGCTCTCTGATTTTTTAAAATTTGGATAATATGATCCGTATCTTTCTTTTTTAGTTTCAAGAACTTTTCTAAATATTTCTTTGTTTTTTAAAGGGCTTGTAACACCATATTTTTTCAAACATGTTTCTTTAGATTTTTGTCTTAATTTTAAAGAATGCAAAGGAACATTGACTCCATAGTTTTTAAATAATGTGTCTTGTTGTTTTTGTTTGAACTCCTTGATTTGCAAAGGATGTTTAAAACCATATCTTTTGATAAGAGTTTCATTTTGTTTATCTTTTATTTCTTTGCATTGATTAACATTTTCAAATCCATATTTTTCTAAGCAAGTTTTTTTAGATTTGTTTCTTATAGTTTCGCTTTGCATGGGGTAATCCACGCCATTGTTTTTTAAATTACTTTCTTTCATTTTTTGTTTTACAACACCGGCCTCAGCGTAATTATCTACCCCATATAATTCTTGGGCCTTTATTTTTGTAGCAGCCTTGCATTCTTTTGTGGCTAAATAAGAAGATTTTCCATATCTTTTTAAGTTTGTATTTTTAATTTTTTCTTTTACTTCAGGCAAAGTCGATGTGTTTTCAACTCCATATTTTTTCAAACATGTTTCCTTGCATTTTTTTAAAGATTCTTTAGATCCCCCAAAATTTTTAACCCCATAAAGCTTAAATTGAGATTCTTCTCTTTTTGCTTTATTGCATGTCTTCGACTTACAAGATTCTTTTTGTATTGTTTTTCTTCCAACAAGAATATTTCTTTTAGATCTTTTGAAGATTTCTCCACAATAATCGCATTCGCAAAATATCTCGGCGTAAACTTTGCAATTATCAAAATCTACATTTAATTCATCTTTAGTTTTTTTATAGAGAATCATATATTGTCCAAAGAAAGAATCTGTTCGACAAGGTGCATTAGCTAGTGTACATACTTACATCACATCATCCTTGGGCCCAAAATATCGCCGTATCTAAAAAGAAGGTCTTCTTGCCACTGTTTCTTCTCTTCGATGCCTTGCTGCAATATTTGCTGGCCGTCTAATTGAACTCCACCATTTGGACCCGGTGGATTCTGAATTCTACTTCTAATTCTGCCGAGTATAATTTTAGCAAACGCTAACGCACCTTCTTGCATGCCTTGTGTAACTTGATTGAAATCTGGGCGTCTTTGTAGATATCTCACAGCAACAGGATAACTTCTATACGGAATAGGATACAATTTGATAGTGTTGTATCCAGCGAGCCATTCCCAACCGCCTTGTTGACCAGATATTCTATTATACATGTCTTCGTATTGTTTGTACATGACCCAATCGCCCATCTTTCCCCACACAGGTTGTTGGGGATTTATTCCACCCGCTATTGAGCCATAAGCTCCTGCTCCCATGTATTCTAAAGGAATAACACCACCAAGATCAGATGCACTAAATGCATAATTTGCTGTTTCTTTGTATGATACATGTCTAACAAATCCCACATCGGGAGGAAGATTATAAACGCTTTGGCCAGGTGTTGTGTAAAATGTGTAATATTGAAAATATTCCATTGGTGCATAATCTTCGAATATCTGCAGTGCAAAGTCTATTGCATTTTCTAATTGTTGATTATCTAGCTCAAGAGGCAACACAGGAGCCCCTAACATAGTGAGAACATAATCTTTTATTTGTTCTCTAACTTTTATTCTTTGTCTTCTAGGGCCTATTTTTGACAGAGGATCTGTAGGTCCGAGACTGTTATTGCAGCTTTGGCCGCAAAGTTGATTGTAATCCTCTTTAGTTGGCCGAGGAATAAAAAGTGTGTTGTTGCTCATAGTATTATATATTCAATCCGTAAGAGAAAACATAATATTGATGATATATATTTCAACCCGCTAATGTTGAGGAAATACTATGCCGCTAATGTCTTTTAATATGTTTTTAGAAATGTCCAGACGAGGAGAAGGCGAAATGGAAGGAGAGGCTTCCCGAATACCTTTAAATTTCGACAAAGATGATTTAGAGTTTCTAGAGCAATTTCCTTCCAACTATTGGGAGAGTGCTATGTCTCTAAGATATCACAAATTGCATGATGCGTTGATAAAACTTCATGAAATTAGAATGGATATGATCAAAAAAGAATTCCCACACGCATTAGATCCAAAATCGCCAGGCCATGATGATGCCTTTGAAGAAGTTAAAAAAAGAACAGAAAACTTAAAAAAATTAGGTTTAGATGAAGAAGAAGAATTTAATTTCAAAGCAATGGCAAGAGTAGAAAAAAAAGGTCTAAGACGCTATCGAAGTAAGAAGGACTACAAAGTAAAAGCAAAGCCTTATCTTAATAGACTTTATCACAGACTAGAAAGAACTCGTGGAGAACCACACCTACCAGAATCCGAATCTGAAAACACAGGTATAGGTCAATATGGATATGATTTATCTTATCCAAAAACAATAACTCATGATGAGGAAAACAAACCGTTAGCAAAACCAAAGAAAATTTCTAGAGGAACGAATTGGGTAGGGGATGAGCAATGGGAGAGAGATTTGAAAAATTATTTTCAACATGCTTCTCATGGTCATTTTGGCACGCACAATAAAGTAAGAGATCAACTTTTAGGAGAAAAAGATCATGGAATTATGTGGATGTCCGTGGGTTTAGATGATCCAACATATGATTGGACTCTAGAAAGCATAGAAGAAAATATATTAGAAATGAAAATAACCGAGTATCTTAAAGCCAAAGCCAAAGATTCCGGAGAAGACTCTCCTGAAGAAAGAAACCCCGTAACAGGAGTAAAAAAAAGAAAAATCAGAATCGATTCTGTTCCTGCTAGCGTAAGAGATAAATTTGAAGAAGAAGCACAGGCCTCAGCAATAAAAATTGTAAACGAAAAAGTAGAAAGAGGAGAATTATTTGCTCCGAAGGTTCCAGGCCCTGTATTACTCGATGATGGGACAATAAAAGAAGAAGGCCTTTCTAAAGAAGAAAGAGTGTTTCGAATAATAGAAAAAAAAGATAAGGATGGCGAAATTGGCAATAAAATAATAAAGCCTAATATTTATTTGCCACATGAAAAAAAGATTATAAATGGAGAAGAAAAGTGGACTCCTCTTGTGAAACCATCCACTTATTTGAAAAAAATAAATAGTGACCACTCACAACATGAAGGGCTTTCAAAATCTTTAAGAAAGAAGTGGCACGACGAAACAAGACCTTCGGAATTACCTATTTGGACAAAACATGAGATAGTAGATTCTAAAACAGGAGAGCCAAAGCTTAGTTCTTTAGAATTTGGTCCTACTATGGGAACAAAAACATTCGGCCCCACGCTTAATAAAAATACAATGGCACAGACCAGAACTGGGTCTTTAGAAAGGGACAAAGAAGTAGAAGAGGAGTATTTACAGACAAATAAGTTTGTTTTTCAAACAGGAAAAAAGAATGCCATGTATGCCAGAGAAGTTGAGACTCCAACAGATGACATGGTGACATTTGATGGAGTTAAAGAGTTTTTAGAAGGTATTAGAAATGCTATTGAAGGGAATATGTCTGGTGGTGCCTCTGATGCTGTGCGAGATCTTGCAAGAGGACAAATGCAGGACATACACCAAATAATATACATGATGGCAAAGAGGACTAAGGGTGCGGACCAATTAGAAACAGCCAAAGGAAGAAGATTGTTTGCTGCAACCAAAACCTCTAGCATTCTTCAGCGCATATCAAGATATGGATTAGGTGGAGAAGATCTAGGAACAAGGCGTAGACCAAACACACGAACTGGAAGCCTAACAGACACAGAAGGAGGAAATATTGATGTTTCGAGCACAGGAGAAAGACCAGAAGCGGGTATAAGATACAGACATGTAGCTCCTAGTCTCTGGGATAAACATGAAATGCTGGCCGCTGCTGCTGCCGAACTTAAAAACATAAGAAAAAGCGTTGAAATGGGCGATCCTTTAGATGCATATAGCGAAGAAAAACAAAAAGGAGAAAGAAAATTCTACGGTGATATTAAAGAGAAATTGAAAAATGCGGGCAAAACTGATGAGCAAATAAACGCCCAGATTCTTTCTTGGATACAAGATAATGTGCCAAAAACAATTATAACAGCTCAAGTTGAAAAAATGTCTTCTGCACCTAGGATCGGCGGTGCTGTACCTGCACCTCAATTGTCTGTCCCAAAACCACCGGATGTGTCTAGACCTCCTGCTCTTAAGGCTCCAATTATAGGAGGTGGGTTAGCAGCATATCGACAAAGACAACAAGAAGCTCCTGATGAGGAGGCTCCAAAACTAGATTGGAACGTTTTATCATTCAAATCAATTTTTGAAAAAGTCGAATATTTAAAAAATAAACTTCGTGGTTAGTTTTTTTGAATCATTATTTTTTGAAAATCTTGAGCTTGTTTGGCTAATTTAGCCATGCTTTCAGGATCTACAAATGGAGATTTACTTGGATCTACGGGAACTATATTCGCTTGTTGTTGAGGTGGAGCTTTCTTTATTTCTTTTACTAGCTCTTCGTACTGAGGATCGTCTTCTAATATTACTTGTTCTTGAAACACTCCAACAACGTGGATCCAGTTATAAAAGCTTTGACACCCCGTCATTGGGTGTTTAGCAAATATCCCATCTTCATCTATACTTTCTACGATTCCTAAAAAGAAATCTGGAAATTGAATGTCTGTAAAATTAGGTTTACAAACAGAGCTTGTAAGAATTGTACAAACCTTTCCAACAAAATCTTGCATTTTTTTTAGTGTTGTTATTTTCATATTATCTCCATATGTCGCTAAATCCAAAGAAATCACATACCGTTCCACTAGGTCCGGAGTAATCTATTGTTTTTTGATTTTTTATAATGTAATGATATAAGAGTTCCGCACTGTTTTTAACTAAAAACTGATTCCAATCATTGTATCCTTTTGGAGGAATTACAAACATAATTTTATCTTTTCCATCACTTTTTGCTGTTTCTAACGATGTGATAATGGAACTCATCTTTGAAGTGCCGTCTTTTCCTGCTTTGTCTCTATCTAAGCATAAAACAATCTTGTAATTAGATAATAAAATTGCTTGTTTTTTGCCCATGTTTTTCCCACCGCAGGCCGCAGCATTTAGTTCTGCTAATTGTAAACTTTTTGCGTTGAATTCTCCTTCGCAAATATACACAGTCTGACCAGATTCTGGCCATTTGCCCGCCATATAAACTACATCCTCTTTGCCCACTCCAACTTCTTTAGGTGGTCCTAGATACTTACACTTAGAATTTCCTAGTGCTCTTGTGTTCCAATAAATCAACTTGCCATGTTCATCGTAATACGGTATGAGTATTCGATTTTTATATCTATCTCCTGTGCAAATGTACAACCCATCGATAGGTATTTTCCGGCCAACTAGATAATCAACAGCTTTTTTCTTCCACCAATTGTTGTTACCCAGTTCTGAAATTAAATAGCATTCGGGCGGCAGTCTAAACGTTGGTTTGATTTCTTCTTTGTTTGTTTCATCGTGGTGCGACAACAATTCTTCTAGTTTTTTTTCTAATTCTCTTATGGGCGTTCTGCCCTTTAAAATATCTATTGCACTTTCACGGTCACAACTATTGACAATTTGTACAAGCTTTACCAAACTTCCTTTTTTGTCTGTTTTAAAACAATGAAAAACGCCGTATTTATGTTTCTTCCGGCCTCCAGCAGGATTACACCACAAATGATGACCAGTATCATCTGGTTCAAATATTGTGTTTATTTTTATCTCTTTGCCTTTTACTTGTACATTATCCTTGCCAAATTTTGATATAGCCCATTTTTCAAATTTTTTAGAATCAATGGCCATCTTGATTTTCTATTGTGCGGGGGAAAGATCTGCTATATAATAAAGTATATCTTATCAAAAGGCAATACAGATTATGTCAGAAGAAACGTTGATATGTGAGCACATTTCGGTATCTAGACAACAAACTTGGAGTGATTGTCAGGCGAAATACAGGTATAAATACCACTTAAAGCTTGTTTCGGACGAGCCAGTGCAACCTTATTTTATTTATGGAAAATTAGTTCATAAAATTGCCGAAGTCTATGTTCAAGAACAAGGCAAAAAAGATATAAACGAAATAACTAAAGAATGTTTATCTGGTAAAATTGAAGTTGAAGAAGGAAAAGGGCCTGCTATTATAGAAAATGAATATAAGAAAAAGCTTGCAGAGCATGTGAAAAATATAAAAACGCTCACAGACAAAATTGGTTATGATGGGAAAGTCGAGCATTTCTTTCATTTTGATTTAGATCCGCCCAATAATCATTTTTTAACAGGCGTTATTGATAGATTGATTGTTCGGGGAGATAAATTTTTCATTTTAGATTACAAGACTACGAAAAAGGGAAGATGGAGAAAGAACGCCAATACAATTAGGAAAGATCTACAGTTAAGGTGCTACGCTAGAGTAGCTCAACTAGAATTTGGTGCAAAGCCTGAAAATATACGTGCAGCTTTGTATTATCTGGATGGCGGAGATCTTGTTGCCACAAAGTTTACAGAAGAGTCTTTGGTTTCGGCACAAAAAGAGCTTCACGACACTTTCAAGCATATAACATCAACAAACCCAAATGATGTTTATGGTAGAGTTGGAGATCAATGTAGAAGATGCGAATATAAAAAGATGTGTTCTTTTTATTCATTAACTGGAGAGAAATCTTGATATTTCGTTATCCGGGTGGAAAAAGTAGAAAATCTGTTAAAGAGAAAATATTTCAATCTTTTCCAGAAAAATATCTAGAGCTTAGAGACATCATGACAGGTGGAGGTGGAATTTTATTTTCTGCTCCTCTTAATTTGAAAAGATGGGCCAACGATATAGACTCTAATTTGATATCTGTATATCTTGCTTTGAAAAATAGATCAGCAGATTTCATAAAAGAATGTAAAAATATACTACCTGCTTCTAAAAAAGACAGTTTAATTGCTGCAAAAAATGGCAAAGCAATTTATAGTGCTCAATTAAAAAAAATATTTGATGCTTTTTCTGAAGATGAAAGCATGGATCAAGCATTAAGATATTTGTTCATTAACAGAACAGTCTGGGGTGGCAGAGTCAGATATAGCATGAAATCAAGGATGTATTTTTCTAATCCTAGTGGCTGGAATATAGTTAAGACCAACAAATTAGAAAAAGCTGCACAAGTTTTACAAGATGTGAAGATAACATCAGGTAGTTATGAAACACCTTTGTTTGAGGACGGCACAGATGTTTTGGTCTATATAGATCCACCATATTTCTGTAATACTCAGCAGCCTGAGTCTTCTAGGCTGTATGATAAAAACTTCGAAGTTGCAGATCACGAAAAGCTTGCCTCAGATATAAAGCAATGTAAGCATAAGTTTGTTTTATCTTACGATGATAATTCCTTTATTCGCAATCTGTACAAAGATTATAATTTATCAAGCGAGCAATGGACGTACTCAGGCACATCCAGTGCGGATGGTGCCAGTAAAACAAAGCAAAAAGGCAAAGAGTTGATAATTAAGAATTTTTGATTAAGGGATTAAAATATAATCTGGTGAGATATATGATTTTTTTTGTTGGTGATCTTTTATAGGAATTGTTTGAGCGAATTTTACTTTAAGAGGTCGGTTTAGTAAAAACTCATAACCAGACTGTTTTCCCCAAAAACTATGAATATCAGCTAGCGGCGTGAAATAACCAATTCCACTTCCATCGATATACTGCGTGCCCCAACACGTACCGATATAGTATCCAGAATCATCCATCAAACCACCACCAGATCTACCAGGTCTAGGACTGTTCATTTTAGTGATAACATTATCATTGACTTGATCGATTTTCACAGAATAGTGTGCTACTTCTCTTCCTCCATCGCACCCACACGAATGGACAATAGAATTTTTTTTGTAAACATAATTTGATGAGGCTATTGGATAATATTCGGGAACCCAATCAGGTTTGAATGTTATTAGTGCTGTATCTTGGTCGGCTGTATGGCTGTAAAAAATTACATCTGCTGGATATGATTTTGTTTCTTTTAATTTTTCTTTATTATGATAATACGCTATTACCTTACATTTCATTTTTTTGGCAGCACCTTCTTTTGCTGACATTGTCCCATTATCCCATAAGTGTCCACAAGTGGCAACATACGCAATATTTTTTTCTACATCATAATAAACTATGGTACCCGAACCACTTGCGTTTAAAAATCCTATTTTCACTGATGCAGCTAAGAATTTTCTGTATTCTATGCCTCTTTCTTCTGTTGGAGAATAGCCTCTTAAGCTCGAAGGCAAATTCTCCATAATTGGCATCTTATCGAGAGGATCAATCTCGACAGGTGCTGAGCAACACACAGAGCTAGAGAAAACAAACAAAATCAACATAAAAAATCTATTCACAATCCTCCTAGTTATATTGACTTGGAAACACTTTAGTATTATATATTATTTATGTTTACAACATTAACAATTTCTCATTATATTTTCCTCAATAGGGAGGAAAGATATAGCCTTTTTGAAGGCAATCCAATAGAAACCATTGGTTTTAATGTGCCTGTTTGGATTGATAAAATAAACACAAGCGAACCAGCAATTGAAGTTTTTTGTAAATATTATCTTACCAACATAAAAGAATCTATTCCTATAACCCCTAATCCTGATGGCTATACTTTAAATTTACCTCAAATTTTTATAAATTCAAAAACACCTAGTTCGATAAGATTGCTAGATGTTAAAGATGGGGGTTGTGAGGAAATGACCTTTAAACAATATTCTAAAACAACAAAAGATAAAAATAATTTTAATATTGTTCACTTCATAGAGATAAAACCTATAGAGGTTTTGTTGCAAACAATCAGCTAGAAACGTCCTGCAGAGAAAGAGACATTCTCATGTTCACAGAATCTCCACTCTGTAAAGACACAGCAGAAGATAAAGAGGCAGAAGAAATAAGCGTTCCACTGTTAGAATTTAAATTGGTTAAAAATAAAGTATTCACAGAAGTCCAGTTTCCACTAGATGTAAATGTTATAATCTGACTAGCAGCCCTATAGACGCCGCCAATTTGTTCTATTGTAAATCCACTGCTAGAAGAAACAGATCTTCTAGAATATCCACTGCCAATAGCTTCGTTTGTTACAGACGTCATTGTGTCCGCTATATTGATAGACGATCTATTGTCTAGTCCAAAATAATATTGAGCTGGTGGATGAGTAGCATCTGTTGCAAAACAACACTTCAGTAAAAACTCTTCTCCCAATGTGTGAAGATAATTATAAATGTTTTTTTGTTCCCATATTACCTTCGAACCTCTAACGTGTTGAATGTCTATAATTTTCATTAATCCGTGCCAATTTTTTTTCATATGATTCCTTTTCACTCATCGTCTTTATTGTTTTGTTTACTTTTTTCTTCTTCTATCATTACGTCAATTATATTGATTGCTTCTGGAGCATATTTCTCTTTTTTGTTTTGTCTTTTATTTTTTAAAACTTCTCTTTTATTTCTTTTATTTTCTACTTCGTTTATTTTCGATATAGCTGTGCGTATGTTTTGTTTTACATCTATTAAAGAAAAATCTGATGATATATTGGAAAGAGCTTTTTCTAAATAGAATTTAGCCTGAAATGTGTTATTTTTCATATTCTTTTTATCCATTTTACAGCAACGTCCTCAGACAAAACCAGAAAAACATCTCCATTTCTTTTTATATTGCTTTCATCTAGTGTCACCTTCCATGCGTCTTGTCCTTCTAATATCGTAGCTTCTTTTTTTAGTGTTGTATTATATGGCAAGTATTGTTTTACTCCTAATACTATTTCTTTCTTAATGTTTTCTATAAACTTTCTTTCATTTATCGGAGTGTTAAAATATAAGCTTATAATTCTTTTTTCTTTAGAGTTTTTAAATAAATTTTCCATCAAACAATCACAATCTTCCTTTAACTTTTTTGGTAGTTGATCGTTTGGAATATTTGTTATTTGATTATCAACTAGATTTACTATAAAGCTTTTGACATAGCTGCTTCCAACAGAAACAAGAGCCTCAGTTGGGGTGAAATCTTGATCGGGGTAAATTGCTTCTATAAGTACATTGTGATTGTGCCATTTTATTTTATCAATAGTTAAGTCTATCGAACTACCTATCTCATTTACTTTCCTCAAAGATTGTGTCGTGTAAGAATTTACAATGCTGTCTATTTCTTTTGAGGTTATGGTGTTGGAATAAAAGCCGTTTTCATATAACAATAAAATGTTTTTTATTTTTTCTGTTAATTTGTCTTGTCTATCGAAAGACCACTCGTTAAAACTTTTTCTTTCTGCTGCTACTTTTTTTGGATCTCCTGTTTTAATAGCTATCATCAATCTTTCTTGATTTGGATATAGTTTTTCCTGCAATAGAGTTTGTATTTCAAATTCATCAATTAAATTTTTCTTCACTTGTTCGACAACAACCGGATCTGGATTCAGAAACAACGCAGAAATATTTTCAGATAATTTTTCTTTGTATTTTTCTATTGATACTTCTGATTTTATTTGATTTTTAATTTCTATGTATTTTTTATATGACATTTTACCATCCAAATTCTCGGAGTATATTTTCATTCTTTCTTTGCAAGCCCATCAAAGGATTGTAGTCCATTTCTGGAGCCAAGACATCTATTTCGTCTTCTAAAAAGTTTTCTAATCTTCCTTCTTCTAGTTCTTTCTTAATTTCGTCATAGATTTGTGACTTTATCAAAGAGCTTACTTCTCTGATAGGTTCTGCTCCTACTGGCATATCTCTGGCTATTGATTCTCTAACATATAAAGCCATGCACATCGCCATTATTGCGTCATCATGTTGTCCTTTTCGAGCTTGAGCTTTTTTTGTGGTCGAATTGTATTCAAAAGTGTCTATTTCTCTTGAAAAACGCATACTATTTATTCTGATGGTTTGGTTGATTAGCCTGTTTTGCAAAGATTCTAGAAAAAGAATTCTGTTTGTTTGTCCTACTTTTATGCCAGGCTTCGTAGTTGAAGTTACTTTGCTTGTATCATAATACAAATTATCATATCCAAAATTATGCTGTAGGTTGCTTATAACAGCACCACCAGGACCCATATGTTCTATAGCTAATAAAGCATTATTGTAATAAAGCCCTACTTCATTGAGAACTTTTGCAAATTCGTGAGGCAAGACAACATTGGAATAAAACTCTCCTACCTGTTCCAATGTTGTGCTATCAATTACCTCAAAACATGAATTGTCGTTCTCTTCGCCTTGTCCTTCGGCACAATCTGCTCCTATGATGTAATCGTGTCCTTCTATAGGCTCTTTCCATACCCAAAAAGCTCCTTTTAATTCTTCATTTTCCGAGTGCGTTTTTATTTTGTTGTTCCATTGTGGGAACAATTTTCTACTAGGATAATTTTTTCTAGTTTGTTCGCTTAATTGTTTGAGCACCCTAGTAGGAAAATACGTCTCTCCAGATCCCAAAAACTCTCTTAAAACTTCCTGAGAAAATCCTTTTTCTCCTAACTGAGCTTTTTGTTCTGCGGCCCAATTTTCATCATTGTAATCAGGGTGTTCCCAATAATCTAAATCTATAACATGAAACTTATTTGAACCGCTTTTTGCTTCTTTGTATGTTTTCTCGTACCAGTTGCCTAAGCCGTTCACAGTAGAAACCAATGCACAAGAACCTCCAGTAGAAAGTATAGGCCACATAGCCTTCCAGTGCTTGTCCATATCGTCAATAAATGCCGCTTCGTCAATGATTAAAAATGTTACTGACTTACCACGAGCGGCCTCGGGAGAATAAAATTGCAAAGCGGAACCAGTATCTGTAAATTGCTTTATATGATCATTCCACTTGCCTTCTTTTTTAGGCTTTAACCAGCTCGGTAGATTTTCACAAGCTCTGTCTACCATCATTCCGATGTTTGTGGCTTCTCTATCTGTTTTGGAAAGAAGCATTACTTGTTGATCCATTTGAAATTCGCATCTCCAAAGACCCCATAAAAGAGTACATGTTGTCAAACCACCCTGTCTGAATTTGCTAATGATATTAAATCTATAGTCTTCATAATCTTTAATTACTTTTTTCTGATACTTATACAAAACAAATGGTACCAATCCCTTCATAGGATGTAGAATTTTTACATACTTATGACAAAAATAAGAAAAAGAATTGCAACACTTTATTATTTCTTTTTGACGTCTTTCTGAATCGTAATTTTCAACTTCTTCTAATGTTTCGCAAGGATCGATCTGAAGTTCATATTTATCAAATTCGTAATATTCTGGATCGAATTGATATTTCCCAGTTTTCTTGTCGAGAATACCTCCGCTTAAATAAAAGTCTTTTAAGTTTTTGTGGCTTTTTTGCCAAAATTTTTCTGACATATATCTCCTGAAATGGGCTTGAACAAAGCCTGCTTATAAATTACATTAGTTGTATTGGTGAAAATATATATCAATTTAGGTGAAATAATGCGTAAATCAGCACTTATAATAACGCTTTTAGGAATAGCTTTGTTCTCTGTTTATTTTGTACAAAAAATATACAAAAAAAATGAATCTCAAGTACAAAAAGAACCAATTCAAAAAGAGACAACTTTTGATGAAGCTTTAGAAAGTATCTCAGAAGAGGATATTAAAAAGAATCTCGAATATCTAGCATCAGACCAATTAGAAGGAAGAATGTCTGGAAAAAATGGTAATGTTTTAGCTGCAAAGTTCATAAAAGATAAATTTGAAGAGTTTGAATTAGAAACAGTTTATCAAAAATTCAACATAAAAAGAATGAATCCCGGTCCAAAGAATGAAATTGGCGAGGATTTCACACAAAACATCTGCTCTTGGGTGGATGGCAATGATGAGAAATTAAAAAACGAAATCATTGTAGTGGGGGCTCATATGGATCATATCGGATACGGTCCCCAGATGAGTCGATTCGGAGGAAACAAGATACATCCGGGAGCAGACGATAATGCTTCTGGCACAGTCGCTTTGTTGGAAGTTGCAAAAGCGTTTTCTAAGCTAAAGAATAAAGTTGGCAGAACTGTTGTTTTTGTTGCATTTTCAGCAGAAGAGATGGGATTAATTGGAAGTAAGTTTTATTGTAATGATCCTATTTTTCCCCAAGACGCTCCAGATATAAACAAACATGTATTTATGTTGAATATGGATATGGTTGGCTATTTGGGCAAAGGAGAAAATCCAGTTTCTTTCAGTGATGGAGATAGTTCTTTTGATATAAAAAGAACTATAGATAATTTGTCTAACAAATACTCTTTTGCAAAAGGGATAACAAGTAGAAGCACTGGAGGAAGTGATCATGCTTGTTTTTACAATAAAAGAATACCAATAGCTTTTTTGCATACAGGGCTTCATCCGCACTATCACAAACCAAGCGACACAGCAGATAAAATAAATTTCGAAGGTCTTTCTAAAGTAGCAAAATATGCATTTGAACTAAGTTGGAATATAGCGAATGCAAATATCCGACCTACATTCAATAATGAAGTTTTTAAAGAATTGGATTTGAGACACGATCATGGACACCAAGAATTCCCAGAATCAAACGAAAGGAAATAACATGTATACCAAAATGACCAATGAATTAATTTTGTCTTTATTGAACAGTGACCTAAAGAACGAATGGAAACATCTACGATTCTATCTGTACCACGCTAGTGCGGTTACAGGGCTTCATTCTGAAGAATACAAAGAGCTTTTCTTGGAAGAAGCTGCTGGAGAAATGAGTCATGTGACCGAGTTTTCAGATTTAATCATAGGTTTGGGCGGAACAGCCACTCATGAGTCAAATTCTTTTGAAAAATTTACTTCTCCAAAAGACATAATTCAATACGCTCTTTCTATGGAAGAAGAAGTTGTTACAAATTATGTAAACAGAATGAAAGATGCAGAAGAACTAGGCGGAGTAGATGGACAATGGTTAGAAATATTTCTAGAAGGTCAAGTACAAAAAAGTAGAGAAGACGTAGATCGTTACCGTCAAATTTTAAAGGGAGAATAATTTGCCAACTGAAAATGAAAGGAAATACATAATAGATTCTAAAATAGAGTCTATTATTATGGAAAAATCCTCGGCGGCATATGATATCTCCCAAGGATACCTGATCGCCACCAGAGGAATTACCGTTCGTATTCGAAAACTTGTTAAAAGAAAAAATAAAAAAGCAGAATATTATTTTACGCTAAAAGCAACCACATCTGGAAGGGCTATAGAGCTAGAAAAGAAAATGGATGAGCGTGATTTTGATGATCTATGGAATATCGCACTTAATAGACTTGAAAAAGTAAGATATATTTTGTCCCATGAAGGAAACGATTGGGAAATAGACTTTTTTAAAGACTATAAAGAAAATACATATATGGCTGTAGCAGAAATAGAACTTCCTGAAGATCAATATGAGCCTTATTCTATTCCTGGTATAATTAAAGACAATTTATTATATTCCGTGCCCTTGACCGACATACGGTTTTCTAATAAACTGTTAGGAGATGCTAGGTACGCTTCACAATTATTACAAGAAATACGAAAGGAATTACAATGAAAATCACAATGAAGTACGATGTAGTCGATAACCTTCCTGTTGCTCGGTTCTGTTACAAGGGGAATCACACCCATCCTGTTCGTAGAACTGTGTTGGTCACAGAATCTAAAAAAACCCACATTTCTGGCTACGAACTAAGAGAAGGCAATATTGTTAGGGTCTCTTCAAATGCCCCTATTAAAACGTATATTAGGAGCAAAATTGCTAAGACGAATAATCTTCGTTTAGAACAAAGGAAGAAGTTTTCAGTCTCTAAAAGTACATTAGTAAGAAAAACTCTGGTTAGCCTTGTGGAAACCGGCGTATAATTTTTTTAAAATTTAAAAAAAATACCCACTGATCACTCTAGATACGAGTGAAAAGTGGGTATTTTTATTTCATAGAGGTCACAATATATGTCTTTTTATCAAAATGTATTTAATCAAGAGTTTAGGGGCAACTGGGTACTGGGCGATAGACAGTATTCTTTGACTTTTGCGTGCCCTGCAAATAGAAATAGTTCTGATTTTCAATATGCATACAATATAGGACCATGGGATTTTAGTAGCGATAATACTTTAACGCTAAATTATGCGTGGGACACTGATTTTAAAAATTACGCAACATTAGAAATAAATGTAGCAGGATACTCTCCTTCTGAAACTACTGTTGGAGAAGTAGTTGCGATTTTAAATAATGATTTAACTTTTGCTGATATGTTTTTGGCACAAATAAATAATAATAGTGTTTTGATCCAAGCTAAGCCTGGTCGTGCAAAAAAAACCATAAAAATGTGGATCAGCAATAGCGGCGCAGAGAAAAAGATGCGTTTTAACAAGTTCGCAGGAGTAGCAGAGCTACCTTCTTATTTTTCAAAACATACAATTGAAAATAGATTCGTGCAAGACGGAATGGGTCAGATTATTCTTTTGGATGAAACCGATTCGGAAGTAGATATTCCAATTATAGAAGAAGCAGGGTTTGTTGTTGGGGACATGAAGGAAGATTGGCAATTAGTTAAAGGCCGAGCCTCAGGTCTTTTTACATTTCAAAAAATAACAGTGGACGGCAGCGATAGAATAACTCAAATAATAGAATACCCAGCAGGTGCAGTCGCTGGTGATTTTGCAAGAAAAATTAATTATAACTACACATCTTCCAATACAAACCCATCCTCAGTCACAGAAATTCCTTATGTTTTAGCAGACGAAGACCTTGTCACTCCTTAAAAAGTATAATTATGCCATCAAGAAAAAAATGGCTGGGATCTGGCCACTACAATCTAACACAAAGACTTGTGAAAAGGCTATGGCCAAACTTTCCCTTTTATAGGAACAAACTGCTTATTCCTAGAGATTGGAATAATATAACTCCAACTCCAACTCCAACTCCAACTCCAACTCCAACTCCAACTCCAACTCCAACTCCAACTCCAACTCCAACTCCAACAAGCTCCACTTGTCATACTGGTAGTTTAGTCTTTGGTGCTGACAATAAGTATATTTCTTTTGCCGGTGATAACGATTGGGCACTAGGAACGGGAGACTTCTGTATCGAATGGTGGCAATATCAAACCGCTGCCGAGCCTCCATTGTATAGCAGACTTTTTCAAGTTGGAGATTATCCAAACCACTCAATCGCCGTAAGTATTGAAAATGGAACTTTCATATTTTGGGTAAACAACGGGACTCAATTGTACGGCTCAGTAAGTTTAGCAAACTATTTAAATCAATGGGTTCACTTTGCGGTGGTAAGACAAAGCGGAACATCCTCTGTGTATCAAAACGGATCTAGAATAATAAATTATTCTACTCCTAATGATGTGACCAACAATACTGATCCTTTAAAAATAGGATTTGGTAGCAGTAATTGGTGGAATGGCAAAATAACCAATTTTAGATGGGTTAAAGGAAGTTCAGTATATGATGGAACACAGAGCACTATAACAGTGCCTACATCACCACTTACTGCTATCAGTGGAACCAAATTACTCTTGTTAACAGAAACGGCTGAAACATATCTTGACGATTCTAGCGGCTTGAATAAATCAGCCACAAACAATGGAAGTGTTATATGGTCCTCAGACGGACCTAATTTCCCCTGTTGCGACACACTTACTTTTGTGGGCGTCAATGCGAATACAACTGGAAATTCTGCAATCAAAACATCTTCTGGCGGATGGGATGCCTCAGCATATTCTACGCAAACTTATACTGGTCCAGTTTCAGTTACTTTTCGCATTTCATCTAATGCAATCAATGTTATGGGCGGATTTTCATTCAATCCCACCCTCGAATCCAGTACTTATGTTAATGCGACTTTTGGAATCTATGCTGAAGGTAACAATCTAAAGATATATGAAAACTCTAGTAATGTTCAAACAGTATTTGAAAGTGGGAATATAACCACTAGTGATATATTCAAAGTTGAATATGATGGAACACACGTTAAATACTACTACAATGATGGTTTGGTTTATACTTCATTACAAGAAGTAACTAGTCCACTGTATGTATTTTTCCCAATTCTGACGCTCAATCAAGGCGTTACTGATATTTGTGTTCAATCAATAGCACCAGCACCAACACCAACTAGCACTCCAACACCAACTAGCACTCCAACACCAACTAGCACTCCAACACCAACTAGCACTCCAACACCAACTAGCACTCCAACACCAACTAGCACTCCAACACCAACACCAACTGGCGGTAATGGGCTCTCCTCCGGTACCGCAGGAGATAGTGCTAAACAAATTAAAACAGACTATCCCTCATCGACAGATGGTTTGTATTGGATAAAAAATGACAACATAAATGGCGGAACTCCATTTCAAATATATGCAGACATGACCACCGATGGTGGAGGATGGACGTTGTTGATGACCAACTCGTCGCAACCCGACTGGACATATGCTGAGGTATTAGAAAAAAATACAGAGTCTCCATCTGTATCAAACAATTATTCCATAGTAAGCTATGCCGACTATTTAAGAGGAAGTGGGTCCACCTTTCAATATATGATAGATGCCGGTCAAAGAGCACATTTTGGTGGCATTTGGTCGGCTCCTATATCTTATTCTTTTGTCAAAACAGATAATTCACAAACCGCAGTGACTCTTAACACTAAGTTCGGCACATGGACATACAATAATGCTTCAATAGAAGAAATAATGCCTTGGATCGCACCCATTGGGGAGTGTGCGTGGCTAACGACAAGTGCAAGCTCGGGCGACCAGTGGTATGGTACTTTGATTTCAAGATGTGGATTTTTTCCCGCCCCGTGGATCGGAGCCGCCGGAGGAGCCGAGGGGGACAATGTAAACCCCGGAATTATATGGTACTGGGTACGAGGCTAGAAGGAATAGTTAAATATTCTTCAAGAAAAGCGTAAGTGTCTATCATTTTTATTGGCTCGTAAGTATTTCTGATTAAATTATCATCATAAACCATAGCACCAGATTCTAAAAACTTTCTAGTCATTGCCGAGTTATATTTTTCCTCAGAAAATGGCCATGCCACAACATCATTGGCAAACCCACACATATATCTCATTGCATTTTTTATACTTCCTCTTCCACCTTCATCTACATAATTCCATATATCAATATTCAAGCTTTGGCTTATTTTCGCAAGTTCACAAAGTAGAAACAAGTTAAAGTTACTATAATGTCTGTTTGCTACTCGATCCATTTCTAAAACTTGCAGTCCTTCTTCGTTTATTTGATTGTACAAAATATTTGGAACATTATTGTTCAAATATGTAGCAGCCTCCGCAGATCGCCCAGCCCCACACAAATAAGCAGCCAGTTGCAAAGTATGAGATGTTCGAATGTTATGTAAATAGCCTGACTGCAATAGACCTCTCGGACTATTTTGAAACCAATCAGAGATATCGCTGAACCAAGCCTTCATGCTAATATCATCTGAAGGCGTCCATTGGTGACTACTTTTTAAGATTTCTATCAAATCTACAATCATAGATAAGCGATTAGTGTCTATGACTGCACCTCTTATTTTAAAATCAGACTGATTGTCCCCCATAACAATGCCACTATAAGTTAAATCTGGATTCATTCTTGTTTCTTCATTTATAAAAAACACCCTCAGCATTTCAATAGCTTTTTGTGCATAAACTTCTGATTTTGTAAAATAATAAAGCAAAGTCAAAGAATATAAATTTTTTATAAGCAAATAAATTTCTCGGGAGTCCGACACAGTCGAAACGTCCTTATTGCGAACGCCATCTCTTCTCACATAAGGATAACCAGTAGGAGTGTCCGGATTAGGGTGCCAATATACCGCCAAGCTTACATAGTTGTTTGCTCCGACTATAGCTTTTATAGAAGATTTGTTGTTGGTTATAGAGATGTTTTCTACATTTACTAAATTACTATTTGTTTCAATAAAATTATTTATTATCTCTTGCGGAAGAGATGTCAGTCTTTGTTCGTTTATCAACAACATTTTTACTTTCATTTAACTGTTATTAAATATGCTAATCCAAATACTTGAACAAGAATAATTACTGATAATACTATATCCCTTACAGAATAAACATAGGGCTCATTAACTTTTCTTATCTTATCTACCATTCCAAGACTCTTTACTTCAGATTGTGAGTCTTTTTCTTTAATAGATTTGATCGCCGCAACAATGGCATCTACCATTTCGTTTTTGGTAACATAATTAACATCATTATTTTCTGTTGTGTGCATCTTTGCTTGCGGATCAATGGTTTCAACTCTTTGGTCAATAACTTCTCCGGTCTTTGTGTTGATGGTTTCTATTCGTCTTTCATACACAAAAGGCTTTGTTTTCTCTATAATTCTTTGTTGAACATTGAGAGGTCTTTCTTCTTCCACTTTTATCTCAATAGTTCTTTCGACTTCGTTTTCGTTCAATTTGCTTTCTGTGACTATTTTTTCTGCTTTTCTTCCATCTTCTAAAACCCATTTCTCTACATTGTTATTCATTTTATCCCCTAAAATTATTTTTCCAAATTTTTCTAAATTTATTTTTCTTGCTTGCAACCATCTTGTTATGTTTTTTGGATCGCCCATATATAATTCCAAATGATTGTATTATAGAATAGTCTAAATTCCCCAAGTTTTTCTTAGCTTTTCTAGTATTTTTTCTTTTTCTTTTTCTTTTTTCTTTTCATTTTGCTCTTTTTCTACCGGTTTATTTTCTTTATCAATTTTCTTTGTAATTTCATATAAATATTCAATCTTTTCTTCCCATTCCTTTTTAGGAACATACATCTCAAGTTCCCCAGAAACTTCATGATAAACAAAGGCTCCTTCAAAATACACAGATATTTCTCTTAGATGAAACTTTATTATTATTGAAAGATTTATTCCACGGGACAAACCATCAAATTGTAGCCCTATATCTGTCGTGGCTTCTGTTTCATCCATGATCGGTATATTTTCATTATCTTCTTCATAAAATGGATCTCCAAACTCTGTGGAGTCTACATACATGCCTCCCTGTCTAATAATTGAGCCTCCTAACTTCTTGGCTATCGAACAAAATTTGCCACCTAACCCCATATATCCATTTTTCATGGCTTCGATAGTTCTTGCTTCTTTTATGGCTTGTTCATAACTCATTATCATCCTTTTTTTATTTTTGGCTTTATTTCCGCTATATATTATATCAAGAGTAACCACAAACAAAAGGAGTTGTTGATGTTACATTTTTTAAGAAAATGGTTAAGCGGACTTAACCAGAAAAAGGCGGTTGCTGCACCAAAGTCTGTAGGGACCAAGACTAAGTTTTATTTGAACGACCCTACCACGCCAGATTTGATCTTAGAGCAAGATCCACCCGTAAATACATCTTTTGCCATGAAATCTGTGGGTGATCAAGGGGGAGGGTTCGCCCTTGGAACCTCACAGCAACAAGCAAGTGCTTGTAAAATAATGGTAAATAACGTTTTGTCCTACATGTTGGTATCCTATAGGCTCGCTAGCTCTGCAAAAAAATTAACGGGATGGGCTGCAACAAGCTCATTGACCATTAATTCAAGAGCAGGGGTTGATATAAATGCATATTATGATCGTTCTTCTTTGAAATTCTTTTATTTTCAAAATAGAGCAAAAAAGAAAACAGTTTACACAGCAGATTCAAACTCCGTTGTGTGTCATGAATTTGGACATGCGTTGCTAGATTCAATTCGTCCTGATTTTTGGTCCACACAATCTACAGAAGTGTGGGCGTATCACGAAGCGTTTGGAGATATGACCGCCTTGATCGCATCTCTACAGTACGACGATTTAATAAATAGGGCTCTCATTGAAACTAAAGGCAATCTAATGCTATCTAATGTTTTGACCAGACTAGCTGCCGAAATGGGGACGGGACTATATGATGTTTCTAGGGATAAAACAGGAATGTTAAAAACATGTCTAAGAGATCTTTCCATAGTTTACAATTATGTAAAACCAGAAACACTTTCTGATTCTACTCCTGACAACGTGCTTTCAAACGAATGCCACAGCTTTAGTCGTGTTTTTAGCGGAGCTTTCTATGAAATGTTCGTAAAAATAGCAGAACAAAATATAGCAACAGGCAAATCTGCTATAGATTCTATTAAAATATCCAGAGATGTAGTTTCAAGATATTTATTGAAAGCCACCTCCACGGTACCGCTCACAGTTCGTTTGTTCGACGCTATGGCTAGACAGATAATACAGATAGATAAAAGCGAGGGAGGCAAATATCAAACCGTAATATCGGATCTGTTCACACGCAGAAATATATTGCTTTCAAAGGTTTTAATGTTAAACGATATGGATTTTAGCTCTGTAAAAGCAATAGTAAAAGATCCATACGAAATACAATTGCTAGATAATAATAAAATGCTACGTACATTTTCTAACAAAACAATTAAGTTGTCAGAAATTGACGGAGTATCAGCATTAAATAATAATCCTTTATTGTCGCTAGAAATAGAAGTTCCTAGCCAAAAAGGATATTATTTTGATGAAAATAATAAATTGTTCGATATTATTGATACTACAGACGAAGAAGCAATAGAGTCCGCATATAGCTGTGTAGAATTTTTAAATTCAAATCACTTAGTAGGAAACTATAGAACCTCTTTGTTTGAAATCAAAAAAGGGAAACTAGTGAGGAAACAAATGGTATGTAAATGTGGCTTGCCAAATTATTGTGACCCAAATGCACCAGAATATCAAAAACCTTGGAAACCAGCAAACAATTCTAGTTGTTCTGCGTGCCAAGGAACAAAGTGTTTGCCAAGAAGCTGTGACTGTTCTCAGCCTGAACAACTACCAAAAAGAAAAACAAGCTGCTATTCAGCATTAAAAAGCTGCATGGGGAAGACTTATAAAATAGGACAAGCAATTAGTAGAGGAGTCTGTTCCAATTGAAATCTTTTCTCTTTGACTTAGTAGGATTGCCCTGATTATCATACTCTATGCTGTTTAAGTTTATATCTATTTGATTATAAACCATCTCAGCATAGGGTATGTTAACAGGCAAATTTACTTTTATTTTTATATTATTTTTTTGTTGATTTGTTTCGTATATTTTTATTGTAAACGCACCCTCAGCCCCGACCTTTAAATAGAAAGAATTCCTGTCAGCTCTGTCTTCGATAACCATACAATTAAGCTCTTTTAAGGCCATTTTGGTGCTTTTATATAATGTTTTTATGTCTTCGCTATAGTATTTGTTGGCCTCGGTGTTTCTCCAAACAATAACCCCAGAAACCACAGGTTGTGTTCTAAATGGTTCAAATGAACACCCAGAAAAAGATAAAAATATTAAAAAAAATATAAAATTTGAAAAAAATTTCATGGTTCCTCCTATAATTATGTATCAGGAAGTAATAAAAAAGGAGCAAATATGTTAGTTAATTTTAGCAATTTAAATAAAAGTGATAGAATCAAAAGTTCTTGTAATTTTTTAAATTATTTTTTTACCTCTATTTGTCCTGATACTCCTATTTGTTCTTATGAAGATGATGAGGACGAGGATGAAGATGAAGACGAAGACGATTGGGATGAGAACGAGGATGAAGATGAAGATTGGGAAGGAGGCATTCTGCACGTGGTAGACGATGATGGGGACGAGGAGGATTGGGATGACGATAATGAAGACGATGATGAAGACGAAGACGAAGATGATGATGATTGGGATGGAGATGATGATTGGGATGATGATGATGATTGGGATGATGATGAAGACGATGACGATGATGATGATGATGATGAAGACGACGATGATGATGATGAAGACGACGATGATGAAGATAATGAGTGGGATGAAGATGAAGATGAAGATGAAGATGAAGATGAAGATGAAGATGAAGATGAAGATGAAGATGAAGATGAAGATGAAGATGAATGGGGTAGTGAATGAGTGGATGGGAACAAGACAAGCTTAATGAGCACCGAGCCGTGTTTTTGTTTGGATTATTTTGTGTTATCGCCTTTTGTGTTTTGTTTTGGCCAACAACAGAGCCTTATCCAAAAACTCCACCCGCCCCGCAACGCATCATCAGGGTTTGCAACGGCTGCGGCACAAAGTGGCGTGGCGAAGACACCGGGCCGATCACAAAATGCCCAAGATGTCCGCTCTCTCAAGAGGATTTAGAGCGGCTGAAACAACAGATGTTGAATCAGAAGCAAAATAACAAACAAGAGAAATCCGAAGCCGAATGACGTATAAAGATAAATACTACGTTCTCGAAGGAAACAATTGGTGTCATAAAACACCGCTGAAACTCTTGGTCAATCCGTTGCTAAGGAAAATTCAATTTCTCACCCACAGACCATATGTCATAGTCAGCAAGACTGAGTTCGAAGAAGATAATCCTAAGTTCTTGGGCTATTCCTTTAGAAGAATCGCTATTAGTAGTTGATTGGTAATAATCTAAATTGAAATGAACAAAAAAAATACTATATAATTATGGTGGAAACACCACACCTTTACAGGATGTAAAGATGTATCAGCAGAACAAGGAGGTTCATGAACAAGCTGACATATTGTTTTATATTTTTGTTTTGTCTAGATATACAACCTACAAAAGAGGATGTATATAACCCTTCAACAAATACAGCAAACCCAGTCTCAGCCTATGAAGGCTATGTAGACGAAGACCTTACTAACGTAATGGTCCCTATTCCTATGAAGGATAGAGTTTATAATAAAACAGGAATTCAATGCGTATGGGCCTCCACAGAGTGCATAGGACGGTATGCAGAAGAGCCCAAACTCATAGGACTAACCAATGATAGCGAATGCAAAAGCTACGCAAACCCTACGTCTCTTGCATCAAAACTTAGAAAACTAAATATCAAATTCGAACAAACCACAAGTAGATCAGATAGAAGTTTATTAATAAAATCTGTTGTAAAAGAACGAAGAGGATGTTTATTTGATGTACCAGGTCACGCTATGACCCTAATTCATTATGATGAAGTAGCAGGAATTGTTAAATATATCAATAATAGCGATAAAAGTTTGAAAATAAGAACATGGACAATGAAAGAATTCAATCAAAGATGGGCTGGATGGATCTGTGTGATCTATGCAGATAAAGATATTGTGCCTAAAAAATACACTAAATCATATCCAATACCAATAATTGATAGAAATAAAGAGCAAGGGGATTATAAAAAAGATTATATATTGCAACCAATATTATTTTGAATCTTTTCCCCTGTAAATACTTCTCTTAGAGGAAAGAGGAAAATCTTCTTTCCTCTTTTTGTTTTTAGACGTTATCGGTAGATCGTCGCCACCATAAGTCGGAAAAGCACCCGGTCTCTCAAGTTTATTCTTAACACCATCGCCACCATCGCCCTCATCCTCAACTCCAGAAGGATTGTTGGCAGACCCACCATAGTATTCAAGTTTAGTCAACCAATTTTTAAAATTTTGCATAAATGGAATCCAAAAATATTTTTTATATCAATATATATATTGAAGATTTTAATTTAAATGTCCAAGGAGGGCTATGAAAAATTTAACAAAATTACTGCTTATTCTAAATGTATGCTTTGCTGTGTTCCTAGGAATGCAAACTGGATATGTTCATTTTGATAAAGAACATAAAGAAAAACCAGAAATAAAAAAGATAGAAAAAAATATATCTGTCAAAACTCCAGCACATCTAGATTATCCTCAAATAATCGAACAACTAAAACTCTGGAACAATGAAGCACCAGAAGTTACAGAAATAGGCGTTTACGGAAAGACATCTCAAAACAAAGACCTTTACTACATAAGGATTTCTGGAGATCTTAAAAAAGAATGTCCAAAAGTGCTTGTTACTGGATGTATCCACGGAGATGAATCATTATCAACAGGCTGTGTAATGGCCTATATAGGAAATCTTCTACATGAACAAAAAACTAATCTAGAAGTTAAAGAATTGCTAGAAAATAGAGATATCTACTTCGTACCAGTATTATCCCCAGATAGCTACCCAACAAAAAGAATGGTCGATAAAGTAGATCCAAATAGAGACTTTCCTAGTCCAAAAAGTAAAAATAAATCCGTGTCTAAATCTGTCCAAGAAATACAAGAATTCTTTTACAGAATAAAGCCCGATGCAGTACTATCTGGACACGCTTATGGAAGAACTTACCAAATCCCATACGCAGATAATAGAAAGAAATGCCCAAACCAATCCGATTATGACAATATAATCAAAAAGATGTCAGACTTATCTGATTATAAATATGAACAATGCTGCAACTTCTATTTGCGACCCATCAAAGGAACAGAACTAGATTGGTACTATAGAAATGGAGCCTTTTCACTTATTGTAGAATTCGGGGTAAACCAAATAAGACCCAAGCCAGAACAAATCAATAAAGAATTTGAAAAGACATGGAAAGCATTCAAAGTTTTCCTACAAGAAGCACCACTTGTTGAAATAAAAGCAGGATTCGATGACCAAATCGAAGATGAAGAGAATCTTGGAATAGAAAACAAATACTATAGCCACCAAAAGTCTATTTTAAAAATAATTAAAAATTGACTAGATTCTTTTGTTGCTTTAAAAAATAAAAATATCTTTCATAAGAGCTTTCCGCTTCTTTTATATGCTCGTATTTAAGCGATTTTACATCTAATTCTTTATCCAAAAAATCTAAAGATTCTTTTTCGAGAGTTATTGTTTCTTTCAGCTTTAAATAATTTGATATATATTCAGTTCCAATATTGTTTTTTAAGTCTTCGAATGTCAATAAAACGTAATTAGAACAACACTTCGTCATCTCACACAAACGTCTCAACCTATAAGTGTAGTGCCTAACAGCAAATGTAGGCTTTAACTTATTGTTTAAAATCATTCTACGCAAAACACCTTCTGGACGTTTAATAACAATTATAAAAAAACAATTTGAAAAGTCTAACTTAGTAGATAAAGAATAATTATAAAGAATCTCGTCTAAATAAAGAGCGGACCTATTTCTTTTTTTATGATCTTTTTTTGTTAAATTTAAAAGACTAATATTACTGAAATAATTATTATCTAAATCTTTGGATTTATAACCCTGAATATTAGAACACTCACACATAGCATCATACAAAACAGATGAACCTGAATAACAATGACTATTTATTAAAGTTATTTTTTTCATGAAAATTCTGCCGACTTATCTACTATAGATATAGAAATTAAAATTTAAAAGAGAATAAAAGAGACAAAAAATGCCTATATGGAGCGACTTTTTTAAATTGTTCACATACGCTGGTGAGCAAGACCCATTATCTAAACAAAAAGACTACAGACAGTTCCAAGGAGCAGGTATAGCTCAACCGGAAGCTCTAGGAGTCGATTTTACTGGCGGCGGGCCAAATTCTGGTATGTCGAACTTCCGACAAACTACAGATATGATCGATACTACTACTCTCACCAATCGAGCGATGAGATATAAAGAGTACGAAAGATTAAGAAATGTCCCAGAAATAGAAATGGCAATGACAGTATTCTCAGACGAAGCATGCGTCTCAGGCGATACAAGAATATCTACTCCATTCGGACCAATCAGTATAAAAGAATTAGTTGAGACAAAAGGGGATGAAAGATTCCTCGCATATTGTTATGATTTTGAAAAAAGAGACTACACTTTAGGCTGGGCATACGCACCCAGATATGTAAAAGATGCAAAAACATTAACAATAGTTTTTGATAACGGATCAACAATAACATGTACGCACGACCATAGAATATTAAAAAGAGACGGTAGCTGGTGCGAAGCTGGAAAACTAAAAATGAACGATGAGCTTATGCCGTTCTACAGAAAGCCAGCAAATTTTCGTCTTACAAAATTAACTCAAAAACAATATCCAAGAATTTTTACACTCAACAAAGGATGGATACACGAAAGACAATTTGTCGATGATTGGAAGACCGGAAAAGTTGACCCAAAAAATGCCGCAATAAATAAAGCAATGAAAATGATAGGAGCCGGAATTCCTGTCGTGAAAATAGAAGAACATATGGATGTAGACTGGCACACCCTAGAAAAATGGATGAACAGACAAGGATTTACACATAAAGAAACAAAAGAATTATTCAAACTAGAAGATAAAAGAACAATATTAAACATTCATCACAATGATGAAGAACAACCTGTGTACGATATGTCTGTTGAAAAACACGCATGCTTCGCAACAGATAGCATCATAGTTCATAATTGTCAAAAAGATGAAACAGGAAATATATTAAAAGTATTAACTAACAACGAAGATATTAAAAAAGAAATAGAGTTCGTACTGCTACATCGCAAAATGCTCAACCTCAACAGAGCAGGATGGAGCTGGTTCAAAAGTTTGTGTATTATGGGAGATCACTTCGTAGAAACAGTAATCAATCCAGATAACCCCAAAGAAGGAATATACAAAGCAGTGCCACTACCACCAGAAACTATGTATAGAATAGAAACTGTCAAAGGTAGAACAATAGAATATCAACAAGCAAAAGAAGGACCAGATTATCAAGCAATAATCAGAGGCCCAGTAGACGACCTAAACAATACAGAACTAAATCACACAACAGCAATACGTTTTGCTACTAATCAAATAATACATTTCAAAATCGGAGATGATAGAAAAACATTTTTTCCATACGGACAATCACTAATAGAACCAGCAAGAGGACCCGCACATAATCTAAGACTTTTAGAAGATGCAATGGTGATTTATAGGCTCTGCTTGGTTGGAGACACAAGAATCAGAACTCCAGATGGATATGCGTATATCAAGAATATTAAAAATGACGATTTTGTTTATTCTTATAATTCAATAGGCGAAACACTAAGAGCCAAAGTGATTAATTTTGTAAATAATGGCATGAAAGATGTCTACACGGTTCGTAGCAAACATGTACAAATAACAGGAACTGCTACGCACCCCATACTTGTAAATCGAGAAGGAATCATCCAGTATGTCGATATTCAAGACTTAATCGTTGGTAAAGACAAAATCATAAATATAACTAAAGATGAGGAGTCTGAAACGGAGATACCAAATATACTTGGAGAGACATGGGCCAAACTTGATGTCTCTCAAAGAACCGCCTTCAGAAATACAATTTATAAAAATAAATCTGCATTGATGAGAAAATGCGGAGATATAAATAGAATAAGACAGTTTCTTTATACCGAAGGTAAGGCCCTGCCTGCTGATCAAGCTAAAAAGATATGTGATGTTTTTGGTTTAGAGAAAAACAAACTTGTAACAACCAATAAAGGACAAGCAAATTCCGAAAGAATAATGCTGCCGAAGTTTGTAGATGAAGAATTTGCTAAATTATTTGGCTTCTTAATAGGCGATGGATCTATAAGGAAAAATAACTACCAATTAACTTTTTCTGCAGGCTTAGATGAAAAACAAAATGTATTTTATAAAAATATACTTGAAAAATATTTCGGCAAAGTTAGATTCGAAAGAGAAAAAAGAAGCAACAACAAGAATTTAGGCAACTATGTCGTCGACTCAACTGTTGCTTGTAAAATTTTATTGTCAATGGGCTATATCAAAGGAGTTAAAAACAAAAGAATCCCAAGCTGGGTGTTTAATGCGTCCAAGAAAATAAGAAGAGCTTTTGTAGAAGGACTATCAAATGCTGATGGTTGCAAAAGACGCACCAAAGCCGGAACTTGGTTCTCGACTATAGAATTATGCAATAAAAACCTTGTAGAAGACACAAAGGAACTATGGTCCTCAATCGGACTCTGCTCAGGAAAAATTGTTAACAGAAAGCGTAAGGGTGGTCACGAAATTGAAAAAGGAAGAAAGATGCCACCAACCGAATGTTGGTCGGTCACAGTTTCTAATAAAGAGCTTCCAAAATATGAAAATGTAATAGCAGTAGAATATGCAGGACAAGAAGAAGTTTACGACTTAACAGTTGATAACGAAATGCATAATTTTGTGGCAAACGGCATAATCGTTCACAACACTCGCGCTCCTGAGAGGCGTGTTTTCTACATTGACGTTGGTCAACTTCCTCCATTTAAAGCAGAAGCATTCTTGGATCGAATTAAAGATCAGTTCAGAAAAAGAAAAGTAACAAGCAATAGAGGAAATACACCAGGTGCAAATCAAGTTGAAGAAAGATGGCAACCACCCGCACAAGATGAAGATTACTGGTTGCCAACTAGACCAAATAGCAACACAAGAATAGAAACACTACCAGGGGCAGAAAATCTTGGCGAAATAGATGATGCTATCTATTTCAGAAACAAACTACTAACAGCATTAAACTTTCCTAAAAATTATTTCAATAACGAAGACCCCAATTCAACCAGAATAACATTAAGCTCACAAGATGTTAAATTCGCAAGAATGATCGAAAGATTGCAAAGCAACTTCGAAGACGGAATATTAGAACTGGCAGAAAGACACTTGCAGCTACGAGGGTTCCCAGAAAAATCTTATCAAGATTTAAAAATAAAGATGACTCCTCCATCCGACTGGAGAGAACTATCAAGAGCGGAAGTCACATCAGCAAGATATGGCAATGCAGGAACATTGAAAAGTAGCGTTCTTATGTCTGATTATGACATAATGACGAGAATTTTGAAATATGGCGAAAACGAAACAGAAGAAATGCTCGCAAGATTGAAAATTCAAAAACTAGAAGATCTCAAACTACAAGTAATGGCACAGAATCCACAACTTCTAGGAGTGGGAATTCCAGGTCAAGAACAATCAAATCCAGAACTAGGAACACAAGCAGGTGGCCCCAACGCAATGCCACAACCAGAAGACGCAGAACAAGCTAATCTTGAGGGCCCTCAAGCTCCACAAGAGCCCACAGGCGAACAACCACCACCTGAAACCGGTGAACAACCTGCCGAACCAACTAGTCTAGAAGATCCTTCTGAAGAAGATATTAAGAAGTACGATCTAGAACTACAAGGATATGAAGCAGAACAAGATCTAGAAGATATAGATTATAGCGTAGGTGATGAATGATCAATTTGTTTCCTAAAATATCAATGAAGAATAAGAATATTATAAAACAATCCTCCTCAGTAGGATGTTATCATTGTTGTAAAATATTCGATCCCAAAGAAGTAACAGAATATACAGATAATAACGAAACTGGAATATGCCCACATTGCCTCGCAGACTGTTTAGTAGGAGACAAATGTGGGTTTGTTCTAGATGAAAATATCTTGATTAAAGCAAAAAAATGTTGGTTCAATCTCTAGATTTTCTCTTCTTCTCTGGCTTGTCTGACTTGTTCAAAAACCCGCCACATTCACGGCACTTAGCTTTGCCAGCATTAATATCATATATTGAAGCTCTTGCTTCTGCTCCACATCTACTGCAAATAGCTTTTGTTTCAATCAAATAAGCTTCGCCTTTGTAAGAATCAGCAGCATTAGGAACCATCGCATTAGATGGCTGCTGAGGAGAACCGGCGTTGCCCATAGAGGCATCACCACTAGAAACATCTCCTAACCCCTTAGACGAATTAGATGAAATTCTCTTGGCAGCTCTACTAGCAGCAACACCTAGATCTTTCAAACTATCAAAATCATGTTGAGATAACATTTGTTCCACTTGATCTTTAACTTCTGGAACACTCTGCACAATACTCTTTAACATGCCGATAGTTTGACTTCCTTTAGCTCCCAATATAAGCAAAAAAGCTTGAAGGGCCGTGTCTACAGCAGCTTCAGAATTCGCATCTAGGCTTACATTATTTGCCCCGCCAAATATATCTTTTCCCATATTCATAGCGGACATTTCCCGCAGCTTTACATATTCTACAAATTTTCTCATCTTAACTCTCCTAAATTTTGAATGGTGATGCATACCTATATATCAGACGATAATAAAATAATTGAGTTATTGAAAAAAATTTAACCTAGAATTTATATATAACTCATCAGGATTTTAGGAAACCAATACACAGGGAGTCAATTGACCTATGAAAAGAAAACTAATTAGTTTTGATGTGTTCAAAAAAATAGAAGAACAATCACTCACAAATGCTCAGAAAGAATTAATTGAGGCTCAAGATGTTTTGGCCGAAGCATTGGGCGTAGAAGGTCTTGAGTTGTTCACTTTTGGCGAGTCAGAAGTAACATACGAAACCCCAGACGGAACTTATATTCACGCTACCTATACAATTAAGGATGATAGTATCATTCTTGAAAACATCGAACAACTAGTAATAGACCAAGAGAGCGAAAAAAATAGCAATCGTTCAATCATTTCAAAAATGGTTGATTCAATCATAGACAATAAAGATGCGACCGCCGCTCACCAGTTCGAACAATATATGAGCTCGCCATCTGTAAAACGTAGCTTAAATGAAGCGACTTGGAAAGTAACAAGCTCTAGACCAACTGGTAGACATGGATCCCAATGGCGCAAGCATCGTAATCGATCCGCTGTCGCAAAGGGAGTTAGATCAAGACTGAAGACCTTGGCCCGTATGTCTCCAAGCCAAAAGAAACAACTCGCAAGAGAAAGAGCAAGAGCGAGAAAGAGATTGGGCGGATCAAGCAACCCACGTGCACGTGTTTATGCAAGAAAAATCAAGAAGAGCCACATGAAAGAATGGAACAATCTTGTTGAAAATGTAATCAATTACATTAATTACAAAAACTTCGGCCCAGCAATGAATGAGTCATTTGTAAGACAAGATAATAATGGCGAAATAAACGCCATTGCAGTTCCAACCGCCCTAAAAAGGAATGAAGGCAAAGTGCTTTCTTTCAATTGGGACACACTAGACCATGAAGTCAAAGTAGTTCGTAGCAAGATGAAGAATGTTAAAGAAGACAATAACTTCGTTAAAGCAATGGCAGATCTAAAAAGATATAACAATATCTCCGACAACAGCTCGCTCGAAACAACTCTAGAAGCTATTGTCACCCGTTGGCCAGATCTAATCTACGTTACCGAAGAAGAGTTGGCAACACAGATTTCTCACGCTTTAGAATCTGCTGCTATCAAGAATTATGACGATGAAATATGCTCTTTTATGGCCGAAGCTATTCTAAGAACCGCTCATAACGCATACACAGATCGTGTAAAGAAAATAGCTGTACTAGCCGGTGTAGAAGATGACATCACCGCAGAGTGCAGAGAATGTGAAGATGCATACGGTAGCTTCAAGAAAGTAGTCGAACAATTCTACGTAACGCTTGATGAATCAGAATCAAAAGAACTACAAGTGTTCGTTGATCTTTTCAACGCTCTACGTGAAGTTCGTGAAATTGCTGTAGAAGCAGAAGATTCTGAAACCGTAAGAGAAACCGAAGATCTTTTAGAACAGTGTGCTGCTGTACTAAACAAAGAAAGCAAGATGGACCTAGAACTAGCAGAAGAAGTTGCTGATTATATCTCCTATTTCCTAGAAGCTAATATCGACGGAGCTTCAAACGATTGGGATGTTGTTACAACTCCTCACCACACAGTATATGGAGATCATCCATATGTAAGCAAAATGGCTAAAGTAGACGGTACCCCTTCTGTTCACAACGGTGATTGGAAAAGTGCTGCCCCTGTTAGTGACGGTAAAAGCTACAACGGTGATCTAGATGATGAAATGCAAAGCAATGGATGGAGCAATCTTGGCGGAAATGATATCTGGCCATCACTAGATAATCCCTATGTACCAAAGGCAAGTGATTACAAAATGAAAGAGAAATCAGTTGTCGATGATGGTGATGAATTGGCACAGAATCAGTCAAATGATACTTGGCCAAATCTAAATAACCCTTACGTTAAGGGTGCAGTTATGCCCAGAGACGTCAAATAATTTTTAAAAAGGAGTACGTCAATGGATCCCACAAAACTAACACTGTTTGTAGATAGCTGCAACCACTCTGGATTTACCTTAGACCTTAATGAGTCCACCGATAAAGGACTAACAAGCTTTAAAGGTAAATTCCAAGAAGCAGAAGCAGTTAATAAAAATAAAAGAATATACCCATACGCTGTGCTAGATGAGAATGTCAAGAAATTGGTACCTATCATCGAAGCACGAGGATTAGTAGGCGAATTAGATCACCCAGCAGATAGTATAATTCATTTTGAAAAATGTTCACACATTATTACTAAGCTATGGTGGGAAGGTAATAGCCTAATGGGGCAAGGAGAAATTCTCAACACTCCTCACGGAAGAATACTAAGAAGTCTTCTAAATGATGGTGTGAGAATTGGAATCAGCAGCCGTGGCGTAGGCAACGGTAGGAATGACGAGAATGGAATTTTGGTAATTGGCGAAAGTTATAAGCTAATCACTTTTGACGCCGTAGCCGATCCGAGCACCTATTCTGCTTTCCAGGAGAAAGTAGTAGGTAAGAAAGAAAGTTTCGATCCAACAGTAACAAGATCTTCTTTTGTAGAAAAAAACTCTGCAAAAAATAACAGTAGCTGCATACATACTGTTAACAAAGAAGCACTTGTCGCTTGCTTGGGTGGAATTATTGAACAAAAGACAAATAACATTAAGAAAAAACTTAATTAATGTTAAAAAAAGAAAAACAACAACCCGTTAAGTTAGGAGTAGGCTAATGGATAAAATAGTAGAAGCATTAAAAAAACTTTTGCCCGAAACCGAAGTTAATGAAGTTTCATCCGCAGTGCAACAAATGCTAGAGTCAGCTAAATCAGATCTAGAGGCGGAGTTCAATCAAAAACTTGAAGAAGCCTATGTTGAACTTTCAAGCGAAGTTGCAGAAGCAGAACAAGTAGCAGAAAAAGGATACGAAGAAGCATACGCAATAATTGCCGATCTACGTAACCGCTTAGAACTTCAAGGTGAAGAATATAAGGCTGCACTCGAAGAAGGATACGAAGAAGCATACGAAATGCTAAAAGGTGAAAAAGGCAAGAATCAAAAACTCGAAGTAGAAATGTACGAAGAGTATGATAATAAACTTGCTGAGATGAAAGAGTATATTGTAGATAAAGTTGACCAGTTCCTACAGTTTAAAGGTCAAGAGATTTATGAACAAGCCAAACGTGAAATCATCAACGATCCACGTATGGTCGAACATAAAGTAGCTCTCAATAAGATCGTAGATATTACTGCCAACTACCTCTCTGATGATGGTTTCGCTGCTGTCTCTTCAGCAAAAGTTGAAGAAGCAAATAAATCAATCGAAGAAATGAAAGGACAGCTTCGCATTATGGAAGCTAGAAACATCAGACTTTCAACCGAAAACACTAAGCTAAACGAATCAGTTCGCCAAGCTCACGATGTAATTACTGAAAGCCGCAAAGTCGTTACGCAAACTAGAAAAGAAGCCGTAATGAACGAACAGAAAGAAAGAACCGAAAAAGCAAAGAATGTAACGGGGAGAGGAAGGTCGGATGATGGTGTGGTCATATCGGAATATGCATCACAAAACTCTGGAACAGATCAATTATTGATCCTATCCGGACTAAAACAAGCTCAATAAGTTTAAAACTCTAATTAAATTAGAAGGATTACATGAACGCAAATTCACAATTTCTAAATGAAGCTAAAGAGCTAGAAACTCGCTGGGCGCAGACAGGTCTCCTCGAAGGCATTCAAGACAGATTTACTCGCTCTGCAACAGCAGTTCTACTCGAAAACCAAAGACTCATGAATGAGACCAGCACCGATACAGGTGACGTTGCTCAGTTCAAACGAATCAGCATTCCGCTAGTTCGCAGAATTTACCCACAGCTTATCGCTAACAAGATCGTCAGCGTACAGCCACTACTCGGACCAACCGGACTAGTGTACTACCTCCGTTTCCGTTACGGCAGCAACAAGGGTGCAACCCGTGGTGCTTCCAAAAGCGGATTCCCATCGGATGATTCAAACAGCTTGATGCAGTTGGCAGACGGTACTGCTAACCTAGATATTTTCTACAGCAGCCAGTTTGTACAGAACGAAAGAACCAATGTCGATCCAGGCACCGGTACTTCCGTAACCTACTCCGCTCTAGAACATACTCCAATTCTAGCTGGTACTGTCACAGGTACAGTTTATGACGGCAACACAGCAGTACAGACCTTCGTGGTCTCTTCTTCTGGTACCTTCAACTTTACCACAATTGGTTCACCTGGTGATTACGCAACCGGCGGTTCACTAGATCTAGTAAGTGGCGAACTATCACTAACTTGGGACAGTGCAGCAGGTGATAACCACGTTGTAATCAGCTATGAATACAACATGGAATGCAATCAGGATCTACCAGAAATCAATCTCGTGATCGAGTCAGAAGAAATTGCTGCCAAGACACGCAAATTGAAAGCAGTTTGGAGCTACGAAGCTCAGCAAGATCTCCGCTCACAGCACAATCTAGATGCTGAAGCTGAGCTAACCGCTGTTCTAGCTCAAGAAATTAACCTCGAAATCGACCGTGAAGTTCTAACCGATCTTCGTAACAACGCTGGTACCGTATCAGCTTGGGATTTCAATACAGCTCTCGGTGATACCATCAAAGAGAAGTATGAATCACTATATGTTAAAGTTGTCGAAATCAGTAACGTAATTCATCGTAAGACATTACGTGGTGGTGCTAACTGGCTAGTAACAAGCCCAGAAGTTGCCTCAATATTTGAGACAGCAACCGCCGGCTTCGCTCCAGCCCCAAGTGAAACTTTCACAAGCTCACTAGGTGTTCAGTATGTCGGTACTGTTAATAACAGATGGAGACTATACAAAGATCCACTATTCCCAAGCAATCAAGTATTGATGGGATATAAGGGTGATAGCTACATGGACAGCGGATATTTCTACTGCCCTTACGTACCACTCACTCAGACACCAGTGGTTCTCGATCCAGAATCCTTTTGCCCACGCAAGGGAATTTTAACAAGGTATGGGAAAAAACTCCTTCGTGAGGGTGCCAAGTTTTATGCAAGATTGAGTATCGCTAATTTTGTGATATAGTTTTACACCGCATTTTGCGGTCACAAATGAACAAGAACCCTTCGGTCGCAAGACCGGAGGGTTTTTTGTTTCTCTGTACAAAATGCTATTGAGGGCAAGGGCATTATTGCTCATCGGTAAAAAACTATTTCCTACAAATAAGGTATTGAGTAGAATCTATTTTTTTGTTACTATATTAGGAACAAGGAGAAACTACATGTACCAAGTCAAGTGCCCAGAATGTGGAGAAGAAAGAATTGTAAAAGCAAAAAAGAAATGGATGGAAGAAGGCTTTGTTAAAATCTGTATGAGCTGTTGTCAAAAAGGAAAAAAGAAAAGTTCCGAAACAATTGCCAAACTCTCTGAAATTGCCCCTCGGTACAGGGTTGGGGCGATCTCACTTTTTTCCCTCACGGCTTTCAGGAGTGCCGCTGCCATTTCTCTTCGCTCTTGCGTTATTTTTTCTGACCCATCAGGAGGCGGAGTTCCGTCAATTTCGTCCTGCACGTGAGTTCTGAGCTTTGAAGGATCGCCCTTCCAAACAACGATTGCAGCCTTCAACGCCTGCTGTTCGTTCTTAAACGCTTTCGTGCCAACATCTAGTGCTTTACCTTCATTGGTTAACCATTGTTTAAAGCTTGAACTATTCATATTATTATATATTGTGTACCTATATATTTACATGAATATTATTGAAGGTGTTATATTTTACACATTGATGACTGGTTTGTGGAAGTGGGTTCTTTTGTTTTTAGTTACTGGTATTTTGGCATTTTTTATTGGACGTTTTTCGAGAGGGAGTGAATTTTGAGTAATAATCCTATGAATCTCAATAAGTTACCACAATACTTAGAATCTATTAGAAGTGGTGGTAAAGTTGACGAAGGCGTTGTTGTTGATATTGGTCAAATAGTTAGTCCTTCTTCTTTTAATTGGCGTAGAAATTCTGCATTTGCCATAACTGCGTGTTTATTGTTAGTGATTGGGTCTGCAGTAACATATACTAATTTAGTTGAAAACAAGATTACAGTAATAATGAGTACAAATAATCTTAGTGCAGAAAATGTTTTGCAACTAGTGTCTTTGACTGGTGGGCAGGTTGTTAATGTGAAGCAAAAAGAAGACTATACTTACGAATTGAGGATAGAAAGACTAAAAAATGTAAAGTCTTTTCTTGAGAGTTTGAGAAAAAACAAAGATATCAATAATGTAGAGAAAATAGGTTTGTAGGTCTGTCAAAATAAATCTGTCCTAGCAACTATATATTTTGTCGTATTTTAGAAGGGATATTATGAAAAAATTTAATGAATGGTTAAAAGAAAGAAATAAAATAGAAGAAGGCATTGCGGATTACACTCCAGGGTTTATAAGAAGGCCACTGCAGAACGTTGGCATGATGGGTAAAACTACTGCGGAAAAGGAGCGTATAAAGGAACTGCAACGGGAAATTGATGCGGCTGATGATGAAGAGTATAAGCAGAGATTGCAAGCAGTGGCTCTTAAAATTAGTAACGATTCTGCATTGAAAGAATACGAGAGAGAACAACGCAGAAAAGAGATGGAAAAAAAAGAGAGGGAGCGGGATACCTTCCGCCCCCGGCCAAATAAAATAAATCAACCATCCATCTACCATCTACCATCATACGGCGGCGGTAGGCATCCTGGCGAATGAATATTGAGTTAAAATACAAGATCGTATTTCTTAATTTAAAGAAGGTTTAATGAAAAATTTTTATGAAATGTTAAAGCTCATAGAGCAAGTTCCAAATGCTGTGCCTAACGTTGCTGCTCCACAGATGCAGAATCCTGCACAAAATGCTGCTGCTCCACAGATGCAGAATCCTGCACAAAATGCTGCTTCGCAAAACGCAAACAATGTGCAAGCACAACCGGGTTCTGATCCTGCTGAGGATGGGAAATTAAAAAATTTGCTAGGTAAAAATTACGAACAATTCGTAAAAGAATTGAAAGGCAATGTAAGTGACCCTAAATTTTTAGCATTCATTCAGGCTGGATTGCAAGATGGTCGTGTTGCTCAAGATGATATGGTAAAATTTACATCTGGACCACTATCGTGTGCCGCCTTAACGCCCACTCAGAACGAGATAGACGTAGATAAATCTCTTTCTTTTCCATTAAAAAAAGAAAACGCACAAACAATATTGTCTTATATCAAAGGTGGGACGTTTGCACCAGGAGGGGCAATAGTAACATGTGGTGGAAAATACATTATAGATGGCCACCATCGGTGGAGCCAATTATATTGTATGAACCCGAATGCTCAAATACAAGCAATGAACATGGATGGTATTACAGATCCAGAATTAGCATTAAAGATAGTTCAGCTGTCAATAGCAGCAACAACAGGACAAATAAACACAGCTGAGGTAAAGGGATCTAATCTATTGTTGATGGGCGAACAACAAATTAAAGAATACATTTCGACAAATATGGGTGAAAATGCTAAACAAGCTTTCTCGCAAGTTGCACAGGGCCAAGACCCAATTGCTTATGCTCAACAGTATATTTGGGAAAATGTTTCTAAAATGCAACAGAATAATAAGCCTATAAGCGGAGCATCTAAAAGAGATTTTATGCCACAAACAGATTCAGGTGGAAAATTCGCACAAGAATTGCAAAAAGGAGCAGTTAATTGGACACAAGGACAACAAAAACAAGTTGCACACACGGACAATAACGGCCCTAGTTTGAACGAGTGGGCGATACTATCAGGAATCAAAAAGAATTATTAAAAATGAAAACTTTTCATCAGTGGCTTGAAAATCAACAAGTAGACATTAATCAAATTGCTAGTGGCTTACAATTTCAGCCTACAACCAAGAAGAAATTAATGTATCAATATGTCCAGTCTACAGATAACATGCCACCTATGAGTTATGCTGTTGCAAACCAGCAGATGCCTGTTGTAACAATGACTAGCGATGGAAAAGAGACTCAAAACACAGCAGAGCCAAATGATATAATAATGAGTGGTCCTAGCAGAGAGCAATATGTTTTGAAGTCTGCTAAATTCCCTAAATTATATGTTGGTAATATGGGAGGACCGGTACATCCTGAGCAATCTCCTAGAAACGTTGCGGTTTACACAGGCAATGTTGCTGTTTCTTTTATGGCACCTTGGGGAGAGAGTATGGTGTTGAAACCTGGTGATTATTTAGTAAAAGAAGATGAAGGCAAATATTATCGTATTGCTAAGGTCGAATACGAATTAACTTATAATCCTCCTGGTAAAATTGGTTGATTATTTAGCTAATGTTCTTTCTACATCTTGGTAGTAGTATTCCCATGGTCTCCATCTTACCCTTGTTCCTTCTTTTTTCTCTACTATTTTGCCTGTTTTAGGGTCAGTATATCTGATTGTTGCACTGTAGAACTCTTCGTCTAAAATTTCATCTTTTAGAATGGTAAAATCTTCTGGATAATCGTGGGCGTCTTTCAATCTAATAGACCCCATAAATCGAACATATTGTTCAACATCTTTGTTGTATTTATTTGCTGGAAAGAATATGTTGTTGATTGAATGTTCGATAATAGCGTATTTTCTACCAGACCATTCTGCATTAAATATGAATCCTAGTGCTATTCCTACAAAAAGAATTAACCAGTTGTAAAAAACTGAGCGTGCAATAATTTTAATCATTAGTCTCCTATGCTTTATATAGTAGAATTCTCCCAAACTACCATGGCTACATCTTCTTGAGTGGGGATCACTATTTTGGCATTTGGAAATTCTTGAGGAAAGTGAGTTGCGTATTTCATCCAAGAGAATTTTTTAAGAAAAACCCTACAAACTAATTTGTTGCATTTAGTCATCATTTTTTCAACTAATTGCAAACCTTCTAGGTTTATAACACCGTCCCCGATTATAGCGTCGGCATATTCTTCAAATTCGTTCCAATTTTTTTTGATAACTGGCTTCGATTGTTTTGTAGGATGCAATTCGACCATATAGTCGCAAAGTGGTTGCATGTCTTTAGTCATGCCTAAAAGGCATACGGGCGAGCATCCTTTTATATGTTTTTTGTACAAACTAATTTCGTAGTCGTTTGGACATAGTGGAGGGCTCAAATTCTGCCAATATTCTGTATCTTTTTTTATTTCCATATAATTATATTGATAGTATCTTATATATTAAACCCCATGATTAATACAAATGAAAAAATAAAAAGTCTTTTAAACTTTTTTGAAATTTCGCAGTGGAATCACACTGTGAACTTTGAATGCTCTTCTAGTTTTAAGATTATGACAAGAAGTGATCTACGTAATTTAAAGATGAAAAAATATTTAAGTTCTACTAAAACTTCTGGATCTACTGGCGAGCCTGTTACTGTGGAAAAGACTATTCTTGATCATATTTGGTATGTTGCTACAAATATAAGAGAGATTAGATGGAGAAAGTGGGACGTAACAAAGAATATAGCTATAATAAAACCCGGTCGTGAAAAACAAGACAAGAAGTCTTGGGGAATACCCGTTTGTATTAACAAAAATCAAGGAAAGTCATTTGTCAATGGATACGCCCCGATATCAGAACTTCAATGTTGGTTAGAAGAAAAGAATCCTCACTATTTACATTGTGCTCCATCCATAGTTGCCCAGCTAGATTTATCTAAGATATCTAATTTGATAGATTGTAAGGGCACAGGAGAAGCTGGTGGATCTATGTACTCTAGCGAGGAGTGTGGTACTATTTCCATAAGATGTCCTGATAATCCTAATTTTCATCATGTTATGGAGAATCAAATAGTAGAGGTAGATTCTGATGGTGGAATAATCATAACTACTACTACTAATCCTTACATTAAGAGGTACAAGCACGGGGACCACATAGAACTTGGTGAATGTACATGTGGTAGAAGACTGCAAGCTATAGAAAAGATTAATGGAAGAGTAAGAAATATGTTTATTCTTCCAAATGGAGATAAAAAATGGCCTCTTTTTGGTTCAAGAGATTATTACGAAAGATTTGGAATTAAAAGATACAAAATAGTGCAGACTACTCTACATGATTTAGAAGCACATATAATTTCGGAGCCTTTAGGGGACAGAGAAGAAGATTTTATTGATTTGATTAAAAACACTTTGAATTCGCCAATAAATGTGAAAATAAAGTATGTAAATGAATTTCCAATGTATAAATTTGAAGAATTTGTTTCTTTGGTTAGTGTTTCGTAAAGAAATAGATTAATAACAATATATAATTTAAAGCATTTTTTTTAGGAGATTTCATGAAAACATACACCAGCGACCTCACTTCGAAACCAGATTGGCTCGGAACCTATGGTGATGCAACTGGAAAAACCTTAGATGTTGACTTTGGTTTTGATCCTGATGGTATGTATTTCGTTGGGAGTGCTAGCCCTTTAGAGCTAGCGCCGGCCTACAGCGTAAGAACCAACTGGAGCATCAGTGGACACCAGGCCTGCGAGGTCATATTCACAGTCGATCACAGCGTTTGCTCAGATCAAGGCATGTGTTTTTATAATGATGGCAACTCTCCAAATTGGAAATGGAGTCCCGACCAATCAAGGATAGCATTTCAAATAAATTGCCCAGTGCCTTTCCTTTACGGAACAAATAAGTTTGTAAACAATGATGGTGAGCATTATGGAAATTCCACAGGCCAATCAGGTTCTGAGGTTCTAGGGAGTGGCATCTACACCTTTAAGGTCACATATAACCCAGCCGCCAGAACCGTCACTGCCGCCACCTATGAGGGAGCGAACACCTTGGGAACTGTTCTTGACACCATTGTTTTACATGAGAAGTTGATGGATGGAGGTCCTTACAGAATTGGATTTGATGCTGACTACGATGAAGGCACGGCATACTTCACAAACCTCACTATCAATGTTTATGAAGCAAATGGCATCTCCGACGACACAGAATTAAATGCCCAGCTTACCGGTCTCAAGACGGGTTATTCTCAAGTAACTGATCTTGTTGAGGGTCCATTTTTGTTCTCAGACGATGCTGACATAGACATGGGAGAAGGAAATGGCATAGACCCTAATTTCAATGAATTAGGAATTGGCACAACAGTATGCATACAAGAAGACGGCAAAATTGTGGTTGGTGGGCTGTCGGGAACACTTGATGGATCAAAATATTTAAGAAGAATAGATGTTAGTGGAAATGAAGATGAATCGTTCACTCCTCCATCTTTTGGACTTAACGGAATGGTAAACAGCGTTGTTCAGATGAGTGATGGAAGGTTGGTTGTGGGCGGCAATTTTCTTAATGTTGAAAGGTTTGATGGACCATCCAACAGCGGATCAATAACCTTTGATGCTGACTATCAAGGTGGAACCGGCTTGAATGGAAATGGACTACTTCTGCCTTATTCTGCAAATATAGTCGAAGTGGGTTGGACCGTGACATTCCAAGATTCTAGTACAAGAACCGTAATTAGCTCTTATTTTAATGAATCTTCAAATTACTGGGTAGTTGGACTCGACAGCAACATAACATTGAATCCTGCTTTCCCAATAACAATATCACAGCCAAATTGGAACCCAACAATAGACGGCAATATAGTAAATATTGGTGGAATGGTTTGCTTGAAAACTGATGGTTCTCTGAGTAAGAGAGATGGTGGAGATGTTGGCTTTGAGGACAGGGCAATAAGTGGTGTTCCCTTACAAGTTTATGCAATAAAATTATTGAACGATGATAGTGTTTTAGTTGGAGGACATTTTACTCATTATGATAATGTAGAATCCCCTTATTTGGCAAAAATAGACAGCGATGGAGTTATAGATGAAGGTTTTGCTACCAATGTTTTAAGCCTAGGTTTGAGTGATTCTGTCTCCACAATTGCTATTGATAGCAATGGCAAAATACTAATTGGAGGAACTTTCTCAGAAGCAATCAAGAGGCTTAACAGCGATGGATCGGTAGATAGTTCTTTTGAACCGGGAACTGGTTTCACTGGCAATACCTTTCAACAGAATGGAGTTTTTTCAATACTTCCATTATCAAATGGACAGATATTAGCTGGACACAGTAGCAAATACTACAATGGAACCCAATGCAATAATGGATTGGTTAGATTAAATAGTGATGGTTCTCTGGATGAGTCGTATGCAGCAAATTTATATAATAGCAACACTAATATTGGAACTGTAACATCAATAGCCCAACAAGAAAATGGGAAAGTAATTGTTGGAGGATACTTTAACCTTGCAGATGGATCCAGTGCAAATGAAATATTTAGGTTGAATTCTGATGGTTCTAAAGATGAAAGTTTCAATAGTGTATTTGGATTTACTCCCGCAGGTTATAATTGGGGACCAGCAACAAACGACATCAAATTAGATTCAGTTGGAAACATATATGTAGCTGGAAGCTTTACTGACTACAACCATGCAGCAAGATTTCAGTATGCCAAATTGGACACAAATGGGGTGCTGCAAGAGTGGAGCGTTCTGCCTGCTTTCAAGCAGATGGGAATAAATGATGGCATGGACGACATGTACGACGGAGCAAATTACTTAAATACCAATCTGACCCTTCCTTATCTTTATATTAAGTGTTATGGAGGCGAAAGCAATGGCAATCCCGGTGGAGATAATGTTATCAGCGGCGGCGAAGGAGCTTGTGGATGTCCCGAAGCCGGAGTTATTTGTGGGCTTAACACTAACAGTAGCATTCCTTCCACTCACACTCAAGCATGGGATGATGACCCAGAAGAAGACTTTTATGATCCAGGGTTGGACGAGTATAGATATCTTCCTGTTTGCGACAGTCGTGTTGTGGTCGGGGATGGATATTTCGGTGAAGGGAGCAGCTACTTCACAGCTATGTTTCCCGGCATGTTCGTGCTTGTGGCAAACAATATCAACATCACGCAGTTTTCAATAACCGGCAATATAGGCACGGATGGAGATGGTGTCGATGCAGTTGATATCTATCCAATAAATGCTGGTGGTAACACTTACACCGCCTATTTTAAGACCAATTATGGCGATGGTGATCCTTCTATAAACCACATCATAATCGTTGATGGTAAAGGAGATGGAATCGAGCAGTTTTACGATCCAACCGCAAGGGGAGATGAGCACTGCATCACCGGGCTTGAGGGAAAAACAAAACTATTCTTTCTTTGTCTGGGTAAAGCTAATGCAGTGGCAATGACAACCGAAGGGGCAAAAGCTATTGCAGCTAAGTTCTTGGAAGTAATAGGACTAGGTACTAATGATTGCAGCACAGCAACGTATGAATTGGACTTAAGTCCAGATAATCCAGATAAATTTCCTAATTATCGTTTTGACGGCGAAGGCAACATGGATACTTCATTGGTGATTGCCCCGATAACTGGCAAGCGTGTCTCCATTCAAAGAACTGGTTATTTTGAGATTGTTGATAGTTGCGGAAACAGAAAAGTTGTATCAAGTAAAGATGGAGAAATTTTTAGCCAAGTTCCTAAAACTTTGGCCGATGCACTTGGTTCAATTCTAAAAAAGCAAGTATTAATTAGTGTTTTTATTAACAACAATTATGTCGATTACGTTGCAGATCTCGGAAGTAGCCACAGCCACGAAGTAAACAATCTTATTGATTTTATGAATAGTGTTGGAATTTCTCATAAAACATTCACATCATTTTCAGAAGTTAGCTTGGAAGGCACCATTATCATACCGGAGTTAGAAAAAGGCGACTTAAATCCTGATTTAACTAACGATATTAGATCTGCCATAGCGGGCCTTGTTTATAATGGTGGAAAGCTTATTATGTTTCATCCAAATAGCTTTGGAGATCTACCAATTGTATTAAACGCTGTTTTCGGATTTGATTTAGATACTAGCGGTGCTACTGAACCAATTAATTTAACACAGGCTGGTGCTGAACTTTTTCCACAAGAAAGTAATACAATTCCCTCTTGGAGTGCTACATCTTCAATAAGCAAAGAAACACTTCCTGAGGGTTCAATTACTATTTACGAAGGTGATGGAAGCGATCAATCAGTGGTCACTATGATTCCTTATGGAGGCGGCAAAATATATGTTTTGGGTTGGGATTTATATAATGAAGCTCCCCGAGGAGAATGGGATGGCGGATGGAACCACTTACTTGAATCAATATTAAAATCTTGAAGGAGAAAAATGTTTAATTTAGATGTTGCTAATGAAAAACTTGAAAAATTCAGAGATATTCTCAATGAAGAAAATGTAGCCAGCAGGATTTTAGAAACAAAAGATTCTGTGACAACTTTAAAATTTAAAACGCAAGAAGAATTGGACAAGGCTAAAGAAATTTTAAAAACAATTTAAAAAAATCAGCCCCAATCTAACAATTTTTCACAATCAATTAAATTTTAGATAAAAAAATTGCTTTAAATTGAATATATATACATTAGGCGACCAAGGTGGTTGCTAGTTTTATTTTAAAGGAGTAAAATATGGATTTCAAAACATTTCTAGATAATGTTAATGTAGACCAGAAAGCAAAAATGACTGTTAAGTCTGGCAATGGTCCTAAGAATGCAATCAAATCTCTTTCAAACGTTAAAGAGATTGTAAAAGCATCAAAGACTGTAAACGGTGCAGAAGTATCCGTTGTTGTTGTCAAGTTAGCTGTAGAAGCTGTTGTTGACACTTGCAAAAAAGCACTCAAAGTTCTTTCAACTGTTAATGCTACTGAATGTGCAAACCTAACTGTTCTTGTCGAATCAGAAGGTGTTTCTTACAACGTAGTTTCAGCCGAAATGGTTGAAGATTACATGGTTTTCATGGTCGTTAAAGCTTAACTTTAAATAAAGGAGTATAAAAATGTCAGCTACAACAACTCAAGGAACTGGTACTGGTTCATCTGAAGGACTAAATAAAGGTCCAGGTAACGGAAGAAATATTTATCAAAGTCTAAACGGCCCACACATTGTACTTGCTGGTCAAGTATACAACGATGAGTGCTGGCAGACTCTTATAACATTTCCAAGTCTACCATCTAGCCCTGATAAATATGTTATTTTGGTAACACAAACCGATTGGGCTAACAACGATGGTTCAGGATATCGTCCTTCACACACTGAAAAGCTAGATCAGTATGGCGACAATCTAGACGATAATAATAACGAATGGCCACTAGATGCTAAACTTAGCGGGTTCGTTCTACACGGCGGTTCAGAGAATGACCATCGTTATGATTGGGTAATTATCAAAGCAGGCGGAGCTTTTAGTTACGAATATTGCTATTAATTTTAAATAAATAGTTCAAATAGCCCAGCAGTCGAAAGATTGCTGGGTTTTTTTGTTGTTACTCTATATAATTGTATGGATTTTAAAAATTGGCTGCTCACAGAATCGTCTAATCAAATTGTGCTTATGAAAGCGGTGCGACAAGAGGGATCAGATTCTATAAAGAAGGTTGGATTTCAACTTCAAGACAAACATCGCAACGTAGCAAATTATTACAAAAAATATGGTGATACTAGCGATGATCAGATGTACGGACCAGGATTGTATTTTGGAATTATTCCTCCCGGACAAGATCCAAAAGGATTTGCAATGAAAAGCTGTAAGGATTACGCAGACCTTTGGGGCGATCACGTTGTTTTAGCTACTATCAAAGAGGGAAGTAGAGGTCTGGTAACTGGTTTTTGGCCGGAACATCCTATTTGGAAATATTGTGCATCTAAAGAACATTATGTGTATAATCAGCTTGAGGCGTTAGGCGTCAACAATTTGATAGGATATACAAAAAACGATGTACATAGCAGTGAAGATTGGGGTTACAAACTACACGATAAAATAGATTTCTGGGCACACCAGCACAACACAAGACAGCATGTTGTTGTTTATAATCCTTCTGCACTTCAACTGATCGACCAATTTGAGTGCGATACTGGAAAGAAAAAAGAACCTTTAATGATTAAACAGCCCGTTTTACCCAAACCAAATGATGATAAAATAGATTGGAATTCTGAGATTTCAAAATAGTATGAATGAAAATGTAACAATAGTTTCTTCTCATTACAAGGAAGATATTATTTGGTTAGAAAAATCTCCTTATCCTGTAATTATTGTGGGAAAAGAAGGAGGAAACACTGTTGATGGGTCAAAATATGAAGCTTTTCATATTCTTCCCAATAAAGGAAATGAAGCTTCGTCGTATTTGTGGTATATAATTAATTATTGGGATGTTTTGCCTGATAAAATTGTTTTTATACATGGCCACGAAACAGCTTCTCATCAACATATTCATATTTTCGACGCTATAGAAAAGTATAAAGAAAAAGATTTTCAAGCTATAAACGAAAGTTATTACTACATATTTATTCCAAACAATTCGTTTAGAGATTGGTGGAAGCAAATATATGCTGAATCCTTGGGACAAATACCTGACAAGCTTGTTTTTGAGCCTTTTGCTCAATTTTTAGTCAGTAAAGAGCGGATTAGATCTCATCCTTTACATTTTTACCAAAAGCTGTATAATTGCTGTTTGTGTATGGAGGATAACGCCACAAGCTATAGAATAGGGGCGTTTTTTGAAGTCACATGGCACCTTCTTTTTGATAAAAACGATAAATCTAAACTTGACGCAGAAATAAATAATCTTTGTTTTTTATTTGGTGGCAACTGGTATTGTAAGCCGAATGGAGCCTTTATATCTTCTGAAAAATATAAGTATAATCCAAAATTATGTGCAAACCCCAACAAAATAGATTCGATATAGCAAAATTAGAGGAATATTATAAAAATAGACTTTTAATGAAGCAAACACATCCTAGTTTGCCTCTAATCATCTGGAATTACTCTCCTACGGTCCAATACGACAAATTATGGGATAATATAACCCTAAAATGTAGAGCCCTTATAACGGACCAGGAGGGCCTTGTTGTGGCTAAAAGTTTTGATAAGTTTTTTAATATAGAAGAACTTCGAGATATTCCCAACGAACCTTTTGATGTTTACGAGAAATTAGACGGGTCTTTAATCGTAATTGCTTGGTATAAAGGCGAAATGGTGGTCGCTTCCAAGGCGTCTTTCAACAGTGCCCATTCAAACGAAGCAAAAAGAATTTTATCTAAATATGATTTAAGCCAATTAGATAGCACTAAAAGCTACTGTGCTGAATTAATTGTCAAATGGAACAAAATAGTATGTGACTATGGCGACAAAGAAGATATAGTTTTACTTGCTAAGTTTGATAATTACGGCAACGAATACGATTTGTACCAAGAAAAGAACGCATTTCCTATTGTTAAAAAATACGATGGAATCAAAGATTTGTCTTTAATCAAGTCTTTGATAAAAGACGATCAAGAAGGATTTGTGATTAGATTCAAGTCTGGCACACGGATTAAGATAAAGGGAGAGGAATACGTCCGGCTTCATAGAATCGTTACGGGAGTTACTGAGAAATTGATTCTAGAAACTTTGCGGAACGGACATTCTATGGATGTGTTTTTAGATAAAGTGCCTGATGAGTTTTATAATTGGGTCAAAAAGGTTCAAAAAAGAATGACGGATGAATATAATGAAATTTTAAATCAATCAAAAGCTGTGTACAAAGAGTTTCCTACTAGAAAAGAAGCAGCTATGTATATTCTACAGCAAAAACATCCAAAAGTATTATTTCATTTATTAGATAAAAAAGATCCAAAGGATTGTATATGGGATATGATCGTAGCAAATCCTAAATTTGATATTGAACAAGCCTCCTAATCAACTATAATATTGATTAGGAGATGATCTATGAATAGCTTGGAAAAAAGAAGAGACGTTCGTTCTGAAGAAGTTTTTGAAGAAAATATCAAAGATTTTACCGAACGTGAATTCTATTGGGGAATAACTTTAAGATATGATTTTACTGAACGTGGGTTTCCATGCTCTGTTGTAGAGCATGGCGTAGACAACGAAGGCAAATTGATCAAAGGAAGACTGCCTAATCACAATGTTGATAAGATCTACCACTTTGACGATGGCAGAACAATCAAAATAGAAATAAAAACAATAGAAGAGCGGTATACAGAGTTCTTTACCTTTAAGGTTTATTCTTTGCAATGTTGTTGTAATCAGGACGCATATATTGTTGTTCCGAGATTAGGAATGTATTATATGATACCTAAAGAAACTTGCAAGTTTTTTCTTGATAAATATGATCATAAAATATATCATGGTTTTTCAAAAACGGATCGTGCTGTGCGAATTTTTATGAAAGAAATAGACAAAATGATAGAGACAGGACACATAATTAAAAAATTATGGACTCCTAAAGCAAAAAATTATATTGAAGAAAATACACATATTTTATTTCGAGAAAAAGCAAGATGAATTTAGATAAAGTAATAGAAATAAGTTTTGCTTTAGCTGGTAAGTGCCGACACAACAAGAGGTGTAAGCACTTTAGCTTTATATTTGACAATAAAAGGCTTTTGTCTATAGGGTGCAATAGTCCTAAAACTCATCCATTAAACTTGAAGTACAATTACAGAAATAAACAAAAGCACAATATAAGCGATGTAGTTGGTACACATTCAGAAATGAGTTCTGTGATAAAATTAGGGTATGATAATTGTTCCGGTCTAACTATCGTGAATACCCGTATAAACAGGAATAATAAACTAGACAATAGTCAGCCATGCGGTGGTTGTATGGAAATGATAAAACAATTAGGATTTAAAAAAATAGTTTACTCCAATAAAGACCAAGAATTTTCTGTTCACAAATTAGTTTGATTATTTTTTACTGCCTTTTTGTATTAGTTTGATAAACTCGCTATCGCTTAAATATGTTTTCGGATTCCGCACCAGCTTAGCGACTAGTTCTTTTCCATGAGCTGATGTAATTTCTTCCCATACTTTTTTTCTTGTTGCTATATCGTATTTACCAAATACGTCTCTTAGTGCGTCTACTAATGCAACCATAGCTTTGGTTTTATTGCTTGAGTTTTCTGCTTCGTTTATTATCCATTCTTGAAATTGTTTCATATTTTTAGTTGTTAGACCCTACAACATATCCCCTTCTGTATTCTTTGTTTACTAGCCATTTAATTGCATTTAATTTTTTATTTTTACCTGCTGTTTGTCCTTCGAGGCAATCGGTTGTGTCTTCGCAGGTTGTTCCCCCAAGTTCTTCTGTTTCTTTCAGTGAAATAAAAGCACAAATAATAAAAATAATAATAAAAGTCACAAGTATTTGTTTAATCATATCTTTAAGTATATATAGTTTTATGGCACAATTCAAAACATTTAAAGAGTGGGTAAAATTAAAAGAAATGTTTATAAGTAAAGGCAAGGCACAAGCTAGCCTTTTTAAGCCGGGCCCTAGAGACGCAGGTCCAAAACCCAGAGATGTAAAAGCTTGCGGAGTTGCTGGAGGACCGGGACCCTGCAATGCTGCAACTTAAAAAAATAATTCTCTTACTCGCTTAGTTTACGGAGAAACTAAATGAGTAAAATATTTGTTCAAATTGCGTCTTATAGAGATCCACAATTAACAATAACAATTGAGGATATGCTGAAAAAAGCAAAAAATCCCGACCAATTCGTCTTCGGTATTTGTTGGCAATATGACGAGTCAGAAAACATCAACTTGTATGATGGAAATTCTAATTTTAGAGTAAGCAAACATCATTATAGTGACAGCCAAGGTCTAGGATGGGCTAGAGCAATAACAAACAATCTTTATAACGGAGAAGATCTTGTTTTGCAATTAGATAGTCATCATAGGTTTCTAGAGAATTGGGATGTTATGATGTTAGAAGATTTTAATCAGTCTAAATCTTTTTCTGAAAAGCCTGTTTTAACAACATATCTAACACCCTTTCAACCAGAACAAACTGTTTATGAAGCTTCACCATGTCTTATGAGTCAATACGAGTTTAGTTATGACAGCTTGCTTATGAGTAGGCCATATCACATCATGGACTACAAACAAAGATCCAAGGTTATAAAAGCAAGAACTATAAGTGCTCACTTTTGTTTGGCGGATGGAAGTTTTGTTGAAGAAGTACCATATGACCCCGACATTTATTTTGGAGGATACACAGAAGAAACGACTTTGAGTGTTAGAGCTTTTACTTGGGGGTATGATTTTTATAGTCCTTATCGGCAATATATTTGGCACGAATACACTAGAAATAATAGGCCTAAACACTGGGAAGATCATGGTGTTGTTTCTAAAACAAAAAAAACAAGTGGAGAAAGAGACGTTTTTGCTCGCAACAAAACAAGGCAGCTATTTGGGCAAGAAGATCATAAAATAGATATGACAAAGTATGGGCTAGGAACTAAAAGAACACTTCATGATTACGAAGTTTTTGGGGGCTTTGATTTTAAAAAATGTAGAATTCAGGACTACACATTGAAGGTTAATGAACCGCCCAATCCAATAGATTGGGAAAATCAGTTTGTTTCTCAAAAATACAATATTAATTGCGAGTGGGATTTAGGATTTTTTGAAAAAGCGAATTTTAACAATCCTGAATTTCTAACGATTGGTATTCATAATAGTTCTGGCAAAGAGATATTTAGAAAAGACTTTACATTAGCAGAATCCCCAGATCTAGTCACGCTGAAAAGCAGTAGATACTTAGCAGATTTTTATTCCCAAGATAAGCCAGAAAAAATTGTTATGTATTTATTTGATAAAGAGAAACAATGGAGCGAAAGGTATGAAAAAAAGATATGAGAATATTATTTACAGTAACCGGTAATGGATCAAGAAGTAACTTCGTTAACGGAGATACTATGAGATACAATAAAGCAGGACTATCAGGAACAGACTCCACATCAATTTTGATTGCTGAATATTTGGCGAAAACTGGTAATGATGTGGTAATTGCCGTTGAAAAATCCTCTGACGATTTAATTAAACAAAGAAATGAAAGGGGATATAACTTTAATCCTGGTAAAGACATTGTAAATGGTGTTACCTATACTTATCTACCAAATTTAGATGGTTTAAAAAATACAGAATTTGATGTTTTAGTTAATTCGTTATGGTTTGGTGAATATGATAAACTAAACGCAACAATCACTAAAGCGGTATGTTATTGGTGTCATTTAGCTTGGGGTTATTATTTAAGTGAGTTAAAAGATTTCGCACTTAAAAATAATTTAAAAGTGGGTTATATTAATATATCTAAATGGGCTGAAGGCCATCATAAAGATAATATTGAATTTCTCAGAAACAATGTATCAGATTTATTAACCTCAATTATACCCAACGCAATGACCACAGATGTTATGTTAGAAATATTAGATAAAAAATTAGAGAGACAACATAAAAAAGTTATCTTTCCAGCACAATGGTCTAGAGGTGGAGAAGTTGCGTTAAATGCTGTTAGAAAACTTGGTTGGGGTGATAATTTTAAATCATTTGATTATGTCGATTTGAGTAATGGAATAGATAAGGAAACTTTATTTAGTGAATTAGCGACTAGTGATTATTTTATATTCCCACAGTATACACCTAACGGTCACGTTTATAAAGACGTACATTCTTGTGCAATGGCTGAAGCTATTGGTATGGGGGTTATAGTTGTTTCATATCCTTTAGGTTCGCATGAGGAGTACTATGGAGGTCATTATTTTAAATTAGATTTTCCACCAGAAACCGATATGGAAAAAATGATGACGGAACGAGTAACGTCAGCTCCTTATATGTCTTCCATTGATAATATTGTAGAAAAAATAAAATGGATAGAAGAAAACCAAGAATTAAAAGAAGAAATTAGAACTAAAGGAATCCCTTATATTCTTGAAAATTTTAACATTAATAATATAGGTCCAATGTGGACCAATTTTTTAGATAAATTTTAAAAGAAAGAATCGAATGAAGATACAAGAATTTGTTAGTGGTGCGTTTTATATAAATTTAGAACATAGGAAAGATAAAAATGAATTCATGATTGAACAATTTAAAAGGCTAGGGTTAGATGCGTTTGTTGAAAGATTCCCAGCAATTTCTGCGTTTGATACTATTGATTATCGTGTTGATGATAATCATAAAATGTTTTTACTGGGACAAGCTTGTTCTCTATCACATAAAAATATAATACAAATCGCAAAAGATAGAGGATATAAAAATGTTTTAATTTTTGAAGATGATGCTTTGTTTTACGAAAATGAAACTTACACTGCACTTCAAATTATCGAAGAAGCATTAAACGAATTAACCAAAATAAATAATTGGGATATATTTTATTTTGGAGCAAATTTGCATGATAAAGAACTAAAACTATATTCGGACCACATCATTAAGTGTGATTGTTGCACTAGCACTCAAGCATATATCCTTAACAGCACATCTTTCGATAAAGTATTAGAAAATAAATTTGATAAACCCTTTGATGTTATAGATATTTATTTAAATAATACTTTTAAGAATAAATATTTAGTATACCCAGCAGCAGTCATACAAAAAGGTGGAGGTGTTTCCGATATAGGGGGACATGTATGTTTTAATGAAGAATTTTGGTTGTCTCATTATAACAAACCAATTATAAAATGTTTTTAATTTAAAATTTTTTTTGCTAATTTTTTTTCAACATATATTACTTCTTCTTCTGTAGGATAATAGTAAGGCTTCCAGCAGTGTATAATTGCTACATCTCCTTGTTCTTCCTCTAATTCTTGCATCGATCCAAGCCAACCTCTTCTGTCCAAGAGTGTTTGTGCTTTGCTATTTCTATATTGTACAAGTTCGTTGTATGGACCAACAGACATTTTTGAATATAAAAAAAGTATTGTTATAGCTGTATCTGCCCATTCTGATGGCTTTGGACTTATTGCTAATTTGTCCATTAAATCCCAATCAATTTCATTTATTTTTTTATATGCTTCTATGAATTTTATTCTATTGAACATAGAACCGCCACAACCATATGCTCCTCTAACGGAGGTTTGTAGGTGTTCATATAGGCCTACATCACATCCTATCCCACCAATCCCAGACAAATCATATGGAGGCTCACTTCTTAATTCTCTTCTAATCCAAACATCGTCTTCAAAGTGAACGATCCAGTCCGCCTCAGATAAAACTGTAGTACAAGCTTCGTTTATTCTTTCAAACCAAGCTTTTGTTGATTTTAAATCAAAAGATTCTCTGCCATTATTATTGCCGTTGCGTCCTGTAATTATGGTTTTTTTATAATCGCATTTAAACTTTTTAGCTATAGGTAACAGTACGTTTGAATTATCTTCATACAAAGAAATTGGTGCATTTGGATATACTTTTCTAAATTGCTCTAAAGCATAAAAACAGGGAACATATCTATATCCCGACTGATAATATAAACCTATTTTAATCATGTATTTGTAAAGCCCCCTTGTCAGAAATGAATGTGTTTTCTCCAAACGTTAATTCGAACCACACATTGTATATTCCTGACGCTAATTCTGAAGTGTCGATAAAGTAATATGCATACATTTTCTCTCTATAATCAACTATCTGTCTATCTACAACTAACCTTAAATCCTGCTCTACAGGAACGCAGTCTGCACAGTCAACTTCGATAGATACTCTTAAATCTGAGACTATAGCCAAGTTTTCGTAATATCTTTCTAAGTCTGGGCCTCTTGGCACATTTGGTACTACTTGAATAATCAAATATCTCTTAGAACCTCTTCTTATTCTATTTGGTCTAAAATTAAAACTAAAATCATAAACAGGTGGTAAAGAAGTTGTAAACCACAAATCAGGATAGAGAGTAAAGTTGTTAGCAATTGTAGCAGTAAAAGAATCATTATCTTGAAACTTTACTTTCCACTTATCCTTATACTCGCCTATTGTATAAATAGGACTAGAGGCATCGATTGTTACAAGATATCGACCAGTATCCTCTTTAACAACAGAAGATCCATCTATTATTTGTACCAGCCTAAGACCTTCTGGATTGTCCTCGGTTCTTTCCGTGGGGTCCAGCGTATAGATTTCTACTTGTTCTATTTCTTGAACATCTCTTCTATTATTGCTGTTATAAGTAAACAACCTTAAATTTACGCTGTCCCCCACAGTGGGGTTTTGATATCTTTCTTTTGACATCTTTTACCTCTTAGATTGCGACTTTCGTCTTGACTTTTCCATTGCTTGGTTTTCGTTTTCTTTTTGCTCAATAAATTTCTCTATCATATATCTTCGAAGATTTATTGGCAATCTCATAGTTTTTTCAGGATCCAGACGTAAGTGATATTGGAAGAAAAATATTTCATCCGCTAACCCCTTCCATAGTTCTAGGCTTGGGTTTACTGCCCCTTCTTCCGCCTGGGAAAGAAAAAACTTGCTTCAAGAGGTAGATCTATATCGAACTCTGCATAGCACGAAGGACAAATTATAGAAATATTAGTATCTACTCCAAAAGGTGGCTCGTTGATACAATTTCTAATATAAGAAACATCGTTGATAGGCAGATTCTTTAGAAGAATTTGAAGTTCATTTTTATTTGAAATTCCATCAATGTCCTGTAGCAAAGAAGCAGTTCTGAAGGTTAGAGTATCATCAGTGGCTGAATCACCGAACGCTTTCACTCTACGTTCTCTGTGATCTGTTATTTCTTGCTCATCTTTGCCTGTTGATAGTCGGTATGAGAATGGAAGCTTTGTTGTTGGCAATACATCTTGAAGATTTGGTCCGTATTCGTCAGGACATTGATCAACAAGCATTGTGCTCAAATCGATGGTATGAGAAAACTTAGATTCGCATTCCGAACACTTGATTTCTACTTCGTATTTTGGAGTATAAGATATTCCTCGTAAATATATCAAAAGATAAGTTCTATCAACGGTCAACAAGTTTTCAGTTCTAAACTGCTTTCCTTCTTTGATACATTTTTCGAAAATCATATTGATAGCTTGTCCTCTTTTAACAAAACGAGGAGTAGCCAAAATCTGTTCTTCTTCGCCTGTCATGGGTCTGATAGAAACAACACCGTTGGCAGGACCATTTGTACCATCATAAAACTTTCCTTTAGAAGGCAACTGCACTTCTTCGTAAATAGCGTTGGAGCTTTTAATGATATCTAAAAGCTCTTTAAGATGGCCGGTACTAACTTCTCTTGGCTCCGCAGGAGCGGAGAAAGGCTTAGCAACTTCGTTCGAGGCCATGTTCCCAAAACCCGATTTTGGTTCTGTGCTTTCTCCTCTAGCTTCTTTCATCATCTTCAGGAATTCGGGTGGCGGATTTCCTTTTATATTTAATCCGGATCCTTCTGTTGGCATTTGTGGTCTAAAAACATCATCGGCCATTTTTTATCTCCTTTTGTACTACTTTAGTAAGGGTAAATTAAAAGAGTATCATGGAAATAAATTTAAAAAACATTGAAGAAATCATTTTCTTTGATAAAAAAGTAAAAGAACTTCTTCCGGAGTTCAGACATTTTTTTGATCAGTGGCATTTGGGAAAAACCATATCTGTTCTGGGTGGCCTTGGATCAAAAAGTGTGCTAGATCTATTGAATTCTTTAGATAAGAGCCATATAGAAGTTTTGGAAAAACATTTTGGTGAAAAAATAATTGTAAACAAATTAAA
>Ga0114964_10000088_pt1 | contig 64450 bp, 63 predicted proteins | sample C_131016_MF_Meta_FD_92638 | JGI IMG/M metagenome (GOLD analysis project Ga0114964, IMG submission 92638) | Freshwater microbial communities from Lake Croche, Canada to study carbon cycling - C_131016_MF_MetaG | ecosystem: Environmental > Aquatic > Freshwater > Lake | place: Lake Croche, Canada... | reverse complement strand
AGGGGTATGACCTGATGGCGGTTGGTACTGACTTCGGCCAACTCCGAAGCGGCGCAAGGGCGCAAATCGAAGCCGCCCGGGGATAAGTTTAAAAAGGCTGATTGGCTCGCAGCACCGTGCTGCGCGCCAGAATATTTTTCAATGAAGAGCGGTTAATCACCACGGTCTCTTATTGAGCCTTTGGGGCGCCACCCATCATCTCGCTTGCTTTGTGATGGTGTTCCCAACCAAAGGGAGCAGACCAACGCAAGGCATCACGCTGTTTATCATCGAGCTTGGCGTAAAGCGTTTCAAAAGCGGGACGGACCGTTTTCACTGCGCTCAACATGGCGGTCAGATGTTGCTCCAAATTGGAAAATAGAGCGGGCGGTGTGTGATCAACCGTCGCAGGATCGGTCGGACACGTTGCCTTAACCGTCGCCTCCGCTGACGATAAGGCGGCTTTAAGCGCTTCAAATTCGGCCTTCTGCGCATCCGTCGGCTTGATGGTTCGTTGCAAACGCTCAATCAGGCGTGGAGCCAAGGGATCTTTCGCATCGCACATTCGGCCCATAGGACCATACAGGTCGTGATGCCGCATACCTTGCGCCAAAGCCGCAAAGCCGCCGCCTGCCAACAGGAGGGCAACGGTTCCGGCAATTATTGTTTTTTTACCAAATTCCATATCGACTTCTCCCTTCGTTTGCCCGTGATGGGCGATGGAGGTATTTAGTCAAAATCCGCCTGACGGCAGGGTGTCGACATCATTAACGTTTGGTGAGGTTTGCCGAACCTGTCACATGTGACCATCGGGCTTGTCGCCGCCCGGGATTTCCCTGACGCCAAGAGCATCAGCCATTCGCTTAACCGCTGAGCCGGGTTTGAGCGGCTTTTGCTGGCTTTCATGGGGCGCCCAACCCGACATCCAAAGCAGTTCAAAACTCGCTCGAACACGGCCATCGGAATCTGCAAAACGCTCACGGTAGATTTCCAAAGCCCTGATGAGCGTGGTGCGCCGCATGGGTCGTTTCCGGCGCTCAACCAATGGGTTGGTCGCACCCATCCGCCTCAGATCATGCATCAAGGCCAGTGGGTTTGCATAACGAACGGTAAAACTATCCGCATCGACGACCGGCAGCGCGAACCCTGCCCTTTGCAAAAGTCCTCCAAGGTCGCTGATATCTGCAAAGGGTGATACTCGCGGGCTGATACCGCTTTCCATCTCGCTCTCGGCTGCCGCCAGGCTCTGCCTTAATTCAGTAAGGCTCGAACCACCTACCAAACACGCCAAAAACATTCCATCGGGCCGCAGCGTACGACGAATTTGTGCCAATGTCCCGGGGAGGTCGTCAACGGTTTGAAGGGCTAAAAGCGAAATGACGGCATCAAGGCTTCCATTGCGAAAAGGCAGCAAACCTGCGTCCATAACAAACGAGGTAAACGGTCCGCCACCGATCGCCTCGATAATGGGTGCGGCCCTCATAACGCGAGCCGCTTTGCCCGATACCGAAAGAGCCGCCGCCGCGTGGGGGCCTGGCGTTCCAAGGTCGAGAACCGTTTCAAATTGACGCAATATCGCATCCATACGGTCCGAAAGGTCGGCACTTGCGCGGGCAAGGAGAAAATCCTCCGCTCCTTGCTGGATGGCGCGCCGAAGCCGGGACCTTATCAAAACCTGTTCAAAAAGACGGGGAGCATCACTCATAAACGCGTTGTATGATCATTTTAACTCGGAAGGAAGTTCAAAGGTTATCGTCTCCATGCAACCCCGCTCGAACCGCTTACAACAAATGATCCAATGGGTCGTTGACATATTCTACCCACCTTCTTGCATGACGTGCGGAGCGGCCATTGCAGCAACCGACGGGATTTGCCCGGCATGTTGGCGACAGTTTCCCTTCATCACCAGACCCTATTGCGAACGATACGGAACGCCACTTCCGTTTGATCACGGCGGCATGAGCTTTTCCCCCTTGGCAGTGGCTGACCCACCAGTCTTCGACCGCGCTCGTGCCGTTGCGCGATATGACGGGGTAGCCCGTGAACTGGTTCGTCAGTTAAAATACAATGACCATCCCGAACTTGCCGCCCCGATGGGTCAATGGATGGTTCGCGAAGGGGCAGAGCTTTTAAGTTCGGCTCAACTCCTGGTCCCCATACCTCTTCACCGGTTTCGGCTTTGGCGACGACGATTTAATCAGGCGACGGTTCTAGCGAACGAAATCGGCCGCCGGACGAGCATTGCGATCGGACACGAAACGCTGCTTCGCGTCAAAGCGACACGACCACAAGTGGGACTTACGCGAAAGGAGCGGGCGGCTAATCTTGAAAAAGCCTTTTCGGTCAACCCGTCCGAAATATCCCGCGTGGCGGGCGCGCGAATCGTTTTGATTGACGATGTTATGACCACCGCCTCTACCGGGAATGCGGCCGCACGAGCCCTGCTAAAAGCGGGTGCCTTGTCCGTCGATCTTCTCGTGTTCGCCCTAGTGGCGAAAGACGCATAATCATCCTATATTGATTGTCGAACCGATTTTTCAGGATACATCACGATGCAACATGTCACCATCTATACCAAATCCTGGTGCCCCTATTGTCATTCTGCCATGGACCTTTTGAAGAAAAAGGGCGTGACCTTCGAGCAAATCGATGTTTCCGCAGGCGGTGAAGCGCAAGCGGCTATGGCCGTGAAGGCCAATGGTCGATCATCCGTTCCGCAAATTTTTATCGGTGAGAGCCATGTTGGCGGATGTGACGATCTTTATGCGCTCGACAGTGCCGGCAAACTTGACCCTCTGCTAAACGCCTAAGGAAATTCTGTTGATGGCCGAAAAGTTCATAGCCGCCTGCATTCAGATGTGCGGCAAACGCACGCCCTCAGAAAATCTCGACGACCTTGTTCACATGGTCAAAGAGGCTGCCAAAGCGGGTGCCGTTTATATTCAAACGCCCGAAATCTCGAATATCGTCAATCGGGACCGCGCCGCTCTCTTGTCCTCGATCCATACCGAAGCGGACGATCCAATGTTGACCGCTCTGCGCCAGCTTGCAGCGGAAGAAAAAGTCACGGTTCATATCGGCTCGCTTGCGATCAAAAATGGCGAAAAAGTTGCCAACCGTGCGTTTGTGATCGGCGATGATGGAAGCCTCCTTGCTCGTTACGATAAAGTCCATTTGTTCGATGTGGATTTGCCGAATGGCGAAACTTGGCGTGAATCGAACACGTTTACGGGCGGTCACGAGGCTGTAGCCGTCGATTTGTCGTTTGCACGTCTTGGCGTTGCCATTTGCTATGATGTCCGTTTTCCTTACCTGTTTCGGGCTTTGGCTGATGCCGGGTGCACCTTGCTCTCGGCTCCTGCCTGCTTCACCAAACAAACCGGTGAAGCACATTGGAGCACCTTACAGCGGGCACGCGCGATTGAGAACGGCGCGTTCATGCTGTCGGCCGCTCAAGCAGGAACCCATGAAGACGGCCGCGAAACCTATGGTCACTCAATGATTGTCGATCCTTGGGGCAATGTTTTAGCAGAAGCGGGCAGCGAGCCCGGCGTGATCGTGGCCGAGATTGACATGATAGCTGTGAAAGACGCTCGCAGTCGGATTCCGGCGCTGCGCCACACCCGACCGATTACGGTCAAGCTCGCAAATGATGCAGCCAACGGGCACGCTGCATGATCAAGTACGGATTAGAATGCGATAACGGGCACAATTTCGAAGGCTGGTTTGAATCGAGCACCGGATTTGACAGCCAGAAAAAACGTGGCTTTTTGGAATGCCCGGTGTGTGGATCAGGCAAAGTTGACCGGGCAATCATGGCACCTATGGTCGCGCGGACGGATCTTGATCTTAGTCCCTCTATGACGTCAGGGACCGATGCCGAGTGGGTCAATTCGGGATCAGACGTTTCAATCATGTCACCAGAAGAGCGGGATTTACGCAAAAAGCTGAGCGAACTCCGTGCTGAGATGATCAAAAATGCCGATGATGTTGGCGAGGATTTTGCGGAAGAAGCTCGACGGATCCATTTTGGCGAGACCAAAAGCAGGCAGATCTATGGTCACACCTCGCTGGAGGAAGCCCGCGATCTTATCGACGAAGGCATTGACATTTTCCCATTGCCGCCGGGAACCGATCATAATTAATGCTTATCTCGGTTTAACGGCTGACAGCATATAATTGACGTCCATATCCCGCGATAGTTTCCAAACATTTCGTAGCGGGTTAAATGTTACCCCCGAACGATAGGAAATATCCAGTCCACCCCTCTCAATGGCGGTTTCAAGCTCGCGAGGTGTAACAAATTTCTCCCATTGATGTGTTCCCTTTGGAAGCCAGCCAAGCACAAATTCTGCACCTACAATGGCAAGCGCAAATGCTTTGAGGGTCCGGTTCAGCGTTGCCATATACAATTGGCCGCCAGGTTTCACGGCGTCCGTAGAGGCTTTTACGAACAGATTAACGTCGGCGACATGCTCAACAACTTCCATGGCTAGAACGATGTCGAACGTTTCCCCCGCCGCCACCAATGCTTCCACCGTCGTCTGCCGATAATCGATCTGAAGGCCAGATTGATTGGCGTGGAGCTTTGCAACCTCAACATTGGTCGGAGCAGGGTCAATTCCTGTGACTTTCGCGCCAAGCCGGGCCAAGGGTTCACACAATAAACCGCCGCCACACCCGATGTCGAGAACAGTAAGACCCTCAAGAGGCCGGCCGTTTTCGATGTTACAGTTGAAATGAGAAGCTGCCTCATCACGAATAACCTGCAATCGAACAGGGTTGAACTTATGAAGTACGCCCATCGGACCCGTTTGATCCCACCATGTTTTGGCAATTTTCTCGAAACGGGCGACCTCATCATTGTCGATACTGGTCTGAAAGGCGTTATTCATCGTCATCTCCTCATACGCGGGTGGCGAAAAACACCGCCACTCCTGTTGACAGCGCAAGGTTGCACCGTCATGGATGTGCGCCTTTTTCACCCTAGAAGCAGCGCGACGCAAGGCCGCATTCGCTTCACCTAACCGAATTGACCCGATCGCCTATGCCAGTATCTGCGAAAAAAAGCCTCGTCATGAAGTTCGGCGGAACCTCCGTCGCGAATCTCGATCGTATTCGCAACGTAGCGCAACACGTCAAACGCGAGATCGAAGCAGGCTACAACGTGGCAGTTGTTGTCTCAGCCATGTCGGGTAAAACCAATGAGTTGGTCGCTTGGTGTAAAGATGCTTCCGCATTGTATGATATGAGCGAATACGATGCCGTCGTTGCGTCTGGGGAACAGGTAACGTCTGGCTTGCTCGCGATCGTGCTGCAAAATATCGGAATTAAAGCCCGGAGTTGGCAGGGTTGGCAGATCCCCATTCTGACGGACGATGCGCATGGCTCTGCACGCATTCTCGGCATTGACGGCTCGCGCTTAGCGGATAGCTTCGCTAACGCAGGTGAAGTAGCTGTCATTGCTGGATTTCAGGGGATCCATAAGGAATCGGGACGTTTAACAACGCTTGGTCGTGGCGGATCTGATACCAGTGCCGTGGCCATAGCCGCCGGAATTGGTGCGGAGCGGTGTGATATTTATACGGATGTTGACGGTGTTTATACAACCGATCCCCGGATCGTGCCCAAAGCCAAGCGGCTCGAAAAGGTAGCCTTCGAAGAAATGCTCGAAATGGCTTCAATGGGCGCAAAAGTGCTTCAGGTCCGATCGGTCGAGCTAGCCATGACCCATCGTGTCCCGACCTATGTCCGATCGTCGTTTGACGATCCAACCAACCCTAAGCCTGGCACCCTTATTTGTGGCGAGGAGGATATTGTGGAACAGCAGATCATCACCGGTATCGCCTACTCGAAAGATGAGGCACAGATTACGCTTCGGCGAGTAGCCGATAAACCTGGTATCGCGGCGGCCATCTTCGTGCCGTTAGCCGACGCCAATATCAATGTCGATATGATCATTCAAGTTGTGTCCGATGACACGACGACGACCGACATCACCTTCACCGTCCCATCCGCGGATTTCGAGCGGGCCAAAACAATTTTGGAAGAATTACGCGCCACGATTGGCTACGTTACCCTTCAGGGCGCCAATGATGTGGTGAAAGTTTCGGCAATAGGCGTTGGAATGCGCAGTCATGCCGGTGTCGCCGCCCGTGCCTTTAAGGCTCTCGCCGAAAAGGGAATTAACATTCGCGCGATCACGACATCGGAGATTAAGTTCTCTGTTTTGATAGACAGTGCCTATACGGAATTGGCTGTCAGGACATTGCATTCACTTTACGGCCTCGACCAAGTATAACGTGGTCATCCACTTTGTCGCGGTCTTGCGTCAATCTGCGTTGGCGCGGCCTTTGCATTGCAGCTCAAGAATCGGTAAAGCGTAACGGTAAGGGCCTCGCCTTTCGGGCCCGCCGTGGTGGAATAGCCCCGCCGTATTAAGGTCGGCATAGGAACCAAAAAATAATGCGGTCTACGCTTGGCGGACCTAGAATACTCTTACGTCGCCTCCGCGAAGTTATGGCGGAGCCGGTTAGTGCACAGGCGCGTCTTGATAAGATTGTGATGGTTATCGCAGCCAATATGGTCGCTGAAGTGTGCTCGTTTTACGTGATGCGCGCCGATAATACGCTAGAACTTTTCGCCACAGAAGGTTTGAAACGCGAAGCCGTCCACATCACGACGATGAATGCAGGTGAAGGTCTTGTTGGCCTTATTGTGCGGCAGGCTGAACCATTAAACCTATCCAATGCCCAAGCCCACCCTTCATTCTCCTATCGACCTGAGACGGGCGAAGAAATTTATCAATCCTTCCTCGGCGTGCCGGTGCTCCGCTCCGGTAACACGCTAGGCGTGCTTGTTGTTCAAAATCGTGCCCACCGAATTTATACCGAGGAAGAGGTCGAGGCGCTCCAAACCACCGCGATGGTTCTCGCCGAAATCATTGCGTCTGGTGAATTACAGGCTTTGGCAGAGCCCGGCACCGGCATTGCGCTTCGTCGTGCCATGACTCTGAATGGTCAAAACCTTGCCGACGGCGTAGGGCTCGGCCACGCGGTGCTCCACGAACCGCGCGTGGTGGTTTCGAATCTCATTGCCGATGATCCCGAGGTTGAACAGAAGCGACTTGATGCCGCCATTGCCGATCTTCGGTCCTCGATCGATCAACTCGTTGATCGAGGGGATATTTCCCATGTTGGTGAACATCGCGAGGTCTTGGAGACCTACCGCATGTTTGCCAATGATCCCGGTTGGACCCGACGGCTTCGTGAGGCCGTGCAAACGGGTCTCACCGCCGAAGCCGCCGTCGAACGCGTACAATCCGATAACCGCGCCAGAATGTTGCGACAAACGGACCCTTACTTGCGCGAAAGGCTTCACGATCTTGACGAATTAGCAAACCGGTTGTTGCACCGGTTGCTCGGACGGGACATGATCGATGGGCGTGTTCAACTGCCCGATAATGCAATTCTCATCGCAAGGTCGATGGGGCCCGCCGCTTTGCTCGATTATGATCGCTCCAAACTGCGCGGTCTGGTGTTGGAAGAGGGTGGACCGACAAGCCATATCGCCATTGTCGCTCGCGCGCTCGGTATTCCGGCGGTTGGCACGGTTGAAAACATTACGGGTTCAGTCGAACCAGGGGATGCCATCATCGTCGACGGAGGTACGGGCCAGGTTCATGTCCGCCCGCAGAGCGATGTCGAGGATGCGTTTAAGGAAAAGGCAAAGCTTCGGGCAAGACGCCAAGAGCAGTATCGTAAACTTCGCGATGTTCCATCGGTGACCAAGGATGGGGTGGCGGTTTCGCTGAACCTAAATGCCGGATTGCTGATTGATTTACCGCATATGGACGAGACCGGTGCGCAAGGAATTGGCCTCTTCCGCACCGAACTTCAGTTCATGATCTCTGCGCGGATGCCTACTGCAAACGAGCAGATGGCGCTTTATCGTACGGTTTTTGATGCGACACGCGGACGACCCGTAACGTTTCGAACATTGGACATTGGTGGTGATAAGATTCTTCCCTATTTGCGTACAGCCGAGGAAGAAAACCCCGCTCTAGGGTGGCGGGCTATCCGCATTGGTTTGGACCGCCCAGGTTTGTTACGCGCCCAACTTCGCGCCATGCTCAAAGCGGCTGCGGGCCAGCATTTGCGGGTGATGTTCCCGATGGTCGCAACGGTCAACGAGTTTGACCGCGCCAAGGTTTTAGTTCAACGCGAAATGACGCATCTCGAACGCTATGGCTACGCGTTGCCTGAAAGCACCCAATTAGGCGTCATGGTCGAGGTTCCATCGCTCCTTTTTGAGCTCGATGAAATTGCTGAGCGGGCTGATTTTTTGTCTGTCGGGTCAAATGATTTGATGCAGTTTCTGTTCGCTGCGGACCGTGAAAACCCGCTTATGGCGGCGCGGTTTGACCCGCTAGCTCCGTCCAGCTTGAAGGCGTTACGATTGATCGCACAAGCAGGCAATAGGGCGGGAATACCTGTCACTTTATGCGGAGAACTCGCGAGTTTACCGCTCGAGGCGATGGTTTTGGTAGGCCTAGGTTACCGCTCGCTTTCCATGTCGCCAGCGTCCATCGGTCCGGTAAAGGCGATGCTCTTGGGTCTCAATGCATCTGCCATAGAAGCCTGCGTGACCCAGCTATTGACGGCACCAAACGGTGTCACAACATTGCGTCCGGCCATTGAAGCTTTTGCACGTGACCACGGTGTACCGATATAGCGACCTTCACCCGCGCTCCGCTCGCTTTTCGTTCCTTTCTCATCTATCTGACGCCTCATGCAATTTGATTCTCGTAAACTGGATGCCATTCTGGCCCGCCATGCCGTCGTCTCCGACCGTTTGAACAGCGGCCCTGACGCAGAAACCTTCGTCGCGCTGTCGCGTGAATTATCGGAACTCGATCCGGTCGTCAGCGCCATTAAAATGGTGCGGGTGATTGAGGCCGATATTTCTGGCTTAGAAGAATTGATCGGCGATGCCTCTTCCGATTCCGAAATGCGGGCATTGGCGGAAGAGGAGCGCCGCGAAGCACTGACAAGGCAGACAGCCGCAGACCATAGCCTAAGGCTGATGCTGTTGCCAAAAGATGCCGCCGATGAACGTGGAGCAATACTCGAAGTACGCGCCGGAACGGGCGGCGATGAAGCAGCTCTTTTTGCGGGCGATCTTTTTAGAATGTATCAGCGCTATGCCGAAGTGCACCGATGGACCGTCGAAGTCCTTTCGGCGTCTGAAGGAACAATGGGCGGATATAAAGAAATCATTGCCGAACTGCGAGGGATTGGTGTGTTTGGCAAACTGAAATTTGAAAGCGGCGTCCACCGGGTGCAGCGCGTGCCCGACACCGAGACGCAAGGACGGATTCATACGTCTGCGGCAACGGTTGCGGTGCTTCCCATTGCCGAACCTCTTGATCTGACCATTGACGACAAAGATCTGGTGATCGAAACGATGCGCGCCCAAGGTGCGGGTGGACAGCATGTCAACAAGACCGAAAGCGCTATTCGCATGACGCATACGCCCTCCGGTATTGTCGTCATGATGCAAGATGAGCGCTCGCAGCACCGTAACCGCGCCAAAGCGATGGATGTATTGCGGACAAGACTTTTTGACATGCAGCGCCGAAAACAGGCCGATGCCGAGGCCGAAAATCGCCGGGGTCAAGTCGGGTCCGGAGATCGATCGGAACGCATTCGAACCTATAATTTTCCGCAAGGCCGTCTAACCGATCACAGGATCAATTTAACGCTCTATAAATTACCTGAAATCATTACCGGCTTGGCGCTTGATGAAGTGATCGACGCGCTCATCGCCGAGCATCAGGCTGAATTACTCGGGGCGGAGGACCGCGCATGACGATGATCTCCGATAAAATGACGCGGATCGAAGCGTTAAAACACCTGGGCGACGTCTTTCGTCAGGTTGGAATCGAAACAGCCCAAAGGGATGCACGTCTTTTGATGCTTGATGCATCCGGCATCGTTCACGCCGATTTGATTAGGGCGCCGCGCGAAGCAATTGGCAGCGACGCAGCCGAAAAATTAACGTCCCATGTTGAAAAGCGGTTAACCCGAGTTCCCGTCGCCCGTATCCTCGGTGAATGGGAATTTTGGAGCTTGCCGTTTACCTTGGTGGCAGAAACGCTCGTCCCGCGACCCGATAGCGAAACCGTGGTTGCGGCCGCGCTTATCGCTTTAAAAGATCGGCGCCATGCCAGCGACGGTTTACGGATTCTCGATCTTGGCACCGGCTCAGGCTGCCTGCTCATTTCCCTTTTGCATGAGTTGCCGGGTGCGACCGGCGTGGGCGTGGATATTGCCTCCGGTGCCATCGAGACAGCGCGGCTGAATGCAGAACGCAATCACGTTGATAAACGGGCCACGTTTTACCAGACAAACTGGGCCGAAGGGATAACCGGACCGTTTGATCTCATTGTATCGAACCCGCCCTACATTGCCGATCCGATCATCGACACGCTTGAGATCGAAGTTCGTCTGCATGATCCACGGCTTGCTTTATCCGGCGGACGGGATGGGCTTGACGCGTATCGTGCTATTTCCGAGGCAATTCCGACATTGCTAGCGCCAGGCGGCATTGTTGCTTTGGAGATTGGGTCTGATCAGGCCGAGACCGTACCCAAGATTTTCGCCCCACTCGGATACGAGCTTGAGGGGCCATTTGCTGATTTCGGTGCTCGACCAAGGGCGATTATTCTGCGGGGCCCTTAACGTCGCAAGCGCGTTGGTCGTTCGATCAACTTAGGACGAAAAAATCCGATTGCAGGCTGAACGTCGACGGTGTAGAGAGGTTAAATGGATTGTTGGCTGAAAGGCTCGCCGGTTTAATTTGTACCGAGCGAATGATCCAACGGCCCATCTCGTCGAAATTATAAACCATTTGCTGTTTTTGTTTGGCCTTGTGGCCACTTTGCAAGCAAGCGGAAGCCGAGTTGCACCGGCCCTTGAACCCTTGAAAGTCCAAAAAATTAAACACCATGAATGATTTTAGACAAGACGGACGTTCGATGAGACCCAATCATCAGAACAAGCGTATGCGTGGTCGCAATCGTGGAAGCAATGGCGGCAGCGGTGGAGGTGGCAAAGGTCCAAATCCGCTGACGCGTTCTTACGAATCAAACGGTCCTGATGTGAAGGTCCGTGGTACGGCACAAAATATTGCCGAAAAATATGTGCAGTTGGGGCGTGACGCTCAGGCGACCGGCGACCATGTTGCGGCGGAAAGCTTTTTCCAGCACGCCGAGCATTATTTTCGTCTGATTGCTGCCGCCCAAGAACAGTTCCGCATTGCAAACCCGGGTTTCCGGGGATTTGATCAGGCTGAAGGGGATGACGAGGACGGCGAGGTCGAAAGTTCCACGGGATCTGGTCAGGGTCAAACCGAGGGACGAGGCTTTGGCCAGTCGGCGAATGAAGGGGAGGAAGACCAGCCTTCCGGCGAATTTCAACCCCGTGAACAAAATTTTCAGCCACGGAACGCACGTCCGCCGCGCGAGAGCCGGAATTTCCAACCACGCGACCAACGCGAGTACCAACCACGCGAGCCATCCGCTAATGGGCACGATGCGCAACCCCGCGAACCACGTCAAAGTCGCGAGTTTCAACCCAGAGAACCGCATCCGCGTGAACAACACCCTAGAGAAAACCAGCAACGTGAAAATCAGCCGCGTGAACCGCGTGATTTTCAGCACCGTGACCAGCAACAACGCGAACCCCGCCCTCCCCGTGACGGCACGAGGTTTGATCGGGATAATCGTGAACCGCGTTTTCAGCGTCCGGCACCGATGCCGCTTGAGGCTGAACAACCCGGATTACCGTCGTTCATTACCACACCGGTAAGGCCACCCGTTACGTCTGACCTGCCTGCGGACAGCTTCACTGTTCAACCGCCTGTACAGGTTGAACTGACTGCTGACGAACCCGTTGTGGCACGCCGCCGTGGTCGACCACCAAAGATACAGCCGGTAAGCGATACACCCGAAGCGGAGTGATCCGGATGTTCGATCAATATCAAAAGGAGGTCCTTGGACCTCCTTTTTTTTCATAAGTAAAATTGCCCCCTTCCGTTTAAGCTTATGCGTTCCTATCTCCTTCACTAAGGATCGCCTCAAAAGAGGGGTCCGGTTTCAGGAGCAGCAATCCGCGCCAAATATTCGGGCGGATCGGTAGCGGCCAAACGGAGTACGGATATGGATTTTGAAAAATACACGGACAGGGCCAAGGGGTTTGTCCAATCGGCCCAAATGCTGGCGACTCGCGAGGGGCACCCGCAGCTATTACCCGAACATCTCTTGAAGGTTCTGCTTGACGATACTGAAGGCCTTGCTGCTGGTTTAATTGACCGCGCGGGTGGCAATTCCAAGCTGGCCCTACGATCGGTCGAAGAGGCGTTGGCCAAGCAAGCCAAGGTATCGGGCGGTGCTTCGCAGCCTCAGGCGAGCCGAGATTTGGTTCGTTTGTTTGATACGGCGCAAAAAATTGCGGTTAAAGCGGGCGATTCCTATGTCACGGTCGAGCGGATGCTCTTGGCGCTTGCGACCGAAAAGGACATGGAGGCGGGCAAATTGCTTGCCAAAGCAAGCGTAACACCTCAAGCGCTCAATAGTGCTATCAACGATTTACGCAAAGGCCGGACCGCTGATAACGCGTCAGCAGAGAACGCCTATGAGGCATTGAAAAAATATACCCGCGATCTCACCCAAGCCGCACGCGATGGCAAGCTTGACCCCGTTATCGGGCGGGATGAGGAAATCAGACGCGCGATACAGGTACTCTCGCGCCGGACAAAGAATAATCCTGTGCTTATCGGTGAACCGGGTGTCGGCAAAACGGCGATTGCCGAAGGCTTGGCGCTCCGCATTGTCAATGGCGATGTGCCCGAAAGCCTCGCCGACAAAAAGTTACTCTCACTCGATATGGGCTCGCTTATTGCGGGCGCTAAATACCGCGGCGAGTTTGAAGAGCGGCTTAAATCTGTGCTCTCCGAGGTCACAACCGCTGAGGGCGGTATCATTCTGTTTATCGACGAAATGCACACGCTTGTCGGTGCGGGTAAAGGCGAAGGCGCAATGGATGCCTCGAACCTTTTGAAGCCGGCTTTAGCGCGCGGCGAGTTGCATTGCATTGGTGCCACAACGCTCGATGAATATCGCAAACATGTCGAGAAAGATGCAGCATTGGCTCGGCGTTTTCAGCCAATCTTTGTAAGCGAGCCGAATGTCGAAGACACCGTTTCGATTTTACGCGGTTTGAAGGAGAAATACGAACTCCACCATGGCGTGCGGATTACCGACGCCGCCATTGTTGCCGCCGCCACGCTTTCGAATCGCTACATCACCGACCGCTTTTTGCCGGATAAAGCGATCGACCTTGTTGATGAAGCATCGGCACGGCTTCGTATGCAGGTTGATTCAAAGCCGGAAGAACTCGATGAGCTCGATCGCCGAATCGTGCAACTCCGCATCGAGCAGGAAGCTTTGAAAAAGGAAACGGATCCGGGCTCCAAAGACCGTCTCGGCAAAATCGAGATTGAACTAGCCGGATTGGAGGAAAAATCTGCCTCTCTCACGCAACGCTGGAAATCGGAAAAGGACAAACTGGGTGCTGCTCAAAAAATCAAAGAGCAACTCGAACAAGCCCGGACCGAACTCGCCAACGCGCAACGGAAAGGCGAATACCAAAGAGCAGGCGAACTCACCTATGGCTTGATCCCCGACCTTGAAAAGAAACTCGCTGCTAATGAGGGTTCCGACGCGTCCGGCGCGATGGTCGCTGAAGCCGTAACCGCCAATGATGTGGCCCAAGTCGTGTCCCGTTGGACGGGTGTTCCGGTTGATCGCATGCTGGAAGGCGAAAAGGACAAGCTCCTAAAAATGGAGACCGAAATCGGCAAGCGCGTTGTCGGACAAGAAGAGGCGGTCATTGCTGTCTCGACCGCCATCCGCCGCGCGCGCGCGGGATTACAAGACCCGCATCGTCCGATTGGTTCGTTCATGTTCCTCGGGCCGACCGGTGTCGGTAAAACCGAACTCACCAAGGCGCTGGCTTCCTATCTCTTCGACGATGAAACCGCGATGGTTCGGATTGATATGTCTGAATATATGGAAAAGCACTCGGTCGCCCGTTTGATCGGTGCACCTCCGGGCTATGTCGGGTATGAGGAAGGTGGCGCACTCACCGAAGCCGTCCGCCGTAGACCTTATCAGGTTATCCTGTTCGACGAGATCGAAAAGGCCCATCCCGATGTGTTCAACGTGTTGTTACAAGTGCTGGACGATGGCCGATTGACGGATGGGCAGGGGCGCGCCGTCGATTTCCGGAATACCCTGATTATCATGACATCGAACCTCGGTGCCGAATTCCTTGTCCAACAAACAGAGGGGCAGGATTCAGACGAGGTCCGGGAAGAAGTCATGGGCGTGGTAAGGGGCCACTTTCGGCCGGAATTTCTCAATCGCGTGGATGAGATCATCCTTTTCCATCGTCTGAAGCGTAACCAGATGGGAGCCATCGTCGATATTCAGATGAAGCGTCTGGACCAACTTTTGGCTGATCGGAAGATTGTGATCGGTTTGGAAGCGGATGCGCGCGAATGGCTGGCTGAAAAGGGATATGACTCGGCCTATGGCGCTCGCCCCCTCAAGCGCGTCATCCAGAAAAATGTCCAGGATGCTCTGGCCGAACTTATCCTCTCGGGTGCAGTCAAAGACGGCGATCAGGTACCAATCAAAGCAGGACCCTTTGGCCTGCTGATTGGCGAACACGCCGTCAGCGTGGAACGTCCGCCTAAAGGCGTGAAGCTGAATTGATAGTTTAAAGCCATTTCCGTCATAGCGACGTGAGGAACGGTTCACGAAGCAACGCAGAAAAGAACAAAAAAGGTGCCATGGAAACATGGCACCTTTCTGATGCACGGTCGCTAAGTTGCTTCTGGTTCGCCCGAAATGACGGATTGTTATCTATCGCAATCCTTCCTTCAGAGCCTTATCCGCCCCGCGATAATGTCTTGCCGGATATCGTGATCAAGCGTCCGATAGCGCCCCGACGTAGTCTCAAGCCACAACACGGCTTCATCCGAATCGGAAGGCTCAATGCCCTCGCGCATCAAATCGATTTTCCGAAGCTTGAAGGTACCCGTCATATCCATTTCGCGCCTAATCCTTAGAAAAACAGGTCGGGCGTGATGCGGTAAGTTACGCGCCAGATGATCGGCCAACGCGTTGAGATCAAGAAAGGCGTCATCCGATGGCAATATGGCGGCCATCCCGGCTTTACCGTCTTGACCTGGTAACGAGACACCATAAACGGCGCATGCCGCGACACCCTCATGCCCATTGATGGTCTCGGCGACCTCGGAGGTTGCAACATTCTCGCCCTTCCAGCGGAATGTGTCGCCAACGCGGTCGACAAAATAGAAATAACCCTGCTCGTCACGCGTCACGAGATCGCCCGATCGAAACCATGCGTCCCCTTGCTGGAAGGCATCGCGAAGAATTTTTCCTTCATCGGCTTTTTTATCCGCATAACCTTCAAACCGGTTGGCGGGGGCCATCGGATCGTCGATGATCTCGCCAATAATCTCGCCTATCTCGTTGGGACCACAGGGGATGCAGTACCCCTCGGCATTGCGCATAGGTTGTTCGTTTTCGACATCGAAACGCACAACTTTCACAACGAACCGCTTTTCGGCCCATTTCGGAATGCGGCCTATCGCACCGGTGCGCGAGTCAAAATTAAACAGTGCAATATTGCCTTCGGTGGCTCCATAAAATTCGCGGATATGGCGAATGCCGAACCGTTTCACGAAAGCCCGCCAAATATCAGGCCGCAAGCCGTTGCCACAAATGAGACGCACCGAATGGGCTATATCATGAGGGCCAGGTGGGGCATTGAGAAGGTAGCGGCATAGTTCACCAATATAGAAAAACAAGGTGCATTGGTGCTTGATGATATCGGTCCAAAATTCGCGTGCGGAAAATTTCTCGCGAATAACAACACTTCCGCCCTGGATCAACACGCCAAGGGTGGAGAGAATACCACCATTCGAATGATACATGGGCAGACAATCATAGAGCCGATCACCGTCTTGAACGTCCATGACGGCGGAGAAGCCCAATGCCATCGCGCTCACGCGGTAATGGTTGATATTGGCTGCTTTTGGCAGGCCCGTTGTGCCCGATGTATAGATATAGAGGCATTTATCATCGAGTGTCAGCGTTACGCGTTCATCGGGACCCAATCGTTCAGGTGAAAAATGCATAACGGCTTCATCACCGCGAAGAGCGTCTGTGTCATTTGCGCCGTGGACAAAAAGTTTTGGCGGCGTTTCCAAAAAGGGCAGAGCACTTTGGAACGCTTCAAGCAATTCGGCAGCGACGATGGCAATTTTTGGCTTCACGATGGCAATCGAATGCGCCAAGGCTTGGCCCGTCTGGCTTGTATTCAACAAGGCCGTTGCCCCGCCCGAACGCGCGACCCCCATCCAGATGGCTAAATATTCGGGCCGGTTCGGCATCAACAAAGCGACCGTTTCGCCTTTGGCAATGCCTTCCGACTTTGCAAACCGGGCATAACGGTTGGCACGACCATTATAATCGCCATAGGTGAATGTTTCACGCTCGGAGATCAGCGCAACCCGCTCAGGATGACGCGATGCGACATCTTCCATCCGCTCACACATTGTGCGGTTTGGAGTCGCTTTGATGGGTTTAACGCGGTTTAACGTGCGCAGTGCGCCGCGCAAATAGGCGAACTCGCTTTTAACGCGTCCCAACACACCCATGCGCTCCCCCTTGATCCTGACCTTACTCTCGTCTGAGTGAGAGCGGATTATCAAGCATGGCTGAGCGGTCCGGTGTGTCAATCCCTGGTCGACCAAGAAACGCATTCCAGAGGCCTTCGACGAACCGTTCGTCCAAATCCTTGGTGATAAACACCATCCGTGTCCGGTGGTCTTGATCGGGCCAAGCAGACAGCGTTACCGGAGGGTGAAAAACATGTTGCACACCGTGCAAGATGATCGGCCGTTCCGGCGTTTCCGCAAGCTTCACAATCGCCTTCATACGTAACAGCTTCTCGCCGTGCGCCGAACGCAACAACGATAAAAACAGTTCAAAGGCAGACGATGGAATCGCGTCATCAGTTGTCAGGCAAAAGGCGCGAATGCGGGCGTCGTGGCGATTAACATCATGGGCATGCTGACCTTCTGGTCCATCATGGTGATCGATATGGTCGTGGGCATGGCCATGGTGGTGATCATGATAGGCTTCGGCGTTCAGCCATCCGGCAACATTTGGGGCTTTGGAAGTCACGTCAAAAGCACCGATGCCAATGAGCTGCGCGGCTTCTGCCTCGCCAGAAAACGCATCAAGAAGTTGGGCAGACGGATTGAGCGCCGCGAGCCGCGCACAAAGGACCGAGATATCCGTCACCAAGTCAGTCTTCGTGAGAACTAACCGATCAGCAACGGCTGCCTGCTTAACGGCCTCTATATGCTCATCCAGGGTCGTTGCCCCGTTCACCGCATCAACCAAGGTCACCACGCCATCCAACGCATAACGCGCCGCGAGATAAGGATGCGCTAAAAGCGATTGAAGGATCGGGGCCGGATCCGCCAAGCCGGTGGTTTCGATCACAATCCGCTGAAATTCAGAGATTTTCCCTGTATCGCGTTTTTTCATGAGGTCATCGAGCGTGTCGACGAGATCGCCGCGAATGGTGCAGCACAGACAACCCGAAGCCATCAGGATCATGCCGTCATCGCGCGCTTCGATAAAAAGATGATCGAGCCCGATTTCACCAAATTCATTGACGATAACAATCGAGTCCGAAAGCGCAGGGTCTTTTAACAGCCGATTGAGCAAGGTCGTTTTGCCAGCGCCTAAGAAGCCGGTGATGAGCGTAACCGGGACGGGAGGAATACGGCCTGAAGCGGTCATTTAACCCGCCTGTTTTCAACTTGCACATTGGCAATGATCGCGAGGATCACGAGAGCACCCCCCAAATATTGGATCGGCGCCAATCGTTCGTCCAGAACCAACGCCGACGTAATCGCCGCAACAACCGGCTCAAGACAAAACGCCAATCCTGCCACCGACGCCGAAATCCGCGCGAGTGCCAGGACTTGAAAGCCAAAACCAAAAATAAAACCGCCAATCGTCAACCAGATCGGAACAAAAGCGATGGTTTGCGTCTCAAGGGTCAATACCGCACCGGTCAAAGAGAGGGTCACAAGCGCGCTTGGCAAGACAATCGCTTGCGTGATGACAATTTTTGCTGCCGTACCCGTTTGCCGGCAGCGTGTACCACAGAAAAACTGCAAGGCCGCGGATACGCTCGCGCCTGCCGCCAATAAAAGGCCACGCGGATCAAGTCCTGCCTCCGTTGAGCCGAGAACGAGAACGACACCGACAAAGGCGGCTGCCACAATTCCCATCACCGTAAAGGTCAAAGGTTTTTTATCAACGATAGGGCTCAGGAGGACGATCAGGATGGGAAACGTGTAGAAGATGACCGCCGCAATCGTGACCGGAATGAAGGCTACAGACGATAAATAACATATGGAAACGCCCGTACTCCCGATCCCGAGCCCGAATAAGGGCCAACGCTCTTGTTTTGGAACCTTAAAGGACGACCGCGTTACAACACCAACGATCAAGCCAATGGCAATCATGACCAGCACCCGCTCGGCAACGATCATCGGGCCGCCGACGCCTAGACCGGATGCAATTTTCGCAAATGTGATGTTGAATCCATAAAAAAAAGCACCTGACAGAGCGAATACGAGCCCAACCCCACTCTTTGAATACCGCTCCATTCCCACCCATCCCGACTGAACAACAAACACTTCTTTCATCTCTTCTAGCGTGCGGCACTGCGTGACGAAAGCGACAAAGGGGTCTAAAGGTTCGAAAAGGGAATGATCGATGACACTTTATTGGGTTTTGGCGACAATCATTGGTGCGGCAGGTTTGACAACCCGCAACGCGATGCAACGCAACCTGACCCAAAAGATTGGAACAGTCGGTGCCACGCAAGTCCGGTTTTTGTACGGGCTTCCTTTCTCGATCTTGTTTTTGGGCCTAAGCGCCGCGGTCACGGGGCATGCCGTTCCTACGCCAAACGACGGGATGCTGGGGTTTGCATTGATCGGTGCTGTGACCCAGATCGTCGCAACCGCCCTTATGCTTCTGGCGATGAAAGAGCGATCCTTTTCAGTCACAACCGCATACACCAAAACCGAGCCGGTGCAGGTTGCCATTTTCAGCGTCGTTGTATTGGGCGATAAAATCGGCATCATCGCAGCGATCGCCATTTTAACGGCAACCATTGGCGTCATCTTGATGGCGGCGAAACCTGGCCGCGGGTGGACAAAAAGCGGCTTACGGCCGGTAGCCTATGGCATCATTTCAGGGACCTTTTTTGCGCTTTCGGCAGTCGCTTATCGGGGCGGCATTCTTGCCCTTCCGGACACGCCTTTTCTCTTAGCGGCCAGCACGACGCTGGTAACGGCTTTGAGCATGCAATCCGTGATTTTACTGGTCTATATGGCGCTTTTTAACCGGTCCGCGCTACTTCGTAGCCTTTCGGTTTGGCGGACATCGCTCCTTGCGGGATTTGTTGGTGCATTTGCATCCCAAGCCTGGTTCATCGGCTTTGCCCTCACGACGGCTGCCAATGTGCGGACCCTTGGTTTGGTCGAAATGATTTTTGCGCAAATGATTACGCGCCGAATTCTAAAAGAACAGACCGCTTTGCGCGAATGGATCGGCATGGTGATGATTTTAGTGGGCGTTGCCGCCTTGCTGGTGTTCGGCTAAACGGCCCGCGCCGTGATGGCCAAAGCGTGGACGCGTTCGGCAAATTCCTCCGCCAACACGCTGTTGATCGCCCGGTGCATATCGACCCGGCTTTTGCCTGAAAAGGCGGGGCTCACAATGGTCACCGAAAAATGCGTTTCGCCTCCCTCCCTCGCGCCGCCATGCCCGGCATGATGATGCGAATCGTCGACAACAGAGAGAGAAATGGGCGAAAATGCCGCATTGAGCTTCGCTTCTATTCTGTCCCGCATCGTCATATCAACGTCTCCGTTATCATTATTCGGGCTTAATCTTACGCGAATCGGAAGGCAAGGCTTGCCCCAAGCCCCCGCCGCCGACTATGACAGCATCCATGAACCCTACTTCTAAACTCTTTGACAAGATTCGGATTGGTCCGCGTAAACGCCGTTTGGCCGAAGAAGCGACGCCGCCTCGTTGCGATATGCCCGGATGCGAAGCGCCTGCACCCCATCGCGCGCCGCGTGGCCGCGATGCCGAAGGTAAATTTTGGAATTTCTGCATGAACCATGTGCGGGAATACAACCAGTCCTACAATTATTTTGCGGGTATGACCGACAACGCCATATCATCCTATCAAAAAGATGCGATGATCGGACACCGCCCTACCTGGAAGCTTGGCGAGAACGCAGCAAGCGGCAAACGTAGTCCGCGAACCAAAGCGCCCCAAACAGACGAAGCATATGTTGATCCGTTTGATCTGTTCGCCGCGAGCGGCCAAAAGCGGCCCGGCCCGAAGGCGGAACCGGTAAAGCCTAAATTTGGTCCGATCGCGCTAAAGGCGTTTGAAACGTTATCGCTTGAAACATCCGCCGACCCGACAACCATCCGTTTGCGCTACAAAGAACTGGTCAAACAATTCCATCCCGATGCAAATGGCGGCGATCGGTCGCTTGAAGACCGCCTACGCGAAATTATTAACGCGTATAATACGTTGAAAGCGGCGGGCTTGGCTTGATAGAGTATACCGGTTTAAGGTTAGGATTACCCCTGCACCCTCGGATGGTGGGTTTTGAACATCCGGCGGCGGTTTCTTACCGCTGTGATTTGATATGAGGTACGTTACGTGACTGCCACCCATACGGTTCCCGCCATGCCCGATATCACCGTATCGGCCCGCGAAATGTTCGGTATCGATAGCGATATGATGGTTCCTGCCTACTCGGTAGCGGATGCCCATGTGCCCGATTTGGATCCCGATTATCTGTTTGATCGTCAAACGACGCTCGCCATTCTTGCAGGTTTTGCGAAAAACCGCCGCGTTATGGTCAGCGGATATCATGGAACCGGTAAATCGACCCATATCGAGCAGATTGCGGCGCGGTTGAAATGGCCTTGTATCCGTATCAATCTCGATAGCCACGTCTCGAGGATCGACCTTGTCGGCAAGGACGCCATCGTTTTAAAAGATGGCAAGCAGATCACCGAATTCCAGGATGGAATTCTGCCTTGGGCGCTCCAGAACAACATCGCGCTCGTTTTTGACGAATATGATGCGGGCCGTCCTGACGTGATGTTCGTTATCCAACGCGTGCTGGAACTTTCCGGCAAGCTCACTTTGCTTGATCAAAAACGCGTTATCCGCCCCCACCCTGCTTTCCGTCTTTTCGCAACCGCCAACACGGTCGGCTTGGGCGATACGTCCGGCCTTTACCATGGCACACAGCAGATCAATCAAGGTCAGATGGACCGCTGGTCGATTGTTACAACGCTCAACTATTTGCCGCATGACAAGGAAGTCGACATCGTGCTGGCGAAGTCCAAGCACTATACGGGCAAAGAGGGGCGTGACATCGTTAACCGGATGGTTCGGCTTGCCGATCTCACCCGTTCAGCCTTCATCAATGGCGACCTGTCGACCGTGATGAGTCCGCGCACGGTCATCACATGGGCAGAGAACGCTGATATCTTTAACGATATCGGCATGGCCTTCCGTCTCACCTTCCTGAACAAATGCGACGAACTCGAGCGGCCGCTTGTTGCCGAGTTCTACCAGCGTTCGTTTGGTGAGGAATTGCCGGAAAGCGCGCTGAATGTGGCATTGACCTGAAGCGTTCCGACGAAGGATCGATAACCCATTGTGACAACGTCCAACCGCAAACCAGCGCAGGCCAAAGAGGCCCCAACCGAACCGTTCAAGCGGGCGGTCGGGGGTGCGATGCGGGCTATTTCTGGTAAAGCGGAACTCGATATTTCCTTTGCCAATGACCGTCCGGCCCTTTTGGGCGACAAAGCGCGGTTGCCAGAACCACCCCGGAAAATGACCGCGGCAGATGCCGCGATTGTCCGCGGCCATGGGGATTCCATGGCACTCCGGCTTTCTTGCCATGATGCCAATGTCCATCGCCGTATGCTGCCCGAAGGCCAAACGGCGCGGGCGGTCTACGACGCGGTCGAACAGGCGCGCGTTGAATCAATCGGGTCACGTCGCATGGACGGTGTGGCCAGCAATATTTCGGCGATGCTGGAAGATAAGTTCCATCGCGGCAATTTCCATGAAGTCCGCGACGTCGCTGATGCGCCGATTGAAGAAGCGATTGCGATGATCGTTCGGGAACGCCTGACGGGCGCTCCGCCGCCTCCTTCAGCCCGTGCGGTGGTCGATTTATGGCGTTCTCACATCGAAGAAAAGGCTGGCGAGACGCTTGATACTCTTACCGGGCGGATTGAGGACCAGCGCGCCTTCTCCCGGGTTGTTAGGGACCTGCTGGTCAAGCTCGAAATGGCAGAACAAGCCGAAGGTGAACCCGAAGCCGACGAGAGCGAAAACCAGGAAGAGCAGCAGAGCGAGAGCGAAGAACAAAATCAAGGCGAGAGTGAAGAACAAGCTTCGACTGAAAAAGCAGAAGCTTCAAGCGCAGAAGATTCAACGGAAGATATCGAAGACGGCCAAGCCGAATCTGAGGATGGCCCGACAGGGGAAGTGCCCGACGAACAAGAAGGAATGGATTCGGACGATGCGTCTGAATCGAGCCGTCCCCCGCAGGCTTCTGGTCGGGAAAGTCGGGTTACCGATTATAAGCCCTATACGACGAAATTCGACGAGACGATCGCGGCAGAAGAGCTTTGCGATGCGGAGGAGCTTACCCGGCTTCGCGCCTATCTCGATAAACAGATCAGCCACCTTCAAGGCGTTGTCGCACGGCTTGCCAACCGCTTGCAGCGGCGCCTGATGGCCCAGCAGAACCGCGCTTGGGAATTCGATCTCGAAGAGGGAACGCTTGATCCGGCCCGCCTTCCGCGCATCGTCATCGATGCCCAGCAACCCTTGTCGTTCAAGCGCGAGAAAGACACCAATTTCCGCGATACGGTTGTAACGCTTGTGATTGATAATTCGGGCTCCATGCGGGGTCGGCCAATTTCTGTTGCCGCAACCTGTGCCGATATTTTGGCGCGCACGCTTGAGCGTTGCGGCGTCAAGACCGAGATTTTGGGCTTTACGACGCGGGCGTGGAAAGGCGGGCAAGCGCGTGAGCTTTGGTTACAATCTGGCAAGCCCCCGGTACCGGGCCGCCTTAATGATTTGCGTCACATCATCTATAAATCGGCAGATTCACCGTGGCGTCGGGCACGAAAAAATCTTGGCCTGATGATGCGCGAAGGCTTGCTCAAGGAAAATATCGATGGGGAGGCCCTCGATTGGGCGCATAAGCGCCTGCTCGCCCGCCCAGAGCAGCGTAAAATCTTGATGATGATCTCGGATGGTGCGCCGGTCGATGATTCGACGCTGTCGGTAAACCCCGGCAATTATCTCGAAAAGCATTTGCGATTTATCATCGAAGAGATTGAAAGCCGCTCGCCGGTTGAACTGATTGCAATCGGTATCGGCCATGACGTCACCCGCTACTATAAGCGCGCGGTAACGATTGTTGACGCGGAAGAACTGGGCGGCGCGATGACTGAAAAACTCGCGGAATTGTTTGAAGAAAACACGCCCATGCGGGGCCGCGGAAAGCGCGCGGCTTAACCGACAAATCAGCCCTGAGCTTTTGCTCCGGCGTTTTCCATCGGCATAATCGAACTCATAAGTGCCCCATATGGGACGAGAGCCAGGAAAGCCACGAGCATTTTGACCGAAAAATCAAAGATGGCGAGGCTTTGCCAGAGCGGCAAAGGGGTTCCAAACACATCAACCAGTCCCGACATATCGGGATCACCCGCAAAGGCCAGCGAAAAGAACAGCGCCGTATCCAAAGCGGAACCGATGATGCTTCCGATCAAGGGTGCGCGCCACCAAGTTTGACGCCGCAACCGATTGAACACGGTAATATCGAAGAGTTGGCCGACAAGGAAGGCCGTGCCAGACGCGAGAATGATGCGAAAGGTTCCTAAATCGAGCGATAAAAAAAACATCAACAGTAACGAAGTCGATAGCGCGACAAAAAATCCCGACGCAACAACGGTTCTCGCGATCGTCGGTCCGAACCGTCGATTGGTGAGATCATTCACGAGAAAAGCGAACGGATACGTAAATGCACCCCACGTGAGAAAATCACCGAGACCATAAAAATCAAACGGATGCTGAACGAGAACGTTAGATGCCACCACGATCGACGCGATGGCTATCACCGGCAAGACGAGCTTGCGGAATGGAAGCTTAAGCATAACGCTTTCCTTTATGCAGACGGCAGAGGCCGAAGCGGTATCGTTGACACGAGTGGCAGACGGCAGGTTACCGACGCCAAAAGGCAAGCAATGGACTAGTGGGCAGCGAGTTTCTTCTCAATATCGCGCTTCAAATGACGCGCGTTGAGCGAAAGGTCTTCCGAGGCCGCCTTGATCAGGAATGCATCCAAACCGCCACGATGCTCGACCGAACGAAGCGCGTGTGCCGTCACGCGGAGGCTGACCGCACGGCCAAGCGCTTCGGACTGAAGCGTTACCTGGCACAAATTCGGGCGGAATTTGCGCTTGGTCTTATGGTTTGAATGGCTCACGAGTTGTCCACTCTGAACGGCCTTGCCCGATAATTCGCAACGGCGTGCCATGATTTTACTTCCTTATCGACTGAAAACGTTCAACTTAATGCCCTGAAACAGGACGAACCGGCAAGCAGCCGTTCTTTTCATCAAACGCCGTTAAAAAACAGATTGGGGTCTATAGGGTAGAAAAACAGGAAGCGTCAAGCGAAACATCGGGAAAGCGGGCTAATTTGCTCCCAAAAGCAAAGACAGCGTCGAATGAAACCGTTAGACTGGTGTCTCGTTCACGGCTTATTGCCGAGCATTATTACTCATCCCCGAATAGATTTCCACCGAATGTCTCTGCGCTCCTTTTTCAAACCGATCATTTCTGCGTCAAACGCGCTACCAACGTTATGGTTGGGCCTGACCTGTTACCCTTACCCCGCTTACTCCGTAGACGTTCCTAAACCTGTCTCGATCGCCTATGCGGTCTCGATTGCTTATATTCCGATTGGCACCGCTCAATTATCAGAGAGTTTTCGCGGCAACAGCTATCACCTTCATCTCTCGGCTGAATTCAGCGGTCTGGTTCGGCTGTTCTTTGCACCCGGCCTATCGGCCGATTCAGAAGGCACTGATGCCAACGGGCGCTTATTGGCACAGCGGTACCGATTGTCGATTGACCAACCCAATGACCCGCAACGTGTCGACATGAAGATGGCCGGCGGCAATGTCGTTAGTTCGGAATTAGATCCTCCTCTGCCGGAACGGGCGGACCGCGTACCCGTGCTACCCGAGCATAAGAAGGGAATTATTGATCCCTTAAGCGGGTTTTTAATCCCGTTGACCTCTACACCCGTTAGCTCTGCTCAGGTTTGTGATCGCGTTCTACCCGTGTTTGACGGTGCAGGCCGTTTTGACATCACGCTCATGCCAGATACCGATCTGCACTTCGAGGCCGACGGCTTTGCAGGACCAGCGGTCAACTGCCTTGTTCGCTACACCGCCATCTCGGGCCACCGCGCTAAAAAGACAAATGTGGCGTTTATGGAGAACAACCGCGACATCATGGTCACCTTGGTACCTCTACCCGGCAAACCCTATCTCATTCCGCTGGAAATCTCGGTTGCAACCTTGATCGGCAATCTCCGGCTCAAAGCGATAAAGGTGGAAGGATTAGGCCTTTCATCCCCTCCCCAAGCGGCCAATTAGGCATCAATCCGTTTCAAAATGAGACTCGGTGGTTAATACCACTGTCAAAACGGTCGACTTCTCCCCCAAAACAACATCAAAACACGATGCTTGGACGTCGCCCTACACCTGAACGAATCAACTTTTTGCTGATTCGTCCCCGCTCTGTTCGCACTATGCACCAAGCCTTAAGACGGATGGCCAAATGAACATCCAACCCTTAAAGATTTGGAAGGGAGTGGTTGTGTTATTTGGCTTATTCCAAACGTTAATGTTAGACGTTCGACTGACCCACCGCCCAAACGACCCAATCGACGAGTTATCCACAGGCTGGACCGAAAACGAATCGCTCTCTTTCCGTTTCGATCCCGCTCCGTTCCCACGACGTTCGATGTGTAAATAAGCCGGGCTAAATTGGTCCCAAAACGGGACAAAAAGCCGGATTAGGATCTGTTTAGCGGGAGCGAATCGCGAAATTGCCGATTCGGACGCGCTTCGTTCTATCGCTGTTCGAAGCGTTAACCGGTTGGCTTAGAAACGTCTCATTCAGGGACGCCAAATGACGTTCAAAACGGTCAATGGACCTTTAGAACACTGAAATATTTGACTCTAGCGGCGGCACTCGGGCAGGGTTGAGAATAGGTCATCTGGCAGGACGTTGAATTCAGTTTATCATGGCACCCTTGTCCCTCCTGCCTCATCAACGCGCGCGCGGCGTTACCGCTGTGCTGGGCCCCACCAATACGGGAAAAACGCATCTTGCGATTGAAAGGATGCTGGGTCATCCGTCGGGGATGATTGGCTTGCCATTGCGATTATTGGCACGCGAAGTCTATGGCCGCGTGGTGGATCGCGTTGGCGCTCCGGCGGTAGCCTTGATCACGGGTGAAGAAAAGATAAAACCACCCGGCGCACGTTACTGGATTTGCACCGTTGAAGCGATGCCGCGCGATATTGATGTGTCGTTTGTCGCCATCGACGAGGTTCAGCTCGCCTCCGACTTTGACCGCGGCCATGTTTTCACCGACCGCATCCTCAACTTGCGCGGCTATGCAGAAACGATGCTAATCGGTGCTGATACAATGCGGACGCGGATTGAGGAATTGATCCCCGGTGTGACGATCACATCACGTCCTCGCCTCTCGCAGCTGACTTTTGCCGGCGAGAAAAAAATCAGCCGTTTGCCGCGACGCAGTGCCATCGTCGCCTTCTCTGCCGAAGAGGTCTACGCCATTGCAGAACTCATCCGTCGGCAAAGCGGTGGCGCTGCCGTCGTCCTTGGCGCTTTGTCTCCGCGCACGCGGAACGCGCAGGTCGCTTTATTCCAATCTGGCGACGTGGATTATCTGATCGCCACCGACGCGGTTGGTATGGGACTTAATTTGGATGTGGATCACGTCGCTTTTGCCGGCGACCGGAAATTCGACGGTACAAAGTTCCGCCAACTTGTACCCGCGGAGTTTGGACAAATTGCAGGTCGTGCCGGTCGCCACCTCCGCGATGGAACATTCGGAACCACCGGTAGATGCGCAGGATTTGAGCCCGAACTCGTCGAAGCGCTCGAAGCGCACCGTTTTGAACAGACAAGTATGTTGCAATGGCGCAACACTGTGCTTGATTTTTCAAGCATCTCGTCCCTCATGCACTCGCTCGATAAGACGCCCAATGAACCGGGATTGACACGGGCACCGCTTGCTGACGACCTCCGATCGCTGGAAGCCGCCGCGCGGGACGCGGAGATAAAAACCCTGGTCAATGGCAAGAATAATGTCGAAAGGCTCTGGGAAGTCTGCCAAGTTCCTGATTATCGCAAGGTTTCGCCTCAAGCCCATGCCGATCTGGTCACGACACTGTTTTCCTATCTGATGCGCCGTGGGCACGTGCCGGACGAGTGGTTCAAACGCCAAATTGCCGAGATTGATCGAACAGACGGAGATATTGATACCCTGTCCGCCCGAATTGCGCAGGTGCGGACTTGGACTTTTGTTGCTAATCGAAATGACTGGCTGCGTGATCCTATGCATTGGCAGGAGATCACGCGACAGGTAGAAGATTCATTGTCGGATGCTCTGCATGAGCGTCTGGCTCAACGATTTGTGGATCGCCGCACCAGCATGCTGATGCGGCGTCTGAGAGAGAATGCAATGCTCGAAGCGGAAATAACGGCAACCGGCGACGTCCTTGTCGAGGCCCACCCAGTCGGCCGTCTCATTGGATTTCAATTCGTGCCGGAATCGGACACAGGGTCAACCGAGGGTCGAGCGCTTCGGGCCGCAGCACTCAAGGCTCTGGCGGGTGAGTTCGCCAATCGGGCGACCCGGGTTTCTAACGCCGTCGATGAAGCATTTGCGCTGAGCAACGACGGATCGCTCCGCTTTTTGGGCGAACCGATTGCCAAACTCTCGGCGGGCGAAAAAACGCTTGAACCGCGCTTGCGTATTTTGGCCGATGAGCATCTCGACGCACCGGCGCGCGAATTGGTTCAAACCCGCATCGATCTTTGGCTCAAAGCGCATATCGAAAAATTGCTTGGCCCACTGCTTAAGTTGGAAAACGCCGAAGCGTTGACGGGTATTGCGCGCGGCATTGCTTTCCAACTTGCAGAAGATCTGGGTGTTCTCGACCGCACCAAAGTAGCCGACGACATGAAAACTCTGGAACAAGACCAGCGCGCTATTTTGCGTACGCTTGGTGTGCGTTTTGGAGCCTATCATCTCACCGTTCCGGCGTTACTTAAACCCGCACCGCGCAGCCTTGCGTGCCAACTTTGGGCCCTGAAAGAGGGTGGCAGCGAGATCATCGGCCTTGACGATATTTTGCACCTTGCCTCGTCTGGCCGAACATCAATCCCTGTAAATCCCGAGACGCCGAAGCCACTTTATCGGGCGGCCGGTTTCCGCGTATGTGGCGACCGCGCGGTACGTGTCGATATTTTGGAACGACTTGCCGATTTGATCCGCCCCGCCATTCAATACCGTCCTGGACTGACGGTTGGCGAACCACCGGCAGGAACGGCGGACGGCGATGGTTTTGTGGTGACCACCGCTATGACCTCGCTTTGCGGCTGTGCAGGGGATGATTTTGCATCAATTTTAAAATCGCTCGGCTATGCGATGGAGCGCAGAACGGGTGCCGCCATCACGAAGGAATTGGCCAAGCCAGCGTCGATGGAGCCGATTGTAGCGGATGAAACGGTTGCTCATGATGAAGCCGTGGCCGTTGATGCCCCTCTTGAAGCAGCGACTGCTGAGCAGGTGTCCCACGAAAGCGCCAGCCTAGCGATCGAGGTGCCGACGGAACCTCCGGTCACTGAAACTCCGGCCGAGCCCGTTATGATCGAAGTCTGGCGGCAGCACCGCCAACGCCAGCCTGCCCCTCGCCATCATCACCGCAACAAGCCGGCACAAGCCAAATCCGAAAGCGGTGAAGCCATAACGGCTGGCGCCGGTGAACAGGCCCCATCGCCCCGCTCGGAACGTCCGCGTCACGAACGAACTGGCCATTCCCGTCCTCGTTCCGAAGGAAACACACCACAAGGCGAAGTCAGGGAAAATCGCACGCCACGGACCGAGGGAACGGACGAGCGTCGCGGACCACGTCCGCCGCGTCCGGACCATAAACGCAATGATCGCAAGTCCGATGATCGCCGCTTCGGAGACCGGCGGCAACCGGAAAGCCGTGGATGGCAAGATCCGCCGAAGACGTCCTCCGACAATAAAATTCCGGACCCCGATTCACCTTTTGCCAAATTACTCGCGCTCAAAGCGGAGCTTGAATCAAAAGGCAAGAACCGCTGAACGATTAGCCTTTAACGGCATCGGCCTACGGAACGATAACGGTTTTATGGATAATCTCGCCGAGTCCTTGCACGCGGAGAGCGTTGTCAATGGCAAGAAGTAAATCACTACCGACTTGGCCGGTCAGATCAACATCGGCAATGAAGCAGGTGAGTTCAAATTCCTTGGTCGCATCACCCAGTTTGCGAAACAAGACCAACGGCGGAATATCGGTCATGATCTGGCTATTGGCTTGAGCCGCGTCGGTGATCAGCTTGATCACGAGATCGGGATCAGCATGGCGGGCAACGGGTACGTTGACGATAATGCGCCCAGTCCGGTCATTATGCACCCGATTTTTGACGACACCGGATACGAGATTGGAATTAGGCACAATCAGAACCGAACGGTCAAAGGTCTCGATTTCGGTCGCGCGGACATTGATGCGCTTGACGAGGCCTTGCTCTTCGCCCACCACGATCCAATCCCCCACCCGGATGCCGCGCTCCCACAATAAAATGAGGCCGGATACGAAATTATTGACAATCGACTGCAAGCCGAAGCCGATACCGACCGACAAAGCGCCGGCGACAATCGTAACTTTCTCAAGGCTAAGGCCCAAAACGCTCAGTGCAATTGCGGCGGCAATAACAAAGCCCAAATAACCGATACCGGTCACGATTGAATTTCGAATGCCGGAATCGAGATCGGTATGCGGCAAATAGCTGTTGGTGAGCCAGCGCTGCATCACGCGGGTGAAGAGAATGCCTATACCGAGTAAAAGGATGGCGAACAGTGCAGCCCCGAAAGAAATTGTCACATCGCCAATCGTAAATCCAAAGATCAACGCTTTAAGGGGTAGAAAAATATCGCCGGAATCAACCCGCCACGGCGCTAACGCAAAGGTTGCAAAAACGCCCAAGATGAGCAGTTGCGTGAGGCCAGACAGAATGACCGCCAATTGCTCAACCGATTGGCGTGAAAGACCCGATGCGGACTGTATCGAACGAAACAACCGCGTATGTGGCGAAAGCAATTGTCCGAAAATTGCGTTGGAAATTTGCAGTGCGAGAAATGTGATCGACGCCAATATCGTAAGCGTTGCAAGTTGATCCGTTAAAAACGCAGCAAGCGCAGGGTAGCCGACCAATGCCGCCGTCACAATTCCAATCACCATTAGCCAAGCAAATAGGCGGGCAATGACAATCCAAATCGGCCGTTGCTCCGGTGGTTGATAAAAGGCACCCGCGGTGGCCTTTTCTTCGGGCTTTATGGCATGAAGCCCTGCTGCCAACACAAACGCTACCAGCAGTGCGAAAATCGATTTCGAGACCATCGAAAGCCCAAGGCCCGCCACAATGGCTTGGTTGATGGTTTCAAAAATCCGTCCAGCGACGATAACGACAGCAACGCGACCAGCCAGTCGGGCAATGCGTCCAGCTGTCCGGTCGGGCAAGTATAGAATGCGCCATTCCGGTTTGGTGGTTGCCAGCATGCCTTCGGCAAGTCCTCTGATCACGCTGATAAAAACCGCGCCGTGCAATATCGCCTCAAGCACTTTACCCACGCGCATCGGCAAAATATCTGCCGCGTCGATGGCTTGACTGATAGCATAGGTTCCGGCGGCGGGGATAAGAAAGCCGATCCCGCCGAAGGCTACCGCCCGAAGGGCTTTCTGCAGCCGGGTTGGATTACCAAACAGGGTCGTCCGTTCAATGGCTGCCAACACTTTACGACGCGCAAAGGCGGTCGCGGCAACGGTCGCGGCCAATCCGAACAAGAATAAAATACCGCCAATGAGTCCCGCTCGATCAACCGCACGCCCATAGGTATCGCTTGCCACAAACATCAACGCACGGATATCGTGCCCGAGATTTACGGCAACGTCAGCCCATAAGGTAAGGGATAAAACGCCCGATGACGGCGTAAACAACTGACCCGCAAACAACGCTCGTCTTTTGTCGGAAATTGCAGTGCCTAACTGATCCGATTGCACGAGCAATGCCCGCGCCAATTTAACCGTTTCTTCGATGTCTTTGAGCGATTTTTCACGGTCATCACGTTCCTTGGTGATTTCCGGGCTCTCAGGCGGGGCTTTATCGTCGGGCCGTGGCCCCAACTCCTTCAGTCGGGCGCGAACAGCATCGGCGCGGGGCGACTGCTCATCGGCAATCGCTTTGACATCGACGGTTATTTGATCGACGCGCTTCCGGTTCGTTTGCAGCGCGCTGTCCGAAGTCAAGCGTGTCGTAACCGCTGTCTCGATCTGATCAAGCTCGAGACGCAGACCGTCGAGCTTTGCGCGGATCGTCGACTGCTCTTGGGCGACAGCAGAATGGAGGCCCACAAATAAGGCAAACGCAATCGTTATACCGTGGATCAAACGAGATAAACCGCGCATGTCAGACATCAAATCCCTTGGCCATATGAAACCTGCAAAAAGGATAAACGGCACTGCTGAAGTCGCCATTCTAACATCAACACGCCGCTACCCTTCGCATCACGTTAGCAAAGAATGCCTAATGATGGCCTAAGCGTGACAACAGACCCATTATTGGGATTTTTTTGCACGCTCGATTCCGTCGACAATCAGTTGCTTTGCTTCCGCCGCATCGCCCCAACGAACGATCTTGACCCATTTTCCGGGTTCCAGATCTTTGTAATGCTCAAAAAAATGTTCGATCTGGTGCAACGTGATCTCTGGAAGGTCGGTGTAATTTTCGACATTCTCGTAACGCCGCGTGAGCTTAAGGCTCGGGACTGCGACGATTTTTTCATCCATCCCCGCCTCGTCCTCCATGATCAGAACGCCAACGGGCTTCACACTCATAACCGCACCCGGAATAATGGCGCGGGTGTTGGCGACAATCACATCACACGGGTCGCCATCGTCGGATAAAGTGTGGGGAATAAAACCGTAATTCCCCGGATAGCGCATCGAGGTATACAAAAACCGGTCAACCACGAGGGCGCCCGCGTCCTTATCCATTTCATATTTGATCGGCTCGCCTCCAATTGGCACCTCAATGATGACGTTCACATCGTTAGGTACGCTTTCACCGAGGGAAATAGCCGAAATATTCATAATTATGATCACTTTCAGTCAATTTTAAATGATTGGAACTGTCTAAGGGGCGCGCGGCAAAAGGGCAATAAGGACTTTGTGCGAACCTGACTTCACGGCAATGCTTTGACATTGAGGCCAATTTTACCCATTCTGATCCAAGATGACCCATGATCCCGCCCCTAATCGCAAGAGCAGAAACCCTTATTACAAGGGTCCGGTAACCGATCATTTCGATGGTGAACGCTTTTTCAATCCGGGACGCCGTTTTGGGAAATCATCCCTCGATGTGGTTCGGTGGATGCTGGAACGCAAACCGGAGCGCTGGCCCGAGCACCATCCCAGTCCGTTTTCCGATCGTCCACCCCGCCGCGTTACAGGCCGTGATTTCCGGTTGAGCTTTGTTGGTCATGCGAGCTTTTTGCTACAAACGGCAGGACTGAACCTTTTACTCGATCCTGTTTGGTCGGAACGCGCCTCTCCTTTCAGCTTCGCCGGACCAAAGCGGGTGAATGTTCCAGGCATCGAGTTTTCGCGTTTGCCTCCGATCGATGTCGTGCTGATTTCACACAATCATTACGACCATCTGGACCTTGCAACGCTCAGGCGGTTACAGGCCGATCATTCGCCGAGAATTATCACCCCTCTGGGCAACGATACCATCATCAAACAAGCCCATTCCGGTATCCGGGTCGAAGCACATGATTGGGGAGACCGTGTTGATCTCGGCAACGGTGTTTTTATTCATTTAGAGGAAGCCTATCACTGGTCAGCGCGCGGCGTCCGTGATCGGCTTCGTGCCTTGTGGGCTGCCTTTGTCATCGAAGCGCCGGGCGGGCGGATCTACCACGTTGGCGACACCGGCTATCACGATGGTAAGATTTTTTCCGCCATACAGGCCAAACATGGCGAAATCAAACTGGCGATATTACCCATTGGAGCCTACGAGCCACGCTGGTTTATGGCCGAGCACCATATGAACCCGGAAGAGGCTGTTCGTGCCTTCATCGCCTCTGGGGCGGAGCGGGCCTTAGCCCATCATTGGGGGACGTTCCAGTTGACCAATGAAGGCGTAACCGCACCGCCGGATGAGCTCCGTAAGGCACTGCAAGCTCATAAAATTGCAGAAGATCGCTTTAGCGTATTGAGACCCGGCGAAGTGCTTTCGGTTTAAAATCCAACGGCTATTTCTTTGGTTGAACAAAGATATTGATCGTCGTGGCCGGCGACGAACTTGTTTCACCAAAAACAAGATATTCTTCAATAAACGCGTCTTTTACGACAATATCTTTCGCATCAAGATAGGCCGTTATCTGTTCGTAAGCCCCGTCGATTTCGTCATAGGCCGCAAGGTGGGCGAACCGGATCGCTTTACCCGAGGGCGTTGTGCCCAATCTTGTATCCGTTGGAAAATCCGTAGGGGTAGTTGCGGGCACGGAAGCTACCGGTAAAAGAGCATCATACGTGAACGACATATCGTTCGTTTCAACAAAAACCGTTATGGGATAGCCGACCACGATCAATCCGGCTTTCGTTGCAGCATCCCGTCCCCGCGCAAATGCTCCGCGGATATCCTCAAATGCGGTTTCCCATTGGGCTTTGCCGTGCACAATAAGGGCAGGCTTTGCCGGAAGTTCAACCGGATCGGGAAGTGTGACATCGGACACAGGCGGCGCAAGGCTTGAGAGCGTGGGCGAGGCTTGGTCCGGTGATACAAGGGCGCCTTGGGGCAATTCTGCCTGAACAGGAACAGGTTGGACCTCCGTTTTCGGCACATCCGGACTGGTCGGGATTGGCGGTACAAGCGGAACGGCTTCAATGGTCGGCTCGGTTGATGGAACCGGTGTCGTCTGCGCGGCAAACGACATGGCGAGCGCCACAGCCAACAGCGCTGCGAGACTGAAGCCCAAAACCTTTAAAATACCCCGACCCATTGCCTCAACCTTCCGCAACCAACTGATTCGCTGCGTCCTTTCAAAAGCAACGATAGACCGTGGCGGCAATGTGGTCGAGACAGGTTCGACTCGCGCAAAGCCACTCAACCATGATATGCGCCTTCATACACGAGGATCAGCCATGCCGAGCGCGCTTATCAACCGGCCCTATATCAAGATGAACGGGGCGGGCAACGAAATTACCATTCTGGATTTACGCGGCAGCGATGTGTCTGTCAGGCCTGAAGAGGCGCGCGCAATTGCTGCTCAGTCCGAAACCTCCTTCGATCAACTCATGGTGTTGTTCGACCCACAGACAGACGGCACCGACGCCTTTATGCGGATTTTTAACACGGACGGCAGCGAATCCTCGGCCTGCGGCAATGGAACGCGCTGTGTGAGTTGGTATCTGCTGGACGGCACTGAAAGAGACCACCTCAACCTTGAAACAGCGGCAGGCCTTTTGGAGTGTCGTCGGGAGGGACCACTCTCGTTCACGGTGGATATGGGAACACCGCGGTTTGAGTGGCAGGATATTCCTTTGTCGCGGCCCCAAGCGGACACCAAGGCCATTGATTTTAGTTTTACGACCTCAAACGCCCGTAAGCTTGCCCATCCCTCTTGCGTAAATATGGGTAATCCGCACGCCATTTTTTGGGTGGAAGATGTTGAGGCTTATGCATTGGATATCAACGGCCCTATCCTAGAACACGATCCGATCTTCCCCGAGCGGGCGAATATCTCGCTCGTGCACATCGCGAGCCGCGATCATCTGATCCAAAAAGTTTGGGAGCGTGGCGCAGGCCTCACGCTGGCTTGCGGCTCCGGCGCTTGCGCCGCTGCCGTCGCAGCTGCCCGAGACGGTTTGGCAGATCGTAAAGTCCGAATAACCCTGCCGGGTGGAGATCTGCTGATCCATTGGCGCGAGGCCGACGACCACGTGCTGATGACAGGCCCCGTGATGCTGGAACATCGCGGCATTTTAGGTGCAGAACCTTTTAGGGATATGCCGGAATGAGCGTTGAGCTCGTCACCTTTGGTTGCCGTCTCAATGTTGTTGAATCCGAGGCGATGAAGCAGGCGGCACAAGCCTCGGGGCACGATGACCTCGTGATCATCAATACCTGTGCCGTGACCAATGAGGCGGTGCGCCAAGCCCGACAAACCATTCGTCGCTTGAAACGCGAAAGGCCGAGCGCTCGCATTGTAGTGACCGGTTGCGCTGCTCAAATCGAACCCGAGCGCTTTGCCGAAATGCCCGAAGTGACGAGTGTGATTGGCAATGAAGCCAAAACGAAAGCGGAGACGTGGGCGTCGCTTGCTGATCCTGCATCCGGTTTTGAGCGGGTACGTGTTTCCGATATCATGGCAGTGAAGGAACTTTCTCCCCATCTTGTCGAAGCGTTCGAAGGCCATACCCGCGCTTTTGTTGAAATCCAAAATGGCTGTGACCACCGCTGCACGTTCTGTATTATCCCCTATGGGCGTGGCAATTCACGCTCTGTACCGATGGGGGCCGTGACGGACCAGATTGCCCGTCTCGTTGATGCTGGACATCAGGAGGCCGTGCTGACCGGCGTCGATCTGACCAGCTATGGTGCCGATTTGCCGGGCGCTCCGAAGCTTGGTGCTTTGGTCAAATCCATTTTACGCCATGTACCTGATCTAAAACGTTTGCGGCTTTCTTCAATCGACTCTGTTGAAGCCGATGACGATCTCGTCGATGCGATTGCGACGGAGAGCCGCCTTATGCCGCACCTTCATCTCTCTCTGCAATCGGGCGATGACTTGATTTTAAAGCGCATGAAGCGGCGGCACTCGCGTGCCGATGCCATCCGTTTTTGCATGGATGTGCGCAAAGTCCGCCCCGATATTGCTTATGGTGCCGATATCATCGCGGGTTTCCCGACCGAGACGGAAGAGATGTTTCAACACTCGCTCGATCTTGTCGATGAATGCGGTTTGGCTTTTCTTCACGTCTTCCCCTACTCGCCAAGGCCCGGCACACCGGCGGCGAAGATGCCACAGGTCAAGGGAGATCTGATAAAGGAACGGGCGCGCCGGTTAAGGGAGCGGGGGGAAGTTGCCCTCACAGCCCACTTACGCAACCTCGTCGGTACCGAGCAGCACCTTCTGGTAGAACGCGGCGGAATCGGACGAACGCCTTGCTTTACCACCGTCCGCGTCGGCAGCGGGTTTGAGGCGGGAACATTGGTGACAAAACGGATTCTTTCTCACAATAAAGGTATCTTGACCGTCTAGGCCTGATATCCGCACGCTAGCATTCGCGCCAACATGTGCTCGGGCGCAGGCGCCTCAACCTTGATCGGTGGTTTATTTTTATACAGCGGAATGGTGATCGAGCGTGCGTGGAGATGCAGCCTTTCACCCGTCTCTTTGCCGTCACCATAAATCGGGTCGCCAATAATCGGCCAACCCATCGCTTGCGTATGGACACGGAGTTGGTGTGTGCGTCCGGTTTTAGGACTGAGCAGCATGAAGGCCATACCGTCAGCGCGGCCCAGAACGCGCCAGCCGGTTTGGGACGGAAGTCCATTCGCATCAGGCTTCATCCACCACCCCCGCGACTGATCAAGACGGCCAAGGGGTAAATCGATAAACCCCTCATCCTCATTCGGACCGCCCCTCACAATGGCCCAGTAGGTCTTTTCCATTGTTCCTTCGCGGAACAATTTCGAAAGATCATCCAGCGCCCGCCGATGGCGCCCGAGCACAAGACAGCCCGACGTATCTTTATCCAGTCGATGCGCCAATTGGGGCGGCTTGGGCAACCCAAACTGAAGGGCAGGGAAATACTGCTCCAGATGAGCGTCTCGGCTTACCGCATTGGGATGCGACTGATGCACGGCGATGCCGGCTGGCTTGTTGATCACAAGCATCAGCGCGTCACGGTAAAGAATTCGGCCTTGGATTTCTTCAGGGGTCATATGAGGCTTTCTCTAACCCTTCCGTTTCCTGCGGGAAAGCATTATCGAGAAGGCATGAGTGATGATGCGCCCAAAAAATCTGGTCTCCTGTCGCGGCTCTTTGGCGGAGCCTTACCATCCGCTGCGCCAGACTTACCCCTCGAGAAGCCACACCAGAACTGGTGGCAGCGGCTAAAGCAAGGCCTTGCCCGCTCGTCATCCTCGATTGGGCAGGGCATTACCGACCTTTTCACCAAGCGGAAGCTCGATGCAGCAACGCTTGAAGATTTTGAAGATGTACTTATCCGCGCCGATTTGGGCCTCAACGTTGCCGGGCGGATCGTGGCCGCTGTCGGCAAGGGTCGCTACGGCAAGGAAATCGAGAGCGAAGAAGTCAAAGCCATTCTGGCCTCCGAGGTCACGCGGGCGCTCTTGCCCGTTGCGCTACCCTTGGTTGTGGACGAGAACAAAAAACCATTTGTCATCCTCATGGTCGGTGTCAACGGCTCCGGCAAAACAACAACCATCGGCAAGCTAGCGGCCAAATTCTCATCCGAAGGCCGCACCGTCATGCTGGCCGCAGGCGACACATTCCGCGCGGCAGCCATGGAGCAATTGCAAGTCTGGGGCACCCGTGTTGGCGCTCCTGTCATCACCCGTCCGCAGGGCTCGGACGCGTCCGGCTTGGTGTTCGACGCGCTCGATAGAGCTACGGAGGACGGTACCGATGTCTTGCTCATCGATACTGCCGGACGTTTGCAAAACCGAACCGAACTGATGGCCGAGCTTGAAAAAATAATACGGGTCATCAAAAAGAAAGATGAAACGGCCCCCCACGCGACCCTCTTGGTGCTCGATGCAACCGTAGGCCAAAACGCCCTCTCGCAAGTCGAAATTTTTGGTAAAGTAGCGGGTGTGACCGGCTTGGTCATGACCAAGCTTGATGGTACTGCACGGGGCGGTATTTTGGTGGCGCTGGCGGAAAAGTTCGGGTTACCCGTTCACTTTATCGGCGTTGGCGAAGCGGTGGATGATTTGGAGCCGTTCAACGCCGATGAGTTTGGTCGGGCGATTGCGGGATTGGACTAGTCCTCGCCGCTTCCCATCGCATAGACGCCTTCAGCGCCGATGCCTTCTTCGAGCATCATCCGAGCGCGAGCTCTCAACTTTTCCGTCTCGCTTTTTAACTGCCCGCAGGCGGCAAAAATGTCGCGTCCACGGGGGGTGCGAACCGGCGAAGCATAGCCCGCGCGGAAAACAACATCGGAAAACTCTTCAATCCGGCCCCAATCAGAACATTTATATTTTGTGCCGGGCCAAGGGTTGAACGGAATAAGATTGATTTTAGCAGGAATGCCGTTGAGCAGGCGCACCAATTCCCGCGCATCCTTCAAGCTGTCGTTCACGCCATCGAGCATCACATACTCAAATGTGATACGGCGGGCATTCGACGCACCAGGATAAGTGCGGCACGCCTCTAACAGTTCAGCTATCGGATATTTCCGATTAATTGGCACCAGTTCGTTGCGCAGTTCGTCCCGCACAGCATGCAATGAGATTGCCAGCATGGAGCCGATTTCATCGCCCGCCCGCGCGATCATCGGTACAACGCCCGAAGTCGATAATGTGATCCGGCGGCGGGACAATGTCAGGCCCTCTCCATCGGTTACAACGGCCATCGCATCTCGGACATGATCAAAATTATAAAGTGGCTCGCCCATACCCATCAAAACGACATTGGAAACTGCGCGCTCGGCATCCGGTACCAAACCATCGGTAGGCCGTATCGCGTCAGGCCAATCCCCTAAACGGTCGCGTGCAATCAGAACCTGTGCGACAATTTCTGCTGACGTGAGATTTCTGACCAGCCGTTGCGTACCGGTGTGGCAAAAGGTGCAGGTCAAGGTACAACCCACCTGCGAAGAGATACACAACGTGCCGCGATCTGATTCAGGGATATAGACAGTTTCGATTTCTGCGCCCTTATCGTGCGGGCCAGCAGGCGGCATCCGGATCAACCATTTACGGGTGCCATCGACCGAAATTTGTTCGGAAACAATCTGCGGTCGATCAAGCGTGAAATGCTCTGCCAAGGTCGATCGCATGTCTTTTGACACATTGAGCATCACATCAAACGACGTTGCACCGCGGTGATAAATCCAATGCCAGATTTGCCCTGTTCGCATACGCAATTCGCGCGGGGCAACGCCAATTGCGGCCAGTTTTTCGGCAATGTCTTTCCGACCCATACCGGCGAGCGATGGCTTTACGCCTGCCGCTAACGGCGCAGGCACCAGAATGTCAGGCGTCTTCTCAATACCCTCAAGCAAAGAAGACCCCGAATTTAATGTCACGGGCAGGCCTTCTTCACCTGATCAAGCGCCTGCGCGAAGCCAGCCAGCGCATAATTTTCAGTCAACGCATTGCCACGCTTCGATGTCACTTTAAGCGACAACAATGGATTTTTTTTCATCTGTTCAATTACAGAGGCGTTGTCCTGAGGGTTTTTGAGCCAAGCGACGGAGGTGTTCACTTGCATCTTCGGCGAAGCGACGAAGGTAGATTTGCCAACCACCAATTGGGCATCTGCGCCTTCCTTGGCAGGAAAACCAAGAACGATGCTCAACTCGTCGCGAACATTTTCTTTGGGACGAGTGGACACGAAGAAATATCCCGGATCGCGCGTCAAATTTGCTGGGAGCCTTTCCTTTGGAATAGCCAAGGCGTAGCAAACGCGGCCATTGGCCGTATCCGACGCGTAGACATTCCAGCTTCCAAACGTACCAAGCTGAGTGGGTTGGCCGTCTGTTGCGGCAACCGCAGGCTTCGCAGGAGCTGCCTTCGCTGGCACCACTTTGGTGGGTTCGGGCTTTTTGACCTGTGCGTCGGCTGACGGCGCCATTCCCAAGAAAACGGAACCTGCCAGTGCCGCCGATACGGCGATCCGAACAATAGTGCGATGTGTCATGGGCGTATCGGGCTCCGGTGGAATCATTGCGCAACTCAGCGCCTACCTTAAACTGTTGCGGCAAGAAACCAAAATTGTGGCATAAACTTTAAAACTCCGTTCCAAATAACCACTTTTCGTGCCAATAATAAAGTTGAAGAACGTTTTTCCCCGCTAATTGCGATGAGGACTTCAGGGTTGTCGACACATCAGACGCTCGGTGAGCTTGTTCTCGCCGTTGCTCAACATCGCGATCGTGCAGCTTTTGCACAGCTTTTCGACCATTTTGGTCCGCGTTTGCACGCCTATCTGGTTCGACTGGGTTCCGACCCCGGAACCGCCGACGAAATTATGCAAGACGTGATGACAACGCTGTGGACCAAATCGCATTTATTTGATCCCTCCAAATCTTCGATCGCAACCTGGCTCTATCGGATCGCGCGCAACCGGCGAATCGATACGCTTCGGCGCGACCGTCTTGATTTTTTTGATCCGATGGAAGCGCCCGAGATCCCTGCCGAGGATATCGGTGTCGATCGCAAAATCGACATGGAGTTTCGCGAGAAACAAATCAAAGAATCCCTCGCCGTCCTACCCGATGAGCAAAGGCTCTTGATTCGGATGGCGTTTTTTGACGATCTTTCCCACAGCGAAATTGCCGAAAAGACAGGTTTACCGCTGGGTACGGTGAAATCCCGTATTCGCCTTGCGTTCAGCAAATTACGCCGGCAACTGGAAACAAGCGGCGTGATCGATGCCGGTTCAGAAAATTGAGCGTTTAGAGCCCTTGCGAGGCTGCGATCGCGTCTATGACTGTGGCTAAATCAATGTCCCGCTGAGACAACCCTTTCACATCATGGCTCGTCAATACGATCTCCACCGTTCGATAGACGTTAGACCATTCGGGGTGGTGATCCCGCTTTTCGGCTTCAAGCGCCACACGCGTCATAAAGCCAAAGGCGGCATTGAAATCCTTCAGAACAAACCGACGGTGGATCGCATCCCGACCATCTACCAATGTCCATTTTTCAAGCTGCGCCAAAGCGGTCGAACGGCCCTCATCATTTAGTCGATCGTTATTGGCCATCTTGCCCCCTGTCATGCCCGGATCCGCAGGCTTTCCTCAATGGTATTGTCGTATAGCGGATAACTCGCCTCGACGACATAGGGGCCACCTCCGGTAGACGCCCGCGACGAGAAGACATGAAATGCATCACTGTTAAATTGCATCGACGGCAGATGCCCAATGCCCCCCAGAAAATTGGCAAGCTCAAACGGTGATGTATCGCGTAGCCGCGCCAATGTGATGTGCGGGGTATATTTACGCGGCTCCGGCTGCAATCCGACGCGGCGCATCAGCCTTTCCTGTTCGGCTTGCAATTCCATAAGACCGGGACTTGGGAGAATTTTGGCCACCAAAGCACGCGGGCGGTCCCCGCCAAAGACGGCAATGCCCTCCACAGTGATCGGAACCGGCCGTCGCGAAACCCGCGCGAGAACAGCGAATACGTCGCGTGCTATGCGTTCGTCGATATCGCCGATAAAGCGCAAGGTGATGTGATAATGATCCGGTGTGATCCAGCGTGCACCAGAAAGGCCGCCGCGAACCGAGAGCAAACGGTCTGTAACCGTGTCCGGAAGATCGAGGCCGGTGAAGAGGCGGGGCATGGGCTCCTCCTTCGTCCGTCAGCAATTTAAACAATACCACGAATCAGCTGTTGATTAATCCATCATAGCCCGGCGCAGCGCACAAGGTGTGCTCAGGCGCGCGCTAACCGTCGCGATTTAAGGCTTTCGGAAAAAATCAACGCCATGCCGCTCAGCATGATCAGTCCCGCGCCCTCAAACACGGCCAAAGGCGGCCAATCACCCCAAATCAAAAATCCCCAACCAAAGGCCCAAATCAACGTCATATATTCAAAAGGTGCCACAGCCGATGCGGGTGCCAGTCGATAGCCCTCAAACATGAAATATTGACCCGACGCGCCAACAAGGCCGAGCATTCCAATCAGCAACAGACTGGTCCAATCCGGCGTGACCCACACAAAGGGGAGTGTTGCCAAACTGACCAACATCACCACGCCATTGCTGGTCAGCATCATATTAATCGTCGTTTCTTTCTGGCTGATCATGCGGACGAGAATATGCGTCCAAGCCCAGCACAGTGCCGCGATAAGCGTTAACGCGATGGGAAGTGGATCGGTCAGACTTTTGGGTCCCGCCGCAACAACAACGCCCGCGAACCCCACAAGGGTAGAGCCCCAACGTACCAAACCTACCGTCTCTTTCAGAACGAAGATCGACAAAATAACCACAAAAATCGGAGTCGAAAAATAGATGGTGACCAACTCGGCCAAATGAAGCGAGCGCGAGGCTGTAAAATAGGCGAGCCAAGCGATAAGGATGAGCGCGGCCCGGATCAATAACGCCGCCCTGTTCGGACTATGCCTCAAGGCCGCGACTTGCCGAGGCCCGGCCATCAACGCACCTATCAAAACAATCAGCGAACTTCTTAGACACAAAACCTCCCAGACTGGCAGTGAGGTAACAAGCCATTTAACCACTGCGTCTTGTACGGAAAATATCGAGAAACCCGCCATGGCATAGCCAATACCCACCATGGTGCGGGATTGAAGTCTATGTTCTTCTGAAGACATTGCTGGCTACTTTACTTTGAGCGAGGGATCGAGACACGATCAATGCTTAATTAGACAGGCAGAGATTGATCCGGCAAGAGCAGGCCGACGATTATGGACTGGCAGGTTCCTTAAAAACACATATAGTGCCACAAAATATCACATAAAACTGGCAAATCTATGAAGCGTCCACTCGCAATCAATCGCATTCATCATATTGTGCAAGCACTGGAAGAACACGGGTCGGTGAGTGTTTCAGACCTCGCTCAGCGGTTTGACGTATCGAAGGAAACCATACGGCGTGATTTAAAGGTGCTCTCCGATCAACGACGCTTAAGCCTTGTGCATGGCGGCGCGACAGCAAACCTTCAAGCTGAACCATCCCTCTCATACCGCGAAGCCGAAAACGCCGCCGGTAAAAGTGCCATCGGCCGAAAAGCGGCAAGTTTCGTCGAAGATAGCATGGTGATCCTTATCGATTCGGGTTCAACAACCCTCTTTTTAGCCGAGGCATTGGTCGCCCGTGAACACCTCACGGTGATCACCAATAGCCTGCCGATCGCGCTGACACTTTGTCGGACGAAGAGTGTGAAGGTCATCATGCTTGGAGGTGAAATTCATGCCAATGACGAGGCTGCCTTTGGGGTCGATACGCTCGTATCGCTGAAACATTATCCTGTCGACATTGCGTTCGTCGGCGCGGGCGGAATTTCTGACGAGGGCGATTTTACCGATTACAGCCGTCTCGCCGCCGAGCAACGTCATTTGATGCTGCAAGCGGGGCGTGTTGCCTATGTATTGGCAGATCATACCAAATTTGAACGAAAAACGCCGATCAAAATCATGCCGGGCGAGAACATTGCCGGACTTATTGTCGATCATCTGCCCCAAGGCCTTGCATCCACGAAGGCCGCCAAAGCCCGCTGGCCTATCATTCTCGCCTGAGCAACGGCCTTTTTGGCAATGTGTCAAAATGTGGGTTATTGTGGTATATTGACTGATTTTGTGGAATAAGCTATTGAACAGCAGCCGAGCCTTCCCACGTCATAATCTCAGCATGACCGTTCCAGGAGATGTTTTCATGACACGCGCTTTCCGCGGGCCCGAAGGGCAAGAAACGACGCCTTATCTCCTCACTCCGGGGCCATTGACGACAACATCGGCCGTCAAAGAGGCCATGTTGCGCGATTGGGGCTCTTGGGATGTCGAGTTGCGCAAAGTTGTTGCCGGTATCCGCGAGCATTTGCTCGAAATTGCCGATGCCTCCAACGGTTTTGAATGTGTGCTTCTGCAAGGGTCAGGCTCTTATGGTGTTGAAGCCGCTTTGGGTAATTTTGCCCCTAAAGATAAAAAAACGCTGATGCTCACAAATGGTGCCTATGGCGAACGCGCCATCAAGGCGATGGCGATCATGAACCGTGATTTTATCAGCTATGAAACCGACGAACTCGAAGCACCTTCCGCCGACGAGGTGGCGGCCTTGCTCAAAGCCAATCCGGATATTGGCGCGGTATTCATGGTCCAATGTGAGACAACAAGCGGGATCGTCAACCCGATCGAGGACATCGCCGCCGTCGCTCAAAAGGCAGGATGCGTCGTCATTCTGGACGCCATGTCGAGCTTTGGCGCGATGGATATTTCGATGAAGCGCATGGGGATTGATGCCGTTATCTCGTCAGCCAATAAATGCATCGAAGGTGTGCCAGGGTTCACCTATGTGATCGCGCGGCGTGACCTCTTGCAAGCCTCGCAGGGCATGTCGCATTCCTTGGCACTCGATCTCTACGAGCAATGGGCCTATATGGAAAAAAGCGGGCAGTTTCGTTTCACGCCGCCAACCCACACGCTGGTGGCCTTCGCGGTTGCCCTTGAGCAACACAAAGCCGAAGGTGGTGCGCCGGGTCGACTTGCCCGCTATAAAAAGACGGCAAAGACCTTGCGGGATGGTATGCGGCGCATCGGTCTTTCGCCGCTGTTGGGCGACAATGAGACGGGGCCCATCATCCAAACCTTCGCAACACCGTGCGATCCCCATTTCGACTTCGGGACTTTTTATGAAGGGCTCAAGCAACGGGGCTTTATCATTTATCCCGGCAAGCTGACCAAAAAGCCGAGCTTCCGAGTTGGTAATATGGGAGCGCTGGATTGGGAAGTCATGGAAATGCTGGTGGACGCCACCCAAGCCACGCTCGAAGAAATGAACGTCACCGATCTCACGCCGGCGGATTGAAGAAAATGACCAAAGCCTCACTCACCATTAATGGCCGCACCTTCGCATGGCCAAAGCGAACCACCGTCGTCGTCTGCCTCGATGGTTCGGAGCCTGCTTATACGGATGAAGCCCGTAAGCGCGGCTTAATGCCCAATTTGGAAAAACTCATTGCCAAAGGCGGCGAGTACCGCGCCGATAGCGTTATCCCGAGCTTCACCAATCCGAACAATCTTTCGATTGCAACGGGACGTCCGCCCGAAGTGCACGGCATTTGCGGCAATTACCTCATCGACCCCGACACAGGGTTAGAGACGATGATGAACGATCCGAAGTGGCTGCGGGCACCCACCATCTTTGCCGAGTTTCAAAAAGCAGGTGCCCGCATTCTGATGGTGACAGCCAAAGACAAACTGCGTCTGCTGCTCTCAAAGGGCTTAGTATATGATGGCAGTGCCATTGCTTTCTCGTCCGAGAAGGCCAACATTGCAACGCTTGCGGCCAATGGCATCGATAATCCGTGTGCAGCGTGGAATATGGCTCTGCCGGACGTTTATTCAGGCGATCTATCCGAATTCGTTTTTGCGGCGGGTGTGAAACTCATTCCTGAAATGAAGCCGGATCTGGTTTATCTTTCGACGACGGATTTCATCCAACATAAATTCGGTCCGACCGAAAAAGGCGCTTTAGACTTTTATGCGATGTTTGATCGCTATGTCGGGGAACTCGACTCACTCGGCGTAACCCTCATCATTACCGCCGATCATGGCATGAATGATAAACATACAATTGATGGCAAGCCGGACGTACTCTATCTGCAAGACGCGCTGGATAGCCGCTTCGGAACAGGTAAAGCCAAAGTCATTCTCCCGATTACCGATCCATATGTGGTTCATCACGGCGCGCTCGGCTCTTATGCGGCGATCTATCTGTATGGCGCAGACACCTCGGATGTAGGCAAATATATCCGCTCACTCGAAGGCATGGATGTTGTGCTGGAAAAAGCCGATGCGTGCGCCAGATTTGGACTTCCGCTCGACCGGACCGGCGATCTCGTTGCAATTTCGGGCGGTCCCAACAAGTCGAAAGTGATCGGAACATCGGCATCGGCTCATGATCTTTCTGGTCTCGACGTTCCCCTTCGCTCGCATGGTGGTCTGACGGAACAAATCGTGCCTTTCTTCATCAACGGACCCGTTAGCGAACTGCCGGCAGGTTTGAGAAATTTCGACGCCTTTTTCGTCGGCTGCAACATCGCGGAGTGAGAGCTATGAGCACGATCATCAAAGGCGCTATGCGCATCGGCGGAAAAGAAATTTCGACCGACGAAACAATCAATGTCCATTACCCCTATACCAACGAGGTGATGGGAACCGTGCCCGCCGGCCGCGCGGAACATGCCCGCGAAGCCTTCAAGATCGCCGCCAATTACAAGCCAAAACTCACACGGTACGAACGGCAGAAAATTCTATTTCGCACCGCCGAGTTGATTAACGCGCGAAAGGACACGCTCGCACCGTTAATCACCCGCGAACTGGGCATATCGCTGAAGGATTCGTTCTACGAATGCGGTCGGGCCTATGACGTGTTTACCCTCGCCGGTCAGCTTGCCATTCTCGACGACGGACAAATCTTTTCATGCGATCTCACGCCGCATGGCAAATCCCGTAAAATCTATACCAAACGCGAACCTGTACGCGCCATCTCGGCGATTACGCCGTTCAACCATCCGCTGAATATGGTGTCACATAAATTAGCTCCCGCCATTGCAACGAATAATTGTGTTGTGTGCAAGCCGACTGAACTGACGCCGCTGACAGCGATTGCTTTGGCCGATATCCTCTATGAAGCGGGCCTCCCGCCCGAAATGGTGCAGATGGTAACCGGCCTCCCCGACAAGATCGGCGATGAAATGATCACCAATCCCGACATTTCGCTGATCACGTTTACCGGCGGCGTTAAAGTCGGCAAACTGATTGCAAACAAGGCGGGCTACAAACGCGCAGCCTTGGAATTGGGGGGCAATGACCCGCTGATCATTTGCGACGATCTTTCCGATAGCGATCTCGACAAAGCCGCTGAACTGGCGGTGCAAGGGGCGACTAAAAATTCAGGCCAACGCTGCACAGCGGTTAAGCGCATTTTGGTAATGGAGCGGGTTGCCGACTCTTTCGTTGAAAAGGTGCTCGCGAAAGCGAAAAAAATCAAATTTGGCGATCCGATGGATCCTGATACGGATCTCGGCACCGTGGTCCATGAGCAAGCTGCGGCGCTCTTTGAACGGCGTGTGTTGATGGCCGAAGAACAAGGTGCCAAAATCCTCTATCATCCTGCCCGCCAAGGGGCCTTGTTGCCGCCTATTGTTGTTGATTTTGTACCCCACGCCTCGGAACTGGTGCTGGAGGAAACCTTCGGCCCGATTATTCCGATTATTCGCGTGCCAAATGATGTCGAACAGGTCATCGAGATTTCCAACTCAACCGCCTTCGGCCTCTCCTCTGGCGTCTGTACCAACCGGCTCGACCGGATCACGGCCTTTATCGAAGGGCTGGATGTGGGTACCGTCAATATTTGGGAGGTACCCGGCTACCGGATCGAAATGTCGCCCTTTGGTGGCATCAAAGATTCCGGCAACGGCATAAAAGAAGGCGTGTTGGAAGCGATGAAGTTCTTCACCAATGTGAAGACTTACTCGCTGCCTTGGCCCGTGTGAGCATTGGCCAACCGCTCGCCATGCGGCAAGGCCCGATAACCGGCGGATTGCATCTCGATTAGTCGCGACGCTGTCCGATCAAACTCGAAAGCCTCACGTCCGCTATCGGCATGATAAAGCAAAGGTGGTTCGGCTGCTGCCGAAGCATAGAGTTTGACGCTTTGGTCATAGAGCGCATCAATCAGCGCGATGAACCGTTTGGCTTCGTTGCGGTTGTCAGCCGGGATGATCGGAATGCCCTCAATAAAGACGGTATGAAAGGCCTTAGCAATGGCCAGAAAATCGAGGTTGCCAAGCGGTGTCTTACACAGCTCGTCATAAGTGAAGCGGGCGATCCCATTTCCCGACAATGGAACAACCACGTTACGCGCTTTCACAGTGAGGGTTGTCGGAGCAGCAAGATTGTTGCCGAGCAATGAACGAAAAGCGGCATTAAGGGCGACCTTGGCCGAGGCATCTACGGGTACATGGTACACTGGCGAACCATTTAGCTTTTCTAGCCTATAATCCACTCTAGCATCGATCTGGACGACCTCAACCCGTCGTTTGAGTAGCTCAATAAACGGCAAAAACAGTGCTCGATTGAGCCCGCCTTCGTATAGACAATCCGGCTCAATGTTTGAGGTCGTCACCAAGACCAAACCACATGAAAAAAGCGCTTCAAACAACCGCGCCAAGATCATCGCATCGGCGATATCGGTGACCGAAAACTCGTCCAGACACAAAAGTCGGGTCTCAGCCACAAAAGCTGCGGCAATCGGCGGCATAGGGTCTGTGTCCTTCCGCTCGCCGTGCTTTACACTCTCCCGAAATCGATGAATTCGGTTGTGAATATCGGCCATAAAAGCCTGAAAATGCAGTCTTTTCTTTTTCTCAACCGGGGCGGCTTCGAGCATCAAATCCATCAACATGGTCTTGCCGCGACCAACCGACCCCCAGAGATACAATCCCACAGGAGCCTCAACGGCCTTACGCCGCAACAATCCAATCAGAGAAGAGCCAATTTTTCCTGATGTGGCAAGGCGTTGACAAAGATTGTCCATTCGTGAAAGCGCAATCAATTGCGCATCATCGCTTTCTACGACACCCGAAGCAACCAAGTCCCCATAGGCCTCACTGGGCGATGAATTGCGTGAAACGGCCACTTAATCTTTTCCAAATTGATATAAACATAGATCTATTCGAAGCGGATCAAGCACGAAGCTGAGCTTGCTGCAAGCTTTCGACCTATGCGAAGGTTAGCATCAATGAACCGGCAAGAAGGGTCGGACGTAACTCGGTTAAATCATGGAGACTAAAATGCCTATAGCCGCTTGGTGCCTTTTGATTGTTGTTATTATGCCTATCGTCACCGTCGGCTTTGCCAAAATGGGTGCAGGCTATGATAACAGCGAGCCCCGCCAATGGATGCAAACCTTGGAAGGTTCTCGCCGCCGTGCATATGCCGCCCACATTAATTGTTATGAGGCGTTAATGGTGTTTTTGTCCGCTCTGTTTATCGCTGTTTGGACGGATGGTCCCGCGGAGCTTGTTGATGCGCTTGCGGTGATATTTGTTCTTGCACGGATCGGCTATGTTGCGGCCTATATTGGTGATAAACCGGCGGCGCGTTCTCTGGTATGGAGCGTTGGATATGTATCAGCTCTGGCTATAGCGTTCTCGGGCTTGATACCTCACGCCTAATCTTTATTATGGTCGTATCTGCCCAGAACCATGCACCCGGTATTTAAACGAGGTGAGTTGATCGATCCCTACCGGTCCCCTTGCATGCATTTTTCCTGTTGCAATACCAATCTCGGCCCCAAAGCCAAACTCGCCGCCATCTGCAAATTGCGTTGAAGCATTGTGCAACACGATGGCTGAATCGACCCTGTTTAAAAAGGCTTCGGCAGCCCTCGCGTCGTCCGTTATAATTGCTTCGGTATGTTGCGAGCCATAGGTTTCGATATGGTTGATGGCCTCATCCAGCCCGTCAACCACTTTAACGGATATAATCGCATCGAGATATTCCGTCCGCCAATCAGCCTCGTTCGCAGAAGTTACGCGCGGATCAACCGCCATGACAGAAGCATCGCCTCGGATCTCACACCCTTTTGCGATTAGGGCGGAAAGAAGCGGCTTTAAATGGGTGTTTGCCACCGCTCTATCGATCAACAGCGTCTCGGCTGAACCGCACACACCCGTACGACGCAACTTTGCATTCAAAACAATTGAAATCGCCATATCGAGATTGGCCTTCGCGTGGACATAGACGTGGCATATTCCTTCCAGATGGGCAAAGACGGGCACCCGCGCTTCGCTTTGCACGCGCGCAACAAGACTTTTCCCCCCGCGTGGCACAATGACGTCAATCTGACCATCCAAGCCACCCAACATAAGCCCGACCGCCTCACGCGCCCGGGTCGGGACAAGCTGGATCGCGTCTTCGGGTAAACCGGCCTTCCTTAAGCCCGCCCGCATAGCGTCTGCGATCACCGATGATGTTCTAAAGCTCTCAGAGCCCGCCCGAAGGATCGAAGCATTGCCGCTCTTAAGACACAGCGCGCCCGCGTCCGCCGTTACATTCGGGCGGCTCTCAAAGATCACGCCGATAACGCCGAGAGGGGTTGAAACCCGCTCGAACCGTAGTCCATTTGGCTGTGTCCATTCAGCCAAAATACGACCAACAGGATCATGCAACCCGGCAATAGCGGCAACTGCGTCAGCTATTGCAGCAATCCGCCCCTCATCCAATCTCAACCGATCCAAAAAAGAGCCTTTTATCCCTTTGGCCTCAGCATCCTCGACATCGGCTCTATTTGCCATAATCAGTTGAGCCTTTTGCGCTCGTAACTCTGATTCAATTGCCAAGAGTGCTTGGTTTTTTTGAAGCGACGGCGCATTGGCCACCATGCGCGCAGCCGAACGAGCGCGCTGGCCCATATCAGCCATCAGATGCGCGAGCCCTTGGTTATCCTGATCCTCGGTCGCTACCAATTTCATATTCTCGTCCTTAGGCACTCCCAAGCGCCATATCGTCTCGATGGATAAGTTCTGCCCGACCTGCATAACCGAGAATGTCTGAAATGTCGCGCGAGGAACGCCCAGCCAACTGTACCGTTTCCGTGGAATCGTAGCCAATCAATCCACGTCCCAACTCCCCGCCATCCGGTGAACGCATGACAACCGCATCACCACGCTCGAACGTCCCCTCAATCCGCTTAACGCCGGCTGGTAAGAGACTTTTTCCGGATCGTATTGCACTGGCAGCCCCGGCATCGAGATGCAGCACTCCTTTTGGCTCCAAAGCACCCGCAATCCACGTTTTACGGGCAGAGACGGGGTTTGATCCCGTCAAAAACCAACTACACGCCTTCCCTTCGATAATTGCTTTGAGCGGATGGGATAACCGGCCGTCAGCAATCACCATATGGGTGCCCCCCGCAGTGGCGATCTTGGCTGCTTCAATCTTCGTCCGCATGCCACCGCGTGAAAATTCGGATGCCGCACCGCCTGCCATAGATTCAATTTCTGCGCTAATTCTTGGAATAACAGGAATCAGGGTAGCGTTAGGGTCAATTCCGGGCGGGGCTGTGTAGAGTCCATCAATGTCCGAGAGCAAGACAAGCAAATCCGCACCAGCCATCGTCGCAACGCGGGCTGCAAGGCGATCATTATCGCCATAACGGATTTCCTGAGTTGCGACCGTGTCATTCTCGTTCACGACCGGCAGCGCTTTCAGCTCAAGCAATCGTCCAATGGTAGCACGAGCATTCAGATAACGTTGCCGTTCCTCGGTATCGCCGAGCGTCACCAGAATTTGCCCCGTTGTAATTCCCCGCTCACCAAGCACTTCGGCCCACGCTTTTGAAAGCGCAATTTGGCCTACGGCGGCGGCAGCTTGGCTTTCTTCAAGCTTCAATCCGCCACGGGGAAGCCCCAATACGCCACGTCCCAGGGCAATGGCGCCGGACGATACAACCAGTACGTCGACATCCTTGTCCCTTAAATCAGCGATATCATCGCCAAGTGCTTTCAGCCACTCGGTACGTAGGCCATTTATCGGATCGACGAGGAGCGAAGATCCAACTTTGACGACGACCCGGCGAAAGGAGGAAAAATCCGGCCTTTCTGTCATGGCTAGCTCCGCATCATGGATGCCAAGCCTCAGGGGGCTTCATCGCGGCGATTTCTTCTGCATTCTTTTCATTAGCGATGTTCAAAATTGTGCGTAACGCCTCGGGAACACCATGGCCGGTTGCAGCAGAGATAATTAAAGGCTCTTTCTTAGATGCACGCTTCAGCCTAGCCTTTTGCTCTTTAAGCACTTCGGGGGTCACCGCGTCGATCTTCGACAGAGCGACAATTTCGGACTTTTCCTCTAAGCCATTGCCATAGGCATTTAGCTCTGAGCGCACAATCTTATAAGCCTTGCCCGCGTGTTCACAGGTGGCATCGACCAGATGCAATAGAACGCGACAGCGCTCGACATGCCCCAGAAAACGGTCGCCCAACCCCAACCCTTCATGGGCGCCCTCGATCAATCCGGGGATATCGGCCAACACGAACTCGCGTTCGTCGATCCGCACAACGCCAAGACCGGGGTGAAGGGTCGTGAAAGGATAGTCAGCAATTTTCGGCTTGGCGGAAGTAACACTGGCTAGAAAGGTTGATTTGCCAGCGTTCGGAAGGCCTACAAGACCCGCGTCGGCAATCAGTTTCAGCCTCAACCAAATCCAACGTTCCTCACCCTCAAGGCCAGGATTAGCACGCCGTGGCGCACGGTTGGTCGATGTTGCAAAATAGGCGTTACCAAATCCGCCGTTTCCGCCTTTGGCGAGACGAATTTTTTGCCCCAATTGCGTCAAATCGGCGATCAATGTCTCGCCATCTTCGTCAAAGATTTGCGTACCCATCGGCACTTTGAGCAGGACGTCATCGCCCTTCCCACCCGCGCGGTTCTTGCCCATCCCATGCGTACCAGGGCGGGCCTTAAAATGCTGCTGATACCGGTAATCGATGAGCGTGTTTAGCCCATCGACGCATTCGACAAACACGTCGCCACCGCGTCCGCCATCGCCACCATCGGGGCCTCCGAACTCGATAAATTTTTCACGCCGAAAAGAGATGCTACCTGCACCCCCATCGCCGGAACGAATAAACACTTTTGCTTGATCAAGAAATTTCATGCCCTCTCTTTACAACAATTTAGCTGAAAGGGGAGCGTGAATATGAAGTTTCGTCTTTACCGTTTTTTGCGTCTGATTGTTAGATCAACTTCACCCACTTTAATGAAGTTAAGAAAAAGAACGTCAGCCGTATTGTGGACTGTTTCAGCATCGACACGTGTCAGTCGGTCTTTAAAATTGAGATCGAATCCACCAACCTTCGCCATATAGGTAAGAAAAATATCACCGCCGACAGCAGAAATATCTGCCTCCCCAATCACATCCTCGCGGACTCCGGTGTAGGAATTTCCATTTAGCTTGCTGAAAATCCACGTCTTTTGATCGGATTCGCCATCTGAGTAGACAAAGTCCTCTTTCAGGATAAGTGTCGCGCCATTCCATCGGCCCAACATTTGGACCTTAAGGTCACGCCGCGCTCCCGTGAAACTGTTTGTAAAATGCCCCTCGGCTTCAAGTTTGCCGGAAAAAAACTTTTCTAACACCAGCGGTACAACCGACTCCGAGTGAGCTGGAACGGACGAAGAACCAACGACAATGCTTAGAGCCAGACAAATGAGACCAATAAATCGCATAACTTTACCTCTGAGAGCCACGTTTCTGATATATCTACGAAACCGCATGTATTGCGGACTTATAAACGTTGGCGCGGCCTGCAGTTGCCCACTCGTCACGTTCCAATTTAAACCAGTGAACTTTTTGAGCGCTATTCCGTGCAGGCATGAAGGGCTCTGAATCGTGCGTGTAATGAAAGCCATTACGTTCTAAAACAAGGCGCGAAGCTGGATTGATGGTTCTCACTGAAGCGACGATCCGTCTGGCTTTGCTCATCGCAAATGCAATATCGATCATGGTCCGCACAGCTTCGCTAGCGTGTCCCTTGCCCCAAAAAGGCACGCCAATCCAATAGCCAATAACCAATTCGTCATGGCTCTCGGTTGGAGCCAAAGATATAGCCCCGATGGGAGCTTCCGGTTTCACATTTTGCGCAATAACGAGACCAACAGATTTTCCCTCGAGATTACCACGCCGTGTCTCAAAGACGTAGCGTTCCGCCTCTCCGTTCGGATATGGGTAAGGAATGCGGGATGTCATTTTCGTGACTTCATGGTCGGCCAAATAACGGGCGATGCTCGGTGCGTCGGCAATACAAGGCCACCGCAACCAGAGCTTCGGCGTCTCAATCCGATAGACATCGTCGCGCATAAGTTCATGAAACATGATTGTGGCTCCGTCGTTCGGCTTGTTTTTGGATCAGCCGTTGAAAACATAAAAAAGCGGGGAATGTGAATGCCACATTCCCCGCTTTGGTCCTCTCGGACGATACGAATCAATCCTTATTGAAAAGCTGATCCGCCGGGGTTTTCACCAAACCGGCGGGACCTTTTCGGTATCGCCGTCTTATTCTGCTGCCATTTTGGCATGGACCGTAACATACATCCGGTCATTCGCCTTTTTCTGGAATTCGACCGTACCAGTCGTGGTCGCAAACAAGGTATGATCCTTGCCCATACCGACATTTGCGCCCGGATGGACGCGCGTGCCGCGTTGACGCACGATAATGTTGCCAGAAATAACGGCCTCTCCGCCGAATTTCTTCACACCAAGTCGGCGACCATCTGAGTCACGACCGTTGCGGGATGAACCGCCTGCTTTTTTATGAGCCATTGTACTGCTCCTTATCCTTGTAGCGGGCTTTAAAACCCAGAAATGTCAAAATCGTTTCTCGTTACCGCCAACCGCTTACGCAGTAGCAGCGACTTCTGCTTCAACCTTGGCCTTTACCGCCTTCTTGGCGGCCTTAGGTGTTTCACCCGATGCATTGATCGAAGTGATACGGACCACGGTCAGATCCTGACGATGACCCTTCTTACGCTTTGAATTCTGGCGGCGACGCTTGACGAAATGGATAGACTTTTTCGACCGCGTCTGCTCGACGATTTCACCTGTAACGGTGGCACCCACGACGGTAGGCGCTCCAATTTCGCTGCCCGTGTCCGAGGTGATCATTAACACTTCGCCGAAGGAAATTGCCGCTCCGGCCTCACCCTCAAGCTTCTCAATTGTAATCTTGTCGTCAGCGGCAACTTTATATTGTTTGCCGCCGGTCTTGATAACTGCGAACATCTTCTTGTCCTTGTGTTCTAACGGCTCTAATCACCTTTAACGGTGACCGGTCGTCTTTTTGGCAGTGGCCCGGCGACCGTCCCACCTGTTCCTCATGAACAAGCTTTGCGGCCTGATTGTTTTTTCCGACCTGGAAAAAACACCGAGCGCGGAACCATGGGCACCGCGCGCAGAAGGAGTTTACCTACCCGTCAGCTTCTCTACTGTCAATGATAAGAGTCGATTAGAACGCGCTTCGGTCTTGTGAAACACCTAACCCCGTGCTATTTCGCGCCTCGACCTTGGGCCTTGCGGCCCGTCTTGCGGAGAGGTGGCAGAGTGGTCGAATGCACCGCACTCGAAATGCGGCATAGGGGCAACCCTATCGGGAGTTCGAATCTCCCCCTCTCCGCCAAAATACATTTGAGCTGATCAAAATCATCTTAATATATTTATATCAATGTACTAAAATAATTCTTTCAATACCATGTATCAATTATGATACGCATAATGAAACCGTGCCGTCCAATTACAGAAATCAGGCAAATTTTTAAACCGCATCAAAAGATGCTCCAATTTGGTGATGACCTAGCATCAATAGCAAAGTTGACTGATCAAAGAGGACTGCACGGAGACACCATCTCCTCACCGATATAAGGTAATAGGATCAGTGGGATCAGCCAGATTAGACTGTTACGTTTTATAGATCCGTTGGAATAGAGCCGTCGCCGACGAGCAGGTTGATGCAAATCAGCTTGGCATTAGGCAGCCAAAAATTAGGTTTCGGTTCGCGTCATCGGGAACTTCTTGTGCGGAAATGAGGGTCTTATGCAAAAATTTTGTGGCATTTCGGCCATTTTGATCCTAGTTTTCCTCGTTGTACCGACTTCCAGTTCTTCAGCCGACGCGTCGCGCTGCTACTCGATCCAAGATCACGATCGCCAAACTTACTGCTTGGCAACGGCGAAACGCGAAGCGTCATATTGCTACTCGATCCAGAATAGAAACTTTCAGCAGTTCTGTCTCGCTCAGGTCAAAGGCGAGAGATCCTACTGTTATTCCATTCAAGAGCACGATCTTCAGAACCAGTGTCTGGCTTCTTTTTAAATGTCGGAGTGGTATCTGAATATGCCCTACTCCGCGCGTTGCGAAGGTTACCCCCTATCAGCCCACTCTTGGAAAGCGACCAGCATTGAATCCGTCTTGAGGTCACTCGTCCGAAGTGCCCGAGCCAATGAGAGGCCCCCCATCGAACGGACGCGCGACAACGCAACATAAGTTTGTCCCGGAGCGAAAGCGCCGTTGACGAGGTCAATGCGCACATCGTCCAGCGTCAACCCTTGGGCTTTATGAATAGTGATCGCCCAAGCATAGACCAGCGGCACTTGCTTGTAGGAACCCACTACCTGACTAGCGATGGTGTGCGAGCCTTCATCCCAGATTTGTTTGATCTGATCCCAACTTACGGGGGCCACCACATGCTCCAGTCCGGTCGCATCAAAGCGCACCGAGACTTCATCGGAATCAACGCGGCTCACGGTACCAAGTGAACCATTGATCCAGCGGCGCTCAGGATCGTTACGCGTGGTCATTACCCGCGCACCGATTTTTAATTCAAGATTTTCAGGAACCGGTAAGCGATCACCCGCCAGATCGAATTTGCCTGCTGTGCTCGCGCCGTAGACAGAGGCAGCCCCCGTAATCGCTTGCAGGCCTTGCTGATTATAGCGGTCCGCGGCAGCACGCGTTGCCGTCAGCAAGAGCGGCGTAATGCCTGTTCGATGCGGCCTGAAGCATTGGGCATTGAGCGTTTCAACCGCATGCTCCACGTCTTCGCCTAACCGAATGGCATTCAACAGATCGACGAATTCGCGCTCGTCTTGGCGATGGACTTCATCCAGCGTGATTTTGGTGGTCTTCAGGCCTTGCAGGACATGCGCGCTAAACGCATAGGGAGTAACATAACCGAGTTGTTCCAGCAGCGGGCCATCTTCCTGCTGAACGACTGGCGGCAATTGAAGAAAATCGCCAACCATCACCAGTTGGACCCCGCCGAACGGGCGCTGATCGCTACGGATTTCACGCAGACGTGTATCAATTGCATCGATCACATCGGCTCGGACCATCGAGATTTCATCGATCACCAGGCGGGTCATGCGCTGATAAATCGGCCCGAAATGTTTTCCCGGCAACATATTGCGCGCATCCAACACGCCAAACGGCAGTTGAAAAAACGAATGGATGGTTTGCGCCTCAGCATTCAACGCGGCAACGCCAGTAGGAGCCACAACAATCTGTGTCTCACCGCCAGGTCGGGCCTTTAAATAGCGGATCAGCGTGGTTTTGCCGGTTCCGGCCCGTCCCGTAATCAGAATAACGGGGACCTTGGCATCCATGGCTTTGAGCGCATCGGCAACGCCGGGCGTTTGCTCGTAAGCTGGATCGGCCGTGAAAATCACGCGGCGAACCGGCATGGCGTTTGGCGAACCGCGTGAGATACCACCGAACCGCCGTGTTGCCCGACTGGACAAGCTCTCGTCATCGGTGGGGCCCTCAAATGCATCAAGGGCTGCTAACAACTGGTCGGCCTCGCGGCGTTTGGTGGAATTGCTGCCTCGCTTGGCCTTTTCGCAATTGCGCCGCAACTGCACCCGCTCAATCGCCGACATGAAGGGAATCTTATCGCTCAGGCTCATGAGGATTCGGCTTTCGGCGGGAGAGGTTCAAGCTTAGGCTCTAGCTGAATCGGATGGGCGCGTCACGCGCTCACTTTTTCCATTTCCGATCCCAAGCAACGACAAGTGCTTTGGCCCGCTCAACATCATCTTGCGGCATGACGGTTAGGATTTGATCGCGCGTCCATACGGCTTTGTCACGCCGCTCCGTTTCCCACGGCGATAGCCGGAAATTGGCAAGACTTAACCAGCGATAGGCTTCAACAAAGTCTTTGTTTACCCCTATGCCAGTCGCATACATCATCCCGAGCGTATATTGCGCTTCGGGCGATCCCTTCATCGCTGCTTTTTTGTACCAAATCGCCGACCGGATCTCGTCCTTTTTGAACCCGCGGCCAAAGCGGTACATTTCGCCGATATAAAACTGCGCCGCCGGTTCGCCATCATCCGCTAAAGGCTGCAAGACGGAAATGGCTTTGGCATAATCGCCGACTGCATAAGCAGCTGAACCCTTTTCGACCGTGCGCATGAAAAGCGGCGTTAGCGCAATCGCAATCAACACGCCGCCCACCGCAACAAAGCCAAGCAGGGACGCCCAAATGGCCGCCGAACGGTTCATGATAAAAGCCTTGGTCGCATCAAATTAATATTACAATTTTTACGCGAATATTTCCCAAAGCACCATAGCCGTCTTGCCCGTTAAAAAGCCTTTTCAAGATGCGATCAGGCTTTTGGCTTCAACAACTTCCGGTTGATCAACGACTCGGCAATCTGGATGGCGTTCAATGCCGCGCCTTTGCGGAGATTGTCAGATACGCACCAGAAGGCCAAGCCGTGCTCAACCGTTGAGTCCTCCCGAATGCGGGAAATATAAGTTGCGTCTTCACCAGCTGCATCGTGCGGGGTGATGTAACCGCCGGGCTCGCGCTTATCAATCACGAGGCAGCCGGGGGCGGAACGGAGCAGATTGCGTGCTTCGTCGGCCGTGATCGGGCTCTCAAACTCGACATTCACCGCCTCCGAATGGCCGATAAAAACGGGCACACGAACGCAGGTGGCCGTGAGCTTGATTTTGGTATCAAGGATTTTTTTGGTCTCGACGACCATCTTCCACTCTTCCTTGGTGTAGCCATCATCCAAGAAAACATCGATATGGGGGATCACGTTAAACGCAATGCGCTTAGGAAATTTTTCAATCTTCACATCGGTGGCCGAGAAGATCGCACGCGACTGGTTGAACAGCTCATCCATCCCGTCCTTGCCTGCGCCCGAAACGGATTGATAGGTCGACACTACAACGCGCTTGATCGTAGCGCGGTCATGCAACGGCTTTAGCGCCACAACAAGCTGGGCAGTCGAGCAATTGGGGTTGGCGATGATATTGAGCCGATTTGGATCGCCCATAAAGCGGGTCAAAACATCCGCATTCACTTCCGGAACGACCAGCGGTACGCGCTCGTCATAACGCCAGCAGGACGAGTTATCGATCACAAGGCATCCCATCGCACCAATTTTTGGTGACCAGGTTTTGGACACTTCTGATCCGGCCGACATCAGGCAGATATCGGTGTTGGAAAAATCGTGGTGCTCCAGGTTCTGAACCTTCAAAATCTTATCGCCGAACGACACTTCGGTGCCGAGACTGCGTGAAGAGGCAAGCGCTACCACCTCGTCAACGGGGAAAGCCCGTTCGGCAAGAATAGAAAGCATTTCACGGCCCACATTACCTGTGGCACCCACAACCGCGACCTTAAAACCCATTGGAATTTTCCTTTTTGCAAGTTCTTCGTCTACTCCCCTGACGCCGCCGATCAAGCGGTTTGCCTCATCCCCGCCGGGGGGAGAGACCGGAGCGAGGACCCTATCAAGCCGTCGCGCCGCCTTTTTTGGCGGTCGACGTTTTCGACTTCGGTTTTTTGAAGGCGAGATGAGACATGACTGGTCCACGAATAAAAATATGACGACTTCAAAAATACAGTTATCGTGGGCTTGTCAACGTCCGTTTTCATTAATTATCCACGTAGCCCTCGACCAATCCGACATCCTTCGCTATCACGCTCCATCAGCCTTTATGGCCGCCGAGACGAATCCGTGCCGAAATCCTCTCCTGATTTGTTATTGCGTGTCGCTCCGGCGTTGTTCGTGGCGATTTGGTCAACAGGCTGGGTCTCCGCCCGTTATGGCGCTGATTATGCCGATCCCCTGACCTTTCTTTCCGCCCGTTTCGTGCTGGCTTTTGCAGCAATGGTGATTATCGTTGTGCTCACACGCGCCGAATGGCCCCGCGGACTTGGCATTTTTCACGCAATGATGTCGGGCGTGTTGCTCCACGCCCTTTATCTCGGCGGCGTTTGGTGGGCGATTGCCCACGGCGTGCCCACCGGCATTTCTGGGTTGGTTGCTGCCATCCAGCCCATCCTGACAGCCTTCCTCGCACCCCTTATCTTGCGCGAGGTGATCGGCCGTGTTCAGTGGGTTGGCGTATTTTTGGGCTTTTGTGGCATTGCGCTTGTGCTCGAGCCCAAACTCTTGACGATCGACCCTGCCCATTTACGCGACACGGTAGGCCCTTTGATCGTCAACATGCTTGCAATGGTGGCGGTTACAATTGGCACCTTTTATCAAAAGCGCTTCGTTCCAAAGGGCGATTTGCAAACCATCACTGCGCTTCAATATGCAGGTGCTTTTATCATCATCACACCGGCCGCCTATCTCCTTGAACCTATGCGCTTGGAGTGGACGCTACCACTGGTGGCCGTGATGGCGTGGTCCGTCTTCGCCCTCTCGCTTGGAGCCATCGGTCTATTGCTGCTGCTAATCCGCGAGGGTGCCGTGTCACGGGCCGCAGCGCTCATCTATCTCGTCCCGCCAAGCGTTGCGGTGGAAGCCTATTTTGCATTTGGCGAGACGCTTCAAATCGTTCAGTTAGTCGGCCTTGCCATCACCGTCATCGGGGTTGCACTGGCGACACGCAAAGCTTGATGCATATCAAAGCAATGTAACGCGATCCGAACGCATTATCATCCGACATGAACCCCATGTTGGAAGCAATCCTATGACCTATTCCCACCTCTCGACCGGAACCCACATCATCGTCGGCGATGGTAAAAGGGCACTCATCTTCATCAATGAAGGAACTGCCGCCGTGCCACTCCTAACCGTCGAGGCGGTTTTAAGCCAACAAGATCCAAAAAATCATGACCTCGGAACGGATAGACCTGATCTCGTTTATGGAAGTGCGGGAAAGCATCGGGGCAGCGCAGAACCTACCGATTGGCATCAATTGAACGAGGACAAATTCGCGCATGAAATTATCGCGGGTCTGATCAAAATCTCCGAACGCGAAAAGCTCAAACGGCTGGTGATCGTGGCACCTGCGCGCACCTTGGCCGAGTTGAGACGCACAATGCCCGACAAGTTCAAGAAATTAGTCGTCGCAGAAATCAACAAGGACCTGACAAAACACACCGTTCCATCGATCGCCCACCATGTGATGACGGCATTGGCTGCTTAGCGGCAGATTCTAATTCGGCGCAATGCCCCAGATGATCTCGTTGCGGCGCCAGAAAAAAGGCTGCCAAGGCGGGTCGTAAAACGCGTAAGTCGGCTCACCCATCGTTTTTATCCCTTTGGTCTTTAAGAGCGCCAAAAATTTATCACGATTGGCCGCGAGGTTACTGTCCGACCAAAGCCCTGTAAAGCGGAAGACCGCAACCCGTCTAGCCGGAACGTTGACGAGGTCAATTCGTGGATCGCCCGGTTTGGGAAGTGACTTCAAACTGGCATTTTGAGGCATCATAAACCGGATGGACCAAACGCTGTTAAATTCCGACAGCGGATCCGCCGCAGCAGCCGATGACGACGTAACAATCGAAGATTTGGTTTGCGTAACAGGTGCTGTCATCGCAATTTTTTGCTTTGTTTCATTATCGCCGGAGATATAATTTAAAAGTAAGGTAAATCCCGCCGAAACAGCGTTGTCCCGATCCCCCGCAAAGGTAATTTCTGCTACGACAACCGGATCGTAATCACGAATTTCAAAGTCACCCTCTTTGCTGACCAGTTTAAAGGTTGGCTCGCCATTGTCCGCCATCGCCCAATCTCCGTCAAACCCGATCCACGTCAGACCGAGCATGAAAGTGAAAAGGATAGCAAGGGTTAATTGGCGAGCCATGATGTTTAATAAACTCCTAGGAAATCTCGCTTCCCGACTTCAACACCATTATGTCTCAAAATATCATATGACGTTGCGGCATGAAAGAAAAAATTCGGCAGCGCACCATGACGCAGATAGGTCAGAGCATTGAACGTTTTTGGCTCGGGACGCATCGGTACAACAATGTCGCGGCTTTCAGCGCCATGAAAGCTCTCTTTCGAAATCGACCCGATAAACGCAATGGTCTTTTCGATCCGCGCGTGAAGTTCTGCAAACGTTACTTCGGTATCGGCATAGCTTGGCACCTCGACACCAGCGACACGGGCCGAGCCGCCTTTGGCGAAATCGGTCGCAAGCTGGACCTGGCGCGTGAGCGCGAACATGTCAGGCGCAAGACGTGCGGTCAGAAAAACCGAATGTTCAATTTTTTTGGCGTCAGCATGAGCCTCAGCCTTTTTCAGAACTTCGACGAGTGCTTTGAGCGAATGGGTAAAAACAGGTACGGAGAGATCGTAAAGCGATAGACTCATAACCGACACTTCCTTTGATGAGCAGGATACACGCAACGGATCGTTGCATGGATTGTATCTATACCTCGTTCATCCAAATTGGAGTAGTGCCGGGAGCGATGATTGAAGACGGCCGCCAATTGTTCGTAGCAAAGCGGTTCTTGCTAAACCGGTCAAAAACTTTTATTTGGGCGTTCTCGTGCGCTTGATGGCTTTCAGCCGTTGAGACGTAAGGGGCTGTAGCTCAGTTGGGAGAGCGCCTCGTTCGCAATGAGGAGGCCAGCGGTTCGATTCCGCTCAGCTCCACCAGCCTCCGCCCTTCGAGCTACGGCTCGGCGGGCCGGGGTTTGAAGAGCGTAGACCAACCAGCTTAGCCGCCTCATTTTGTCGCATTGGGTTGGCTTTTGGGCTTCTTTCTAAAACCACCTTTGGGGATCGACCGTAAAATGGGCTCAACTGACGGATGTTCGCCCGTTGGTTCCCTGCTTATGCTCAGAAGGAGCCTATAATGAAATCGATTGCTCTCGTTCTTGCCCTTTTATTGGGGACACCTGCTTTTGCCGCTGAAATCACGGTCGACATGCTCAACGCCAAAGATGGCGAAATGTATGTCTACTCGACCAAAATCGTCCGTGTTGCGGTTGGTGATGTCGTTACCTGGAAGGCCACCAATGCAGGACATAATGCGGTTTTCGTGCCGAAAGCGTTTCCAGAGGGCGCGGCATCGCTTGACGGCATGTTGAGCAAGGATGTCAGCTACACCTTCGACAAGCCCGGCATTTATATGATCAAATGTAACCCGCATTACGGCCTGGGCATGCTCCAAGCCGTCGTCGTCGGCAATGATATGAGCAATCTGGAGCAGGTGAAAGCGGCGAACTATCCCGGCAAAGCCAAGGCAGCGGCGGATGCGATTTTCGCGGAACTAGCCAAAGGCTAAATGACAACCCACCGATCGGGAAAGAGGCTGTCATAGGCCCAAAACTTCCCGATCGGTGATCGCTTAAGGGCGCTATTTCCTGACCCCGCTTTTAAACTCGTCCAGAATTTTCATAACGCTCTCGAGCGATCGGATTTCAATTTCGGGGTAAATGGCCCGCAATGGCAGGTCTTTGGATAGAATCCGGTAATCTCCGGTCACAAAATAGCTAGCCCCCATCTCCACTGCTTCGGATAAAATTTGGGCGTCGTTGGCGTGCCGGTATTTTTGACCCCGCCCCACCAATATATCGTGCGTTAATTGGCGCTTTTTCTGCTGTTCATCATCCAACGAAAATTCGTAAATGCGGTAAAATTCGCGATAGCGCTCGATCAAATGGGTTGGCGTATTCGGGTCCGATATTTCACGCCAAACGGTTTCGGTCACGAGAAGGTTTAATTCGCCCGTCCTTACACAATGATCAAATCTTCCGAGCGCCATTTCGCGTGCCGCATCTTTGAGGTCAAATACGTTGGTATCGATAGCGATTAAGCCTCGTCGGGGGTCTTTCATCGTCATGCTCAGACTATCTTTGGATCCCTTCAAAGAGGGGAGGGATTGAATTTTTTCTCGGCCTTGATCCTGTCGCGCGAAAGCTTCAAATGCTTGGTGTGGCGCCCTGAAACACGTTCTCGCCAAAGTCTAAAACTCGAGGGTTTGAGGTTGCGACGCATGACAAGGATCACGTCCGCCTCGGAAAGGCCGAGGCGCTT
>Ga0114964_10000087_pt1 | contig 64581 bp, 55 predicted proteins | sample C_131016_MF_Meta_FD_92638 | JGI IMG/M metagenome (GOLD analysis project Ga0114964, IMG submission 92638) | Freshwater microbial communities from Lake Croche, Canada to study carbon cycling - C_131016_MF_MetaG | ecosystem: Environmental > Aquatic > Freshwater > Lake | place: Lake Croche, Canada... | reverse complement strand
CATCAACCCCGGTGAAATGAGTCCTGCCAATTCGATCGAGATTGCGGTCTGGGCAGCTGTTGGCGGTCGTGCCAGCTTGGCCGGACCGATCCTGGGGGCGTTCCTGGTCAACGGTGCCAAGAGTTGGCTGACGGTGACGGCGCCCGAGTTCTGGTTGTATTTTTTGGGCGCACTCTTTATCGCGGTGACTCTGTATTTGCCAGAGGGTGTGCTGGGATGGATCCAAAAATGGAAAGGACGCCGCGCATGACGCCCGATCTGCTCCAACAAGGCGCTCGCCGTGTGGCTGAACGCATGCTGAAGTCCGCGCAAGCAACCGAATCCGGTGGACGTGAAACCAGTTATGGGCGTATCGCCACACTCGGCGAAGTGGACGTTACGCACGGTCGTATTTTGTACCTGGAAGATGTGAGTGTGAGCTTTGACGGATTCAAAGCCATCCACAAGTTGTCGCTTGACATTGCGCCGGGTGAGTTGCGATGCATCATTGGCCCCAATGGCGCAGGCAAGACCACGATGATGGACATCATCACCGGCAAGACCCGCCCCGATGAGGGCCGTGTTTTTTTTGGCAGCACCATCGATTTGCTGCGCCACAGCGAACCCGAGATAGCGCAGATGGGCATTGGCCGCAAGTTCCAGAAACCCACGGTGTTTGAGCAGCTGAGCGTGTTTGAAAATTTGGAGCTGGCGCTCAAAACGCCCAAGGGTGTGAAAGCTTCGATGTTTTTCAGGCTTGACTCACGCCAAAGCGATCGTCTGGCAGAAGTGCTTCACACCATTCACTTGGCCGACCATGTGCGTGTTCAGGCGGGCACCTTGAGCCACGGACAAAAACAATGGCTTGAAATCGGCATGTTGCTGATGCAAGACCCCAAGCTCTTGCTGCTGGATGAGCCCGTCGCCGGCATGACCGACCATGAAACCGAGCGGACTGCAGAATTGTTTTTGACACTCAAAGGCAAACACTCGCTGATGGTGGTCGAACACGACATGGGTTTCATTCGCAGAATTTCGGACATCGTGACGGTGTTGTGCGATGGTTCGGTCTTGGCACAAGGCAGCTTGGATCAGGTTCAAGCCGATGAGCGCGTGATTGAAGTGTATTTGGGGCGATGAAGATGTTAATTGTCAACAATATCCACCAGTACTACGGCGGCTCCCACATCTTGCGCGATGTGAGTTTGACCGCAGTGCAAGGCCAGGTGACGGTGCTGCTGGGCCGCAATGGCGTGGGCAAGACCACCTTGCTCAAAAGCCTGATGGGTTTGGTGCCTGTCAAGAGTGGCCGCGTGATGCTGGCGGACCAAGACCTGACCGCTGCCAAGCCCTATGAGCGAGCAGCCGCCGGCATCGGCTATGTGCCGCAAGGCCGCGAGATTTTTGCGCGGCTCACGGTGCAAGACAACTTGTTGATGGGCTTGGCCACACAGCCCGGCGGCACGCCGATTCCACCTGAATTGTTTGAGCTGTTTCCGGTCCTTCAGCAGATGCTGCATCGCCGTGGCGGCGACTTGTCGGGTGGCCAGCAACAGCAGCTGGCCATTGCCCGTGCCTTGGCCGCCAGGCCGCGCTTGCTGATCCTGGACGAGCCTACCGAGGGCATTCAGCCCAGCATCATCAAGGACATCGGCCGCGTGATCCGACAACTCGCCGATGTGGGCTTGCAGGGCCAGCGCATGGCTGTGTTGCTGTGTGAGCAGTACTATGACTTTGCCGAAGCCTTGGCGGACCAGTACCTGGTGATGGAGCGTGGGGAGGTGATTGCCAGCGGACCGGGCCGTGAGATGAAGGAAAAGAGCGTCCAGCAGTGGGTGGCGATTTGAGCTGAGCGCTTTGGATGTCTTTAAAGGTTCCACAGGCGAGGGGGGGTGCTGCCCAGTTGCCACATGGCGTGACGCCAAGCGGCCCAGATCGTTTGGAGCAGTTGCACAGCCGCTTCTGTGACGGGCGCTGCAACACGAACCACCATGATGTCGGGGTGTGGTGAAGTCACGCCGGCTTGAGGGCACAGCGTGTGCGCCTCCAGCAGTTCTCGGGCACAGGCCAGGCCTTGCGCCAGCCTGGCGGGCGAGATGGCGCTGCCCCTTGCAAAAACCAAGGTCGCCAGGCATTTGTGACCTGCTAAACCCAAAGGACTGTTCATCAAGCGGATGTCCTTGGCATGCAAAGTGCCGCGCTCCAACCAAACGCCTTTGATTTCCAGATGCTGTCTGAAAGTCCCATCGGTGAATGGTTTTTCAGCGGCAGGCAGCCCCAGTGCGGTCACGTCCCAAGTCATCATCTCTGCGCCAGGGGCCAAGTCAAATTCAGCCCGATTCAGGGCATCACATTGGTTGTAGGCGATGGCTTCCAGGGGCAGCCATTCCAGCCTGGCATCGTCTTCAACCCGTGCCTTCAGGCTTTGACTGGCCAAGCCTGATTCGGATTTGTAAAAGCGCGTTGCCCCGGGGGTGGTCACCAGGCCATGCGCACCGGGACCTACGGTGACGTGAATGTCCAGCATATCGCCGCCGACGAGTCCGCCGGGAGGATGCACCAGCACGTTATGACAGATCGCATCGCCTTCGGGGTACAGACTTTTGAGAATGCGCAGCGGTCCCTGGTGACGGTAGCGTGCAACGCTGCGTTGGTTTTCAATCAGGTAGTCGAGCGCGAGTTCAGCCTGCCAGGTCATGAAGCCATTGTACGGAGGGTGTCAGTCAGCGCTGTTTTCTGCGCTGACCTGGTTGGCAATCGCATCCACCTGTTCATCCGACATGCCATATTTGGCTTGCAGATTTTTGAGCTTGATTTTTTCTTCTTCGGTCACGACACCGTCGGCCAGCACTTCACGCACTTCCATTTCATAAATGGATTCGCGCCGCTGGACCTGCGCGGTGTAAGCGGTGGCGACCACACCGGTCAAGATCGCCGCCAAGGCAATGGCCAACACCTGGGTCACAATGACCAAGACGGTGCCCAAATAGGTCACTGGATCCACGTTGCCCCAGCCCGAGATGATGGTCAGCATGAACCAATGCATGGCCGCAGGAATGGAGGGGAAAACTTCGGGTTGGTCATGCCCCTCGATGATGTAAATCAGCGAAGAGAACAGCAGGCAACTGATGAACAACAGGAACATGGCCGAAGAAAAAGAGTCCCACTCGGACTTGATGGCTTCGAGCATGTCCTCCATGGCGCTGTTGTAGCGCGAGAGTTTGAAAATGCGCAGCAAACGGAACATCCGCAGCACACGCAAATCAGCTCCAGGGAAAAGCAATTGCAAGTAAAACGGCACGGTGCTGAAGAAGTCTACCAAGCCGAAGACGCTGAACACGTATTCTTTGCGGCCTTTCCAGGGGCTGTCTCCGGGGCCGGTGTGTTTTTCGCTGTAGGTCCAGACACGCAGCACATATTCCAGCGAGAAGACCATCACGCTGAACAAATCAAAGACATGAAAGTAGGCTTCGTAGGCTTCATGAATGGAGTGCACCGACTCCAAAATGATGGCCACCACGTTGGCCACAACCAAGCCTGCAATGAACAGTTCGCACAGACGGCTGGAACGGTCCACCACGTCGCCTTCGAGGATTTCGAAAATCCTGCGTTTGATTTGGCGCAAACTGGTTTGGGAGGCTTCGCTCATGACTTGTCTGCTTTCGCAGCGAGGATTTCATCGGACATTTTTTGAACTTCGGCATCCGATAAACGGTACTGCGTTTGCAGATGCTTGAGGGTGCTGCGTTCTGCTTCGCTGACCACGCCGTCTTCCAGCACTTTGCGCAGTTGAACCAGGTAAGCTGATTTTTTGCGCGAGAGTTGTGTTGAAAAAGCGGAAGCCACAATGCCCGTCATGATCGCGGCCATGCACACGCCCAAAAAGCCGGTCATCAGTGCAATCACCTCGCCTGTCTTGGTGACGGGCTCAATGTTGCCATAGCCCGAAGTGATGGTCACGATGGCCCAGTAAATCGCGTGGGGTATGGAGCCAAAGGCTTCGGGCTGTTCATGCCCTTCCGCAAAGTGCATCAACGAGGCAGACACCACTGTGGAAATCAACAGTAAAAAAGCAGCCGAACCAAAGGCGCGCCGCTCCGCATAAACCGCTTGAAACAAGTCTTGCAGCGCGGTGTTGTATTTCGAGAGTTTCAAAATACGCAAGAGCCGCAAGACGCGCAAGATCCGCAGGTCCAAACCTGGCATGAACATGTGCAAGTAATGCGGCATGGTGGCAAAAAAGTCGACCAAACCAAAGCCACTGAAGATATAGCCTTTACGGCCTTTCCAGGCACCGCCCTCTTCAGGCGAGAAGCGAGCCCCCAAAGACCACACCCGCAGAACGTATTCCACGGTGAAAAACATCACGCTCCAAAATTCCAGCTCGTGGAAGAATTCTTTGTGCTCGGCGTGAATTTCGGGCACCGAATCCAAAATCACGGCCGAGCAGTTCAACAAAACGACCACAGTGATGATCCATTCCACATACCGACTGAGGGGCTGGTGTGGAGCCCCTGCCAGGATCTCCATCACATTTTTTTGAAGTTTTCCGAACATGAAGAGCGATGTAATGTAAGAAGTTAGAACCTGAAATTGATAAAAATATCAACATCAGATGATAACTTCGAATTATGTGGTTTTGCCCTGTATTTGCTGCCATAAAGCCATTTCGCTGGCTGTCAGTCGATCGGATGTTTTAGCAGCTTCTTCAAACTCGCCAGGCGTCATCTGCATGCCCAATTGGCGCAGCTCGCTGATGGCCGTTTTGAAGTATTCGACCGCGTGCTCGGGGCGTTTCGCAATGGTGTGGATGGGCAGCGCTTGGAGGTTGTCCTCGATTTCTTTTTCCTTCATCACCGTGTCGATCAAGGCATTCAGTTCTTCCACCGTCAGGTGCATGCGCTCGGCTTCTTGGCGAATGAAATGGGCTTCGGATTCGACAATCTTGCCGTCCTTCAAAATTTGGAACAAATTGGCTTTCAAAGCCTCCCGGTCCTTGATCAGCTCATCACTGAAGGCCGAGGCCAACAACGCTGCAGGGATCGCAAAGATACCGATACCCAACAAAGCGAGGACAGAGGTCATTGCCCGGCCCAAGGGGGTGACCGGAGAAATATCGCCATAGCCCACCGATGCCAGGGTGATCACAGCCCAGTAAATGGATTGGGGAATGTTCTCAAACTTCTCGGGCTGTGCGTCATGCTCGAGCAAATAACCCAAGCTGGCGGTCAACACCAACAGCAAACCCATGATGAAGGCCGCGGCGCTCATGATGGGCCACTCCCGCGCAATCACCCGGAACAGCACATCGGTGGCGTCACTGTTGCGTGTGAGCTTGAGCAGTCGTGACAGCCGAAACACCCGCAAGAACCGCAAGTCCAGCAGGTGGTGCAAAAATACCTCTAAAAAGAAAGGCAGGATGGCAATAAAGTCGATGAAGGTGGCGGGCGATTTGGCTTGCTTTAAGCGACCCATGAAAGCGCCTTTGTGTCCGGGCTCTTCCACGCTGGCGTACAAGCGCAGAAAGTATTCCAGAGAAAAGATGCCGACGGCCACGCCGTCCAGAATCACAAACTGCAAATTCAAAATGTAGTGAATGCTCTCGACCGACTCCAAAATCACAGCCATCACCGACAGCAACACCCAGATGCCAATGAAGATATCAAAGATTTTTTGCAGCTCGCCACCGAATTGGCTTGGGAACACCAGAGCGTGGACTTTTTGGCGGAAAGTACGGCCCTCGTTCAAGACCTGAAAGTCTTTGTAGGCCGGCACCACAATTCTGAACAGTTTCAAAATTCGCAGCAGTCGCAAAGCCCGCAAAACACGTAAGTCGACGGGCAAAAAGGCTTGCAAATAAAACGGCGCAACAGCCAAAAAGTCAATGATGGCAAAGGGGCTGGAAACAAATCCCAGGCGCGCAAATTTTTTCTTGTTGAACTCCGGGTCCTCGGGCGCCATGTACAGGCGCATCAAATACTCCACAGTGAACACGGCAACCGAGAAAATATCGAACCAGTGAAACCATGCTTTGTGGGGCTCAAATACGGCGGGCACATGCTCAAAAAGCAAGGTGAACAGGTTGGCCACAATCAAAATGCCGAGCCACTTGTCGACCGATTTCTGCATATTGCCCGGAATATGGGGGTCCAGCAGCCAAGAAAACAGCCACTTGCGCATGGGCAAGTCTTTGGCAATATTCGCTTCCTGGTCCTTGCCCAGCAACGAGGCGACGTTCAGGTCTTTGAGGTAGATGGTTTTATGGGTTTCCATGGGGCGCCTCAGAACTCAAACTCAGAAATTTTGATCGGATAGCCACCTTTGTCGCAAACGGTGATGCGCAGTTGCAGCTTGGCGGTGATCAGGTCGTCCGCCGTCAAAGGCTTGACGATCACTGGAATGGCTGAACCGGGGGGCGTGGCCACCAGGTTGTCAATCGCAATGCCGCCCGTGGTGGACAAGTCTTCTTTGTTGCACGCGGCAACCAATTCAGGGGGTTTGTCAAAGAAGGTGTTAACCAGGCTTTTCAACTCGGTTTGCGACTTGATGTAGGCGACGCATTCACCCCAAGTGCCGGGTTCGGCTTTGCCTGAGCAGGGGGCGTGGCTGAATCCGTCATCAAAGCGTGTGGTCCCCGCCGAGGTCAGCCATTGTGCCCAGGCTTCGCCGTTGCGTTTGGCCACTTCTGTTTTCATGCCTTCTTGGTAGTTTATCGTGGTCAACCAAAAGACAAACACCATGAGCAAAGCCATGAGCACTACAAAAGCCATGTCATAGGCGTTCATTCCCGTCTTGACGGGTTCATTCACTGCATCAGTTGGAGTCATTCATCGACCTTGTCAGTTTGGCGCTTTGTCTCGAAAAGAGAAACAAGCTTACAAGCTGTATATTAAATCGAAAAAATTGACACCAATCAATCAAAACCGCTAGAAATATCCGAATTGAAAACATTCTTGATGAGGATGCTTCCCATCGGCGCGGGAATCAATCGTTTTGCGAGCCTCTGTGCGCCCACCCGGTGGTGTGCTTTTCGATGTAACTGAACAGTTCATACATCACCATCGCCATCGCACCCACCACCACCAAGCCCGAGAAGGCCAAGCCCATTTGCATGGCTGAGCCCGCAGAGATCAGCAAGTAACCAATGCCTTCATTGGCGGCCGTCATTTCAGACACGGTCGTGCCGACAAAAGCCAAAGTGATCGCCACTTTGAGCGAACCGAAAAAATAAGGCATGGAGCGGGGCAGGCCCACTTTGACCAACACGTCCCAGCGTTTAGCGCCCAGGACCCGCAGCACGTCTTCAAGTTCAGGCTCCAAGGTGGCTAAACCCGTGGCCATATTGACCATGATCGGAAAGAAGCTGATCAAAAAAGCGGTCAGGATGGCGGGGCCAATGCCGATTCCGAACCAAACCACCAAGATGGGCACAAAGGCCGCTTTGGGTAAGGCGTTGAAGGCGGTCATCAAGGGGTAAACCGCGGCATAAGCCAAACGGGAGCTGCCGATCACAAAGCCCAACAACACGCCGACCACAATGGCAATGCCAAAGCCCGCCATCGTCACCCAGTAAGTACGCCAGGCGTGTCCCGCAATCACCTCGCGGTATTCGATGGTTTGCTCGGCAATCCGCCAAGGGCTGGGAAAAATAAATTCGGAGACTTGAAAAACCGTGCACAAGCCCTGCCAAATCAAAATGGTGGCCACCAATAAAATCCAGGGCGACCAACGCTCAAATGTTTTTTGTTTCATAACGGGTCAAGGCGCGGTGACTGCACTGTTTTGTCGCATGGCACCAATATGGCCCCGCAATTCGTGCACGATTTGGGTGAATTCTGGGGTGTAAGTGATTTCAAGCTCGCGGGGACGGGGCAAGTCAATGTCGCGCTTGACGACAAATCGGCCAGGGCTCTTGCTCATCACATACACCGTGTCGGCTAAAAAAACCGATTCACGCAAATCATGGGTGACCAAAATCACATTGAACTTTTGCGCGGTCCACAGATCACGCAAGATGCACCACAACTCCTCCCGGGTGAATGCATCAAGGGCACCAAAAGGCTCATCGAGCAACAGCATTTTCGGCTCATGAATCAGTGCACGGCAGATGCTGGCGCGTTGTTGCATCCCCCCTGAAAGTTGCCAAGGAAACTTGTTTTCGTAACCCGCCAAACCCACGGTGTGCAGCAACTTGACGGCACGTGCCTCGTATTCAGCCCGTTTTTGCTTGAAGTTGGAGCGAAAAGGCTCCACGATTTCAAGCGGAAGCAACACATTGTCCAGGGTGGTGCGCCAAGGCAGCAAGGATGACGCTTGAAACGCCATGCCACTGATTTTCAGCGGCCCGGTGACCGGCGCGCCATCCACCAAAATGCGACCTTTGCTGGGCATTTTCAAACCGGTGGTCAATTTCATGAAGGTGGACTTGCCGCAGCCTGAGGGCCCCACAATGGCAATGAACTCGCCTTGTTGGACTTGCAGGTTGATGTCTTCAACCGCGAAATGATGCTCGGCCAACAACTCGTCGTTGTAAGCGAGCCAGACGTTTTGAAAGTCAACGAAATGAGGCGATGTCATGCGCAATGCGGGTCGGTAACGGTTTACTTTTTGGCGGGCTTGGGCAGGATGTCCAGCTCTTTGGCCGTGGGCAGAAAACTCCCGTTCCAAATTGCATCCGGGTTGACCCGCGTCTTGGTGTTGAAGGCGTCCGAGACTTGTGAGGCCATCAAGCTCAAGCGAGGGCCCCTGATCTGGCCGAAGCCTTCTTCACGGGCGTCCGGGCTGTTGATGACGGTGTCAATGGCCAGCTTCATGCGGCGCGTTTCCAACTCGACATTGATGATGCCGTCGCGGGCTTTGACATCATTGATTGCGGCGGCGGGTTGGGTTATGACGTCCTTGGCGCCCTTGGTGAAAGCGGCCAGAAAAGCTTTGACAGCGGCTGGGTTTTCTTTGATCAATTTGGGAGACGCGATGATGGCGTTGCCATACAACTTGACGCCGAAGTCCGGATATTGCAAAACCGTCACATCTTCCGCTTTGACGCCGCGTGCTTCGATGTTCAACAGCGAAGTGAAGGTAAAGCCGGTGATGGCATCCACATCGCCTCGCACCAACATGGTCTCACGCAGGGGTGGGTCCATGGCCGTCCAAGCGACGTTGGTGATACCGTTGGTTTTGGCGAAAATAGGGAACGCGCGACGCCCCGCATCAAACACCGGTGCGCCCAGTTTTTTGCCCGACAAATCGGCTGGCGTTTTGATGCCTGATTTCTTCAGGGCCATAACCGATGCGGGGGTGTTGTTGTACACCATCATCACCGCAACAGGCTTGTTGGGTACATCGGGGTTGTTGGCGTGGAATTCCATCAAGGCGGCCAAGTCGGCAAAACCCATGTCATAGGTGCCAGACGCCACACGCGTGACTGCGCCGCCAGAGCCATTGCCTGCATCGACCGTGACGTCCAGCTTCGCGTCTTTGAAATAACCCTTGGCCACAGGCGTCAAAAACAAGGCGGCAGGGCCTTCAAAACGCCAGTCCAATTGGAACTTGATCGGGGTGGTCTGGGCTTGAGCGGTGCCCATGGCGGCCGCAAGGGCCAGCACGGCTGTGGTTTTGAGGAAGAAACGTTTGTGCATTTTGAAACTCCAGGGGCAAAAAAATCTGAACAATGATACTGCTTAAGCAATTAGGGTGCCATGGCTTTGAACTGCTGTCAGGCTCTTGCAGGGGCAGCTGCCAAGGCAGTCATGTTCAAGATACGGCGAACCGTTGCAGCAGGCGTGAGTATGTGGGCCGTTCCGGCAGCGCCCATCAAGATGGGCCCAACCGTCACGCCACCACTGGTGGTGGTTTTCATCACGTTGTACAAAATGTTGGCTGCGTCCAAATTCGGGCAGACCAACAAATTGGCCGAGCCAGACAGCGTACTGTCTTCCAAGTAGGCGCTGCGAATGTCGGGCTGCAAGGCCGCGTCGCCATGCAACTCGCCATCGCATTCGATGTCGGGGTGTTGCGCTAAAAACAGGTCACGTGCCATGCGCATCTTGCGCGCAGAGGCGCGTTTGGAAGAGCCGTAACTGGAATGCGACAAGAAAGCGACTTTGGGCACAATGCCAAAGCGCTGGATTTCCAGCACCGCCATGGCGGCGATTTCGGCCAGTTGCTCGGCGCTCGGGTCTTCATTCACATAGGTGTCGGTGATGAAGAGCGGGCCTTGGTTGGTCATCAAGGCGTTCAGGGCGGCATAGTTGTTCGCGCCGGGTCGCTTGCCCACAATGCTGTCAATCCGCTCGAGATGGGTCATGTAATTGCCTGTCAGGCCACAAATCATGGCGTCGGCATCACCGAGGCAGACCATCAGCGAGCCGATGATGGTGTTGGAGCGTCGCACCGCAGCCTTGGCGACATCCGGGGTGGCTCCGCTGCGCTTCATCAACTGATGGTAATGTTCCCAATATTGGCGAAATCGAGGGTCGTCTTCGGGATTGACGTTGTGCACGTCCACCCCCAAGCGCATGCGAAGGCCCGCTTTTTCGATGCGTGCGGTGATGACCGAGGGACGGCCGATCAAAATCGGTTGGGCCACTTTTTCGTCAATTGCCATTTGTGCGGCACGCAAGGCGCGCTGGTCTTCACCATCGGCATAGGCAACGCGGGCAAGACCCTTCGAGGCCTTGGCTGCATTGAAAACGGGCTGCATCAAGATGCCGGTTTGGGTCACAAAGCTTTGCAGTTGTTGACGGTAGGCATCCATGTCGGTGATGGGCCGTGTGGCCACGCCCGATTCGGCTGCGGCCTGCGCGACGGCGGGCGCGATGCGCAGGATCAAGCGCGAGTCAAACGGTGTCGGAATGATGTAGTCGCGCCCGAAAGACAGCTCCTTGCCCTCGTAGGCGCTGGCCACTTCTTCACTGATGTCGGCTTTGGCCAAATCAGCGATCTGCCGGACACAAGCGATCTTCATGGCCTCGGTGATTTTGGTGGCGCCACAGTCCAAAGCACCGCGGAAAATATAGGGGAAACACAAGACGTTGTTCACCTGATTCGGGTAGTCAGAACGTCCGGTGGCAATGATGCAGTCCGGGCGGGCGGCTTTGGCCAACTCGGGCCGGATTTCAGGCTCAGGATTGGCCAAGGCCAGAATAATCGGGTCACGGGCCATGGTCTTGATCATGTCCACCGTCATCACACCGGGGGCAGAGCAGCCCAGGAACACATCGGCGCCGTTGACCGCATCGGCCAGCGTGCGGGCCTCAGTTTGTTGCGCATAACGGGCTTTGGATTCGTCATAACCGCCGGGGCGGCCTTGGTAAATCACGCCTTTGGAGTCACAGACAAAAATGTGCGCCACCTTGACACCCAAGCCCACCATCACATCCAGGCAAGCAAGGGATGCAGCACCTGCACCCGAGACGGCCAGCTTGATCTGGCCGATGTCCTTGCCAACCAGCTCCAGTCCGTTGAGCATGGCGGCGGCTGAAATGATGGCGGTGCCGTGCTGGTCGTCATGAAAGACGGGAATGTTCATCCGCTCGCGCAGTTTTTTCTCAATGTAGAAGCACTCGGGCGCCTTGATGTCTTCCAGGTTGATGCCGCCCAAGGTCGGCTCCATGGCGGCAATGATGTCGACCAACTTGTCCGGATCGCGCTCGGCCAACTCGATGTCAAACACATCAATGCCCGCAAATTTTTTGAACAAACAGCCTTTGCCTTCCATCACAGGCTTGGCGGCCAACGGGCCAATGTCACCCAAACCCAGCACGGCAGTGCCATTGGTGATCACGGCCACCAAATTGCCGCGGGAAGTGTATTCGTGGGCCTTGGCCGGGTTGGCTTGAATATCCAAGCAAGGGTAAGCCACACCAGGCGAGTAGGCGAGCGACAAATCGCGTTGATTGGACAAGGGCTTGGTCGGCGTCACCGAAATTTTTCCGCGGGTGGGAAAACGGTGATAGTCACGCGCGGCTTCGCGCAAAGCGTGTTCGGCAGGAGAGAGGTTGTCGTTCATTTGAGGGGCCAATCGCTGAGGGCAAAGGAGCTGCCAAGGGTAACCTATTTGCAGCTTTTTGCCCCTTCTCAAGTTTCATTCTGACGATTAAAAAAAGCCAATCCTGCGGGATTGGCTTTGGGCTGAAAGGCCGGGACCGCAACGGGCTGAAATTCAATGCGCCTCGGTGTGCTTGGCCGCATCTATAGCCGCTCTGTCGTCCCCGCTGGTGCCATTGAAGAACAGATTCAAAATGACCGCGCTGATCGATGACAGCAAAATGCCAGATTCAATCAGGGGGTGCAGGTTGTGCGGCATCCACTGCTTGAAATTGGGCGCAATCAGGGGAATCATGCCGATGCCGATCGAAATGGCCACCACGATCCCATTGAAACGGTTGTTCTTGAAGTCGACCCCGCCCAAAATACGAATGCCAGTGGCCGCAACCATACCGAACATCACCAGCCCCGCGCCGCCCAACACCACCGTGGGCAAGGACTCGACCAAGGCGGCCATTTTGGGCAACAGCCCCAAGGCAATCAGAATCACGCCGCCGGCCACGCAGACAAATCGGCTCTTGACGCCGGTGACCGCCACCAAGCCTACGTTTTGTGAGAAGCTGGTGTAGGGAAAGGTGTTGAAAATACCGCCAATCAGGGTGCCCAAACCATCTGTTCGCAAGCCGCGGGTCAGCGCGGCTTGATCGACGTGCCGGTCGGTCATCTCGCCCAATGCCAGAAACATCCCGGTGGACTCGATCATCACCACGATCATCACCAGCGTCATCGTGAGGATCAACACCGGATCAAAAACAGGTGCCCCAAAATGAAACGGCATGATCAGGCCAAACCAGTCGGCTTTGCCGACTTTGTCAAACGTCATCAAGCCCATGGCCGAGGCCACCGCGCCGCCGATCACAATGCCCAACAGGACCGAAATATTGGCCACAAAACCTTTGGTATAACGCGCGATCAACAAAATGGAGACCAAGACCACAGCGGCAATGCCTATACCGCTCAGGTCAGCATATTTGGGGTTTGGCATTTTGGGCATCAAAGCCAAGTCTTTCGGCGGCAGCGGCAAAACCGAGCCGGGTGTACCTGCAGCTGCAGTCGCGGCGTCTAACCATTGCTTGTGTTCGGGCGCAACGATGCTGGGTGCAGTCGGGCCCACCGGGTTGCCGAAAATCCAGTTGATGCCGATGCGCATCAGGCTGATACCGATCACCGCAATGATGGTCCCTGTCACCACCGGTGGGAAAAAGCGCAGCATGCGAGACACCAGGGGCGCAATCAAAATAGAGATGGCGCCAGCACCGATGATGGCGCCAAAGATCAACTGTGCACCGCCTGCGCTGGGATTGTTGTTGGCCATCGCCACCATGGGTGCCACGGAAGCGAAAGTGACCCCCATCATCACCGGCAGGCGAATGCCAAACCATTGTGTCGCCCCCAAGGATTGAATCAGGGTGACCAGACCACAACAAAACAGATCGGCCGAAATCAAATAAGCCACCTCTTGCGGGCTGAGCTTGAGCGCTCTGCCGACGATCAATGGAACAGCAATTGCGCCAGCGTACATCACCAGAACATGCTGTAGGCCCAAAGCGGCAAGCTTGCCTGCAGGCAATTGCTCATCAACGGGGTGGGTGCTCGATCGCATGGCGCGTCTCCTTGAAGGTTGCATCGAAAGGGGGTCCATAAAGCACAAAGTTGTGTACTTAACTGTCTTCTAAACTGTATACAAAAAAGGGCGCGGTGTCATGCGTGAAAACCCTGTGGATCGGTTCAGATGACGCCCTTGGACTTCAATTCAAGGATGCGTTCGCTGGGCAAATCCAACCAATCCTTCAGGATGTCCTGCGTGCCTTCGCCCAAAACGGGTGGCGGCAGGCGAACGGGCATGCGTTCGCCATCAAAGCGGTACGGTGAAGACAGCACGGGCGTGGAACCTGCCACGGGATGGGGCTGCTGCGTGACCAAACCGCCCGCTTTGACGCGGTCTGAATTCAAGGCTTCCAACAAGCCAAGCACTTCGCCGCATGGAATACCCGCTGCAGTGAGCTTTTGCAAAAGCAATTGTCTTGGCCGTGCTTGGAGTTCTTTCAAAATTTCGGGCACCAAAATATCCCGGTGGGTTCGGCGGTCCAGATTGGTTGTGAAACGGGCATCGTTGGCCAAGTCTTCGCGCTCAATGACATCATTACAAAAACGATGGAATTGCGCGTTGTTACCCACCGTGATGACCACCGGGCCGTCGGCTGTTTCAAAGACACCATAAGGCACGATGGAGGGGTGGGCATTGCCGTAGCGGGGCGGGTCCTCATTCATGACCATGGCTTCCAAGCCGCAATAAGAGGTGATCATCAGGCCGCAATCGAACAAGGCCATTTCAATGTGTCGACCTTGTTGGGTGTTTTGTCTTTCAAACAAGGCGGCCAAAATGGCCTGCGCACTGTACATGCCGGTGAACATGTCGACCACGGCCATGCCGAATTTCAAAGGGGCTTGGGTGGCCTCGCCGTTGAGCGCCATCAGGCCCGCCTCGCCCTGAACCACCAGGTCGTAGCCCGGGCGCTTGGCTTCTGGGCCGGTGCGGTCGTAACCCGAGATCGAGCAGTAAATGATGTCTGGTTTGACTTTGCGAATGTCTTCGTAGCCCAGACCTAATTTGTCCAGTCCACCGAACTTGAAGTTGTGCAAAACCACGTCGCAGTGCTGGGCCAGGTCACGGACAATTTGTTGACCTTCGAGGGTTTGCAAGTCCACCGTGACCGAACGTTTGTTGCGGTTGACGCTGTTGTAATAAGCCGATTCAGTCTGCCCGATGCGGATGCTCCAGTCGCGCGTATCGTCACCGCGCACGGGGTGTTCGATTTTGACCACCTCCGCGCCAAAGTCACCTAGCACCATGCCGCACCAAGGCCCTGCAAAGACCCGTGACAAATCCAGCACGCGAACGCCTGACAGCGGTAATTGAGATGCAAAAGGAGACATGGTTGGTACGCATTGCGGGTTGAATAACAGCCCACAATCTAAGCGCTAAACAGCCGCTGTGCTGTCGCACATGGCTCAGAATCAGCTCAGCAAATCCAACAGCGTGCGCGACACCACTTTGGTCGCGCGGCGTAAATCTTCGAGCACCAAGTGCTCGTCCGAGCGTTTGGCATTGGACTCGCGCACGGTGCGGGGGCCTGCCCCGTAGATCACGCCGGGGATGCCGCGCGCCACGTAAAGACGCACATCGGTGTAGAGCGGTGTGCCCAAGGCGGGAATGGCTTCGCCGAAGACTTGTTCGGCGTGTTTTTGGATGGCGTTGACCAGCGGCTGGTTGCCGGGCAGGGGTTTCATGGCGTTGGCCATCAGCATGCGTTTGATATCGACCTTGAGGTCTTTGCCCCCGCGTGGTGGCTTGAAGCTGGCAGCCGCATCGGCAATGGTCCGACGGATGCTGGCTTCGACTTCCGCCGGGTTTTCTTCGGGGATCATGCGGCGGTCGAGCTTGAAGCTGACTTTGCCGGGCACCACGTTGGTGTTGGTGCCGCCATCGATCAGGCCCACGTTCAGGTAAGGGTGGGTGATGCCCTCGACCTTGGAGCTCACTTGCAGGTAGTGGGTGTTGAGGGCGTGCAGGGCGCTCAGGATGTGCACCGCGCCTTGCAGCGCGTCAGTGCCACTGTCGGGGATGGCCGCGTGGGCCATCTCGCCGTGCACCGTGACTTCCATCTGCAGGCAGCCGTTGTGCGCAGTGACCACTTGGTAGCTGAAGCCTGCCGCGATCATCAAATCAGGCTGGGTCAGGCCCTTGGCCAGCAGCCAGCCGGGGCCCATTTCGCCGCCGAATTCTTCATCGTAGGTGAAGTGCAGTTCCACACCGCCTTTCAATTGGGCGCCCAGCGATTCGAGCGCCCGGGTGGCAAAGGTGAAGGTTGAAAAGTCGCACTTGCTCACAGCGGTGGCCCGGCCGTACATCGCGCCGTTGTGGATTTCGCCGCCATAGGGCGGGTGAGTCCAGCCTTCGCCGGGAGGCACCACATCGCCATGGGCGTTCAAGGCAATGGTTTTGCCTTCGCCATAGGGGCGGCGCACGATCAGGTTGGTGATGGATTCGAGGCCGTAGGCTTTGACTTCGGCGGCTGGCACCGAATGCTTTTCGGCCACAAAGCCCATGGGGGCGAGCAGCTCAGCGGTGCGCTCGGCGTGCGGTGCGTTGTTGCCCGGAGGGGTGTCGGTGGGCACCTGCACCAGCGCTTGCAAAAACTTCACTTGCTCGTCAAAGTGCGCATCGATCCAGGCGTCCAGGTGTGCATAGTGTTGGGGGGTGGCAGTCATGCGGTCTCCGTCGCAATTTGGTTCAAAACATGGGTGAAGGCGTCCACACACAATTGCATGTCATCGCAGGTGGTCGATTCAAGCGGGTTGTGGCTGATGCCCGCATTTTCCCCTCGCACAAACAGCATGGCTTGCGGCATGACTTCATGCAGTTTCATGGCGTCGTGGCCTGCGCCGCTGGGCAGTTTGAAGACGGGCAATCCGGCGGCGCGCACGGCTTGCTCCCATCGTGCTTGCCAGTTTGGGGCACTGGGCGCTGCGGCCACGCGCATGGTTTCTTCGAGTTCCAGTCGCACACTGCGGCGCTCGCAAATGGTGTGCAGTTGCGAGAGGACATCTTTCACCAGGGCATCGCGTTGGGCATCGCGCGGTGCGCGCATGTCCATTGAAAACTGGCAAACGCCGGGCACCACATTGATGGAGCCATTGGGTACATTCAATTGGCCGATGGTGGCCACCGAATCGCCGTCTTGCGCAGCGCGCTGCTCCATGTACAAAGCCAGCTCGGCCATGGCAGAGACCGCGTCACGGCGTCGGTCCATGGGCGTGGTGCCCGCATGGCTGGCCGTGCCAATGATCTTGACCAAAAAACGCACACTGCCATTGATGGAGGTGACCACGCCCAAAGGCAAATTGATTTCATTGAGCACGGGCCCTTGTTCTATGTGCACTTCGACAAAGCCCAGGTACTGTGCCGGGTCGCGCTGGATCTGCGGAATGTCTTCGACACGCAAACCCGCATGCACCATGGCTTGGCGCATGGAAATGCCGTCAGCGTCCAACTGCTCTAGCCACGCGGGTTTGAAGTCGCCGATCAAAGCGCCTGAGCCTAAAAATGTGGCACGGTAACGTTGCCCTTCTTCTTCTGCAAAGGCCACGACTTCGATGCCAAAGGGCAGTCGCTTGCCTTGTTCGTACAAGGCTTTCACACAAGCCATGGGCACAAAGAAACCCAATCGGCCATCGTATTTTCCGCCGTTACGCACGGTGTCGTAATGGCTGCCGGTCAGCAGGTAGTGGCCATCCGCAGCGGCCGGGCGATAGCGCCCCACCACGTTGCCTACTGCGTCGATGTGGACTTCGTCAAAGCCACATTCGCGCATCTCGCGGCAGATATCTTGGGCGCAGGCTCGGTGGGCATCGGTCAGGTAAGTAACGGTCAATTGCCCCGCTTGCGCAAAGACCGGGTCGCTGTGTTGGGCCAGTTGCTCTTGCCAGTCCCAGACGAGTTGGCCTTGCACAGGCGTTGCTGCAAATTTGTCGTTCAGGCGGATCTCAACGATGCGGTGGATGTTGCGCAGACACTCCTGCAGTTCAAACTCCGGGTGGCCGTTCAAGCGACGCTCAAAGGTGTGGATGATCTGGTGCTTGTTCAGGCCCAGGCCCCTTGGACCCCTTACCGCGAGAATAAAGGGCCAGCCGAACTTGGCGTTGTAGTCCGCATTGAGTTTCTGGATCTTGGCAAACTCTTCGGGTGTGCAGTGAGTCAGACCGGCTTGGGTCTGCTCGTGGTTCGATTCGGCCGTCAGCGATTGGCTGACCATGGCTTTGCCCGCCAACTCAGGGTGGGCGCGGATCAGGGTCCGTTGCGCATCGCGCCCGGCTTGGGTCAGCACTTGGGTCATCGCATATTTGAGATGCGCCAAGGAGGTGAAGGGGCGTTCCTTGAGCGCCTGCGTGGCAATCCACGGTGAGTGCTCATAAAGGCCGTCGAGCATCTTTGCCGCGTCGGCGAGACTGGCGTTGTTCAGTTGTTCCAGAGTCAAGTGCATGGTGTGTTTTCGTGCTTGTTTCAGGTCGTACTTGTAGGCGGTCGCTTGGGCTGGTTAAGGAGCCCGCCTGCAGGCGATTCACGCCTAGGCGGTCCTTGAGCCATCGCTTGCAGGCCAGCGCCTGTGAATAAAAGGCCGCTTAGCCGGCATCAGGGTGGGTCGCTTTCCAATGCCGCGCAATGTCAATGCGTCGGGCCACCCAGACCTTGTCGTGCGACTGGATGTGGTCCAAAAAGCGTTGCAGTGCGGTGATGCGGCCAGGGCGGCCCAGCAGGCGGCAGTGCATGCCGATGCTCATCATCTTGGGCGCATTGAGCCCGTTCGGGTCACCTTCGGCATACAGCGCGTCAAAAGTGTCCTTCATGTACTGGAAGAAGGGGTCGGCGTGCGAGTAGCCTTGGGGCAGCGCAAAGCGCATGTCGTTGCAGTCCAGCGAGTACGGCACGATCAGTTGCGTTGCATCGGTGCCGTCACTCTTGCGCACCTTCATCCAAAACGGCAAGTCGTCGCCATAGTAGTCGCTGTCGTATTCAAAACCGCCGAAGTCGGCCACCAGACGCCGCGTGTTCGGGCTGTCGCGCCCGGTGTACCAGCCCAGGCCATGGACATGGCCTTGTCCACCCCGGCGCTCGCCTGTGAGCTTTTGCAAAATCTCCATCGCCTCGGCCATGTGCGCGCGCTCGGTGGCCTCGTCGATGTGTTGGTAGTGAATCCATTTGAGGCCGTGGCAGGCGATCTCGTAGCCCAGCGCCTTGAAGGCGGCTGTGAGCTCGGGGTGCTTTTGCAGCGCGGTGGCCACGCCAAACACAGTGAGCGGCAAGCTGCGTTTTTCAAACTCCCGCAAGATGCGCCACACGCCAGCACGCGAGCCGTATTCGTAGATGCCCTCCATGCTGATGTGCCGCTCGGGAAAAGACGCGGGGTTGAACATTTCTGACAAAAACTGCTCGGACCCTGGGTCGCCGTGCAGCACCGAGTTCTCGCCGCCTTCTTCGTAGTTCAGTACAAACTGCACCGCCACGCGGGCACCGCCGGGCCACTGTGCGTGGGGCGGGTTGGCGCCGTAGCCTTGGAGGTCGCGGGGGTAGGGGAGGGTGCTGTCGTAGGTGCGCATGGTGGCCTTCAGTGCAAGCCTCAAGCCAAAGCCAGAGCGATATCGTGCGTCGGTATTTTTCGGTCGAAGGTCAAACTGGCTTCGACATGGATCAAATGGTCGTTCATCAATTGCACCGCCAAGGCTTCGTCTTTCGCGGCCAACGCATCCACGATGACTTCGTGTTCTTCGGTTGAGTGTTCAGCGGCGTGGCGTGACTGGTACATCAAAGTGATCAAGGCGCAGCGTGAAATCAATTCGCCCAGAATTTCAGCCAAAACCTGGTTGCCCATCAATTCGGCCATCCTGACATGAAAATCCCCGAGTAATTCGGTGCGTCCGCAGACGTCTTCGAGGTTAACGGCATCGCGCTCTTGCTGGATATGGGCCTTCAGGGCTTTGATCTTGGCTGGCGTCACTTCTTTCAAAAAGCACCTGACCATTTCGGCTTCGATCATTCTGCGCACAGCAAAAACCTGGTGTGCTTCTTGAACCGACGGGGCGGCCACGAAAGCGCCGCGCGCAGGTTCCATGCGGATCAGTTTGTTTTGAGACAACTGAAACAAGGCTTGCCTGATCAAGGTACGTGACACGCCAAAGTGTGAAGCCAACTTTTGCTCGGCCAATTTGGCACCGGGCAACAAGCGGTGTTCCACAATGGCGCGCGTCAAAGCCTCAACGATGGTGCGGGTAGCGGTGGTGTCCATGCTTTGATCTTACCGCAAAAGAAAAAATTGTATACACTATCGTAAACCAATTTAGTCAACTGTTTTAAGGGGCCTGCCATGGGTTTGAGTACGCACGTTTTGGACACCATGCACGGTTGCCCCGCAGCGGGCATGCGTGTTTCTTTGTACACCACGCAAGGCGACATGGCAACACGGGTGAAAAGCTTCACCCTCAACAGCGACGGACGCAACCCCGACGGCATGCTGTATGACCATGCCAGTTTGCGCAAAGGCAACTACCGCTTGGTGTTTGACGTGGCAAGTTACTTCAAGGCCAAAGGCGTTGATCTGCCTGAGCCCAACTTTCTGAATCTGGTGAGCATCGACTTTGGCGTAGCCCAAGAAGACCAGCACTACCATGTGCCTTTGCTGGCAAGCCCTTGGAGTTACTCTACCTACCGTGGGTCCTGAGGCAGAAATCGCTTGCATCAGCACATGAATTGGGATCTGACCCCAATTGAGCATACCCATTGCAGGCACAAGTCACTAGAATCTGAGGCTTTCCTGCATATTCATTCTCACCATGACCCAAGTCACCAACACCGTGCGCTTTGTGCTTGACGGCCAGATCGTCGAAGCCCAAGGCGAACGCCGCACCACCACTGTTCTGGACTATTTGCGCGAACAATTGCAGCGCACAGGCACCAAAGAGGGTTGCGCAGAGGGCGATTGCGGTGCCTGTGTGGTGATGGTGGGTGAACTCAATGCCGCGGGCAATGGTGTCGACTATGTGCCGGTGAACAGTTGCATCCAGTTGTTGCCCTCACTCGACGGCAAATCGGTCAAGACCATTGAAAGCCTCAAAAGGGCCGATGGAAGCTTGCACCCCGTGCAAGACGAAATGATCAAGTGCCACGGCTCGCAATGCGGTTTTTGCACCCCCGGTATTGTCATGAGCCTGGTCAACCTGGTGCAAGTCGTGCCCTCACCCAACCGTCAACACATCACTGACGCCTTGAGTGGCAATCTGTGCCGTTGCACGGGTTACGCCCCGATCATTGATGCCACCTTCAAGGCGGTCGAAAAAAAATCCGAATTGAAGCTTCAAGACCATGCGGATGTGGCCTTGCTCCAAAAGATCCAACGCGCCAAGACCCCCACCCTGACCTTGGATGGCGACATCCTCGTCCAACCGGTGGTGCGCACCAGAAAAGGCAACGAATTTGTCTCGCCTGCCACTGTGGCCGAGGTGGCCGATTACCTGCTCAAAAATCCGTCCACCACCTTGCTGGCGGGCAGCACCGAAATCGGTTTGCAAGTGAACAAGAAGTTCTCGCGTCCAGAGCACATCATGTACCTGGGCAACGTGGCCGAGTTGCGGCAAGTGACCGAAACTGCGCAAGCTTGGCGCATGGGCGCTGCAGTGTCCTTGACCCAGGTTGAAACTTTGATCGCCAAAGCCTATCCCGATTTTGCAGAAGTCTTGCGCCGCTTTGGCTCGCCCCCTATCCGATCCACCGCCACACTGGCAGGCAACATTGCCAATGGCTCTCCGATTGGCGACTCCATGCCTTGCCTGATGGCCTTGGGCGCCAGCTTGGTGCTGCGCCGTGGCGACAAGAAGCGGCAGGTTTTGCTCGAGAATTTCTACACCGGCATGAAGCAAAACGTGCTCCAAGCGGGCGAGTTCATCGAAGCGGTGGAATTACCCAAACCCATGATTGGCCAGATCTTCCGTGCCCACAAGGTGAGCAAGCGTTTTGAGCAAGACATTTCGGCCACTTGTGCGGCCATCAGCTACACCCTCAAGGGTGGCCAACTCAGCGGCGTCAAACTCGCTTACAACGGCTTGGCCCCATCACCTTGCCGCGCTCCCCGGCTTGAAGCAATGCTTGAAGGCAAGGCCCCGGCTGAGGTCAAAGCCGCTGATCTGGATGCGGCCATTGCCGCGAGCTTTACGGCCCGTGACGGTCTGCGTGCCACCTGGGCTTACCGCGCATTGGTGGCCCGCAACTTGGCCCTTGAATTCATCGAAGAACAATCTTAAAACCTGGGGATAGACCCATATTTGCGCCGCAAATTTGCGCTGTCCCCTCACTCTAGAGGCAAGAATGAACGCTCCTACCGCACTCAAAAACCTGCTGCCTGTGTCGGGTGTCCAGCAGGGCCAAGAGCTGGTGCACGAGTCTGCACATCTGCACGTCACGGGCTCGGCCACTTACATTGATGACATCCCTGAGCATGCAGGCACCTTGTATGCGGCGCTCATTTTGTCGCCCGTAGCGCATGGCGAGTTGATCGGCGACGGCATTGACCGCGAAGCAATTTTGAAAGAGCATGGCGTGGTCGCGGTCTACACCGCCAAAGACATTCCCGGTGAAAACAATTGCGGCCCCATCATCCATGACGACCCCTTCCTCGCAGCAGGCAAGGTCGAGTTCGTTGGCCAAGCCGTGGCGGTGGTCGTGGCGCGCGACATGCTCTATGCCCGCGAAGCCGCCCATAAAGCCAAAGTGCTGGTGAAAGAACTTCAACCCATCTTGACCGTGGAAGAAGCGATGGCAGCGGGCAGCTTCATCATGCCGCCCAAAGGGATCACGCGAGGTGACGCGGCTGCTGCCATTGCCAACGCGCCGCACAAAATCAAAGGCACGACCCGCACCGGCCAGCAAGAGCAGTTCTACCTGGAAGGCCAAATCACTTACGCGGTGCCCAAGGAAGACGGCCAGCTCACGCTGTACGTGTCGACCCAACACCCGGACGGCAACCAGCGCGAAGCCGCGCACGCCCTGAACCTGCACACCAACGATGTGGAGGTGATTTGCCGCCGCATGGGCGGCGGTTTTGGTGGCAAAGAAGGCAACGCCAGCATCTTCAGCCAGAGCGCCGCATTGGCCGCGTTCAAGCTCCAAAAGCCGGTCAAGCTGCGCGTGAACCGCGACGACGACATGACCATCACTGGCAAGCGCCACGATTTCCGCATCGACTACGAAGTGGGCTTTGACGACAACGGCCGCGTCTTGGGTGCGGATATCACCCTCATGTCGCGCTGCGGTTACAGCACCGATTACTCGGGTCCGGTGAACGACCGCGCTTGCTTACACATCGACAACACCTACCACCTGCCTGCGCTCAAGCTGGTCAGCCACCGCTGCAAAACCAACACGCAAAGTGCGACGGCTTTCCGTGGTTTCGGCGGCCCGCAGGGCATGTTCGGCATCGAGACGGTGATGGACGAGATCGCGATGACTTTGCGCAAAGATCCCTTGGTCGTGCGCAAGCTCAACCTGTACAAAGACCCCGCCATCAGCGGCACGCCTGACACCATGACCACCCAATACAACCAGCTCATCGAAGACTGGGTGGGTGACCAGGTGATTGATCAGGTCGAGCAGGAATCGAAATACGCCGAGCGCCGCGCCGAAGTGCAAGCCTTCAACGCCAAGAGCAAAACCCGCAAGCGCGGTTTGTCGCTCGTGCCTTTGAAGTTCGGCATCAGCTTCACCGCCACGCACTTGAACCAAGGCGGCGCCTTGCTGGTGGTGTACATGGACGGCTCGGTCAGCTGCAACCACGGTGGCACCGAAATGGGCCAGGGCCTGAACACCAAGATGGCGCAGGTGTGTGCCGATGGTTTGGGCATCAGCGTTGACAAAGTGCGTATCACCGCCACCGATTCGCAAAAAGTGCCCAACGCTTCGGCCACTTCGGCATCGAGCGGTGCCGACATCAACGGCGCAGCCATCATGAATGCGACGATGCAAATGCGCGAGCGCCTCAAGCCGGTGGCCGCTCGGATGCTGGGCTGCCAAGCGGAAGACGTGGCTTTTGCCAACAACGCATTGCACGATGGCGCCCATCCTGACGGCAAGTCTGTCCAGTGGGCCGATGTGACCAAGCAAGCCTATATGGAACGTGTAGGCTTGAGCGTCACGGGCTTTTACATGACGCCCGAAATCAAATACGACTTCGCGACCCTGAATGGCCGTGCTTTCTATTACTTTTGCTACGGCGCTGCCGTGAGCGAAGTGGAGATCGACACCCGCACCGGCGAGTGGTGGCTCAAAGCGGTGGACATCGTGCACGACGTGGGCCGCAGCATCAACCCCGCATTGGACAAAGGCCAGATCGAAGGTGCTTTTGTACAAGGCATGGGCTGGCTGACCATGGAAGAGTGCATTTGGGACAAAAAAGGCAAGTTGCTGACTCACGGCCCCAGCACTTACAAAATTCCGGTGGCGGGCGACATCCCAGAGCACTTCAAGGTGACGCTGTTCGACAACACCAACCTCAAGCCCACGCCTTTCAACAGCAAGGCCACGGGCGAGCCGCCGTTGATGCTCGGCTTGTCGACTTTCTTCGCCTTGCGCGATGCGGTGGCCGCCAGTGCCGATCACAAGGCCGTGGTTTACATGGACGCCCCGGCCACGCCCGAGCGGATCTTGATGGCTTGCGAAAAAGTCAAAGCCACTGCAGGGCTGTGATGGCGAGAAGATGTGCTTTGCTCCCCAAGCCGGCTTGAGAGCTTGCCGCTTGCGCACCCACACGCTACTTGCCCAGACCCGCGTCACTCGCCGCCGGGTCTGAAGCCTTGAGCCGCGACACACCCCACGCAAACGCTCCGGGCGAGCCTGCCATGCACTGGCGCGACCCGTTCCGGGTCCGGGGTTTTCGCTTTCAGTGGCCTGCCGATTTGGCCACCTCCTGGGCCTTCGAGATGGAGTCCATCGTCCTTGGCTGGTTCATTCTGGTCGCGTCGGGCTCGGTGATGATGTTGGTGGTGTTTGGCTCCTTGCAATACGTGGGCTCATGGGTCTCGCCCCTGTTTGGCGTGATGGGTGACAGGCTGGGTTATCGGCGCATGCTGGTCCTGTCGCGTGCCCTGTATGCGGCGTTGGCTGCTACCCTCATGCTGTTGGCCTGGTTGCAAGCCCTCACGCCCATGATTGTGCTGTTCATGGCGGCCTTGGCGGGCCTGGTGCGCCCCTCGGACATGATGATGCGCAACGCCCTGATTGCGCAGACCTTGCCGCCCCGGCATTTGCTCGGCACCTTGGGCATTTCGCGCATCACGTCGGATTCGGCCCGCATCGCTGGCGCATTGGCCGGGGCGGGTGTGGTCGCATGGTTGGGCATGACCTGGGCTTATGCATGGATCACAGTGCTTTACACGCTCAGCTTTGTGCTGTCGCGCGGCGTTTCAGATGGGCCTGCGCAAACTACCGACAGGGGTGCCCCACGCGCATCGCCTGTGCGCGACTTGCAGCTGGCCTTTGGCTACGTGTGGACGCGTCCGGTGCTGATGGCGGCCATGGCCTTGGCGTTCTTGGTCAACCTGCTGGCCTTTCCCTTCTCTTTGGGTTTGCTGCCCTATGTCGCTAAAAACATTTACCAGACCGACCAGACGGGGCTGGGCTGGCTGGGCGCCAGCTTTGCCTTTGGGGCCCTGGTGGGCTCGGTGGTGCTCAGTTCTCACCGCTTTGCGTTTCGCGCCGCGCAAACCATGGTGCTGGCGGGAGCGGTTTGGTTTGCGGTGGATGTGCTGTTTGCTTTCAGTACCCATCTGGGCGTGGGCATGGCCTTGTTGTGTTTGGCGGGTCTGGCGCAAAGTCTCAGCATGACGCCTTTGGCAGCCGTGATGCTGCGTGCCACAGAGCCTGCTTACCGGGGCCGTGTGATGGGCATGCGCATGCTGGCTATTTGGGGCCTGCCTCTGGGCTTGCTGCTCTCGGGACCCTTCATTGACCGCTGGGGCTATGTCGTTACAGCCGGCATGTATTCGGCGCTGGGGCTGGTGTTGACCGGTGCCATGGCGGTGCATTGGCGAGTTCACATCTGGCATGCCAAAGCGCCAGCCAACGCTCCCTTGTGATGGGCTCCATTGCATCGGCACCCTGTGACCAAAGCGACAGTTCGAAAGCGGCCTTGGGCGCACAGTGATGGTGTACGATGGCTCGGCAGATCGTATCCAGGCCATCCAGCGGAAACCGACCATGACGACCTCAACGACTTCAACCCCCTCAACTGCCCCGGATCTCGATCCATCCCCTGAGCACCCCCGCGCGGTCAGAGGGCTGCTCAACATCGCGCACGCCTTGGACCATTTGTTCTTGCTGATTTTTGCGGCAGCGGTCAGCACCATCGCAGCCGACATGGGCCTGGCCCAATGGCAAGACCTGATGCCCTATGGCGCAGGCGCATTTTTCATGTTCGGTCTGGGTTCATTGCCTGCTGGAAGGCTGGGTGATTTGTGGGGCCGCCGCAGCATGATGCTGGTCTTCTTTTTCGGCATTGGCGCGGCCTCTGTTTTGACGGCTTTTTCGCAAAACGTGTGGCAATTGGCGGTCAGTTTGACCTTGATCGGCGTCTTCGCTGCGATCTACCATCCGGTGGGCATTCCGATGCTGCTGGAGCGTTCGGCCAACCCGGGCGCGACCATTGGATTCAATGGTTTGGTGGGCAACTTGGGTGTCGCCGTGGCCGCTTTGCTGACGGGCTTTTTGATTCAAGGGTGGGGCTGGCGTGCCGCTTTCATTTTGCCGGGTGGGGTCGCCATCGTGTGTGGATTTGTTTTTGCACGACTTTGCCCGCCAGAGTCTTCTGCACCGGCCAAACGCACCGGTGGGGCCAAAGTGAACTTAACGCCCGCCCTGTTGACACGCGCCTTGGTGGTGATGACGGCTGCCGCCATCACCAGCAGTGTGCTGTTCAACTTCACCACCAATGGCAATGGCCAATTGTTGAACGAGCGTTTTCGGGGCGTGGTGCAAGACCCCGCAGCGCTAGGCGTGGTGTTGGCTGTGGTGTATGGCATCGCTTCTTTGGCGCAGGTGGTCGTCGGTCATCTCATCCATCGCTTTGCTTTGAAGAAATTTTTCATGTTCATGGTGATCGGTCAAATACCCATGCTGCTTCTGGCCTCGCAAGCCCAAGGGTGGTGGTTGTTTGCGGCGCTCACTGGCGTGATGGTGTTCGTCTTCGGTGCCATTCCGTTCACTGACTTCATGATTGCGCGATACGTTGACGACCGATTGCGTTCTCGCGTCTCGGGCATGCGGCTGGGCGTTTCGTTTGCTGTCAGCTCTTTGTCTGTCTGGGCTTTGGGGCCCGTCGTGAAAGCCCTGGGGTTCGCGGATGCCTTGATACTGTTAGCCGGATTTTCGGTGGTCACCACCTTGATTCTGAGTGGGTTGCCGAGTGCCGCGCAAGAGCAAGCTGCAACGGCTTGAAACCCAGGGGTCAACCGATTTGAGCCTTCACAAAAAACCAGCTGCTTTTATTTTTGACCTGGACGGCACCCTGGTCGACAGCGAGTCGATGGGGCTTGAGGTCTTGCATGGGATGGCTTGCGCACTGGGTGCACCCTGGCGGCTTGAAACCATGCACGCCCAGTTTGGCGGCAAGCCCATGGCCCATTGCGCCGCCGAATTGGCCAAGCGCCTGCCGCCACACCAGCGGCCTTTCGACGAGGTCCTGTTCGTCAAACAATTGCGCGCCAATATGGCTGTCCGCTTCCGTCAGGATTTACAGGAAATTGCGGGTGCCAAAGACTTGTTGCAAGCGCTGGAAGACCTGCAAATACCGTTTGCCATAGGCACCAACGGACCACGCGAAAAAGCCGAGTTGACTCTGGGCATCACCGGTTTGAGAAAATTCATCGGTGAACGTTTGTTCTGCGCGCCTGAGGTGGGCAGCTTCAAACCCGATCCAGCATTGTTCATGCATGTTGCCGCCGCATTGGATTGCGCCCCTGAACGCTGTGCTGTTGTGGAAGACAGCCTGCCGGGCTTGCTCGCCGGTCTGGCCGCAGGTATGCAGGTTTTCAGTCTGCATGGCCGCCCGGGATTGCCTGCCGAAGTGGCCGAGCATGTTCATTTCATCGACAGTCTTTCGCAATTACATGCGTGGCTGCCTTCTTCCATTTAAAAAAATGCATCCCTTTGATCAGGCCATTCATTTAACGGCGACAAGCCCTGGGACTTACGAAGGCCACACTTCAAGTGCCTATGCCAACTTGGTCGGGCCCTATGGTGGCGTGACCTGTGCGGTGATGCTCAATGCCGTGTTGCAGCACCCCGACCGGCTAGGCATGCCTGTGGCCCTGACGGTCAATTTTGCGGCCGCTGTCGCTGATGGACCCTTCACGGTGACCGCTCGCGCGGTGCGGACCAACCGATCCACCCAACATTGGGTGATGCAAGCATCGCAAGCCAGCGGAGTGGTGACTTTGGCCACCGCCCCTTTTTGGAACGCGACGCCAGACCTGGTCTGCGACTGAGACGCAGGCCCCCCAGGACATGCCCTTGCCTGAGTCCATGGAGCGCAGGTTCAGCCTCAAGCAAGCTTCTTGGGTTCAGCAATACGACATGCGGTTCGCACAAGGCGATGTATTCAGTGCCTTCAACGGCCAAGAGCAAGACAACTCCAAGTCAAGCCAGTGGATACGTGACGACCCGCCACGTCCGCTGGATTTTGCTTCTTTGGCGTCGATGAGTGATTGTTTTTTCCCGCGTATTTTTCTGCGGCGTCGCCGTCTCACGCCCATCGGCAGCGTATCGATTACGACTTATTTTCATGCCGATGAGGCTGCCTTGACCGCACAAGGTGAGCGTTATCTGATCGGAACAGCGCGTGGTCACAACTTTCACAATGGTTTTTTTGACCAAAGTGGCGAGATGTGGAGCCACGATGGCCACTTGTTGGCCACGACACATCAGACGGTGTACTACAAAGATTGAAAACCCTCAGTCCTGGCCTTCGGTCAGCGTATCGAGTTGGAATTTGCCGCTTTTGTGCCACAACCACACATCGGTGTAAACCACTTTGCCCATGCGCGCCGGGGCAGGATAGGGGGCCGCTTTGCGAACCGTTTGTTCAATCTCGGCCATGACTTCAGGCGCATGGGTGGGGGCGCGTTTCCATTGGGTGGCGATGACGCGGCCCTGGCGATCCAACTCCACATCGAGCACGCCAATGGCGTAAAGCAAGGGCGGCAGGCGGCCTTTGTAAATGCGCTGGCTGTTGAGTTTGTACAGGTGCGTTGCAGCGTCTTTGCGGTATTCGCGCGGTGTGCTGGCGATGGACGGGTTTGGGTTTGCGGCGGAGCCTTGCGGGGGCAGCGGGACTGCAGGCGGCAAAGGCGGCTCGGGCCTGACAGGCGGTGCCGGCGCAGGGGCCGGCGGTGGCGGGGCCGGCGGGGTTGAGCAGGCCGCAAGCAAGGCCGTGATGAAGGCGGTGATGAAGGCCGTGATGTAGGTCGCCAGCAGGCCTGTCCGACCTTGGCGCTTGAATTGACGAGGCTGCATTGAAAAATTCATGACACAAAAGCGGCGAGAATGGCGAAGATTTATTCTGGCCCATTGTGTCACCCCGAAGCCCAGTTCCACACAAACCCATCTGAGAAAGTTGTCTCGCAATGCTTTTTGATCCCTGGATGCAACGTTTGCAAAACGAAGCTGCTGTCACCATCACAGTGCACAGCACCCAAGGTTCTGTGCCGCGTGAAGCAGGTACTTGGATGCTGGTTTTCGCGCAAGGCGAATGGGGCACCATTGGCGGTGGCCATTTGGAATTTGAAGCCATGGCCAGTGCCAGGGCCTTGTTGGCGCAAGCCCAGACCGCACGGGAAATGCAAGCGCTTGAAAAGCGCTTTGTGCTGGGCCCAGGTCTTGGCCAGTGCTGTGGCGGCGTTGTGGTCCTGCGCTTTGCAGGTGTGAATGCGCAAGATGTGCCCGACCTGCAACATGCACACCGTCGCAGCTTTCAGCCCGTGGCCCTCTTTGGTGGTGGTCATGTGGGCAAAGCATTGGTGCAGGCGCTGGGGGCATTGCCGTTTTCTGTGCGATGGATCGACAGCCGCGATGAGATTTTTCCGAAAGATCTGCCGTCGCACATTGAATGCGAACATTCCAATCCGGTACACGCCGCAGTGGCTGATTTGGTGCCCAACAGCCGGGTGTTGATCATGAGCTTCAGCCATGCCGAAGACCTGGAGGTGGTGATGGCTTGTCTCATGCGGCAACGCAAGCGCGCTGATTTGCCTTATGTAGGCTTGATTGGCAGTGCGACCAAATGGGCAAGTTTTCGCAGTCGATTGAAGGCTCGGGGCTTTAGCGACGCCGAGTGCGATCATGTGACCAGTCCCATTGGCGTGCCGGGTATCCCCGGCAAGGAGCCCGAAGTCATTGCAGTAGCGGTTGCGGCGCAACTCTTGCAAATTTAAAAAATTGAAAAATGAAGCTTGTGCTAACCCCAAACTGACTTGCTTTGTCTTCAAAATTGTATACACTTGCTCACTCTGGTCGCAGCGGTGCAAAGGCTTTCACTGACCTTGTTCGCGACCGAATGACTGCTTACAGCGCCCGCAGTGGTGAGCAGCTTGGAGCACCGTGATGGACGCTTATCTGCTGGAATGGGCCAATTTGTTGTTGCGATGGGTGCATGTGATCACCGCCATCGCCTGGATTGGCTCCTCGTTTTACTTTGTCTTTTTGGACAATAACCTGCAAAAACCCAACTCGCCTGACCTGCTTGAAAAAGGCGTGGGCGGTGCGATGTGGGCAGTGCACGGTGGCGGTTTTTACAATCCGCAAAAATACATGGTGGCCCCCAAAATCATCCACACCAAGTTGCATTGGTTTTATTGGGAAAGTTATGCCACTTGGCTGAGCGGCTTTGCGCTGTTCACGGTGCTCTACCTCTGGAATGCCGGCACGTTTTTGATCGATAAATCGCTGATGGACTGGACACCCGTGATGGCCGGTTCTTGTGCGGTGGGTTTTTTGGCCGCTTTTTGGGTCTTGTATGACCTGGTGTGCCGGGTGTTTGGCTTCCGTCAAAACGGCGAGCTCATCGTCGCAGGCTTGATGATGATGGTCATCGCTTTGGCATCATGGGCGGCCAACCAGTTGTTTGCAGGGCGCGCAGCCTTCTTGTTGGTCGGCGCGATGATTGCCACTGCCATGAGCGCCAACGTGTTCTTCTGGATCATCCCCGGTCAGCGCAAAGTGGTGGCCGCCATGACCAGCGGTGAAAAATACGATGCCAACGCGCTGGCCATTCATGGCAAGCGCGGCAAGCAGCGCAGTGTGCACAACACCTACTTCACGCTGCCGGTGATCTTTGCCATGCTGAGCAACCACTACAGCTTTTTGTACACGCACGAACAGCGCTGGGTGCTGCTGTTTGTGATGATGTTTGCGGGCGCGTTGATCCGCCAGTTTTTTGTTCAGCGGCACGCCTACCACCTCGGCCGCGCCGCCAACCCTTGGCCTTTTGCAGCCACAGGCGTGGTGTTGATTTTGGGTGTGATTGTGGCCTTGAGGCCATCCCCTCAAGCGACTGAACAAGCCACTTCAGCCGCACCTGGACCTGTTCATTTCAGCGTCATTCAAACAGTATTGGCGCAGCGTTGCTACGCCTGCCATGGTGCCCAGGTGCAAATGAAAAATGTGCGCCTTGACGCGACCGAAGGCGTCCAATTGAACGCACAAAATATCTATCAACAGGTGGTGGTCAGTCAGCAAATGCCCATGAACAATGCGACGGGCATTACCCCTGCAGAACGTGCGCTGATCGCACAGTGGTTTCTGGCGGGCGCCAAAGTCGATTGAAGGCATAAAGCCGGTTCAGCCGGCCTGAATGTCAGTTGCCGAAACCGGAACCCTTGAACACAGCCAAACTCTCAGGTGTCGACATGAATTTGAGCAGGGCGGCACCTTTGGCACTGCCCGCTACCACGCCCACCACATAGGGTGTGCGCAGTGCAAAGGGGGCCGGTAAGTCGCCCACATAGGTCACAGACTCGTGCGGCACGATCTCACTCGATTGGCTCGCACCCAATTCGAATTGACCGGCTCCAACGCCTTCGATCACCTCCACACCAAAGGGCAGGATCACCAGCTTGGCTTGCAGTGCAGGTCGCAGGCCGAGCTGGTCGACCATTTTGGCAAAGTGGGCCCCCGAGGTGGCTCCTCTGGCGCCATCGGCATGGGCCACGCTGCGCGCTTGCAACAAGGTTTTTTTCAGCGCCTCCACGCTTGAAATGTCAGGCACAGCTGCGCCGCGCTTGACGGCCAAACCGGCACTGACGATGCCAATCGGCAAGGTTTGAGACGCTTGCACCTGACCTTGGGCAACCAAGGTTTCGATCGCCACTTGACTGAGTACGGTCAGGTCAGGCCGTTCACCTTGGGCAATCCGGTCCCGCAAAGCGCCCACCGTGTCAGAGCGGATGACCAGGGTGTCACCCGTTAACCGTTTGAAGGCAGGGGCCAAACTTTCAACGGCCACTTTGGACGCGCCGGCTGCAAACACCTGGATCTCGTCGGCCAGCCCCGGCAGGGACAAGAGGCTGCAACACAACAGGCAGAAAAAAGATTTGAATGGGATGTGCATAGGTGTGTTTCTCGTTGATTTAAATCCCATGCTGGGGCAAACTGACTTTCAGTTTGTCCGCCCAAGGCGACAGCATGGGCAGGATGGTGGGGTAAAGGTTCACACCCGTGTGCGCACTTTGGGCTTTCAAATTCAAACCCCGCTCACCGGGCGTGCGCACCGCTTGACCTGCTGTGGCGGGCTTGGATGCGCGGCACTGCGCGGTGACCGCATCCATTTGCTGCTGGAAAGCTGGCAGTCCCGCAAAAGCGCGTGGGTCGATCATCTGCAGATACACGGTAGCGCCCCATCCCTCGCGTGGGTTGGCGCGGCCAAAGCCGGTCAAGCCGCCGGTCAGGGCTTCCACCATCAAGCTCAGGCCGTAACCTTTGTGGCCAGAGTCGATGCCGCCCAAGGGCAAGATGGTCCCTTTCGGTTTTTCAAACAACACGGCCGGATTGTGGCTGGGCTGGCCGTGTCCGTCCATGACCCAAGCGGCAGGCAAGAGCCCGCCTTCTTGATGCAAGCGGTTGGTCAGGCCATTGGTGGTGGCTGAAGTGGAGACGTCCACCATCACCGGCAGTCCCGAGGTCGGAAAACCCATAGACACCGGATTGGGTGTGAACACCGCATCCAGCCCGCCAAAGGGCGCGACGCTGGCCGAGTTGGCATCTGAACAATGCAAGAGCATCACAAAACCCAGGTCGGTGGCGCGTTGGTGGTAGGCCGCCAGGCAAGCAATGTGGTGGCTGCGCCGAATCACCACCGTGCAAGTGCCTTGTGTGCTTGCACGTTGCATGGCCACTTCCATGGCCTGTAAAGTCAGCCAAGGGCCGGGCAGACGCTGACCGTCCCAAGTGAGGGCGGCGGGAAAGTCGGCGACCACCAGCGGGGCGCCTTCTTTGCGCATCGAGCCCGATTCGAGTTCGCCCAAATAAGATGGCAGCAAGGCCAGGCCGTGTGTGGTGTGGCCAAGCAGGTCACCTTCCACCAACACCTCAGCCACCGACTGGGCTTTGTCGTCTGGCAAACCGACTTGGGTGAGAAGCGCGTGGGCAAATTGGGTGAGTTCAGCGGCGGCATAGTTCATGAGCGTCATCTTAGTCAGATTGCCCGGCTCGATTGTCACGCCGCAGACTCAAATTGATCGGGATTTTTGCCTTTGAACGGCGCATAAAACGCTTTGATCGTCTCCATGTCCTGTTCAATATCGCCGGTGGGGTAAAACAGCGGGCCCAGACCACTGAGCTTGCGGCTGTAGTCCATGTAGCCCAGAACGATGGGCACTTGCGCTTTCAAGGCGATGTAATAAAAGCCGGTTTTCCAATAGCGCGTTTTGCTGCGTGTGCCCTCGGGCGGGATCACCAAGTGGACTGCGCCTTCGGCTTTGACCAGTGCTTGAGCGCAACTGTCCACCAGATTGGAGGCCTGTTCGCGGTTGACGGCAATGCCGCCCAGCCAACGCATGATCGGGCCAAAGGGTGGCGAGAAAATACTTTTCTTGCCCATCCAGTAGGCTTTTAAGTTCAATGCAAAAGCCACCATCAACAAGTAAGGCAGATCCCAGTTGCTGGTGTGGGGCGCGGCAATGACCACAAATTTTTGAATGCCCGGGGGCAAAGTGCCTTCGATTTTCCAGCCGGTGAGCTTGAGAAAAGCGATCGATCCCGAACGCAAAACCGTGTTCACGATCGGTGTGTCAAAGAGGGTGCGGTGCATGAAAGGTCCATCTGAAAATGAAAGAATTCGTTTTTTGACAGATGCCTTATTTCATCGTCCAACGAGGGGCCGAGCGATTATGACGTGCAGTGCATGAGGGGCTCTACATTGTGCGCAAACTCAGCTGGCCCCCAAGGCCAATTGCAAAGCCAGCTGGTTGTGCCTCTCAATCAACGGCCCCAAATCCACGGTTGTGATCTCACCCTTGCGCACCACCACGCGCCCGTTGACGATGGTGTAGTCTGCCTTGTCGCTGGCGCACAGCAGCAGCGCACCCACCGGGTCGTGCACCGCACCGCCGGCCATGCTGAGTGTGTCGGTGCGGAACATGGCGATGTCGGCGCAATAGCCTTCTTTGATTTGCCCCAGCTCATGGGCGCGACCCAGCACTTGTGCACCGCCACGCGTGGCCAGGCGCAGGGCGTCGCGGGGCGTCATGTCAGAGGGGCCTGAGTCGCAACCAAACACGGTGCGTCCGTTTTCAACGCGCGGCTTGTCCAGCGCGCGGCCCACACGCGCCAGCAGCATGGCCTGTCGGGCTTCGTTCAGCAAATGCGCCGCGTCGTTGCTGGCGCTGCCGTCTACGCCCAAGCCAATGGGCACACCGGCGTCCAGCATTTTGCGCAGGGGCAAGATGCCGCTGGCCAAGCGCATGTTGCTGCACGGGCAGTGGGCAATGCCGGTACGCGTGCGTGCAAACAAATACGCGCCTTCGTCGTCCAGCTTCACGCAGTGGGCGTGCCACACGTCGCTGCCCACCCAGCCCAAGTCTTGGGCGTATTGCGCGGGCGTGCAGCTGAATTTTTCTTGGGTGTACGCAACGTCGTGGTCGTTTTCAGCCAAGTGGGTGTGCAGGCGCACACCATGCGCACGGGCTAATTTGGCGGATTCGCGCATCAGGTCTTGGCTCACGCTAAACGGCGAGCAGGGGGCCACGGCCACATGGGTCATCGCGCCGAAGCGGGCGTCGTGCCAAGTCTCGATCAGGCGTTGGGTTTCCTTCAAAATGAAGGCTTCTTTTTCCACCACACGGTCGGGCGGCAGGCCGCCTTGGCTTTCGCCCACGCTCATGCTGCCGCGTGTGGCGGTGAAGCGCATGCCGATGGTGTGCGCTGCTTCAATGCTGTCGTCCAGTCGCACCCCGTTGGGGTAGATGTAGAGGTGGTCGCTGCTGCAGGTGCAGCCGCTCAGCAGCAGCTCGGCCATGGCCACTTGGTTCGACACCAACACCATCTCGGGGGTGAGGCCCGCCCAAATGGGGTACAGCCCTTGGAGCCAGCTGAACAGCTCGGCGTTTTGCACTTTCGGTACGGCACGTGTGAGGCTTTGCACCATGTGGTGGTGTGTGTTGATGAGGCCTGGCACCACCACGTGGCGTCGTGCGTCAATCACTTCGTCCACGTGCTGGAGCAGCGCACGCAATTGAGCATCTGTGTTTTCGCCTTCAGGAATGATGCGTTCAATGCGGCCATCCTTGAGCAGCACAGAGGCGTTGTTCATTTCGGTCTGGGCATCGTCCATGGTGGCGAGGCGTTGGGCGCGGTGGATGAGCAGTGTGGTCATGCCAAAGACTTTAACCCCAGATGCGGCACAATTTACCGATGCATACCCTTGACCCTTTCATGCCCATTGCGCAATCTGATCCCCAGGGATTTTTGAAGGCGCTGCTCCAAGTGGCCATCACCCGCGCCATGCCGCTGCACAACATGGCGGCTCATTTACCAACGCCGCCATCCGGCCCCAAAGGCCGTACCTTGGTGTTGGGTGCAGGCAAGGCCGCAGGGGCCATGGCGCAGGCGGTCGAAGCTTTATGGCCTGAGGATGCCCCGTTGTCGGGTTTGGTGGTCACCCGCTATGGACACATCCCCCCCCGCCCAGCGGGCGTGCCCGAACGCATTGAGGTGGTCGAGGCTTCTCACCCTGTGCCCGATGCGGCGGGACTGCAAGCGGCAGAGCGGATTTTGGCACTTTGCCATGGCTTGACCGCCGATGATCTGGTGCTGTGCCTGATTTCGGGGGGGGGCTCGTCCTTGCTGACTTTGCCTGCACAGGGCATCAGCCTGCCAGACAAACAAGCCATCAACCGCCAGTTGCTGGCCAGCGGCGCCAACATTGCCGAGATGAACTGTGTGCGCAAGCACCTCTCGCGCATCAAGGGCGGGCGCTTGGCGGCTGCTTGTGCGCCAGCGCGCGTGGTCACGCTCACCATCAGCGATGTGCCGGGCGATGATCCGTCGATCATCGCCAGCGGCCCCACAGTGCCCGATGCCTCCACCTGCGCTGAAGCGCTCGATGTCATGCAGCGCTATGCGATCGATGTGTCGCCGCAGGTGTTGCAAGCCTTGCAGTCCGGCGCCTTGGAAACACCCAAACCCGGCTTACCGATTTTTGATGGCAACACCCTGCAGATGATTGCCACGCCTGAGCAATCCCTGGAAGCCGCAGCCGCAGCCGCAAGGACTGTGGGATTGAATGCCTACATCCTGAGCGACGAAATGGAAGGTGAGTCGCGCGAGGTGGGCAAGGTCCACGCTGCGTTGGCCCGTGCAGCCGCGAAGGGGCAAGGGCCTTTTCAAAAACCGTGTGTGATTTTGAGCGGTGGCGAGACCACCGTCACCCTCAGACCCCAGCCAGCGGGCACCGACCCAGGCCGCGGGGGCCGAGCGGGTGAGTTTTGCATGGGGCTGCTCCAAGGGCTGCAAGGCCATGCCGGCGTGTGGGCCTTGGCCGCTGACACCGACGGCATCGATGGCATCGAAGACAATGCCGGCGCTCTTTTGGGGCCAGACACCCTGGGCCGGGCCCGTGTTTTGGGTTTAAAGCTGGAGACCCATTTGCAACGCAACGATGCCTATGCTTTTTTTGCGGCCTTGGGCGATTTGGTTGTGACCGGCCCAACCCACACCAATGTGAATGATTTCAGAGCCATTTTGATTTTGTAAAAGGAGTTGCGCCATGTCGATGAATCGCCGAACACTTTTTGCAGCCGCCAGCGCCTGGGCGGTGGATGCGGCCTTCGCTCAAAGCCCGCACCCCCATCACCCTGATTTGCCGGTGCTGCCCCCTGCGACAGAACCCTATGCGCGTTTGCAAGGGGGTCAACCGCATCATTTGACGGCCGATCAGACGGCGCAGCGTTCATTTGACAGCCCCGCCCCCCAGGGTCCGGTGGGCCGGTGGGTACCCAAAGCGGCCTTGCCGATCCCGCGCAGCGAGATGGCTTGGGCCACCGAGTGGGCTGGGCGATTGCACGTCATTGGCGGTTATGGCGAAGGCCGTGTGGACCGTGGTTACCACCATGTGTACAACCCCACGTCCGACGTGTGGCACAACGCCGCCGCTTTGCCGCGCGGTGCCAACCATGTGGCGGTGGTGACTTTGGACGGCCGCATTTACGCCTTTGGCGGTTTCATCGAGCAAAACCGCAATCCCGATGCCCATGCCTATGTGTATGACGTGAGCCAGGACAAATGGTCTACCGTGGCGCCCATGCCCCGACCGCGCGGCGCGGCCGCCGCCGTGGCCTTGAACGGCAAGGTGCATCTGATCGGCGGTGCTTCATCACCCACAGAAGAGCGCGCCAGTGTAGGTTGGCACGAAGTCTATGACCCGCAAACCGACAGCTGGAGTCGACGTAAAGCCTTGCCGGGCGCACGGGACCATGTGGGCTGCGTGGCTTACCAAAACCGCATCCATGTGGTGGGTGGACGTTTCAACACCTTTGAATACAACACGGCCTTGCACCATGTGTACCTGCCCGAGCGTGACACTTGGGAGCTGCGCGCCCCCTTGCCCACTGCCCGCTCAGGGCATGGCTTGGTGATTTACCGCGACCGGTTTTTTGCCATGGGCGGCGAGGGCGGCATCATCAACAAACCGGGCCAGCAAACCGTGTTTGGCCAAATGGAAAGCTATGACCCCCAGTCGGACAGTTGGCTGTCGCACGGGGCCATGCCGACCCCGCGTCATGCGGTGGGCGCCGTGGCGATTGGCGATTGGATTTACGTGGCCGGTGGGGGTGCCGTGTTGGGCGGCGGGGTCCAATCGGCTGTACATGAGGCTTTTAGCATTTAAATGAAGCTTTTTGTATTTATTTAACTTTACATAAAATTGCCTGGATGATGGCATTCTTTTCACAAAATCAAACCACAATTGGGTATTGAATGGTCTATTTTTAACGGGAAATACCGATATGAAAATTCATTTTTCAAGCCAAAAGACGCTGTGTGCAGCTTGGGTGGCTTTGTTTTTGGTGGCTTGCGGCGGTGGGGCAGGCAGCAGTGTGTCGGTGCCCGGCGCACCGACCATCGCCTCGGCTACCGCGGGCAACGCCAGCGCCAGCGTTGCCTTCAGTGCGCCCGCATCCAATGGTGGTGCCAGCATCACCGCTTACGCCGTTTCGTGCGTGAGCGGTTCCAGCGGCTCCAGTGGCACCGGCACCGCCAGCCCGATTGGGGTCTCGGGCTTGACCAATGGCATGGCCTACAACTGCAGCGTCACCGCCAGCAACAGCGCGGGTGCCAGCGCAGCGTCTGCCGCAGTCACTGTGACGCCCGCGGCAGGAGCCATGGTCAGCACCACTGCGGGCGTTCTATGCAGTGTGATGAACAGCGGCAATCAAGCTTTGTCGTATACGCATTCTGCGCCAGGCATTGCGAGCACTGCGGTCAATGACAGCTTGGCATTCAATTACAGCTGGACCTGCAGCAGCAGTTTGCGCACGATGTCTGGCAATGGCGTGCCCAACCATGTCGTCACAGGCGGTAACTTTGCAACCAAGGTCTCGGCGCAGTCCTTGTCAGGCAGCGTGACCTTGACGCCAGTGGCCAACAGCGCCAGCACGCCCGTTAAATTGCCTGGTTTTGCCCTCAACAGCGTGAAGATGGACCCCGGCACTGCCGGCACCTGCACCAGCACAGCCATTTCTGCGACAGCGGGTTGTGACTATGCCGGTGGCAATGGCGTGTGGCGCATGGAGGCAATGGGCGACCCCGCTGTGAGCCCCTGGAAGTTTGACTTTGGCACCGATGTGAACAACGCGCACGTTCAGCCTAACGGTCAGTACCACTACCACGGCATGCCGACCCAATTGATTTCTAAATTAAACAATGCGAGCACCACCAGCATGACCTTGGTGGGTTGGGCAGCCGATGGGTTCCCGATCTACGCCAACTATGGCTACAGCTCGGCCAACAATGCATCTTCTGCGCTCAAGGAAATGAAGGGCAGTTATCAAGTGAAGGCAACGCCTGATGCCAATCGGCCGTCTGTGACGCTCTTTGCCATGGGTCATTTCCAGCAGGACTGGCTCTATGTTGCTGGCCAAGGTGATTTGGACGAGTGCAATGGACGCAACGGTGTAACGCCTGAGTTTCCACAAGGCATTTACCACTACTACATCACCAAGACCTACCCGTTTATTCAGCGGTGTGTGAAGGGTTCGCCCGCATCATGGGCCTTCATGCCCTGAGGTGTTGGAGCAGTGTCAGCCGATGATTTCAATGTTTGCTAGGCCTTGGCTGGCATGGCTCTTGTGTTTGGCCAGCGCCAGTGCGCAAGCCCATTTGATGGTGGCGCAAAAAGGCACACTCCATCTGCAAGGCGACGGCGCTTACATGGTCGTCTCCCTGCCTGTCTCGGCTTTCCAGGGCATTGATGACGACGGCGATGGCGCTTGGTCATCCCAAGAGTTGGGTTTGCATTCGGCCCAGATCCATGGCCAGTTGGCGCAGCAGTTGCGTTTGCGCGACGCGCAGGGTGACCGGCCCATCGAGGGCGTGACACTGATTCCCACGCCGCCAGACGACAAACCCGGTGATCCCGTCACCCAATTGGTGGTCATGGCCCGATTTGCATTGGCCCGTCCCGTGGCGCGCGATGCCGCTGATCCCGAGAAGGGTTTGGTTTTTCATGCGGGCCTTTTTGGTCAGCAAGCAGCAGAAAAACAGCTGAGCATCACAGTGACCCAAGGGGCGCACACACAGTTGTTGATGCTGTCGCCAGAACGACCTGCGCTGGCGCTGTTTCCGAGCGGCTGGCAGGTGTTGGTGGACTATCTGCAACTGGGTGTTCTGCATATTCTGACGGGTGGGGATCATTTGCTTTTCTTGGCCGTAGTTTTGCTGGCTGGAGGGACTTGGCGGCAGGTGCTCTACCTGCTCAGCGCCTTCACCGTGGGTCATGCGGTGACGCTGGCGTGGGGCTTGATGGGCCAGGTGCCGTTCAGTGTGAAATGGGTGGAGACCAGCATCGCCGCCACCATTGTGGTCATGGCGGCCATGGAGGCCGGTTTGCACCGCCGTCAAACAACCGTCTCTTTGCGTTGGCGCCTGGTCTGTGTCTTTGCTTGTGCGTTGTTGCATGGACTGGGTTTGGCCTCGGGTTTGCTGGCCCTGGGTCTGGACCCCGCACACCGCCTATGGAGTTTGCTGGGTTTTAACCTGGGTGTGGAGTCAGGGCAATGCGTGGTGGCGCTGGCTTGTGCGGGAGTGTGGCACTTGCTGGTCAAGCGCTGGACGCCGCAGCATCCAATGCGTTGCAAACAACTGTGCCTCGGTGTGGCCATCATGGTGGGGACGTTCTGGACGATTGAGAGGCTGCTTTGATGTGTGTCAATGCCCCCCCTGCCCAAGGCTGGCAAAGTGGCTCACATGACGACGTCCCTTTTGACCGATGTGATCGCTCTTGCCCCTTCTGCCACAGCAGGCACTGTGTTGATTCGACGCGGTCAAACTTTGTCGCATGCCTTGCATCTGATGACCGGTCGCGTCACCTTGGGCTTGGTGGACAGCGGGCATTTGACGCACCAATTGGGCATGGTGGAGGGCCCCTTTTGGCTGGAGGCTGCTTCGTCTTTGTTAGGTCTTTCGCCGGTGATGGATGCGGTCAGCGAAACCCCTGTGCAGCTGCAATGGGTACCCTTGTTGGCGTTTCTTGCCAGCGTGCAGGCCGTCACTGAACCTGCCCAATCCTTGTTGACCGATTTGGCCAGTGCGCAGCGCCAACAAACCGAGTTGGCCGTCAGTCGTTTGGCCAAGGACGCCGATGCCCGATGCGCCGAATGGTTGTTGCGCCACGCAAAACCGGCTGACAAGCTGGGCGCGATGGTCGTCACTTTGAACCAACGCAAGCGGTTGATTGCGGCCCAGCTTGGCATCGCGCCAGAAACCTTCTCGCGGGTGCTGGGGCATTTGCGCAGTCTGAACCTGATCAGTGGCAGCGGCCGCATGTTGTTCCTGCCCGATCCGCAAGGTCTACGTGCCTTGGCCGAGGCTTGATGCGAGCAAGGCCCCTGCGTCTTCGTACCAAAACATCAACGCAACGTCATAGCTCTCCCACACGCAGCCGTTGCAGCCCCGACCGCAGCAGGATGTGGGCTCGGGCGGCGGTTCTCGAAAATCGTGGCCAGCCGCTTGCAGACGCGCCTGAAACTGCGCAATGCCCCGGCGTACCGAAGCACGCTGGGACGGGTTGGGGTCGATGATGGGGTGCTCGTTTTCGGTCATGCTGGAAGGTGGCGCATGCGCTGAACGCAGGTCAACACGAAGTGCGGGTGATAGTTGACAGTGTTACATTGTGCTTCAATCTCTCGGCGAGAAAGACTGGAGCCAACATACCAGGCACGGACTTTGCTGTTGATTAATTCAAATTCTTTTGCGCGCAGACATGACCACCCCCCTTTTGTCTTTGCAAGGCATCACCAAGCGTTACCCCGGCGTTGTGGCCAACCAGGCTGTATCGCTTGCCGTGATGCCCGGCCAGGCCCATGCCGTGCTGGGCGAAAACGGTGCGGGCAAATCGACCTTGATGAAAATCATTTACGGTGCGCTCCAACCTGACGAGGGTCAGGTTTTTTTCAAGGGCCAGCCGGTCAGCATCCGCAATCCGCAAGAAGCGCGCAAGCTGGGCATCAGCATGGTGTTTCAGCACTTCAGCCTGTTTGACACGCTCACCGTGGCTGAAAACGTCTGGCTGGGGCTGGACAAGTCGCTGAGCCTGGCCGAAGTGACGCAGCGTATGCTGGCCAAGGCCAGTGCCTACGGCCTGGACTTGGAGCCCGAGCGCCCGGTGCATACCTTGAGCGTCGGCGAGATGCAGCGGGTGGAAATCATCCGTGCCTTGCTCAGTGAGCCCAGGCTGTTGATCCTGGATGAGCCCACTTCGGTACTGACGCCGCAAGCTGTCGAAAAATTATTTGTCGTGCTGCACACATTGGTGAGCCAAGGCTGCAGCATTTTGTACATCTCCCACAAGCTGCATGAGATCCGGGCGCTGTGCAGCGCCTGCACCGTGTTGCGTGGCGGTCAGGTGACAGGCGTGTGTGATCCCCGAGAAGAAACCAATGCATCCCTTAGCCGTTTGATGATTGGGGCTGAACCTCCCGCTTTGGCGCACACACCGCCCAGCCCCGGCGCTGTGGTGTTGTCAGTTCATAAGCTGCAGCTGGCGGCTCAAGACCCCTTTGGTGTTGACCTTGAGAATATCAGCTTGCAAGTGCGCAGCGGTGAGGTCGTGGGCCTGGCGGGCGTGTCAGGCAATGGTCAGCGCGAGTTGATGTGGGCCTTGTCGGGTGAAGACACCCGCGCAGAGCCCCTTGTGATTGAGGTTTCGGGTCAGCCTGCAGGCCGTTCGGGTCCTCAGGCGAGACGTCAACTGGGTTTGCACTTTGTACCCGAAGAGCGCTTGGGCCGGGGGGCGGTGCCGACTTTGAGTCTGGCGCACAACCTGCTGTTGACCCGCAGCGAATCCCTGGGTGCGGTCGGCTGGATTCGCATGGGGATGCTGGCCGAGCAGGCCAGCCGCATTCTTACGCGCTTCAAGGTCAAAGCCGCCGGACCGGGCGCGACTGCGCGGTCGCTTTCGGGCGGTAATTTGCAAAAATTCATTGTGGGGCGCGAGATCAGTGCCGCGCCTACTTTGCTCATCCTTTCACAACCGACTTGGGGCGTTGACGTCGGCGCAGCGGCGCAGATACGCGCCGAGATCCTGGCTTTGCGCGATGCGGGTTGCGCGGTGCTGGTGGTGAGCGAAGAGCTGGAAGAGTTGTTTGAAATTGCTGACCGTCTGCATGTGATGGCCAAAGGGCGTTTGTCGCCCTCGCTGCCCAGGCCCGAGGCCACTGCGGCATTGATGGGCGAATGGATGAGCGGCTTGTGGCCTGGCAACACGGTGGAGGCCACGCATGCTCCGGCTTGAAGCCCGGCCCGAAGCCTCCAAGTTGTGGGGCTATGCCTCCCCGGTATTGGCTTTGATATTGACCGTAGGGGTTGGTGTGGCCATCTTCATGGCCTTGGGCAAAGACCCGGTGCGTGGGCTGCAGATGTTTTTTTGGGAGCCGGTCAAGTCGGCGTATGCCTTGGGCGAGCTGATGGTCAAAGCCACGCCGCTGTTGGTGATCGCCTTGGGTCTGGGGATTTGTTTCCGCTCCAATGTCTGGAACATTGGTGCCGAAGGCCAGTTTGTCATGGGGGCAGTAGCCGCCGGGGGCGTGGCTTTGCTGGCGGACAAAGACACAGGCCGCTGGGTCGTGCTGGCCATTGTGTTGGCAGGTATTTTGGGCGGCATGCTGTGGGCAGGCTGGGTGGCCTTGCTGCGCGACAAGTTCAATGCCAACGAAATTTTGGTCAGCCTGATGCTGGTGTATGTGGCCGACATGGTGCTCAGCTATTTGGTTTACGGCCCCTGGAAAGACCCGGCGGGCTACAACTTTCCGCAAACCAAAACCTTTGCGTCTGTGACGCAGATACCGCGTTTGATGTCGGGCTCGCGTGTGAGTGTGGGTCTGCTCATCGCCTTGGCGGGGGTGGGCTTGAGCTGGGTCTTTTTATTCCGTACCCGTGCAGGCTTTGCGCAGCAGGTGGGTGGTTTGGCACCTGCAGCAGCGCGCTATGCCGGGTTTTCATCGCGCAAGGCTTTGTGGGTGGCGCTGCTGGTGTCGGGTGGCGCGGCGGGGCTGGCCGGTGCGCTGGAGGTGGCGGGCCCGATGGGGCAACTCACACCGTATGTGCCGGCGGGCTATGGTTTTGCGGCGATCATCGTGGCCTATGTGGGCCGCTTGCACCCCGTGGGCATGGTGTTTTCGGCCGTGCTGATGAGCATGTTCTATATCGGGGGCGAATTGGCGCAGTCCCGTTTAGGTTTGCCCAAGTCGATCACGGGGGTGTTTCAAGGTTTGTTGTTGTTCAGCTTGTTGGCATGTGACACGCTGGTGGCCTATCGCCTGCGATGGCTGAGCGGGAGGGCCTGATGGAAACATATGCCCTGTTGATGGCTGCCACGCTCAATGCAGGCACTGTGCTGGCTTTGGCTGCCTTGGGTCTGCTGATCAACGAGAAAGCAGGTATCGTTAATTTAGGCGCCGAAGGCCTCATGTTGTGCGCCGCCATTGCCGGTTTTGCGACCGTGGTGCACACTGGCAATGACCTGCTCGGTTTTGCGGCGGGCATGGGCGCCGGCGCCGTGCTGGCAGCTGTCTTCGGCCTGTTGGTCATATGGCTGGGCACCAACCAATATGCCACTGGGCTGGCACTGAGCTTGTTTGGTGTGGGGTTTTCTGCATTTGCAGGCATTGGTTATGTGCAAGAGAAACTGCCGCCCCGTGTGCCGTTTGAAGTGCCTTTTTTGGCTGACATCCCCTGGATGGGGCCCGCACTGTTTCGCCAGCATCCGCTCGTTTATGGTGCAGTGGCACTGGCTGGGGGCTTGATTTGGTTTTTATACCGCACCCGCACCGGCTTGGTGCTGCGCTCGGTGGGCGAGTCGCCAGAGTCTGCGCATGCCTTGGGTTACAACGTCAGGCGCATCCGCTTTGCCGCCGTCGTGGCTGGCGGCGCGCTGTGTGGATTGGCCGGGGCCTATATCTCTGTGATTTACACCCCGTTGTGGGTGGAAGGCATGGTGGCCGGCAAAGGCTGGATTGCGCTGGCCCTGACCACCTTTGCCACCTGGCGTCCGGCACGCGTTTTGCTCGGTGCTTATCTGTTTGGCGGTGTCACCATGCTGCAGTTCCATTTGCAAAGCACGGGCGTCGATGTGCCCAGCCAGTTGCTGACGGCGCTGCCTTACATGGCGACCATTGTGGTGTTGGCCCTGATTTCACGCAATCCGGCTTGGATTCGGGTCAATATGCCCACATCGCTCGGAAAACCCTTTCAACCGGGGTCATAATAAATTTTCTCGTGTGCAACTCGTCCATTCATAAAGGAATTTTCATGACAGACTTGACCAAGCGTTCGATTCTCAAAACGGTGGCTTTGTCCGCTGTGGCTGCTGCCGCTGCGCTGAGCTTGCTCGGCTGCAGTAAAAAAGAAGAAGCGCCTAAAGCCCAAGCGCCCGCTGCCAAAGTGGAGCCTTTGAAAGTGGCCTTCGCTTACGTTGGTCCCGTGGGCGACGGCGGCTGGACCTTTGCGCATGACAACGCCCGCAAGGCCGTAGAAAAAGAATTTGGCGACAAAATCGTCACCAGCTTTGTCGAAAACGTCAAAGAAAACGCCGACGCTGAGCGCGTCTTTCGCGACATGGCCGGGCAAGGCAACAAACTGATCTTTGGCACGACTTTTGGCTACATGGAGCCGATGCTCAAAGCCGCAGCCGACCTGAAGGATGTCAAGCTTGAGCACGCTACCGGTTACAAAACCGCTGACAACATGCGCACGTATGACAGCCGTACCTACGAGGGCGCTTACATGGCGGGCGTGATCGCCGGCAAGATGACCAAGTCCAATACCTTGGGTGTCGTGGCCTCTGTGCCCATTCCTGAGGTGGTGCGCAACATCAACAGTTTTACATTGGGCGCCCAATCGGTGAACCCCAAAGTCAAAACCAAAGTGGTCTGGGTCAACGAGTGGTTCAACCCACCCAAAGAAACAGAAGCGGCCACTGCGTTGATCAACGGCGGCGCAGATGTTTTGATGCAAAACACCGACTCCCCAGCTGTGTTGCAAACGGCCGAGAAGATGGGCAAACGCGCCTTTGGCTGGGACTCCGACATGACCGCCTATGGCCCCAAAGCCCATTTGGGTTCTGCCGTGATCAACTGGGCGCCTTATTACATCAAAGCCGTGGGCGAAGCCTTGGAAGGCAAGTGGGCGACCAGCCAGAGCTGGTGGGGCGTGAAAGAAGGCGCTATCGACATGGTCTCGGTGGCGGCAGATGTGCCCGAGGACGCCAAAAAGAAACTGGATGATGTCAAAGCGGGCCTGAAGGACGGCAGTTTCAGCATTTGGAAAGGCCCGATTCTGGGTCAAGACGGCAAAGAAGTGCTCGCCAAAGACGCTGTGGCTGATGACAAGTTTTTGGGCGGCATCATGTTCTACGTCAAAGGCGTGGAAGGCAAAATTCCTGGCGGTAAATAAGCCATCCAAGTGGGCCAGCGCAATTTGAGTGGCTCATCATCCTGGGTGCCTTGGGCTGTCATTGCGAAGGTGATCCGGAATCCAAAGCCGCTTGACGAAAGTCAGGCGGCTTTTTTCATTCCCGCGCGTAACATAGGGCAACTTACCGGGAGACACAGATGTTCAAAGTCCACGCAATTCCCTCTGACCGACTGCCTTCTTTACTCAAGGCCATGCCCAAGGCCGAGTTGCACATCCACATTGAAGGCTCGCTCGAGCCAGAAATGATCTTTGCGCTGGCCGCACGCAACGGACTCAACTTGCCGTATGCCCATGTCGAGGCCCTGCGCGGCGCCTACGCTTTCAGCGATTTGCAAAGTTTTTTGGATGTGTATTACGCCGGTGCCAGTGTGCTGCTGCACGAGCAGGATTTTCACGACATGGCCATGGCCTATTTTGCAAAGGCTGCCGCGGACCATGTGGTGCGCGCCGAATTGTTTTTTGACCCGCAAACGCACACAGCCCGGGGCGTGGCCATGGGTGCCGTCATTGAAGGCCTGCACCGGGCTTGCGCAGATGCGCAGGCCCAATGGGGCCTCAGCGCCGATTTGATTCTGTGTTTTTTGCGCCATCTGTCCGAGGAGGATGCGATGGCCACATTGGAAGAGGCCATGCCTTGGCGGGACCAATTCATCGGCGTAGGGCTGGATTCAAGCGAGCTTGGAAATCCACCTGAAAAGTTTGCCCGCGTATTTGCCCGTGCACGCGAGCAGGACTTGCATGTGGTGGCCCATGCCGGCGAGGAAGGGCCCCCTGCTTACATCTGGAGCGCGCTCGACACTTTGAAAGTCGAGCGCATTGACCACGGCGTGCAGGCGATTCAAGACGCAGCCCTGATGAAGCGCCTGGCCGACACCCAGATGCCGCTGACAGTCTGCCCCTTGTCGAACCTCAAGCTGTGTGTGTTCAGCAACTTGAGCGACCACCCCCTGGGGCAGATGCTCGACGCCGGACTGAACGTCACCCTGAACTCGGATGACCCGGCCTATTTTGGCGGCTACCTGAATGACAATTACCTGCAAAGCTTTGCTGCTTTGCGTTTGAATGGACAGCATGCCTACCAGCTCGCTGCCAACAGCATTCAGGCCAGCTTTGCCGCAGAGGAGAAAAAGCACACATGGATGCACGAACTCAAGCAGTGCTTTCAGGGGTTTTCAGAGCAGGATTGAGATCACTGTTTCTCCAACGCCTTCTTGCCCGCACCCGCATAGTCACCCGCATACACATGCAAGAACTTGGCGGGGTCAATGTATTTGCGCAAGGCGGCATTCACTTCGGCCAGGCTGGCTTTGTCAATGGCTGCATCCGTTTGCTCGCTGAAGGCCATGGTCCGACCCGTGTTCAGTTGGTTGGCCAGTCCTGCAGCCAGTGAAGCGTCTTGGGCCCGAGAAATTTTGCGATCTTCCTGCAGCGATTTTTTCGCGTCGCTCAATTCTTCTTCGGTCACGCCGTCCTGCACCCAACGGGCCAGTTCTTCACGCACACCGGTTTTGAGTTTGTCCAGATTATTCGGGGCATAGATGGCATAGAGCTTGAGCATGCCGACGGCTTCGAAAGCGCTGACCGACAAGCCACTGCCTGCGCCGTAGCTGATGCCGTCTTTTTGACGCAAGCGGTCAAACAGGCGCGACTTGACGCCCCCGCCCAGCACTTTGTTGGCCAGCATCAGGGGCACGTAGTCGGGCATGTCGTCTTTCAGCGCGACAGGCAGGGCGGCCAGGTAAAAGGCGTTGGCTTTGTCGGGCGCTTGCAAGGTGGTTTCGCCGGGTTTGGCGGTGCCAGGCAGGCTGCTCAGGCGTTCGTAGCGGGCTTTGCTTTTCCAGTTGCCAAACAAGCTTGACAGCTGGGTTTGCACAGCAGCAGCGTCAAAGTCGCCGACCAGCGCCAACTCGGCATGGTCTGCGCCATAAAACTGCGCATGAAAACGCTTGAGTTCGTCCAGTTTGGCCGCTTTCAAGCGGGTGGTCATCTCGTCAAAACTGAGCGAGGCCCGCACGTCACCTTGGCGGTAAACGTCCATGGCCCGGGCTATCGCTTGCGAGCCTAGGCCTTGGGGTTCGTTGCGCTGATTGTCGATTTGCGACAGATTTTCTTTCACCACCAGCTCGAATTCGGCCGCAGGAAATGCAGGGGTGCGCAACGCGTCGCGCACCAACTCCAGCACTTGGGGCAAATTTTTGCGCAAGGTGTCAAAACGCACGGTCACGTTTGGGCCACCGCCCGAGATGCTGAGCTGGGTTTTGAGTTCGTCCAATTTGGCCGCCATGTCGGCGCGGTTCATTTTTGTCGTGCCGCGCATCAGCAGGTCGGCCACCAGACTGGAGGTGGTGGCTTGGCCGAACAGGTTTTTCTCATCACCCCAGCTCAAGTGCAGCGAACCGCTGACGGTTTCTCCGCGTGTTTTTTTCGGTGTCAGGGCCAGCTTCATGCCGCTGGCCAGCCGGGTGCGCAGGGTGCGTTTTTCGATGTTGGCGGGTGTGACGTCAAAATTTTCGCCTTCACTCACGGCGGCGCGGCCTTGGTAGTTTTCAACCAGTTGGGCCACGTTCACCGCAGCAGGTGGGGTCACGCGGTCCGGTGTCTTGGTGGGCACAAACTGCCCGTAAGTGCGATTGCTTTCCTTGAAATAGTTTTGCGCCACGCGCTGAACGTCTTGCAGGCTCAGTGCTTCAATGCGGTCGCGGCTGACAAAGAACAAGCGCCAGTCGCCATTGGCCATGGACTCGGACAACTGCACAGCGAGTTTTTCGGGGTCGTTGAGGGTCTTGTCGATCTCGCTGAGCAAGCTGGCTTTGGCGCGGCGCAATTCGCTGTCGGTGACGGGTGCTTTGGCGATGTTTTCCAGGCTGTCGAGCATGACTTTGCGCACATCGGCCAGTTTCTGGTCTTTGTTCAACTCGCTCATGAAAATCAGGTAACTGGTCTCTGCAAGTTCAAAATTCCAAGGACTGACGGAGACGGCTTTTTTGCCTTGCACCAGACTTTTGTGCAGTCGACCATTGGGCGTGCCCGCCAAGATCTCGCTGAGGGCCGCTACAGCCGCTGCATCGGGGTGGCTGCCCGCAGCGGTGTGGTAAAGCACCCCTGCCAACAGGGTGTCGCCGACTCGGCTGACGGTGACTTCGCGCGGGCCGTCTTGCACCGGGTCTTGCGTGTAAGTCACGGGCAGCGTGCGCGACGGTTTGGGAATGACACCATAGATACGCTGAATGTCTGCCAGTGTGCTGGCAGCGTCAAATTTACCGGCCACCATCAGCACCGCGTTGTCGGGCTGGTAGTACTGGCGATAAAAAGCTTGCAGGTTTTCAATTTGGACGTTCTCGACATCCGTGCGTGCACCGATCGTGCTTTTGCCGTAGTTGTGCCAGTCGAATGCGGTGGAAGCCATGCGTTGCCACAGCGATTGCGCGGGGTTGTTTTCGCCCGATTCCATTTCGTTGCGCACCACCGAAAATTCGGTGTCCAGGTCTTTGCGGGCGACCAGGCTGTTGACCATGCGGTCGGCTTCCATCTCCAGCGCCCAGGTCAGGTTGTCTTCGTTGGCAGGAAAGGTTTCAAAGTAATTGGTACGGTCGTAAAACGTGGTGCCATTGAAATGCATGCCGCGCTTGCCCAACGCCTGCATGATGTTGCTGCGTGTGGGTGTGCCCTTGAAAACCATGTGCTCCAGCAAGTGCGCCATGCCGGTTTCGCCGTAGTTTTCGTGTCGACTGCCCACCAAGTAAGTGATGTTGACCGTGGTCGTGGGCTTGGAAGCATCGGGGGCCAGCAGCACCCGCAGGCCGTTAGATAAACGGTATTCGGTAATGCCCTCAACTTGGGTGATGCGTTGTGGATTGGCTGCAGCGACGGCTGCGGCAACGGCAGGTGCTTGCGCTTGTGCAGCCCCTTGCAGGCCGCCCCAAGCGGCGGCAATGATCACGGCAACGGCGGTCAAACGCATGCAAATTCTCTCAGTCAATTGAAGTCGCTTTGTTATACACCTGCCCAATGCCTTTTCAGGACATGGCCACATAAATCAAGGGCTGTATGGGCTTCACGAATCAGCTTGCCCATGGTCACAAAGCCGTGTATCTGGCGTTCAAAGCACAGGTATTGCGTATCAACCCCAGCCTGAGACAGGGCATCGGCATACATGCGGCCTTCATCCCGCAAAGGATCAAAACCTGCCGTCAGCACCAAGGCGGCGGGCAGTCCGGCGTGTGTGGAGGCCATCAGGGGAGAGGCACGCCAATCGTCGGCATCGTGGTCTTGACGCAAGTAATTGGCGGTGTACCAGCGCATCGCGTCTTGCGTGAGCATGTAGCCTTGCCCATTGGCGTGGTAGGAAGGTGTGTCGGGCCGCATCGTGACCGCGGGATAAATCAGCAATTGGAAATCCGGATGCGCTGGTTGGCCGCGCAGCCCCAGGCACATGGCGGCTGCGATGTTGCCGCCCGCACTGTCGCCACCCACAGCAATGCGAGCCGGGTCAATCTGCAGCGAAGCTGCATTGGCAACTGCCCATGCAAAGGACGCCATGGCATCGTCATAAGCGGCCGGAAAGGGGGCCTCTGGCCCCAAGCGGTAGTCCACCGAAAACACCGCAGCGCCTGAAGCATTGCACAAAGCGCGACAGACCACGTCGTGGGTTTCAATGTCACCCACGGTCCAGCCGCCGCCATGGAAATACAAAAGAGCGGGCAGTGTTTCGTGTGCTTGGCTGCCCATGGGGCGGTATTCACGCACGGCAATGGAAACGCCGTTGTGCGACAGCGTGTGATCTTGTGTTGCGGCTACGGGCGTAGCTTGCGGCTGGCTCAGGGTGCGGCGCTGCAAATAGGCTTGCCGTGCCTGCGGTGCTGTAAGGGTGTAGGCGGGCGGCACACCTTGGGCGGCCATGAGGTCCAAAAATTGTCGGGCTTGGGGGTCGAGCATGTTGTGGTCTCCTAGGGTGAGCGGGTGAACACATTCAACTTTAATGCAGTTGCAAGCGGCGGGCTGTCATGTCTGTAAAATGCTTGAAAGCCCGCGCTCCGGCGGGCTTTGCTTTTGATTCATCCGGAGCCATGTAGAGGACTACCATGTATAAAAACCTCGCTGCCGCTTTCGCGGCCGCTTGTTTGTTTTCGCTTTCCCCCAACACCTGCGCACAGCCGCTCAAAGCCGGCTTTGTGTATGTCACGCCTGTCACTGAAGCCGGTTGGACGCGGCAACACGAAGAGGGCCGCAAGGCGGTGGACAAGGCCTTGGGGGCTTCCGTTCAAACCACTTTGGTCGAGAACGTGGCCGAGGGCGCAGACGCCGAACGCGTGATTCGGGATTTGGCCCGCGAAGGCCACAACATCATTTTCACCCCCAGTTTTGGTTACATGGAGCCGACGCTCAAGGTGGCGCAAGAGTTTCCGCAAGTGAAGTTCGAGTCCATCACCGGTTACAAAACCTTGCCGAATGTGGCGGTGGCCAATGCGCGTTACTACGAAGGCCGCTACCTGGCGGGCGTGGCGGCAGGCCGCATGACGCGCACACATCTGGCGGGTTATGTGGCGGGCTTTCCGATCCCGGAAGTCTTGCAGGGCATCAATGCCTTTACTTTGGGCATGCGTTCGGTCAACCCGCGCGCACAGGTCAAGGTGGTGTGGCTCAACAGCTGGTTTGATCCCACCAAAGAGCGGGATGCCGCCATGGTGTTGTTCAACCAAAACGTGGACGTGATCGCTTTTCACACCGGCTCCACGGCGGTGATGGCGGCTGCGCAAGAGCGCGGCAAGATGGCGGTGGCCTACCACTCTGACATGCGCAAAGTCGCGCCCGATGCCCAAATCATTGCCGTCACCCACGAGTGGGGCGCTTATTACACGGCGCGCATCAAGGCTTTGCAGCAAGGCCATTGGCAGTCAGGCCATGTGTGGGGCGGCATCAAAGAAGGCATGGTCCGCGTAGGGGACTTTGGTCCCAAGGTGCCCCAAGCGGTGCAAGCCGAAGTACTGGCCAAGCAAAAAGAGATGGCCAACGGCAAGCTGCAAGCCTTTGCCGGCCCGATCACCGACAACGAAGGCAGGCCGATGCTGCCGGCCGGTCAGACCTTGACGGATGCGCAAATTTTGGCCATGAACTATTTGGTGGCCGGTGTGCAGGGCAAGGTCGCTAAATAAGCGATTGACCCGCTAGCGCTGCGTGACACCCAAGGCGAAGCCATGACTTCGATGCCCACCATTTTGGTTGGCATCATGGTGTGACTGGGCTCAAGAATCCAATTGGATATTGCGTGCCTTGGCCAGGGCCGTCCAGCGGGCGATGTCTTTCTTCATGTAGGTCGCAAATTCAGCCGGTTTCATGGGCATCAACTCGACGGCTTCGGCGCTGAGTTTGTCCTTGAAGTCGGGTTGTGCCAAGACGGCCGCCATCCCGTCATTGAGTTGTTTGACAATGGCGGCCGGCAGGTTGGCCGGTCCCACCACGCCGTACCATTGCTGCGCATCAAAACCTTTGAGGCCGGCCTCCTCCAGGGTCGGTACATCTTTGAGTTGGGGATGGCGCTGTGTGCCGGTCACGGCCAGGGCGCGGATGCGTCCGCCGCGAATGTGCGGCAGCGCCGCTGCCAGGCCCGGGAACATCATCTGCGTTTGCCCCCCAATCAGATCGGTGATGGCAGGCGCGATGCCGCGGTAAGGAATGTGGACCAAGAAACTGTTGGTTTGCATCTTGAACAGTTCGGCCGTCAGGTGCGTGAGTGAGCCCGCGCCAGCAGAGCCGTAAGACAGCTTGCCCGGGTTTTGCTTCATGTAGGCCAGGAAGGCCTGGATGTTTTGCGGTGCCAATTGGGTGTTGCAGACCAGCACATTCGGTGTCGAGCCGATCATGCCAATGGGGGTGAAGTCGGCCATCGGGTCATAGGGTAATTTGCGTGTGGCCGGTGCCGTGCCATGCGTAGCCACATAGCCTTGCATCAGGGTGTAGCCGTCGGCGGGCGCTCTGGCGGTGGTTTGGGCGGCAATCACGCCGCCGCCGCCGCCCAGATTGTCGACCACCATGGGTTGTCCCATGACGCGACTCAAGCGGTCGCACAGTGCGCGCCCGACCATGTCCGAGCCGCCGCCGGCTGCAACGGGCACGATGTATTTGATGGGTTTGTTGGGATAGGCGCTTTGGGCTTGAGCCCATTCGGGCAGTCCGAGCAGGGCGGGGCTGGCTTGTAAAAGAGTACGGCGTTTCATGGGGGCTCCTGAGGCTTTGCGCGAATTAACGGGGTAGTATGCTGCCTGAGACGAGTTGAAGGAATGAATATTGTTCCAATCCTACAATCCGATTATTCACACAGAAACGACAAACGCATGAGCATCAAAAGTGACAAATGGATTCGCCGCATGGCTCAAGAGCACGGCATGATCGAGCCCTTTGAGCCAGGTCAAGTTCGCCAAAACGCGGCAGGCGAGAAAATTGTCAGCTATGGCACCAGCAGTTATGGTTATGACATTCGTTGCGCGCCTGAATTCAAGGTCTTCACCAACATTTACAGCACCGTGGTGGATCCGAAAAATTTCGATCCCAAAAGCTTTGTCGACATCGAGTCCGACGTGTGCATTATTCCACCCAATAGTTTTGCTTTGGCCAGAACAATGGAATACTTTCGAATTCCCCGTAATGTGTTGACGGTGTGCTTGGGCAAAAGCACCTATGCCCGATGCGGCATCATTGTGAACGTCACCCCTTTTGAGCCCGAGTGGGAAGGCTATGTGACTTTGGAGTTCTCCAACACCACGCCGCTGCCCGCCAAAATTTATGCGGGTGAGGGTTGCGCGCAGGTCTTGTTTTTCGAAAGTGACGAGGTTTGCGAAACGAGTTACAAGGACCGGGGCGGCAAATACCAAGGCCAGGTGGGCGTTACTTTGCCTAAAGCCTGAGTTTGAAATGGGCGCCACAAGGGGGCATATTCGGGGTCATTCAAAAGCGTCATCCCAAAATGCGACAATACGCTATTAATGACAGACTCCTTTTCCAATCTCTCTCTGGCTGAGCCCTTGGCTCGCGCTGTCGCCGAAATGGGCTACACGTCCATGACGCCGATCCAGGCGCAAGCCATTCCTGTGGTGTTGACCGGTCAAGACGTGATGGGCGCAGCCCAGACCGGAACCGGCAAAACAGCGGCGTTCTCTTTGCCTTTGTTGCAACGGCTGCTCAAGCACGAAAACAGCTCCACCTCCCCCGCGCGTCACCCGGTGCGCGCTTTGGTGCTGCTGCCTACCCGCGAGCTGGCCGACCAGGTGGCCCAGCAAATCAAGCTCTACGCCAAATACACCCAAATGCGCAGCACGGTGGTGTTTGGTGGCATGGACATGAAGCCGCAAACGCTGGAACTCAAAAGAGGCGTAGAAATTTTGGTGGCCACACCAGGACGATTGCTGGACCATATCGAAGCCAAAAATGCCGTGCTCAACCAAGTGGAGTACGTGGTGCTTGACGAAGCCGATCGCATGCTCGACATCGGATTTTTACCGGACCTGCAGCGCATCCTGAGCTTTTTGCCCAAGCAGCGCACCACCTTGCTGTTTTCGGCCACGTTCTCGCCAGAGATCAAGCGCCTGGCGAGCAGCTATTTGCAAAATCCTGTGACCATCGAGGTGGCGCGGCCCAATGAAACCGCCTCCACCGTTGAGCAGCGGTTTTATGCCGCGCAAGACGACGACAAGCGCCGTGTGGTCAAGCACGTGCTGGCAAGTCGGGGCATCAAGCAGGCTTTTATTTTTGTGAACAGCAAATTGGGCTGTGCCCGCTTGGCCCGTTCTTTGGAGCGCGAAGGTCTTAAAACCACAGCTTTGCACGGTGATAAATCCCAAGACGAGCGTTTGAAAGCCCTGGAGGCTTTCAAACAAGGCGAGGTCGATTTGTTGGTCTGTACCGATGTGGCCGCCCGTGGCTTGGACATCAAAGACGTGCCAGCGGTGTTCAACTTTGACGTGCCCTTCAATGCCGAAGACTATGTGCACCGGATAGGCCGAACCGGGCGGGCGGGCGCGTCTGGTCTGGCAGTGACTTTGGTGTCGCCATCCGATACGCGCTTGGTCAGCGACATTGAAAAGTTGATCAAGAAAAAGCTGGAAATCGAGACCCTTGATTTAGGCGATGACCGCCCTGCGCGTTCAGATGAGCGCGGGGGTTCAGACCGTGGCTACGAGCGGCGCTCTTCTTCCCGTGAGTCGGGTCGTGAATCCGCACGTTGGGGGCGTGAGACAACAGACGCGCGCGACGAAACGCCCAGAGAAAGACGAGGCGGTTTTCGGCCAGCGCCCATCAACCGGGATCCGTTCTTTGAAAAGCCTTACGAGGCTCCTTCCAATGTGGCCGCACCGGTTTGGGAATCGGCTAAGCCTGCGGCCGGTGCCCGAAGCAGCATTTCTGCCAACATCAAACCCAAGCGCAAACTGGCAGCTTTGTTCAAGATTGCGCCGGTAGAGGCCACCTGAGCATTGTCATGAATTGGCTCGGGTCTTTACCTGGCCGTCATGGACATGACCTGAAGTGCTGTCAAAATCGCGCGATGCGACGTCCAGAGATACACCCCTTTCATCCCACTTTCAGACCCTTGTCTTCATTGCTGGTTTTGAGTGCGCACGGCGTGCTTTTAGGCATGAGCTTGATCTCTGGCGTGTCTGCGCAAACCCCTGCCGCAGAACCCGTGCAGGCCATGGGCGAGGTCGAAATCAAAAGCAACCGCGACAACGATACAGCAGTTCGCCGTGAGTCCACGGCCGCCAAAATTGTGATTGGCCGCGAAGAGATCGACAAGCAAGGCGATGCCAGTTTGGGCGAAGTTCTCAAGCGGCTGCCGGGCGTCACCATCCAAGGCGCACCCGGCCGGGGCGGCGCTATCCGCATGCGGGGCATGGGCGGTGGATACACCCAAATTTTGCTCGACGGGCAGCGTGTTCCGCCAGGTTTTTCAGTGGACAGCCTGACCCCTGAGCAGGTTGAAAAGATCGAAATCATGCGAGCGCCCACCGCTGAGACGGGTGCCCGTGCGATTGCGGGCACCATCAATATTGTGCTGCGCGAAGGCCAAAAGGCCAATCCTGATGACTTCAAGCTGGGCACCAGCTTTGAGCATGGCAAACTGTCCGAGCAAGTCAATTGGGTGCACAACCTGAAAACCGAGGGCCTGAACGGCACCTTCACCCTGTCGTCTTTCGATACCCGCAAGCCCGACGATGCGACCACGCGCACGGTGGCGACGGCCGATGCCAATGGCGCACTGCCTGCGTCGTCTTCAGATCGCTTGCGCGACACGGTCAGCCTGGGTCATCGCCAAGGCATCCATGCCAATGCCCGTCTGCAGTGGCGCGGCGAACAAGGCGCCAGTTTGGTGTTGATGCCCTTTGTGATTTACTCTGATTACAACAGCCACGGCCAAACCGATTTGCGTCAAATCGATACCGTGGGCGGTGTGGCTTCAAGCCGCACGGACAGCGCGATGGTGGACACCCAAAGCCGCTTTGTCATGACCCGGTTGAATGGGCAATGGAATCGCCGCCTGACCCCCGATGACTTGATGGAGGTGAAGTTCGGTTTGGGCCGTTCCACCTACAAATACAACTTCAATCAAACGCCGTCAGGGAGCACGGGTTTGTTGCTCAATTTGGCCGAGAGCCAAAATTTCACAGACTTGTCGTCGAGTTTGACGGGCAAGCTGACCCAGGTGTTGAAAAACGGTCACCAATTGGTGAGTGGCTTGGAGTATGAAGCGGTGACCCGCGACGAGACGGCCAACAGTTCAGTCACCGACGACATAGGCGACCTCAAAGCCAGCACCAAGCGGTGGGCCATTTACACCCAAGACGAATGGAAGTTCAATGAGCAATGGTCAGCCCATGCGGGCTTGCGCTATGAAAATATCGTGACCTCAGGCACCAGCAGCGATGGCTTGCGTCGCAACACCAGCGCCGTGCTCTCTCCCTTGCTGCATGCCCTGTGGAAACTGGCGCCCGGCAGCCGTGACCAGATTCGGATGAGTTTGACGCGCAGTTACAAAACACCGACTTTGTACAACTTGGTGGCCTTGCCCGCCCTGTCCCGCGAGACCAACAGTCCGACCCGTCCCGATCGGGTGGGCAATCCTGATTTGCGCCCCGAGTTGGCCACCGGGATTGATTTGGCTGCCGAGCGCTACTTTGAAGGTGGTGGTCTGATCAGTGCCAATGTGTTTCGTCGCAACATCACCGATTTGATCCGCTACACGATCAATCAGCGTGCCAATCCATCATGGGCTCCGGGCCAAAACCGCTGGGTCTCCAGCCCCCAAAACGTGGGTGATGCCGTCACACAGGGGATTGAGCTGGAAGCCAAGTTCCGTCTGAACCAATGGTGGACCGAGGCTTGGCCGGTGGATATACGCAGCAACATGAGCTTTTTCCGTTCGCAGGTCAAAGACGTGCCCGGCCCCAACAACCGACTCGATCAGCAGCCCGACATGACCGCCAATGTGGGGGCCGACTACCGCTTTCGCAGCGCGCCCTTCACGGTGGGTGGCAACTACAATTTCAACCCCGACTATTCGACTCGTCTGAGCGAAACACAGTCCGCCTACCAAGGCGCGAAAAAAGTGCTCGACGTTTACGGACTTTGGCGCTACTCGGCCGCCACGGCGGTGCGCTTGACGGTGAGCAACCTGACTCCGTCGGACTACATCACCGGTTCAAGCTACCTCGGCAATGGCGTGTCTGAAATCGCACGCACAACCACCCGCAATTGGCAGAATGTCACCTTGCGGCTGGAAATGAAAATTTGAGCTTCTCTCGGAGACATGGATGAACGCCAAAACTGACCTCACTGCCCCACGTCGCGGCACCCCTGCCTGGTACGACAGCATGTACAACAACCGCGCTTTGGTGCCTGACTTTGCAAACCATTTTGCGCGCTGGCAAAGCGCCTCTGCAGCAGCGCGCCAGCAGCTTCAATGCTCACTGGATGTGGCCTATGGCCACGGGCTGAACGAGACGCTGGATATATTCCCGGCCCAACAGCCTGACGCGCCTGTGGTGGTCTTCATCCATGGGGGCTATTGGCGCAGTCTGGATAAATCCGATCATTCTTTTGTGGCGCCTGCCTTGTTGGCCATGGGGGCTTGCGTGGTGATCGTGAACTATGCCCTGTGCCCCGAAACCCAAGGGCATGCCGTGACCGTGCCCGATATCGGCTTGCAAATGGCCCATGCCTTGGCCTGGACACATCGGCACATTGCTGCTTATGGTGGTGACCCTCAACGCATCACGCTGGCCGGGCACTCTGCGGGTGGACATTTGGCCGCCATGTTGTTGGCTTGCGACTGGAAAGCGGTGGACCAGAAACTGCCTACGCACTTGGTGCGCAAGGCTTTGTCGATTTCGGGTTTGTTTGACCTGACCTCTGTACGCAAAGCGCCTTTCATTCAAGCGTCATTGCATTTGACGCCTAAGCAAGTCAAGATGGCCAGTCCGGCGCTGTGGGCTTCACCCCCAAAGCGGGTGCTGTACACCGTGGCCGGTGGCGAAGAGAGTGCTGAGTTCTTGCGCCAAAATCGGTTGATTCACCAAACTTGGGGACCGCGTGCGGTCCCGGTTTGTGAAGCCTTGCCGGGCTTGAACCATTTTTCTGTGCTCGGTGATTTGATTCAGTCCGGCACACGACTGAATGACCTGATGCAGAAGTTGATCGCCGCATAGGTCTTTGAGGCAGGCCTTTCGGCCCCTCATTCAGGTTCGATTTTCGCGTCCCGCACCACCTTGGCCCAGCGGGGGGCTTCGGATTTGATCAGTGCAGCAAACTGCTCCGGCGTGCCGCCACCGAGTTCATTGCCCTGGCCGAGGATTTTTTCTTTCACATCAGGGTCTTGCAAGGCCTTGTTGCAAGCCGCGTTGAGTTGTTTGATCAAATCGGGGGACATGCCTTTGGGGCCAATCAGGCCTTGCCAGTTCATCACTTCCACAGCCGGGAAACCCTGTTCACCCATGGTCGGAATGTCGGGAGCCAGCGGCGAGCGGTTTTTGCTGGTGATGGCCAGCGCGCGCAGACGCCCAGCTTTGATGGAGGGCATGGCGGTGTACATCTGCTCAAACATCATTTGCACTTGGCCGCCCATCAAATCCGTCGCGCCGGCCGAGCCGCTTTTGTAGGGTGCGTGGATCATGTCAATGCCAGCGGAATGTTCAAACAAAGCACCGCTCAGGTGGTGTGAACCGCCAATGCCGCCAGAGGCATAGCTCAACTTACCGGGCTCTGCTTTGGCTGCGGCCACGATGTCCTTGACGGTTTTGAAAGGCGAGTCGTTGCGCACCATCAAAATCAAGGGACCGCGCTCGATCAAACAGATGGGTGTCAGGTCGTTTTGGGGATCGAAATTGAGTTTTTTGAACAAGGCTTGGTTGACCGCCAAGGGGGCGAAGTTGCCCATGCCCAAGGTGTAGCCATCGGGCTTGCCGCGTGCAATGGCCTCGGTGCCAATGTTGCCACCCGCGCCGGCTTTGTTGTCAATGATGATGGGTTGGCCCAGCACGGTGGTCATGGCCTTGGCGACTTGGCGCGAGCGCGAGTCAGCGTTGCCACCCGCAGCGTAGGGGCAAACCCAGGTAATGGCTTTGCTGGGAAATTTGTCTTGCGCCTGGGCCCAAGCGGGCACCACCAATGCGCCACCCACTTGCAGCAGTTCACGTCTTTTCATAGGATGTCTTTCATGTTCAGGCTGGCAAAAACCGCTCGACCAGCAAACTCCAATAAGCCGATCCGATAGCCACATTGCCATCATTGAAATCGTAACCTGGATTGTGCACCATGCAGGCGCCGTGTCCGTCGCCACTGCCGTCGCCATTGCCAATCAACAGGTAGCAGCCGGGCACTTTTTCGAGCATGAAGGCGAAGTCTTCGCTGCCCGTCAGCGCGCGCCCTTGGCGGGTGACGTTGGCTGCGCCGACGAGTTCTTCGCCCACATCGCGGGCAAAGTCGGTTTCGGCCAAACTGTTGACCAAAACGGCGTAACCGCGCTGGTAATCGATGTGGGCCTTGATGCCGTAGCTTTGCGCTTGGGCGTGCACCAGTTCTTTGATGCGCAACTCCAGCAGTTCGCGCACTTCGCGGTTGAGCGAACGCACGCTCAGCTTCAAGGTGCAGGTTTGCGGAATCACATTGTTGGCCATGCCGGCATTGAAGGCGCCCACAGTGATGACAGCCATCTCTAAGGGGTCGACGTTACGCGACACGATAGTCTGCAAGCCCATCACAATCGCAGAGCCCGCCACGATGGAATCAGTCGTTTTATGCGGAATCGCCCCGTGCCCGCCAATGCCTTCGAGGGTGATGGTCACATTGTCAGATGAGGCCATGGCCGAACCATCGCGAAAGACCAGTTGGCCTTGCGGGTGGCTGGGCATGTTGTGCATTGCAAAAATCGCGTTGCAGGGGTATTTGGTGAACAGGCCGTCTTCCATCATTTTGACGGCGCCGCCCAGGCCTTCTTCAGCGGGTTGGAAAATCAAATTCACCGTGCCCGAGAACTGGCCTTTTTGCGCAATGTGTTTGGCCGCAGACAGCAGCATGGCGGTGTGTCCGTCATGACCGCAGGCATGCATGATGCCGGTGTTGCAACTGGCGTAGGGCAGGCCGGTGGCTTCGTCGATCGGCAAGGCATCCATGTCGGCGCGGATGCCAATGGCTTTGGTGCCCGAGCCACGCTTCAATTGACCCACCAGGCCGGTGCCACCCAGACCCCGCTCCACTTGGTAGCCCCATGCAACGAGCTGCTCGGCCACCAGATCGCTGGTGCGGTACTCTTTGTAGCCCATTTCGGGGTGCTTGTGGATGTCACGACGCACAGCAATGAATTCATCGGCCTGGCTTTGCAGTGCATGGATTTTGTCGTGTACAAAGGATTCACGTGGGGCGTTCATGGGGAGCCTTTTCGGGTTTCTGAAAAATGCCACATTAAACGATTTGTCAGCTGGCGAAAAGAGGGGCAGACCCTCAAACCCGCGCATCGCCCGCAGGTATGCTTGCACCGTTGAAGGAAATCACAATGCAAGAATGGATTTACCCGCTGTGTGTGGTGGGTTTGGGCTATGCGGTGCTGGGTTTGACCGGCTTTGGCTCGGCGCTGGTCATCGTGCCGCTGTTGTCTTGGCGCTGGCCTTTGCCCGAGGTGGTGGCGCTGACCCTGCTCATGGACGTGCCGGCCTCGATGTTTCACAGCGGGTTGAACTGGCGGCAAGTGCAGTGGAAAGAGTTGATCCGCCTGCTACCGGGCCTGGTGGTGGGCAGCATGCTCGGCCTGTGGCTTACCCATGAGGTGCACTCCAGCTGGCCGTTGCTGGTGCTTGGGGTGTATGTCGCCCTGGTGGGTTTGAATGCCTTGCGTCAGCCAGCCGCAGCGCGAGCCCCTGTGGCACCCCGCTGGGCCTACGCCGTGGGCACTGCGGTCGGCGTGGTGGAAATGATGTTTGGCACCGCAGGCCCCTTGGTCGTAGCTTGGCTGTCTCGCCGCCTGCCAGACACACAGGCTATGCGGGCCAGCACTCCCATGATCATCACCGTGGCCGCCAGCACCGTGCTCAGCGGCATGGCATGGGATGGGCGTTTGTCCAGCCCCGACCTGTGGTCGCGTTGGCTGGTTTTGGTGCCGATGGCGATGGGCGGTGTAGGGTTAGGTCACCGCGTGGCCCACCGCGTGCCCGTGGCCAGATTGCGGCAAATCATTTGCGGCCTTTTGGTGGTCAGCGGCGGGATGCTGGCGCTCAGGGCGTTGCAATGATCACTGTAAAAATAAATGGCCCTTGTTGTTGGCAAAGTCAATGTTTACGGAGTACCACTCCAAAGTGCCAGTTGAATTCAATTTGTACCGAATTTGGCTGGTGATATCCAGCAGGTTGTTGTTGGTGTAAGTGCGATCGATCACATTCAATAGGGCGGTTGAAGCCGTGTCGGCTTCAACGACATAAGTGTGTACATCGGTGCCCCAGCTTTGAGATTTAGTGTTGTTACTCCAGTGGTACCAAGTTCCCAAAGTGCCCGAGTCGCCCACTTTGACTGATGCGGGTCGGGGCGTTTTGACATACTCACTGTAGCTGCCGTCAGAGTCTGTCTTGGCAACTTCATTGAAATTCAAATCGTAGTAGGTGATGCTGGAATGCGTGCCAGATACGCCCAAAGAGCAGTTGGGTACATTGAAGATATTGGTAGTTCCTACAGCGTAGACCGACTGACCTTGCCAAGTGGTTTTCATAGCGGGTGTATCTGTGGCAGACATCGTGCCTTTGCAGTCACCTGTGACATTGAATGTTTTACTGAAACCTTGAAGTAATCGGTTTTTAAAAGCTGTTGCAAGGTCATAACTTGGACCTGCCGTTTTCTGTACAACACCCGCCACTTTTCCTTTCTCCACACAGATCAATGAACTCCCTTGTTTTCTGCTGATGGTGTAGGCATAAGAGAGGAAATCGGATTGAATCAAAAGATCTTCCATAACGAAGTCAAATGTTTCGGGGTCGCCAGCACAGTTGGCTGTGCCTTGTGCATTTAATTTGGAGCCAGTCTGTTGACTGGTCATCGACAGCGTACACACATCAGTCCCATCCAATCTGGGCGTAACGACTGTGAATTTGTTGCCAATCTGCTCTTTGCCCGTGATGATTCGCATTTCATTTTGACCAGGACTCGCAGGGTCACATCCGTAGTAATTGGAAATTACATTGAATGTTTGCATCAAATTGGGACTGGCAAAACTGAACCGCTGCAGCGCCATTGTCCCGCCCTTGTTGTCATAGCTGTAAGTCAAGGTTGCATCATTGTTGGTGTTGAAGTTGAGGGTCGCTGTGCCCACCGCTGTTTGTTTGACCTGCGCAGAGTTGTAGTTAGGGCCTGGCACAGGGCCTGTGCCACGGTACAAGGTGCCGGTCAAGGTGTTGCCATTCAAAACGCCGCCCATGGTGAGGAAGCTGGCCTTGGTGTCATCGCCATAGTTGAACCAAGCGACAAAAATGGTGTCGTTTTGTTGGCCGATGTTCAAGCCCATGCCGCTTTGGGCGGGGTTCCACCACCAGTCCTGGTAGTTGTTGGCGGAGTTTGAAAGACTCCCAGTCGTACAGAGCAGAAAGGTCAGCAGAACTTTAATCAGATTCATGTCAGTGCATTGGGTAGGATTTTTAATATGGATGCCTCATTGATCATTTGAAACGTCCCAGATAGTCAATGGAATTCCATGTGAAACTTAGGATCGGGAATATCAACGATCACGGATATCCAGTCAAAGTCCCCTGCGGCAGTGACACGAAATTTAGCCTGCGTGGTTCGTTTGAGGATGTTGTTGTTATCGTATGTTCGGTCAACTCTGTTGAAGATCACAGAGCTGGCTGAGTCTGGCTCAATGACATAAGTAATTTGATCAGTGTCGTTTTTTATTTTTTTGGTGGCGTCTTTCCAATTGCTCCATGTGCCCATGGTTCCGGTATCTCCAACTTTTACTAAACCAGGTCGCGAGGTGCCGACGAAATCACTGTAAGTACCATCCGAATTGGTTGTTGCCAGCTCTACAAAATCCATGTCAAAGTAAGTGACACTTGTTTTGACACCTGTTAAAGATGTGCAGGTAGATGAATTGGTGATTTCTGTTGTGGCAACTGCGTAAACAGCTTGCCCATTCCACGTGGTTTTAACGGCAGGCGCATTGGTCTTTGAAAATGTGCCGGTGCAATCGCCGGAGATAACCTGAGTTTTGCTGAACCCTGTCATGAACTTGTTTTTAAATGCCGTCATGACATCGTAAGTGGGTGTGCTGTCATTTTTAACGACTCCCGCCATGAAGCCCTTGCGAACACAAGAGCTTAGAGCGCCTGGCATGCCGCTTATGGTGTAAGAAGCAGTTATGTAGTCTGCTTGTGCAGCCAGGTCATCAATGCTGATGTTGCTTGTCGTTCCGTCATCGCAAGTCATCGTGCCTGACCCTGTCCATCTTGAGCCAATAGGTTGACTGGTGAGGGTACTGATGCACATGTTGCTGCCATCCAAATTGGTTCTGGTCAAAGTCACTTTGGACCCGGTCCCTCGCTGACCTTTTTGGATGGAATTGGTGGTCATGCTGCCATTCATGCTGGCATTGGCGCATCCTGACTGGGTGATGGTTTCTATCACTGTCCAGGTCTGATTCGGGTTCGGGTTTGCAAAGGTGAACCGCTGCAGCGCCATTGTCCCGCCCTTGTTGTCATAGCTGTAAGTCAAGGTTGCATCATTGTTGGTGTTGAAGTTGAGGGTCGCCGTGCCCACCGCTGTTT